>Ga0308176_10000087_pt1 | contig 60851 bp, 44 predicted proteins | sample PhyCR2_3_FD_203890 | JGI IMG/M metagenome (GOLD analysis project Ga0308176, IMG submission 203890) | Soil microbial communities from UC Gill Tract Community Farm, Albany, California, United States - DLSLS.C.R2 | ecosystem: Environmental > Terrestrial > Soil > Agricultural land | place: USA...
TGAGCTTCGGATCGGCGTTCGCCGGCGGCCGCTTCATGATGGCAGCGGGCTCGTCGGCGGCCGCGCGTGGCGCGGCAGCCGCGGCGGCGGCGACGACCAAGGCGACAAGCGCCCATGTCCTGGCGAGCTTCATGGTTCCTCCGTTGGCTCGTGAGAACGTAGTCGCGTCACCATCAGCGAGCAAGAACAGCGCTCGATCGGACGGTGGTCATCAGGGGTGCCCAGCACACGTTAGCTGCCAAAAAAACTAGCAACTTCAAGATATTGAGAGTTGACGGCGGGGGTTGGGTGGGCCAAGATCCTCCGCGGGTCGTATGCAAGGCATGAAACGGCTGCTGCTATTCGTGGCGCTCTGTGGCGCGTCGTGGAGCGCGCCCGCGAGGGCGACCGAGCCCGCGATCCACTTCGAGAGCTGGTCCGATGCGATCTTCGTGCGCGCGCGGGCCGAGCACCGCTTCGTGCTGCTCGATCTGGGCGCTGTGTGGTGCCACTGGTGCCACGTCATGGACGAGACCACGTACAAGGACGCCGAGGTCGTGCGCCTGGTCGGCGAGCGCTTCATCGCCGTGCGCGCCGATCAGGATGCCGATCCCGACCTGTCGCGGCGTTATGAAGATTATGGCTGGCCGGCGACGATCGTGTTTGCCCCCGATGGCAGCGAGATCGTCAAGCGGCGTGGTTACTTCGAGCCGGCGGTGTTCGCACAGCTGTTGCAGGCGATCATCGAAGATCCGTCGCCGGGCCCCTCGGTGCTACCGCAAAAGCCGTGGCGCGCCTCCGATCGCACGCACCTCACGGCCGCCGCGCGGAGCAAGCTGGAGACGTTCTTTGCCGCGAAGTTCGATCAGCGCTGGGCGGGCTGGGGAACGATCCAGAAGTATCTCGATGGCGAGGCGATCGAATACGCGTTGTCGGATTCACGATATCGCGCGATGGGGCGCCGGACGCTCGACGCGGCACTGGCGCTGATCGATCCGGTCTGGGGCGGTATGTATCAAGACTCAGATGGCGTCGACTGGAAATCACCGCACTACGAAAAGATCATGCAGGTGCAGACCCAGGCGATCGATCTATACGCCCGGTACGCCGGTCTCCACGAGCCGCAATACCTGGCCGCGGCGCGCGCGATCGGGCGCTACCTGAGCAACTTCTTGACCAGCCCGGACGGCGCGTTCTACACCAGCCAGGACGCCGATCTCGACGCGAAGATCACCGGCAAGATCTACTACGCACAGGACGACGCCGGCCGCCGCAAGCTCGGAATGCCGCGCATCGATACGCATGTCTATCCGCGGGAGAACGGCTGGGTGATCGGCTCGTTCGCGCGGCTGTACGCGGCCACGCACGAGGCCGACTGGCTCGATCGGGCGCGGCGCGCGGCCGAGTGGATCGACGCGCATCGCCTGAACGAGGACGGCAGCTATCGCCACGGCGACGCCGACCGTGCCGGCCCCTACCTCGGTGATACCCTGGCCATGGCCGAGGCCCAGCTGGCGCTGGCCGGCGTCGATCCCGGCGGCCCCTGGCTCAAGCGCGCCATCCGCTCGGCAAGCGCCATCGAGCACCGGTTCGGCGATCCGACCGGCGGCTTCCGCACCGCGCCGGTCTCGGGCAAGGCCGAGGGCGTGTTCGCCGCGCCGGCCAAGATCGTCGAAGAGAACGTGGCCATGGCGCAGCTGGCCCAGCAGCTGCTGGCGGCGACCGGCGACGCCCGCTGGCGCGCGCTGCGCGACCAGGCGATGCACTACCTGACGTCGCCGACCCTGGTCGAGGTGCGGCCGTTCTCCCCAGGCGTGCTCATGGTTGATGCCATGCGGGAACCGAAGCCGCCGGCGCCCTGAGCGAGCGAGGCCCCCGCCGGAGGTTGGGTGTTTTCCGATACGAAAAACTCGGCGAAGATTGGCGGGCGACGTGAAGAAACATGAAGCCGATGAGGCATGTGTGCGTCCTCGCTCACGGCGTGCAGATCTTGCACACGTCCTGATTGACGGTTGCCGCAGATCTTGTGCTACTCGGATGATGCGAACAGGAGTCGTTCTGAGAGCGATAGGCGTGATCGCGGCTGGCGCGCTCACGACCGTCGCGCTCGTCTGGCCACATGCGAAGGTGCCCGCGCGGCACAAGCCGCATCACCTCGCCGACGAGCGTGCCAGAAGTCCGGGCATCCACCGGGCTAAACCCGCCGAGCTCGCGGCGATCGATCGAGTGGCGCGCGCCGAGTCGGCGAAGGTCATCGCACGCAAGAAGGCGTTAGCGCCCTCCGTGCCGGCGACGACCTGGGTCAACCTCGGGCCGACCGACTCACCGCAAGAAGTGAACTTCTTCTCGATCGCGGGCGTCGACTCGGGCCGGCCCAACAACATCGTCGTCGATCCGCGCGACGGCAACGTCGTCTACATGGCGGTCTCGGGCGGCGGCCTGTGGAAGTCCTTCGACTTCCTGTCCGCGGCGGGGCCCACGTGGTCGCCGGCGATGGACACCCAGCCCAACCTCGCGGTCGGGGCGCTCGCCCTCGATCCCGACCACCCCGATACGATCTACGTCGGCAACGGCGACTTCGTCGACACCGCGGGCGACACCCTCATCAAGAGCACGGACGGTGGCGGCACGTGGAGCGCGCCGGTCACGCTGGCGGCCACGCACCCGAACGGCTTCGATGCGCACGCCACGTCGGTCCGGAGCATCGGCGTGCACGGCAGCCAGGTCCTGGTCGCGACCGATGTCGGGCTGTTCGCGTCGAGCGACGCGGGCGCGTCGTTCCACCTCGTCGATCTGCCGAACGCGGGCGGCGCGCAGCTCGTCGAGTCGCTGTGGAGCATCGTCTCGGTCGGTGGCGGCGCGTGGGTCGCCTCCGGCGTGACCGCGTGTGACCTCGGGCAGCCGCCGCCGCAGGTGTTCGGCGGGTTCGATCCCGATCCGACGAACTGCCCGGCCGGCAACAACGTCGCGCTGTGGCGATCGACCGACGGCGTGACCTGGACGCTCGCCACCACGCCGCCGCGCACCGGCGCCGGGAACACGATCCTCGCCGCCGGGCCGACCACCGACCCCGCGCACACGGTCGTCTACGGGCTCGTCGGCGGCGTCGGCGGTGATCACACGCTCGGGTTCTGGCGGTCGGACGATGGCGGCGCGACCTACGTCAACGCCACCGGCGTGCTCGCGAATCCGACGCTGCTGGTCCAGAACAAGGATGACTCCTGCCTCGACATCAACGTCGGCCATGAACAGAGCTGGTACAACCAGGCGATCACGGTCGATCCGACCAACCCGGATCACGTGCTGGTCGGCGGCAACCTGTGCGGCATGCGGACGCTCACCGGCCGTGCAGCCTCGCCGACGTGGGAGCTGGTCTCGCACTGGCTGCCCGGTCCCGGCTTCGGCGAGACCGCGAACGGCCGCCTGGCCTACGTCCATGCCGACTGGCACACCGCGGCGTCGGTCGTGATCAACGGCAAGCCGTGGACGTTCGCCGGCACCGACGGCGGCATCTTCAGCAGCACCAACCTGTTCGACCCGGCGACCAAGGCCGAGTCGGTCGTGTGGACGCACCACAACAAGGGCCTCGTGACGCACCTGATGTACTCGGTGGCGTCGGGAGATCCGGCCAGCGGCGATCCGTTCGTGGTGTTCTCCGGCCTGCAGGATAACGGCACGCGGTTCCGCACCGACCCGGCGAACCCCTCGGCGTTCAACCAGCCGATCGGCGGCGACGGCATCGGCGCGGCCGTGCACCACTCGACCTCGGGCACGACCTACTGGGGCAGCGTCGAGTTCGGGCGGTTGTTCTGCAAGCCCGCGGCGGTCGACTGTGCGACCGAGGTCGACCAGGCCCCCGACGACGCGAGCTCGCACTGGCACGGCGCGCCGCAGCTGGCCGGCCGCGCGATGGACGAGGACGCGATCGCCGAGCGCATGCGCGAACGCGCGAAGACGTCCGGCGAAGACGAAGAGCCGTTCTTCATCCACTACGCGGACGTCGAGACCGACACGACGGGCCAGAGCGTGCTCACGCACACCGACGAGCAAGTGTTCGTCAGCTCGGCACAGGGCCCCGGGTTCGTGTTCACGCCGATCTCGCAAGACCTCACCGGCGATCCCACCAGGGCCGGGTTCAGCAACGTCACCGCGTCGCGCGTGACGCCGGGCCTCTACGGCGCGTCCGGCCTGGTCTCCGCCAAGCCGTTCTTCGTCACCAAGAGCGGCAACACGATGACGACGTGGACCGTCGCGCAGCCGATCCACCCGACCGGCGGCACCGCGCGCTTGACCGGCGCGGCGTCGATCGACTTCCCGCCGACGCTCCCCGCCGGCAAGAACCCCGGTGATGTCTACATCGGCTCGTTCATCGGCATCATGAACGATGGCAACGTGCCGCCCGACGACAAGGGCCGCCTGTGGCGAACGACGGACGGCGGCGCCACCTGGCAGTCGATCGTCGGGGCCGATCCCGACCACCGGCTCCCGAACCTGCCAATCTACGTCGTCAAGTACGACCCGATCACGGCGACGACGATCTACGCGGGCACGCAGGTCGGTGTGTACTTCACGCTCGACGACGGCGTGACCTGGAACCGCATGGGGGACAACTTCCCGATCATCCCGGTGCGCGACATGTACGTCGCGAAGAACCAGGACTTCATCCGCGTCGCGACGTACGGCCGCGGCATGTGGGAGATCTATCCGAGCGCGAGCGCGAACCAGGGCGCGCCCGGGAACGGCGACTTCGATCGCAACCTCGCGATCGACTGGATCGATGTCGGCGCGATGTCGGCGCGACTCGGCGAGACGCCCGCGACGGCCACCGCGCCGCTGTACTCGTGGATCCTCGACATGACCGGCTCGGCCGCGGGTCCCCCCGTCCAGGCCATCGACGACAACGACCTGCGAGCACAGCTCGCGAAGTTCGGAGGTCACCCATGAAGACGCTCGCTCTCGTCATGACGCTCGTGGGCATGCTGCTGGCCACGGCCTGCGGCGACAACCTGCCAGGACCGATCACATACACCGATCCGAGCGGCGGCAAGCTGCGGCTCATCCGTACGTCGCAGACCCTGACGTCGATCGCGCTCGACCTCGTCGTCGGCGATCAGCCGCTCACCGGGTATACGGTCGGCTTCGATCTACCGCTCGACGACACCAAGGTGAGGCTCGACGGGTTCACCCCGGGCAGCGCGCTCCCCGCGGGAACCGCGCCGGCGTCCGCGCTGGGGCGCATCTCGGAGTCCGGCCCGCTCGCGCACCAGCTCGTCACGGTGCAGAGCCAGAAGGCCAGCGGCATGGGCGCGGTCACCACCAACACGACGCTCCCGCCCGGCACGGTGGTCTATTCGCTCGATCTCGAGGTCGTCGATCCAGGCGCGAGCGGCGTCGTGTTCGACGGCACGGCGCCGGGCTTCGTGCTGCCGTCGGGCGGGATGCGCGACCGCACCGGCACCACGGTCGTCGAGGCAAAGGACGTCGCGATCGGCAAGCTCAGGCTCCATTGATCGCCGGGTGATCGCCGTGGCCGCGGCTACAGCTCGAGCGGCTGGACGCCCAGCACGATGTGCTCGCGCGACACCGCGTCGAGCCAGAGCAGGAGCCGGCGCGACTCGCCGACGGCCACGTCGATCTCGATGATCCGGCGCACCGGGCTGCCGGCGAGCGTGCGGGCGAGGTCTTGCTCGGCGGTGGACCACGCGGTCGCCAGCGGCGTCGCCCCCACGGGCAGGCCCTCGACCTCGACCGAGACCCCCATCACGAACCGCGCGAACGCCGGGTTCGCCGAGATGATCACGCCCTGCGGCGTCACCAGGGCGAGCGGCAGCCGGCAGCCATCGAACGCGATCCGCGCCAGCTCGTCGCGGGTGTTCTGCGAGCGCTGCTCGATCACGACGCGCTTGGCGGGGCCGGACCGCTGGCGCCGGCCGAACCCCATCATGTCCATCACGGTCCGCAGCTCGTAGATGAACGCCGCCATGTCCTTGTGGCGGTCGCTCGGGCGCTTCGCGAGCGCGTGCAGGATCAGCGTCTCGAGCGCCGGATCGACGCCGCCTTCGACCAGGAGCGACGGCGATCGCGGTTGCTCGTCGAGGTGCCCGGCGAGGATCTTCTGGACCGCGCCGTCCCACGGCACCTGCCCGGTGATGAGCTCGTAGAGCAGGATGCCGACGCCGTAGACGTCGCTCGCCGGCGAGGCGGGCTCGCCACGGATCCGCTCGGGCGCGACGTAGTGGGGCGTGCCCGACAGCGAGGTCGACGCGCGGCTCGCGGTGAGCGAGCGCGCGAGGCCGAAATCGAGCAGCTTGATGATCGTCTTGTTGCGCTTGCCCTCGTGCTCCTCCTCGGAGATCAGGATGTTCTCGGTCTTGATGTCGCAGTGCACGACCTCTTTATGGTGGATGTAGTGCAGCGCCTCGGACAGCTGCAGCACGATGTCGCACGCCTTGCGCGCGGAGAGCTGCTTCTCGCGGAACAGGATGCGGTTGAGCGCCTCGCCGTCGACGAGCTCCATCACCATGAACATCCCGACCTTCTCGTCCTCACCGAAGTCGACGACCGGGGTGATGTTCGGGTGCGCCATCGCGGAGGCGAACCGCGCCTCGCGATAGAACAGCTCGCGCGCCTCGTCGGTCTCGGCGACCTGGTTCGAGATGATCTTCAGCGCGAACGTGCGCGACAGGTGGATGTGCTTGACCTTGTAGACCTTGCCCATGCCGCCCTGCCCGATGCGGCTCAGGATCTGGTAGCGACCGCCGATCAGCGACGAGTACTGCGCGGTCTCGACGCGCACGTTGGCGCTGCGCGGCGGCGGCTTCGGCGTGGCGGCGAGCGGCCGCGCGGCGGGGGCCGGGGCGGTGCGAGGCGGCCGCTGGGGCGCGGTCTGCTTGACGGTGCGCGGGTGGGGATGCGGATGCGCCGGGGGAGGCGGCGGCGGGATCGGCAATGCCCGCGCGCCCGTGAGCGAGCCCTGGCCCGGGGACAACGAGCGGGGGTCGATGCGGACCTCGCTCGACTCCTCGTGCAGGCCGACCTCGGGGAGCCGCGGCAGCTCCGAGGTGATATCCGCGTTCGGTGACCGCGGGCGGTGCCGCGGAGGCGGGCGCGGCGGCACCTGTACGGGCAGCGCCTCGTCCGAGTCCGGGGGCGGGGGCAGTGGCAGGATCGGCGGCCGCCGGCCCGGTGGATTGCGATGATCCGCCACAATGAAATCGTACACGAGATCGTGCGCGAGATAGAGTCACCTCGGCGATGCACGCGCTGTGGTCGAGCACGAGCTACGAACCGCACCTCCTGTCATTGCCGTTCGCCCTCGCGCCGGCGGCCATGTTGATCGTGATCGCGTATGCCGCGGTGATGCGCGGCGCGCCCACCCTGCGCGGCTTCCTGCTCGCCCACTGCACGGCGCTGCTTCCGTACGCGACCGTGATGATGCTCTCTCCGTCGATCACCTCGCCCACCGTCGCCGAGCAGCTGTTCCGCGTCGCGGCGGGGTTCGTGCCGATGGCGGGCGCCACCGGCACGGGGTTTCAGCTCGCGCTGATCGGCAGGTATCGGCGATACCGCTGGATCGTGTGGGTCCTCGTCGCGAACGCGGCGATCTGGCTTCCGATCAGCAGCCTGACGGGCGCGACGATCGATGGCGTGCGGCGGCTGTCGGGGTTCTGGTTCGGCCACGCGGGTCCGTGGGCCTGGCTCGCACTGCTCCATACCCTGGCGCTGACGTTGCCGGGGTTCCTGGCGCTCGGTTATGCGGCCCTCACGAGCCCGCCGTCCGACGAACGGCGCCAGCTGCGTGCCGCCCTCGTCGCGAACTTCGTGACCTACGCGGGGCTCGTCGACGTCGGCCTGGCGTACGGCATCGGCGTGGTCCCGCTGGGCTGGCTCTTGTCGGGCATCGGCTGCCTGCTCGTCGTACGCGCGCTCGTCGTCGAGGATCTGCTGCGCGTGCGCGCGGTCGACACCTCGGCGCCGCTGTTCGTCGTGTACTTCGCGACCGGGGCGCTGCTCGCGTGGGTCGCGCTCGCGGCCCTCGCGGCGCCGATCCCGTGGCCGCTCACGACGCTCGCCCTGGTGATGTGCTTCGCGGCGGTGCGCGTCTCGGTGTCGGCGATAAGCCTCGTCAACCGCGGCGCCCGCGGCGGCGAGGGCCCGCTCGAGCGCCTGCTCGCCCAGCTCGTCGACCGCGCGCGCGCGATGACGGCGCCGCCGGAGATCGCGCACCTCGCGCTCGACATCATCGAGCTCGGGCTCGGCGTGCGGCTCAGCCTCCTGCTCGCCTCGCAGGACGACTGGGGGTGGAGCACGCAGACCGGCGAGCGGCTCGACGACGCGCGCGCCCCCGATCCGCTGCTCGCCGGCTGGCTGGCCGAACGGCACGACGCGGTGTTCGCCGACGACCTCGACGTCGCGCCGCCTGATCTACGCGAGCTGCTCGCCCAGCTGTTCGGCAACCACCGCGCCCGCGCGCTCATCCCGGTCGGCAGCGCCGACGAGCTGCTCGGCCTGGTGCTGGTGCCCGCGGCGACGCGGCCGTTGCGCGTGGCCGCGCGGGGGTTCCTGCTCCGGGCCGGCGAGCGGCTCGCCGAGGCGCTGCTCCACGCCCGGCTCGCGCAGCGGGCCGCCCAGCGCGCCGCCCTCGCCCGCGAGGTCGAGCTCGCGGCGACGGTGCAGGCCGAGCTGTTGCCCGGCAAGGGCCCTCACGTGCACGGCGAGCTCACCGTCGTCGGGTCGTGGCAGCCGGCGACCCGGTGCGCGGGCGACTTCTGGACCGTCACGCCGCTCGGCGCGCCATCTTCCGAGGCCCAGGCGGGCGGCACCGATGATCGGTCGATCTTGATCGCGATCGGCGATGTCACCGGCCACGGCGTGGCCTCGGCGATGGTCACCGCCGCGGCGATCGGCGCGTGCGACGTGTGCGTGCGGCGCAGCGGCCATGCGCTCGATCTCGCCGACCTGATCGCCGCGCTCGACGCCGCGGTCCGGCGCGTCGGCGGCGGCAGCCTCGCGATGACGTGCGCCGCGGCGATCCTCGATCCGGGGCGCCGCGAGATCCGCTTCGTGTCCTGTGGTCACACCGCGCCCTACCTGTGCCGGGCGACCGAAAAGGGGGCCGAGAAGGGGATCGAGCTTCAGGCGCTGGTCGCCCGGGGCAACCCGCTCGGCACGAGGGTCCTGGAGACCGTGCGGGTCCAGCACCGGCCGCTGCAAGCCGGCGATCTCGTGGTCTGGTATACCGATGGTGTGGTCGAGGCGCAGGATCCGGCCGGAGTCCCGTTCGGTGATCGCCGCTTGCAACACCTGCTGAAGAAGCTCGATCGCCAGCGGCTGGTGCCGCTCGCCGTCCACGACCTGGTGCACCGCGGCATCGCCGCGCACCGGGCCGGCCGGCCGCTCGCCGACGACGAGACCCTGGTCGTCGCGCAGCTGGCCCCCCACCACGAGGCCCCACCCGAGGAAACACCGTGAGGCTCCGCGCGCTCAGCTACAACATCCACAAGTGCATCGGCGGCGTCGATCGCCGCTACGACCCGATGCGCATCGTCGAGGTGATCCGCAAGCTCGACGTCGACGTCGCGATGCTGCAGGAGGTCGACGGCGGGGTCGCGCGCTCGAACCACGATCACCAGGTCGATCTGCTCGCCGAGCAACTCGGCCTGCGCTACCGCACGTGGTTCCCCAACGTCGACGTCCGCGGCGGCGGGCAATACGGCAACGCGATCCTGTCGCGTTACCCGATCATCGAGAGCACGAACATCGATCTGTCGATCCGGTTCAAGAAGCGGCGCAGCGCGCTCCACGCGGTCGTCCGGATTCGCCACGACGACGTCGACCGCACGGTCCACCTCTACAACATGCACCTGGGCCTCGCGCGGTTCGAGCGGCGGATCCAGCTCCGCCGGTTCCTCGACAGCCACCCGTTCCAGAACCTCCACCACGACACGCCGATCGTCGTCGGCGGCGACCTCAACGACGTCTACGGCCGGCTCGGCTCGCTGCTCGTACCCGCGGGGTTTCGCGGCATCGATCGCCGCCCGCTCACGTTCCCGGCGTGGGGCCCGCTGCGCGCGCTCGACGCGATCTTCGTGCGCGGCGACATGGACTTCATGCGGCTGTCGCGCTGCGACAGCGACCTCGCGCGGCGCGCCAGCGATCACCGCCCGCTGATCGCCGAGGTCCGCCTGCGCCCGCACGACCACCACCACGTCGCCTCCGACCAGCCCAAGCCCCCGTCACCGCGCCCGTAAACGACCACCACCACGTCGCCTCCGACCAGCCCAAGCCCCCGTCACCGCGCCGGCTCGCCGGCCAGGTCGTTCGCTCGCCGAACGGCTCGATCAACCACGCACACATCGATCACCATGCAGATTGCGGTGTCTCCGCCACGCCACGCCACGCGACGCGCCATCGACGGACTCAGGCGCCGACGTCGCGGTAGCGGCGCGCCAGCGCGCAGGTCGCGGGCGCGAGATCGATCTCGGCGAGGAACAAGCCCTCTTCGTTGTAGGGCTGATAGCCGAGCAGCGTCCCGTCGGGGCGCACCACCGCCGACGTGGTCGCCGAGCCGGCGCTCGCGTAGTTGACGCTGGCGACGTAGCACGTGTTCTCCGCCGCCCGGCACAGCAGCGCCTTCTCGTGAAACGTGTTCGCGGGATCGCCGAACACCGTCGGGGCGACGCCACCCGGCTCGGCCTCGTGCAGGTGGGGATGAAACACGATCTGGGCCCCGTGGCGAGCCGCCCAGCGAACCGTCTCGGGGTAGCGCCACCCCTCGTGGCAGATCACGATCCCGAACGTCATCCCGGCCACCTCGAACACGCGGCGGCCCGTCGTCGCGGGCAGGTACGTGCCCTCCTCGGACGGATCGATCTGCACCTTGTCCTGGAAGCCGAGCCGCCGGCCGTCGCGATCGAACACGAGCGTGGTCGCCAGCACGCCGCCGTCGATCACGCGCTCGGTGCCGAGGATCACGGCGATGCCGGCCTTGGCGGCGGCCGCCGCCACGGCCGTCCACGCGTGCTCGAGGAACGCTACATCCGCCGCGGGCGGTGCGTGCCCCAGGCCGCGATAGCCAGGGACGTAGCACTCTGGAAAGCACACCAGCGCCGCGCGGGCGGCGCCGGCCTGCCCGATCGCGCGTTCCACCCGCGCGACCGAGTCCTCCGGGCCATGCGGATAGCGAAGGTTGGCGAGCGCGATGCGGGTCGACGTCATGACGTCACGCTAGCGGCGTTCGACCCCGCGCGCATCCGCTCGACCGGCACAGATCCGCGCTCACCGCGAGCGGCCGCCTACCTCCAGACACGGCCCCGAACCCGAGAAGTTCGCGGCGAGGAGGCCCAGAGCGGACCACGGTACCGGGCGACGTTCGCCAAGCCGCCTCGGCGATCTCACGTGCCGGACATGCGATGCCAGCATTCCAACGTCCGTGCGTGGGGCTGATAGAGCAGCCCCTCGTACACTTGCATACTTCCAATGTCGCGCTCAGAGCCGTCGAGCTCTGCACTCCAGTAGCCATATCCATTTGCGAGGGGAGCGTTTGTTCAGCACTCGTGCACATATAAAGGCCTTAGCGAAATGCCTCGTGCGCTTTGACCGGTGCCACCGGTAGAGTATTGTCCGCCGCGTTCTGCTGTATTTCTCGTACCGCGGTTCCGTCGAACAGGAGCAAGCGAATGTATCAATGCAGATCTGTGATTGTCTGTGTCATGTCCGGAGCGTTCGGTTGTGCGACCGGCGACATGAGCGCCGCCGGCGAACGAGAAGGCCAGGTGTCCGCCGATCAGACCTTCAAGCGCACCACCGCCGCCCACCTCGCCGAGGTGCTCACCGATGCGACCGTGCGCGAGCAGGTCGTCGGCGCGCTGCGACAACGCGGTCCGCTGGCCCTGACCGAGCTCGCCCCGCTGCTCGGCACCATCAACGATGTAGGAAGCAATGGCGTGCCCGAAGTCTGGCTTCGCGAGCCCAGCGGGGTCAACGGCAGCGCGAACCTGCTGGTTGCATATGCGCCGGCCGGCAACAAGCACACCTGGACCGAGATCCCCGCCTATGCGCTCGGAGGCGACGCCGTGACCCTCGATCCGCAACGCGCGCCCGACGGGCCAGTGCTGGTCATCGAGACCCACGGCCGGCTCGCGATGCACCAGGAAGTCGCAGAGGCCAACCTCATGTTACAGGGCGCCGGGCTCCAGCACGTGGCGTCCAAGACCGAGCCACTCAACGCGACCGGCATCCAGACCACGCGCCTCGACTCGATCCGCCTCGTCAACGACGAGGAGCCGTGGATCCTGGGCGCGGCCGAGATCTACGCGATCGTCTCCGGTGTGATCGGCAGCAACGATCCCCAGATGCTGATCGTGGACATGCCGTATCTGGACTTCGACAACACCACCTACACGCCGAATCAGATCATTGTGAACTGGAGCAACTTCCAATTTCAGATTGCCAATATCGGGCTGTTCGAGCACGACAGCAGCACCAGCTACCAGGATCTCATCACCGCCATCATCTCGGCCGTCGGCGCGGCCGGCAGCCTGGCCGGCGTCCCGACGATCCAGGCTGTCACCGATATCGCCAATCGCATCATCGCCGCCATACCGGCGAGCGTGTTCTCCAACGACGACGACTTCGCCGACGTGTTCTACACGATCGAAGAGACCAAGACCTACACCGGCCTGGTCGGCGCGTCCAAGAATGCCACCGTGTCGCTGACGCCATTCTTCGTCGTGGCCAACTAGCGCTTCATCCTAGAGGTTTCCATTCGCGATCCCGGAGTGGACGCTCGGGAGACCGCGGACACGTGCGCTTGCGCGCGTGGGGCGAGCGCGATGGGGTGTCGGCGAGGATCTCAACGAAGCTCGCGTGCGAGGTGGCCGATCTGGTTGCCGTTCACTGCACGGAGTTCGTCGCGCACCAGGTGCGAACACGCGGCGGCCCGTCGTCGCGGGCAGGTACGTGCCCTCCTCGGACGGATCGATCTGCGCACGCTAGCGGCGTTCGGCCCCGCGCGCATCCGCTCGACCAGCACAGACCCACGCTCCAGCCATCGCCCCGAAATCGCAGGTAGTCCTCGGCCGCAACGCCGGCCCCGCGACACCGATGCGAACCCTCGGTGGCCTGCACGTACGGTAGCCTTTGGGCCGCCGTGGTAAGTTGCCCCCCTCGACCTGGAAGCCTCAGCCGGTCTGGTTCTGGAGGTCGAAGACGCACACCGGGTCGTGGGGGCACGACCGACCGAACTCAGACGGCTCCCGACGAGGACCCGCGCCTGCCCCCGCACTTGCCGCGCCTGCATTGACAAGGCCGCATTTCCGTACCTTCGCCGCGAGGGCGGCGGCGTCGTCGTCGACAGGATTGCGCCAGCGTCGGTGGGGGTCGCTTCACCGGAGGAGAAGTTACTGGCATCGCCGTTGCTTGATTCTTGGAAAGGAACTGCCCGAGGAGCTCTCCATGCCGACATCCATCGAAACGAATGCAGATCGGAACCCACGCGACCCGGTGCCTACATATGAGTCGCATGGATGGGGAGTTCCGATGGCGATCGGAATCGTGCTGATTGCCATTGGCCTGTTCGCGCTCTGCGCCGCCGGCTTGACGAGCCTGGTTTCGGTGATCTACCTCGGCGTCCTGCTGCTGATCGTAGGCATCCTCGAGATCGTCTCGGCATTTCGCGCACGCCACAGCAAGCCGTTCATCGTCTACTTTCTCGCTGGCGTCCTGTCGCTCGTCGTCGGTGCGCTGTTCTTGTATCGTCCGCTGGCGAGCCTTGCCTCGATCACTCTCTTGATCGCCGGGTTCCTGTTCGCGAGTGGGCTGTTCCGCGGCCTCACCGCGATCGTGGACCGCTATCCGCGATGGGGATGGGACCTGGCATATGCCGTCGTCGCAGTGGCGCTCGGTGTGTGCGTCATGGCGCAGTGGCCGATCTCGACCTTCTGGGTGCTCGGCACGGTGGTCGCGGCCGAGATCCTCGCGCGGGGGATCGCGCTCGTCGCCGCGTCATGGGTGCTGCGCGACATCCAGCATGGCCACCACGGTGGCCTCTCCGGCGGCCTCTCCGCCGCATAGATCATCGCGCTCGTCACGATGCCGACTTGGACCTCGGGGAACCGAGCGAGGCAGGCGTCGACCCCGCACGCCACGGCGGGCGACAGCGCGCACCACGACAGCGTCTCCTCCGCGAGCCTCGCCTGGGTCAATGAACGAAGGGCTGTGGCAGACGTCGGTGTGGCCAAGCGTTGCGCAGCATATCCGATCCTTGACCGCCGACTGCTCGAGGAGCTTCGGACGCGAGAAGAAGCTCAGGCTCGTCTGTCCGCAGTGCTAGATTTCTCCGCCGATGAAGGTTCGCGACGTGCTCGCCCGGCTTCGCTTGGAGACGCCATGAAGTACGCCATCGTGATCGAACGCGCCGGGAGTAACTACTCGGCCTATGCACCGGACTTGCCCGGTTGCGCGGCAACGGGCGCCTCCATCGACGAGATCAAAGCGCGCATGATCGAGGCGATCGCGATGCACCTCGAAGGGATGCGCGATGACGGCGTCGTCCCTCCTGCGCCTACGGTCGTCTGCGACTACGTGGCCGTCCCGGCATAGCGTTCCGCGTCGCCGCCGGCCGTGATCCCAACGCTCAGGCGCGCAGCGGCTTGTACTTGAGGCGGTGCGGCTGATCGGCGTCGGTGCCGAGCCGGCGCTTGCGGTCGGCCTCGTAGTCGGCGAAGTTGCCCTCGAACCACTCGACGTGCGAGTCGCCCTCGAACGCCAGGATGTGGGTCGCGATGCGGTCGAGGAACCAGCGATCGTGGCTGATCACGACGGCGCAGCCGGGGAACTTCTCCAGGCCGTCCTCGAGGGCGCGCAGGGTGTCGACGTCGAGATCGTTGGACGGCTCATCGAGGAGCAAGAGGTTACCGCCGCGCTTGATCATCTTGGCGAGGTGGACCCGGTTGCGCTCGCCGCCCGACAGGATCCCGACGCGCTTCTGCTGATCCTGGCCCTTGAAGTTGAAGCTCGAGACGTACGAGCGCGCGTTGACCTGGCGCTCGCCGAGCGTGAGGGTCTCGGCGCCCTCGCTGATCTCGTCGTAGAGGGTCTTGGTGTCGTCGAGCGCGTCGCGGCTCTGATCGACGTAGCCAAGCTTGACGGTCTCGCCGACCTTGATCGTGCCCTTGTCGGGCTGCTCGACGCCCATGATCATGCGGAACAGGGTGGTCTTGCCGGCGCCGTTGGGGCCGATCACGCCGACGATGCCGCCGCGCGGCAGCTTGAAGGTGAGGTTGTCGATCAACAGCCGCTCGCCGAACGCCTTGGTGACACCCTCGAACGCGACGACCTCGCCGCCGAGCCGGGGCCCCGGCGGGATCACGATCTCGAGCGACGGGTCGCGGGCCTCCTTCTGGGCCTCGGCGACCATCTCGTCGTAGCGGTTGAGCCGGGCCTTGCTCTTGGCCTGGCGGGCCTTGGGCGACAGCCGCACCCACTCGAGCTCGCGGGCGAGCATGCGCTCGCGCGCGCCGGCCTGCTTCTCCTCGTCCTTGAGGCGCTTGGCCTTGAGCTCGAGCCAGCCCGAGTAGTTGCCCTCGAACGGGTGGCCCTCGCCGCGATCGAGCTCGAGGATCCACTTGGCGACGTTGTCGAGGAAGTAGCGATCGTGGGTGATCGCGACGACCGTGCCCTTGAACTCCTCGAGCATGCGCTCGAGCCAGGCGACGCTCTCGGCGTCGAGGTGGTTGGTCGGTTCGTCGAGCAGCAGCATGTCGGGCTTGCTGAGCAAGAGGCGGCACAGCGCGACGCGGCGGCGCTCACCACCGGAGATCTTGGTGACGTCGGCGTCGCCGGGCGGGCAGCGCAGCGCGTCCATCGCCATGTCGACGGTGTGGTCGAGCTCCCAGGCGTTCGCCGCCTCGATCTGATCCTGGAGCCGGCCCTGCTCCTCGAGCAGCTTCTCCATCTTCGCGGGCGACATGTCCTCGCCGAGCTTCATCGAGACTTCCTCGAACCGCGCCAGCAGCTTGCGGGTCTCCTCGACGCCCTCCTCGACGTTGCCCTTGACGTCCTTGGTGGCGTCGAGCTGCGGCTCCTGCGGCAGGTAGCCGATCTTGAGCCCCGGCGCCGGCCAGGCCTCGCCGAGGAACTCCTTGTCGACCCCGGCCATGATCCGGAGCAGCGTGCTCTTGCCGGCGCCGTTGTTGCCGAGCACGCCGATCTTCGCGCCCGGGTAGAACGACAGCCAGATGCCTTTCAAGATCTCGCGCTTGGGCGGAACGAGCTTGCGCAGATCCTTCATCACGAACGTGTACTGGGCGGTCATGGTTCGCGGCGGTTATACCCGTGCGCCGCGAACTCGGCTACCTCGACCGCTGGCCGTCGCCGATCCGGCGCCTCGCCTGCCGGCGGCTCGACCTCGGCTCGAGAACGCCGGCTCACGGCGCGAGCGCGGTCACCGCCGGACAAGGTGATACTGTCCGGGCGTGCGCCTCGGGAACGCCAGCCGGTCGCCCCGGATCCCCGGCCGGATCCCCGGCCGGATCCCCGGATCGCTGGCCGGCGGGAGTTTTCGTGCACGTCTCTGCCGCCGGTGGTCGGTCGCCGCGTGACGCCGCGCCGCTCCCGCGACCTCGCGCTCGACCTCTTGCGCGGCTACTTCCTGGTCGTCATCATGATCGACCACCTCCGGTATGCGGCGAACCCGCTGTACCTGGTGTCGGGCCACCAGTCGCTGTGGGTCACCGCCGCCGAGGGCTTCGTGCTGATCTCCGGATTTCTCGTCGGCATGCTGCGCGGCGACGAGGCGCGCAGCGCTGGCCTGGCTTCGGCCACCCGGCACCTGTTGCGGCGGGCCGGCGTGCTCGCGCTCTGGTGCGCCGTCCTCACCATCGCGTTTCGCACGATCAGCTGGGCCACCGGCTACTGGCCCGACGTGCCCAACGCCGATGCGCCCGGCTCGCTGCTCGACTACACGCTCGGCGCCGTGGTGCTGCGCCGCACCTACGGCGACCACAACCTGCTCGCGGCGTACGCGCTGTTCCTGGCCGCGGCGCCGCTCGCCCTGGCCGGGATGCTGCGCGGCATGACCTGGCTCGTCCTCGGGGCGTCGCTGGGGCTGTGGGCCGTGGCGTTCCGGTTCAACCTGGTGTGGTCCAACTCGGTGCAGGCCGATCTGTGCTGGCAGCTCCTGTTCATGATCGGCGTGGTCGCCGGCTTCCACCACGCCGCGCTGGCCCGGCGGTGGACCGAGCTTTCGCCGCGCGCCCGCCGGATCGTCCTGGCCGCCGCCGCGGCAGCCTCGGTCGCGATCATCGCCGGCTCGCTGATCCGCCTGCCGATCCATGGTCTCTACCGCACGCGCCTGGAGGGCTACGCGTTCGACCGTAACCGGCTGGGCCCCGCCCGCATCGCCTGCGCGCTCGTGCTGGTGAGTTCGCTGTATGCGCTGGTCCGCGCGTTCGAGGCGCGCCTCGTGCCCACGATCGGCAAGCTGTTCGTGCCGCTCGGGCAGGCCTCGCTCTACGTCTACATCGTGCAATCGATGTTGACGTTCCTCCTGGTCAACCGGTCGATGACCACCCCATGGCTCGCCGTGGCGAGCACCGTCGCGATGGTCGGCCTCGTGTGGATCATGGTAAACAACCGGGTCCTGTTCCGGATCATCCCTCGATGACGTCCTGCTTCTGTCGAATGTTCCGTATCGCGGTGCTGGCGTTCTCCGCGTGCGGACCGCGCGATCAGCCGCCTCCCGATCGCCCCAGCCAGCCGACGCTCACGCTCACGCCCGATCCGCACGCGCCCACCACCGGCCGCCGCGTGGTCGCCGTGGGACAGATCGCCCAGCCATGGCACGTCGGGGCATGGTCGCCCGCGTCGATCACGCTGCCCGAGGTCGTGGCCGGCGACGCCATCGTCGTGCTCGGCGTCTACTGGGGCGACCTGACGGCCAAGGGGTACACGACGCCGACCGATGCGCGCGGTGGGCTTCGCAGCGCGGTCGATCAGGCGCCGTCGATCATCGGCAAGAAGAAGCCGCCGGTGTTCGCCCAGATCTACGTCGATCTCGACGCCGCCCCCGGGGCGCATACGATCGTCCCGCCCTACCTCGGCGGTGGGCCCGGCGATGGCACGTTCTACGTCGTGCAGGTCCGCGGGCTGACCGAGCATCGCGTGGTCACCACCGGCCAGAGCTGGGCCAAGGGCGACGCGATCCCCAACCTCTCGGTCGCGCTCGACGGCGCGGCCGAGCCCGACGATCTGGTCATCGCGCTCGGCGGCTACGATAACGTCAAGCCCTGCGAGCATGCCGGCTGGAGCCATCCGCCGCCCGGCTGGCTGGCGCTCGGGATCCAGGACGATACGATCAACAACGTGCCCTCGGAGCTGTGCTACCGCGCGGCCCCGGCCGCAGGCGCACAGTCGGTCACCTGGACCTGGACCGACCCGACGGTCAACGTCGCGGCGGCCGTGATCGCGGCGCTGCGGTAGCCGGTGTAGTGCGCTAGACTCACGTCCGATGGTCGCGCCCTCGCGAAAGCCTGCGACATTCGAAGACCTCGTTGCCTGCGAAGACCCGGGGCGACTCGAACTCATCGGAGGCGAGATCGTCGAGAGGGCCATGCCGTCTCCGCGGCACAGCTACACAGAGATCAAACTCGGCGTGGCCGTCGATCCGTTCAACCGCAAACCGGGAGGTCGTGGCCCGGGGGGCTGGTGGATCTTCACCGAGATTCACGTCGGCTATCCGAGTGGCGAGGTCTATTGCCACGACACCGCGGGTTGGCGGCGCGACCGCGTTCCGATCCGACCGACCGAGTGGCCGGTCCGGATTCGCCCCGACTGGGTGTCCGAGATCGTGTCTCCCAAGCATGAACGCCACGACTTCGTGGACAAGCCGCGCGTGCTCCACGCGGCCAAGGTGCCGCACTACTGGATCCTCGATCCCGACGAGCGAATCTTGCTCGTCCACCGCTGGTCGCCCGATGGCTACACCGTCGTGCAGCGCGCGGCCGCGGGGGAAACCGTCCGCGCCGAGCCCTTCGAGGCGATCGAACTGCGCGTCGGCGTGATCTTCGGCGACGACGAAGAGGACTGAGCGCTGCTAGCGCCGCCGCCCCCGCTGCCCGTACCAGCGGCAGACCGGATACAGCGCGGCCAGAAAGCCGAACCAGACGGCGTAGATCCCGCCGAGGCCAAGGCCATAGCTCGGCGGGCTGCCCGGCAGCGGCGTGTCCCAGAAGATCACCGGACCGCTGGTCAACCAGGTCGCGTCGCCAAACACAGCATACGAGTAGATCACGGCGATCAGGTGAATCAGCGGAATGTGGATCACGTAGAAGAACAGCGGCACTCGGCCGAAGACTTCGAAGATCCGGCCATGGCCGGGCCAGCGCTCGCAGGCCGCGAGCGCGAACAGCGTGGCGCCCAGCGTCATGAGCAGGAACGGGGTCGACGGTGGGTACTTGCTGAGGTTGACGAACGACATCACCGTGAACAGCCGGCTCGGCTGCGCCGACCACGGTGACGGGTCCCCCAGGTTCAAGCCGCGCACGACGAGCAGCAAGATCACGAACGCGGTCGCAAAGCCGATCAGCACCCGGGAGCGCGGCCGGGGATCGCGGTACACCAGCGCGGCGAGGCCATAGCCGAACGCCATCACGCCGAACCACGGGATCGGCGGATACGACACGAAGAAGTGGTAACCGGCGACCGGCTCGAAGTCGCGCGACCGGGTGGCCAGCGCGAGCAGCGTACCGAGCCCGCCGTCCCCCAGATCGACCGCGGCGATGCCGGCTTCACCCAGCAGGATGGCGAGGCCGACCGCGAGGCTGACGGCCGGCGGCAGGAACACCATGCCGCTGAGCAGCACCATCGACCAGCCGAGGCCGTACAGCACGCCGGCATTCATGAAGTGGTAGTCGAAGTGGAAGTACCACCCGAGGCACCGCAGCGCCGTCTGCTCGAGCACGACCAGCACGAGCCCGCGGAACAGGAGGAACCGCGCGGCCTGCCGGACCGTGCGCCGGCCCGCCTGGATCGACAGATACGCGCTCACGCCGGCGAGGACGAAGAACGCCGGCGCGCAGGAGTGCGTGATCCAGCGCGAGAAGAAGATCGGCGCCGTGGTCTGCCCCAGATCGGTGGCCTCGAAGTGCGCGTTCCCGAGGTAGTCGCGCAGGTGATCGATCGCCATGACGACCATGACCAGCCCTCGCACCACGTCGACCGCGCGCCGCCGTGACGAGGCCACGCCGCCGGCAACGGGAGCAGCGCTGGCAGGTAAATGAGGTGTGCGGCTCTCGGGCATGTGCCGGTCAGTGTAAGCGCCGATGGTCCGGCAGTCGTTGTGCGAGGTGATTCCAGGATGCCAGCGTTGCACACGTTCGCGCTGTCAGGATCTGCAGTCAACTCGACGATACACCGCGCGACTTGTTCCCCAGCGCCACGGGCCCCGCGCCGACGACGAGCAGCAACGCGCAGCCGAGCAACATCGAGAGATCCGTGCGCGCTTCGTGGGCCATGCCCCAGAATCCGGTACGCGTCGTCGGGTCGGCAAAGCCCCAGAAGCCGTGGCCGATCAGGATCGGGAGCTTTGTCGAGACGAGCGCGACGACCATATCGAGGAGCAGCGCGAGCGCGGCCAGGCGCGTCAAGACCCCGATCAGCACGAGCACGCCACCGGCGATCTCGACGACTCCTACGAACGGAGCCATGATCTGGGGCGCCGGGATCCCGATCTTCACAAACCGGCCCACGCCGAGCGCGTCGGGGTAGAGGAACTTCTGGACCCCCTCGGTGAAGAACACGAACGCGATCGCGACGCGGATCAGCACGACCGCGCCCGGTACATCCGAGGCGGTCTGGCCGGGCGCACCGCCGGGCTTCATCGCCACCGCCCCGCCGAAGCAAGCTCGAATTCGTCAGCGAGCACCATGCCACAGTATACGGTACACGTTCGCGACGCGACCAGGCGTACGCGTTCGCGACGCGACCAGGCGTGTAGCGGTGGCTCACGGCAGCTCGGCGGCCACCAGCGGAACCAGCGTAAGCCAGCGCAGCACCGACAGTCGTGTAGCGGTGGCTCACGGCAGCTCGGTAGCGACCTGGCGCAGGTACTGGCCGAGCAAGCCGTCTCCTGCGGCATCACCGAGGCGGCGAAGGTCCCAACAGGTCGCGCCGGGCAGACGCGGGTGGATCTCGGCGACAAGCTCGGGCAACGCGGCGAGCACCTGACGTTCACCGCGCAGGAGCAGGTTGACCGCGCGGGAGCAGGGCGTCGCTTCATCGCCGGACAGCGCCGAGAACGCCGCCAGGCGGGCGCCCGCCGCCGTGGCCAGCGCCTCCCAGGCGGCTACCTCATTGCGCTCGCCGAGCCAGGGGAACCCGTCCTGCCGGAGACAACCGCGCTCGAGCGCGATCATCAGCTCGCGCTCGGTCGCGACGGCGAGGCGTGCCTGCGACAGCGCGAGGCGGAAGTCGTCATCGAAGCTGTTGCCGACCTGCACCTCCCAGGGCGCGCCGAGGGGGCGGTTCCAGACCAGCCGCGCGATCAGATCGCCGCGAATGTCGATCTCGGGTCTCGGCAGGACCACCCGCGCGACATCGGCAGGATTGTCGGGTACGCAGAAGCCGTAGCCGGAGAACAAGCGAGCATTGCTCTTGCGGCCATAGCTCAGGTGGATCTCCTCGCCGGCCGCCAAGCTCCGGGCGGCCGTGATCTCCATCCCACCGGCGACCGCGTCGCAGCGATACGTGACGTCGCCCGTGCCGTGATCGAGGGCATCGGCGATCGGGATCAACGCCCGGCCCGGGGCACCCTCGAGCTCCGTCGCGAAGACCCGGCTCGCAGCGATGGCGCACCCCCAGGCCAGCTCGGCCAGGCTCAGGTCCAGCCACGGCCGGACCCGCTCGACCACGGCGGCGTGGTCGTCGAGCACCGCGCGGCGCCGGCGCGCGACGTCGTCCAGGACCGGGGAGCCCACCAGCGGCGCCAGAGCCGCCGCGTCCTGGAACGTCGGCAGGCCTGGAAAGCGGTCGGGCAACGCGTCGAGGTAGGGCCGCCACCGCGAGTCCGGATCGCGCCGCTCGGCGATCAGCGCCACGGCGAGCGAGGTCTGGTCGCTCGCCAGGGGGAGGTTCGCGATGGCCTCGCCGACCGGCGTGCGGACCTGCGCGAGATCGAACCACAGCGCGCGCGGCACATGGAGGACCCGCTCGCCCGTGGCCAGGTTCCGGGCAGCGTGCGCGGTCCGGTAGCCATCGGGCCCGGTCCGGATCTCCAGCGCGGAGACGTCGGCGCCCCCCGCGCGCGCCCAGGCGAGCAGGCGCGCCGTGGCCTGGGCCGGCTCCCCCGGCCGGGACGGTGCGGTGGGCAACGGCGTCCAGCCGGCGAGCGCCGCGCGGTCACGAAGGGGCGAAGAAACGGGTAGGTTCGGCCCTGCGCGGCTGATCGCGCCCGCCAGCCGGTCGGCCAGCACGACACGTGCCGCATCGTTGACTGCTAAGTGAAACAGCTCGAAGGCCAGCCCGACGCCGTAGACCGCGGCGATCTCCTCGCGCAGGGCCGCGGCGTCGAGTTCGGCGGTCATGGGCGGGCGAGGCGAAGGTGCAGGCGCTCCGGCGGGCGGGCGGCGGCCGAGGCGGGCCGAACTGAATCAGACCGTCAGGCCCTTCTTGTAGGCCAGGAGCTCCTTCTGGGTCTTCAGCAGCAGCTGGTTGGTCTCGAGCAGCTCCTTGGTCCGCATCCGCACCTGGTTGGCCAGCCGCTCCCGCTCGCGGGCCTCGGTCTCGAGCATCTCCTGGTACTTGACCTGGACGACGGCCTCGTCGGTGACGTTGCGCTGGATCTCGAGGGCCCCCACGTGGTTACCGAGCTCGTCGGTGATCGGCACCGCCGACAGGATGAACCGCAGCTCGGCGGTCTCGCCGGCGATCGAGCCGGAGATCTCGTCGAGCCGGACGTGCCGGTTATCGGCCCAGCACTGCTTGGCGATGCACTCGGTCTTACAGATGTTGAGCTCGATCACCTCGTAGCACCGCTTGCCCTTGAGGCCGCGGGCGACCTGGCGGGGCAAAAGTGCGAAGAATGCCCGGTTGAAGTCGACGATCCGGCGCTCGGTGTCGACGACGAAGTAGCTGTCGGCGATCGCGCTGGCTACCCGCTTGAATTCGGTGAGGAACTGCTGGAGGGCGGGAACGACCTGGTCCACCGACAAATCGTAGCAGAGCGCCCGCGGCTGGCATATCCTCCGGCCGGATGGCCAATCGTGGAGGCCTCGGCCTCTCCGTCAAGATGATCCTGACGACGACCTTTTTGATCGTCCTCACGGTCGTGGGTTCGGGCGTGCTCAACGTCATGAACATCCGCCGGGCGTTCGACGAGTCGGCGAAGCAGCAGATCGAGGTGTTCCGCACCGGCCAGGAGGCGTCCGGCGAGTTCGGCACCCGGCTGTTCGCCCGCGCCGTCGGGCAGCTCCTGATCGACCGCGGCCGCGACGACGACATCCTGTCGCTCGTCCACGAGACCGTCGTCCAGGACACCAAGGACGGGCCCGAGGGCAAGAAGGACTACGGCCTCAAGCTCGCCTACGTGCTCGACCTCCACCAGCAGGTGGTCGCGCGCTGCCTCGAGGACACCAAGCTCGACTGCGCGCTGGGCAACCACGAGCCGGTCGGCCCGGCGCACGGGCCGCTCACCGTGGAGACCTGGAAGCAGGCCCTGGACGGCTGGAAGGCCGCCGTGGCCGGCAAGCGCGAGGCGCTGATCAAGTTCGACACGGCCGCCGCGGGCGCGCGCTACCGCGTGTTCGCGTTCCCGGTGTTCAGCGGGGCCCCGGCCACCGCGGCGGGCGCGCTCGCCGCCGAGGCGCCGAACCAGCGCCTGGGCTATGTCGTGCTCGGCTACGACCTCGCGCCGATCGACTGGTTCTCGGCGGCGGCGGCGGACCAGAAGGCGACCGCCTCGACCCGCGCGGCGCTGTACAGCGGGGCGGTCGGCGCGCTGTTCGCCCTGATCGGCACGGTGCTGGCGATCCTGCAGGGCCTCTCGATCTCGCGGCCGATCAAGCAGCTCGCGTGGCGCGCCGATCAGATCGCGCGCGGCGATCTGGCCGCCCGGGTCGAGATCACCTCGTCCGACGAGATCGGGCTGCTCGGCGAGAACTTCAACTTCATGGCCGACCAGATCTCGATCTTGCTCGAGCAGACCGCCGAGAAGGCGCGGATCGAGCAGGAGCTCGAGGTCGCCAAGACGATCCAGGAGACGCTGGTCCCGACGTCGGATCCGGTCGACCACGGCGTGCTCAAGTTCGCCGGGTTCTACCAGCCGGCGGCGCAGACCGGCGGCGACTGGTGGACGTGGAGCGAGCTGGTCGGCGGCAAGGTGCTCCTCGTGATCGGCGACGTCACCGGCCACGGCGTGCCGTCGGCGATGATCACCGCGGCGGCCAAGGCGGCGTGCGACGTGGCGCGCTACGTCTACCAGGACGACGTCACCGTCACGGGCCTGCTCGAGATCATGAACCACGCGATCTTCGAGAGCGCCCAGCGCCGGTTCGTGATGACGTGCTTCGCCTCGATCATCGATCCCGCGCGCCGGACGATCACGTACGCCAACGCCGGCCATAACTTCCCGTACCTGTTCCGCGCCGGGGACGGCCGGGGCGAGTTCGGCTCGCTGATGATCCGCGGCAACCGGCTCGGCGACGATCGGACCTCGCGGTACGAGGCCCGGACGACCGAGCTGCTCCCCGGCGACGTCCTGGTCTGGTACACCGACGGCATCGTCGAGTGCGAGAGCCCGACCGGCGAGGAGTACGGCGAGAAGCGGTTCCGGGCGTCGGTGCGCCGCGCGGCCGCCCTCGACGCCGGCGAGATGCGCGATGCGATCGTCGGCGACGCCACGGCGTACTTCGGCGAGACACCGCGCAAGGACGACATCACCATGATCGTGGGGAGGATTCATTGAACCGGATCATCGTGACATGGGCGCTCGCCCTGTCCGCGACGCTCGGCCTGGGCGTCCTCCACCCGCCGCGCGCGGCGGCCGCCGTCGAGGACGACCTGCGCGACGGCGACAAGTTCTTCGAGGAGGGCGACTGGCGCAAGGCGGCCACCGCGTTCGATCGCGCGATCGCCAAGGCGCCCGGCGAGGTGTCCGCGGAGGCCTACGGCAAGCGCGCCGCGGTGTTCATCATCCTCAAGGACTACAAGGGCGGCCTCGACTTCATCGCCAAGGCCAGGTCTCGCTACCCGGACGCACCCGAGGTGCTCGAGCAGGAGGCGCTGCTCCTGTGGGAGACCGATCGCAAGGACGACGCGATCAAGGTCGCCGAAGCGGTCGTCGCGGCCCGGCCCAAGACGTTCACCAACCAGAAGCTGATCGGCGAGTTCTACTCGTCGCGCGATCCGGCCAGGACCATCTCGGCCTACGAGAACTACCTCGCGAACCGGCCGGGCGACCTCGAGTCCGGCGACGTCCTGCCGCGGATCCGGCTGGGCTTCGCCTACCTCGCGACGGCGCGGCTCGCGATCGGCGCCGGTGATGACGCCAAGGCGCAGCACCTGTACGGGCAGGCGGTCGAGCAGTTCGAGACCGTGCAGCACAAGTTCGGCAAGAAGCCGAACGCCGCCGTCAACGCCGACAACGGCCTGTGCGCCGCGCTGACCGGGATGGGCAGGTTCGATCAGGCCGTCACCGTGTGCGAGCGCATCGTCGAGGACCCCAAGCGGATCGATACGACCGGCGCGGTGTGGTTCAACCTCGCGACCGCCTACCTCGCGCGCAAGCAGACCAAGAAGGCCCGCTCCGCCGGCACCGAGTTCACGCGCCTGCGCAAGACCGAGGCGCGCGGCTTCATCCTGCTCGGCGATACATTCTTCGCCGAGCGCGACTTTGCGGCCGCCCTCGAGGAGTACCAGCGCGCCGAGAAGCTCATCAAGCCCAACCAGCCCCACGACCAGATCCAGCTGTCGATCCGCATGGGCAAGACGTACCGCCGGCTGCCGGCGCCCGCGTCGGCGACCGGCGCGAACCCGAACCTCGCGCTCGCGATCGACAAGCTGAACAGCGCGTTCGGCGCGAACTCCAGCAGCCTCGAGCTCGCGCTCGAGCTGGGCGGCGCCTACCTCGAGGCGCGGCAGGACGCCAAGGTGGCCGCGCTGACCGACCGGCTGCTGGCGAGCGCCGAGCTGGCCAAGTCCTCGCCCGAGGCCCGCGGCGGCGTGCTCGTGCTCGCGGGCAAGGCGCTGTTCAACCAGCACAAGCTCAAGGAGGCCCGCCAGCGCTTCGAGGCGGCGCGCGAGCTCCGGCCGGGTGACATCACGATCCAGCGCGGCCTGGTGGTGACGATCAACGAGCAAGCGTTCGAGGCCGACAAGGATGCCAAGGCCGCCCAGTCCCTGCTCGATCAGGCGCTGGTCATCGATCCGCAGTCGCCGGTGACGATGACCAACCTCGCCGTGCTGGCGATCGATCGCGGCGACTGCGACAGCGCGCGGCAACAGCTGACCCGGCTCGAGTCGGTCCTCGGCCACGACACCGTGGTGCGCACCCGCCTCCTGGCCCGGAGCTTCCTGTGCGGCGCGCGCCCCGACGTGAAGAAGGCGGTGGAGGCCTACGCGGCGGCCGAGCGCGAGGCCCGCAAGGCCAACGCGACCCTGTCGATCGCCGAGATCTACACCGAGTGGGCGCCGCTGGTGTGGGACGCCGATCTGAACGACGCCGTCGAGAAGCTCGAGGTCGCCGTGCAGACCTCGTCGCAGGATCCGGCGATCGGCGCCGCGGCCAAGCGCAACCTCGCGCTCGCGCTGTTTCGCCGCGGCTGGCGGTTCCTGCACGATGGCAAGGCGACCGAGGCCGCGGCCGACTTCGAGAAGGCGACCCGCGATCCGGGCGTGCTCCGGGGCACCGAGCCGCTCGCCTTCGAGTTCTCGTACGCGCTCTCGCTGCTCGACGCCGGCCGCGCCGCCGAGGCCGGCAAGCTGTTCAAGAGCCTCGCCGCCAAGGGCAACCAGGCGACGTACCTGAAGGGCGCGTACGCGCGGTTCGGCAGCCAGCTGTTCGCGGCGTACGCGAGCTACCGCAACGGGACGTTGGCGGCCCGCCAGCAGGCCGCCGCGGAGCTCGTCAAGCTCGTCAACGAGAGCGGCCTCGGCGACAAGATCAAGGACCTGCTCGCCGCGTGCTGGGAGTCGATCGCGGTCGAGCAGTGGCGCGCCGGTCAGCTCGGCGCCGCCGGCCGGTCGCTCGCGACCGCCGAGAAGTATGCCACCGGCGATCTCAAGCGCCGCATCGTGATGGACCGCGCCGCGCTGTCGCTCGGCAAGAACGAGCTCGGCGCGATGGAGGGCTTCGCCGGCAACCCGCCGGAGGCGCTGGTCAACCTCGGCATCCTCTACGATCAGCTCGGCCGGCCCAAGGACGCCTACGACGCCTGGACCCGCGCGAAGGCGCGCGGCGTGCAAGCGCGCGAGCTGCAGCACTGGATCGATGCCAAGAAGCGGATCTACGGGTACTGACCATGCGAACCAAGCTCCTTCTCACGCTCTCCGCGCTGGTCCTGCTCGCGGCCCCCGGCTTGCGAGGCGTCGCCGCCGCAGAGGCGCCGCAGAAGATCACGATCGGCATCTACGCCCCGACGGTCGAGTTCGGCGCCGCCCAGGCCCGCCTCGCCTACGTGCAGGGCCTCGCCAAGGCGATCGAGCAGAACACCGGCATCAAGACCGAGGCGCAGTCGTACGCCAACGTCGCCGCGCTCAAGAAAGACGCCGTCGACTTCGCGATCATCGACGGGGTCTGCTACGCGACCAACCTGGGCTGGAAGCTGCTCGCGACGGCGAACATCGGCGGCGGGACCACGCGCCCGTGGGCGCTGTACTCGAGCGCCGGCGAGACCATGCAGGCGCTCAAGGGCAAGAAGCTCGCGTTCATCGCGACCGGCTGCAACGACGCCGGGTTCATCGACAACGCGATGCTCGAGTCCGAGGTCGATCCGGCGTTCTTCGGCGGGCGCAGCGGCAAGCCCGACCTGACCGCCGCGATCGCCGAGGTCGCGTCGTACAAGGCCGCGCAGGCCGTGTTCGCTCCGGTGGGCGCCGCCAAGGGCCTCACCAAGGTGTTCGACACCGGCGCGGTCCCCAACCCCGCCTTCGTCGACGTCGGCGGCAAGCTCCCGGCCGGTATCGTCGAGCGCGTGGCCGCGGCCGTGGTCGGCTACGGCGGCTCCGGCGCGATCGTGGGCTGGACCAAGCCGTCGCGCGAGATCTACGCGGCGCTCGCCGGCCGGCTCGGCCGGGCGAACAAGGCCGGGATCCTCGCGAACCCCGAGCCGGTCCGGATCGACGCCCGGGACGCGCTGATCGACCCGTCGACGCTCAAGGACACCGCCGTGGTCGACGTTCGCCACCACTTCGTCCGCCCGTCGGGCGGCCGCATGGACTGACCGCGGGGACGCTTCCAACTATTGAAACTAGCGACGCGGCCTCGGCGGGCAACCAGGAAACTCGCGCACTTACGGCTCGATAGTTTCATGAGTTGGAAGCGTCCCTCTCGCCGCCGCGTAGTGAACGTGATCGAGGGCGTGGTATCCGTCGCTGCGGCCCGCGAAGTAGCGCGCCTGGATCTCGGCCGGCGACAGATCCTCGACCAGCGACAGCCCGATGCGGTCGAGGTCGGTAGCCAGGGCTTCCGGGTCGAAGCCAACCCCCATCACCTCCCCTACGCTGGCGACGAGCTCGCGGGTGCGACGCATATCGGGCGACGCCTTGGCGTCGTCGTACGCATCGAGGTCGGCATAGTCGAACACCCCCACGCTTCCAGGGGCGCCGAGCCTCGCCAGCGCGCGCAGCGTGGCGAGCACCACGTCGCGGGTCAGGTAGAAGGTCACGCCCATCCAGCTCCAGAACGTGCGCAACCCCGGATCGAAGCCGGCACTCGCCAGCGCCGCCGCGAGATCGCCCGTCATCAGGTCGAGCGCTACGAAGCGCAGCTGCGCGGGCACGCGCCAGCCCGCGCGCGCGATCCGCCGCTGCTTGTCGGCCTGCATCTCCGGACGATCGATCTCGAACATGCGGACCCGCTCGAGCAGCTCCGGTCGCCGGAACGCGAACGTGTCCAGCCCGGCGCCGAGCACGACGTACTGCACCGCTCCGCGGCCGATCTCGTCGACCAGCCGGTCCTCGGTGTAGTGCGCGCGTGCCAGCAGGGTCGAGGTGCTCTGCGTCCGCATCGACCGGGCCACCGCCTCCGCCGGAGCCAGCCCGGCGGCCTCGGGTGCCAGCATCGCCACCGCTCCCACGATCCTTCGCTCCAGCTCGGCCACCTCGTCGGGCGTGAACAGCGCCGCGGCGAGGAAGTCATCGAAGATCTTCGGATCGTCATGCGCCGCGTGATACGCGCGCGCGAACGCAGCCCCGGTCGCTGTCAGGCTCACCCGCTGTCTCTACCTCGACCGCTCATCCGGAATCAATGCGATCCTCCCGACCACATCACCGTCGAGCTGTCGGTGACTGTCCGCAGTCCGGCGCGAGTGATCGCGCGCACGTGCGCGAGAAGGTTGCAGTGCAGCCGCTTGGTCTCGCTCGGTGTCGTGGTGAATGAGCGAGCGAGCGAGCCCTGCTCGCGGACAGGTCAGACGGGAATGCGCTGGTCAGCGGCGGCGGCGGGCCCGGCCTTCGCGCTGGCCTGGCGCGCGGCGGCGAGCGTGTGGGGGCCGACCTTGCCATCCGCTGCGATGCCGTGCTGCCGTTGCCAGCGGGCGACGGCCTGCGGATCCAGCTGGCCGCTGGCATCGAGGCAGCTATGGGCCGTCGCGGCGTTGAACTCGGCCACGAGGTCGGCGTGCGCGTCGTTGTACGTCCGTGCACCGGCGACCCACGCGGGTTCGGCGGCCGGCCTGGTATCCCCATCGGCGAGCGTGTCCTTGATGAACGCCTGGTTCACGGGCGGGGGCTTACCCGTGCTCGATTCGTCGGCCAGCGTGTCCTTGATGAACGCCTGGTTCACGGGCGGAGCCTTACCCGTGCTCGATTCGTCGGCCAGCGTGTCCTTGATGAACGCCTGGTTCACGGGCGGAGCCTTACCCGTGGTCGATTCGTCGGCCAGCGTGTCCTTGATGAACGCCTGGTTCACGGGCGGAGCCTTACCCGTGGTCGGTTCGTCGGCGAGCGTGTCCTTGATGAACGCCTGGTTCGAGGCGGGTCCCGCGCCCGCCGTCGGCTGGCCTTGGGCATTTTGCTGCACCATGGCAATCGCTCGCTGGACCGCGGCGTTGCCTACGTGAGGAGCGGCAACCGCCAGTATCCCGCTGGAAAATACCGGATACAGGGTCAACAGGTCCCGTAGCGCCTGGGCATCCCCGGGCCCCAGCCTCATCACCTGCGCATGCAGCGCGGGCGGCAGGCCATGGGTGTTTTGAGGCGCGGCCTCGGGGCCAGCGGTGTCCTGTTGCGATTGTTGCTCGGTCAGCTGCTCTCTGCTCATCGGGACCCCCTCGGACATGACTGGATACGCTCGCCGCCCCCGATTGATCCCCCGCTGAAGCCAAATCGTGAGCCGAGCAAACAGCTTACATCGACGCCCACGCGTCGACCACCTACGCCGCCGTACTCCGGACCATCAGCCTGCTTGCAGACAAGGCCATGTCCCGCGAGGAGCTTCGATTCGCGCGGTGAACCGCGACACGTCCGCCCTGAGACTTCACACGGTCTCGAGCTCGAGCCGGCCGACGCCGAGCCGGAGCTCGCGGGTCAACCGCCGCCGCTCGATGATGCCCGCGGCGCCGAGGATCCCGGCCTGCGCGAGCTGGCGGCGGCCGCGAAACACCGCGACGTTCAGGTGGGGCTCATCCATCGCCAGCTGGGTCGACAGCTCGTCGAAGTAGATCCAGCCATCGGAGCTGTCCGATCGCGGCTCCTGGTGATCGACCTGCGATGCGATCCGGGCCTCGCGATCGGCGAGCCGGCTGCGCGCCAGCGCGAGCAGCACCACGTGATGCGCCCGCGCTCCCAGATCGATCGTGCGGTGCTCGTCGCGCGCGGTCAGCGCGACGTACTCCTCGTTGCGGCTGACCGAGAACCGCAGGATCAGCGTGCTCAGGTCGGGCGGCGCGTGGCTCTCCCATGCATCCTCGGCGCCGGGGAAGCGAAGCAGGCCATCGCGGCTGGCAGCGGGCGTGGCCGCGCGAAGGGGTCTGCTGCTCGATGTCAGGAGCTGCGATCGTGGTGCGATCATGCTCGACCTGGACTGCAACGACCAAACCAGCGTCCCGGGCCGCCGAGACCCCGGCCTCCAGGAAGCGGTTGCCAGCGCCCGAGGCGTCGCAAGCCGTGGCGCGTCGCGGTGGCCAGCACCGCGCGATTCGCCGGTAGCGCCACGCGATCGACGCAAGCGGCGGGTGCGCCGCCAGCGCTGTATCGCTGTAACACGGTTACAGTAACGTGACGGTTCGTGTGGTCCGGCCTCCCTGCCCTGGGAGCGCGCAGCGCGATCGGCTCACCACGTGACGCCGCGGTTGTGCTGGCGCGGCGGCTGCAACCCGCGCTCGCGATGGCCGATGACATCACCTCCGGATCACGCCGGCTCGCCGGTCAGCCCCGGAAGGTGTCCGGATCGAGGTCGAAGCGCTGCATCCAGCGGTGGATCTGCATCCTCGCCTTGCCCAGATCGCGAGCTACGTAGGTGATGTTGCCCCGGTGCTGCTCGAGGAGCGCGATGAGGGTCTTGCGGAGCGTCTCCGGATCATCGAGATCTTGCTCGATCACCGCGGGGCGGGGCGCCGATCCGGACACGATCGGCATGTGCTCGACTTCGATCACGCCGCACGGCGCGAGCGCGGCCGCCACCGAGAGGCACTGCTGGAGCTCGCGGATGTTGAGCGGCCAGCTGTACGCCAGGAGCCGCCGGCCCGCGGCGGTGCCGAACCGGAGCTCACCGGCGCCTGGGATCTCCGCGCGCCGCAAGAGGTCGCCGACAATGAGCCCGAGATCCTCGCGCCGTGCGCGCAACGGCGGGAGTACGTGACGATACCCGGCGAGGCGCGCCAGGAGGTCCGCGCGAAACACGCCCTCACTGGCCATCTTGTCGAGCGGCCGGTGGGTGGCCGCGACGACCCGTAGATCGACCTTGACCTGGCGCGAGCCGCCGACGGGCACGACCTCGCGCTGCTGCAAGACGCGCAGCAGCGCCGCCTGCGCCGTGAGCGGCAGATCGCCGATCTCGTCGAGGAACAGCGTGCCACCGTCGGCGGCGCGGATGAGGCCCGGCTCGTCGCGGGCGGCGCCGGTGAACGCGCCCTTGACGTGGCCGAACAGCTGGCTCTCGAGGAGCGTGGCGGCGATGCCGCCACAGTTGACGCCGACGAACGCGCCGGACCGCCCCGACAGCGTGTGGACAGCGTGGGCCAGGACCTCCTTGCCGGTGCCCGACTCGCCCAGCAACAGCACCGGGATCGGCATCTGCGCGATCCGCTCGAGCGCCGCGAGTTGCTCGGCAATTCCTGGGATCAGCGTGGCGAGTCCCGGCGCGGGTGCGGCCAGCGCGGCGCTGTCGAGGTCGGCGCCAGCGGCGAGATCCTCGCTCGAGGGCGGCGGGAGCGCCGCGCGATAGAGCAGGAGCGTGGACCCGATCTCGAGCAGATCGCCATCGCGCAGCGCCGAGCGGGCGACCCGCTCGCCATTGACGAAGGTACCGTTCCTGGAGCCTTCGTCGATGATGCTCCAGCCGGCCTCGCCTCGCTCGAGGCGCGCGTGGACCGAGGACACGGTGCTGCCTGGAAACCGGAGATCGAGCCGGCGGCGGGAGCCGGCGAGCCCTCGCCCGGCGGTCCGCTCAGCGCCGCGGCCCACGACCACCAGATCGAGGTCACCGAGATCGTGACGGCTGCTCCCGGCGAGTGGCCGATCGCCATGGAGCACGACGAACAGATAGGCGCGGGCCGGGACCGCAGCACGGCGTTCCTGGGTGTCAGCGTCTTCGGTGCTTGGGGGTGCGCCGGCCATGCGGCTCGACCGTTACGGCCGCCGTGCGAGAGGCTGCTCCAGAGCGATCACCGGTTGCTCCCGCCCGGAGGAATTCCCGACTTTGGTGTGATTGGAAGCGGCCAGCGCGGCCAGCGGAAGCTCCGGCTCGAACAGCTGCACCGACTCCCTGGACAGCATCAACCTTCGCCTCGGTCTCGCGATCTCGCTGGTCGCCACGTATTCTCCATCCGGATTGCGCCACCGGCGAGGTTACCATGGCTCGCGGATCAATCGCGTCACGGAGCCGGCCCCGGGAGTGCGCGGGCCCGATCCGGGATTATGCGCCGATCCGCTGAAATGGTCGGTCACGGAGTTCGTGGAGATCGGGCACTCCCGGGCCTGGCCGAACAGCCCGGCCCTTGCTGCGTATTGACGGATCTTGCTGCGGGATCGCTCGGGTCCACGACCGTGTCGAGCTGACGCACTTCCTCCCTGGACAGGAACAATTTTCGCTTGGGCCTGGTGGCCTCGTGGTTCGACATGAACACCTCCGGCTGACTCGGAGTGCAAAGCAGTGGCCACGTCGCCCGAGCAGACATTCAGGGAGCTTGCTCGCGCGGATCCAGCTTGGCGGTCGACCGTGTCGCGATCCATGCAGCCAGCCCGCCGGGTTCACGCGGAACACCATCGCCGGGCGGGGCGGGCCAGAGCCGCACCACCGGGCCGTTTCCCGCCGAGGCGATCCAGCGACCGTCCGGCGTGAATGCGAACGCGAACACGTCGGCCTCGTGCTGGAACACGTCCTCCAGGACCCCGCGCCGGACATTCCAGAGTCGCACGGTGTGGTCACGCCCACCCGAGGCGAGCCGCGCACTATCCGGCGTGAACGCGAGCCGGTACACCGCCTCGCGATGGCGGCCGAGCACCTGCTCGGTGCCGGTCATCCAGTCCACGAGGACGACGCGGCCGTCGGCGCCGCTCGTCGCGAGCCAGCGGCCGTCCGGCGATAGCGCGAACGCGGGAGCCAGGCCGAGCCGCGCGGCAAGGACGAACGCCGCTCCGGTGGCGACGTCCCACCGCCGCACGGTCTGATCATCGCTCGCCGTCCACAGCGACCGCCCGTCGCGCGAGAACACCACGCTGCGGACCGCGGCGCCATGGCCACGCAGCGGCGTGCCAGTGCCGGTCACGAGGTCCCAGAGCCGGGGCTCGTGTTCCTCGCCCGCGGACGCGAGCCACCGCCCGTCCGGTGAGAACGCCACCGCGCGCACGACACGGGTGTGACCGGTGAGGACACGCGCCTCGCCGGTGGCGACGTCCCAGAGCCGCACGGTCGCGTCTGCGCCGGCCGAGGCGACCCAACGACCGTCGGGCGAGAACACCACCATCCACACCGCGCCGCGGTGGCCCGCGAGGACGCGATCAGAAGGCGCGCACCCGGCGATCGACGCGCCGCACGCCCCGAGATCCCACAGCCTCACCGTGCCGTCGAAGCTCGCCGAGGCGAGCCGACGGCCATCGGGCGAGAACGCGATGGAGTACACGATCCCATCGTGCCCCTCGAGCCGCTGGCTTTGCCCGGTCCGCGGATCCCACAGGCACACGCCGTTGTCCTCGCTCCCCGTGGCCATCCGCCGGCCATCCGGCGAGAACGCGACCTGGAACACCGCGGCCCGGTGGCACCGGAGGCCTCGCTGCTGCCGCGTGGTGACATCCCAGATCCGCGCGTCGAACCCCTCGCTCCCGGTGATCGTTCGCGAGGCGAGGTAGCGACCGTCGGACGAGAACGCGAGGTAGAACACGCGCCCCGGGTGGCGGCCGAGCACGCGCTCCTCGTCCCCGTCCACCTGCCACAGGCGCACTTCACCGTCGCTGCCTCCCGAGGCGATGAGCCTGCTGTCGGGAGAGAACGCGATGCCGGCGACCGCGCCGGTATGCCCGGACAGGGTGCGCTCCGCTCCGGTGGCGACCGAGGTCACGAGGACGTTGCCGTCATCGCCGATCGAGGCGATCCACCGGCCATCGGGCGAGAACGCGACCAGGTTCGCCTTCCCCGCGTGGCGGCCCACGCTCCGCAACCGCTCGCCGGTCGCGGAGGACCACAGCGAAACGCTGCCGTCCTGGTGCGCGAAGGCCACGAGCGCGCCATCGGGCGAGATGTCACCCGCCAGGACGTCGCGCGGGCCGGTCAAGGCGCGCGTCGCGCCGCCGTCGACCTCCCACAGCCTCGCGGCCGTGCGCTCGGAGGCCACCGAGAGCAGCCAGCGACTGTCCCGGGAGAACGCCATCCAGTATACATCGCTCGCGTGGCCGCGCAGCGCGCGCCCCTGGCCCGTGCCGGTCGACGTGAGCCGGACCATCCCGTCGGAGCTCCCGGCGGCGATCCAGCGCCCGTCGGGTGAGGCAACCAGCTGGGAGATGGCCTCGGGGTGCTCGGGCTGCCGGTGCGACTGTCCAGTCCGGATGTCGACCAGCGTGATCGCGGTGTCGGCCCAGTCGAGGACGGCCAGCGTGTGGCCGTCCGGCGAGGCGACGATGCGCTCCACGCGCCCGTGGTGGGGCAGTTGCCGGATCCGCGCGCCGCGCGCCGCGTCGTGCAGATCGAGGTGCTCGCCGTCCGAGGCGCCGACCCAGGCGCGACCGTCTGCCATGAAGGTGAAGAACCCATCCTTCGGTGGGACGTGGCGCGCCACCCCGCGGCTCTCGGCCTCGATCGCCAGCGTGCGCACCTCGGCCCAGTCCTCGCCGTCCTCCGGGTAAGTGCGCAGCCACATCAGCGTCTCCGTGGCGTCCCGTTCGAGGGCGCCGCGCGCCTGGGTGAGCAGGAGCTGGTTGGCGCGCCGTCGGGCCACGTCGCGCTCGGCGACCACGCGCGCCACGCTCACGGCGCCGACCACCGCCAGGACCGAGAGCGCCGCCGCGGCCACGGTCACAGGTGCTCGGTAGCGGCGTAGCCAGCGCTTCACGAGTGTCCGGCGCGAGTAGATGTGCGCGCTCACCAGCCGCCCGGTCTGGAAGCGCCGCAGATCCTCGGCCAGCTCGCGTGCCGAGGGGTAGCGATCCTCGGGCCGGCGCGCCATGGCCTTGCGCGAGATCGCCCCGAGATCCGGAGGGATCGCCGGCTCTTGCGCCTCAACCGGCACCGGCGGCCCGGCGAGTACCGCATCGAGGGGCCGCGGAGCGCCGCGGTACGGCGGCTCGCCGGCCAGCACCTCGTAGAGCAGTGCACCGAGCGCGTAGACGTCGGCGCGTTGATCCACCGGATGCCCGCGCGCCTGCTCCGGCGGCATGTAGCACGGCGTGCCCAGCACCGCGCCCGCGACGGTGAGCGCCGACTCGCCTGAGATCGCGTCGCACTCACTGCCCAGCGCCTCCTGCATCAGCACTGCGTCGCCGCCGTCCGTGCCCCGCAGATCCTTGGCGAGCCCCCAGTCGATCACCACCGTCTCGCCGAACGCGCCCACCAGCACGTTGGCCGACTTGAGATCGCGGTGGATGATGCCCTGGCTGTGGGCATAGGCGATCGCGTCCGCCACCGCGATCACGTTCGGCAAGAGCGCCAGACGCTTGCCGAGCGTTCGATTGCCGACGATGACGTCGTGGAGCGAGCGGCCCGAGACCAGCTTCATCGAGTAGAACGGCTCGCCCGAGGGCCAGCGGCCGATGTCGTGGACCGGGACGATGGCCGGGTGCTCGAGGCGCGCCGTGATAATGGCCTCACGCACGAACCGCGCGTACGCCGTCTCGCTGTCGCGAAGCATCTCCTTGAGGGCCACGACGCGGCCGATCCGCAGGTCGCGCACCTCGATGATCCGCCCGAGACCACCGCGCGCGAACTCCCGGACGACCTGGTAGCGTGCCGGATCGATGGGCGGGAGCCGGACGTCATCGACGGGATCGATCGCGCCGTGCCCGGTTGCATCGGAGGTCTCGGTTGCCACGCGAGCGCCCCCGCCGTCCTCGTCTCCGGAGCCCTCAGCCGTGGTCACCTCCCTGTCGTCCTTTGCGTGCGGCGCCATCGGGCGGTCCGGAGCTTCGATTTCTGCGTGGCGGATGTCAATCACGCGCGCCGCTCGGGTGTAACCAGGAGGTACGATGTCGACGCGAACGCGCGCCGAGCTCCCGAAGCCGACCGACCGGTTGCCGCTCGGCGCGAGCGGCCTCGAGGTCAGCCCGATCTGCGTCGGGATGACCGAGGATCCGAGGACGATCCCGGCGGCGTTCGAGGCCGGCATCAACTTCTTCTTCGTCACCGCCGACATGCACTGGCCGCTCTACGAACAGACCCGCCGCGGGCTCGCGCAGCTCCTCGACGGCCATCCGGATGCGCGCGAAGCGATCGTCGTGGGGGTCGTGTCCTACGTCGCGCAGCCGGAGTTTTTGTGGATGCCGTTCGAGGAGGTGCTGGACGAGTTGCCGCAGCTGGGGCGCCTCGATGTGACGATCGCGGGCGGCGCCTACGGCCACGAGATCGACCAGCGGCTGACGACGTACGCGCGGCACCGCACGGTCGGCCACGCGGGGGTGCGCGCGATCGGCGCCTCGTTCCACGACCGCCAGGCCGCGCACCGCGTCATCGCGCAAGGCGGGCTCGACATCGCCTTCGTGCGCTACAACCCGCGGCACCCCAAGGCGCGCGACGATCTGTTCCCGCACGTCGGGACCCGCGCCGTCGGCCGCCGCACGCTCGTGTTCAACTTCAAGAGCACGGTCGGCCACATCGGGTCCGAGGAGCAGTACGCAGCGTTCGGCATCGCGCCCGACTACTGGCGCCCGCACCCGACTGACTACTACCGCTTCGCGCTCGGTGAGCCCGCGCTCGACGGCATCCTGTGCTCGCCGCCGGGGCCGGACGCGGTGCGCGAGCTGGTCGACGCGCTCGCGTCGGGGCCGCTCGATGAGGAAGATCAGCAGTACCTGCTCGATCTGGGCGAACTCCAGCGCGGCACCGCGAAGGTGACGTGACACGTCCGGCCGGCCGCGCGTCTTGTACCCACCATGGCCGCAACGTGCGCCCAGCGCACGCGCCGGAGACGACAGCGGCACCTCCAGCTTCCCGGAAACCGCACCGGCGCAAGCCCGGCCACCAGCGCGTCCGGACATGGGACCGTCCTGGATCATAGGCTTCAGGATCGATCGCCTCGGGTGCCAGCCAGATCGGGGTTGTTTTGCCGAGATCTGGCTAGATATCCGACCCCCTATAAGTAGCCAGATCTGTCCTGCCTGGCAAAGATATGGCTAGATATGAGGATGCAGCTAACCGGCCGCCAGTCGGAGCGCCTCTCGCTCCTCGACGCGTTGCAGTCCTCCGAGGCCGAGCTCGTCGCCGTCTACGGCCGCCGCCGGGTCGGCAAGACCTTCCTGATCCGCGAGGTGTACGGGGACGCGATCTGTTTCGAGCTCATCGGCATGCACGACGCCGGCGCGCCCCGGCAGCTGCGCGCGTTTGCGGGGGCACTTGGCCTTGCGGCGCCACCCGCGGACTGGCAGCGTGCGTTCGAGCACTTGCGGGCGTTCGTGACCGCGCGGCTCGAGCGCCGCCGCGGCAAGCAGGTCGTGTTCTTCGACTAGGTTCCATGGCTCGCTTCCCGTCGCTCGGGGTTCCTCGCCGCGTTCGAGCAGTTCTGGAACGGCTGGGCGGTCAAGCAGCCCAAGCTCGTCGTCGTGATCTGCGGATCGGCGGCGTCGTGGATGCTCCAGAAGATCGTGCGCCAGCGCGGCGGCCTTCACAACCGAGTCACCAGGCGGATCCGGCTCGAGCCGTTCTCTCTCGCCGAGATCGAGGAGCTGCTACGGTCGCGGCGCGTCACCATCGGTCGCTATCAGGTGATCGAGCTGTACATGGCGCTCGGCGGCATCCCGCACTACCTCGCGCAGGTCCGCCCCGGCGAATCCGCCGCCGAAGCGATCGATCGGCTGTGCTTCGCGCGCGATGGCTTCCTGCGCACCGAGTTCGCCGATCTCTATGCGGGGCTGTTCGAGAAGGCCGATCGCCACGAAGCCGTCGTGCGCGCGCTCGCGGCGCGCCGGCGAGGCATGACCCGCCCGCAACTGCTCGCGGTCACCGGGCTGGGATCCGGCGGTGCGCTCACGAAGGTGCTCGACGAGCTCGAGCAATGCGGCTTCGTCATGCAGATGCCAAGGCTCGGTCACAAGAAGCGAGAGGCGGTGTACTGGCTCGCCGATCACTTCTCGCTGTTCTTCTTGAAATGGATGGAACATCACCGCAGCGGTGCGCGCGACGCGTGGCTACGAAAGCGCGCCTCGCCGGCGTGGCGCGCCTGGAGCGGGCTCGCGTTCGAGGCCATCTGTCTCCGCCACGTCGAGTCGATCAAGCGTGCGCTCGGGATCGCCGGGGTGGAGACCGTCGAGGGTACCTGGGCGCAACGGCCGGCAGGGGACCGCGATGGTGCGCAGATCGATCTCGTGATCGACCGCGCCGATCGCAGCACGAACCTGTGCGAGATGAAGTTCTCGGAGTCCGAATTCGCGATCGACAAGGCGTACGCACGCGAGCTCGAGCGCAAGCGCGATGCGTACCGGGCGGCGTTCGGCGACCGCAAGGCGACGTTCCTCACGTTGATCTCGACGTACGGCGTTCGCGTCAACGATCACGCGCAGCGGCTCGGCATCCGGTCGTTGACCATGGCCGCGCTGTTCGATTGACAACTTGGGCAGCACCGCGCGCTGCCCGGACCGCTTCGGGTAGAGTGACGGCGCATGGCCAAGGTGGGTAAACGCGCTGCCACTCCGCCGGACTTCCGGCCGTCAGGATCGTTCGTCCTGCGAACCCCGCTCCTGCCCCGCGACACGCTCGATCAGTGGGGCGAAGGCCTCGCGGTCCCCGCCGCCGGCGACGATCGCGAACGGCTCGCGGCGGCGATCGAGGCCGATCGCCAGGTCTTGCGCGCGCGGCTCCAGCGCCTCATCGCCCGGCCCGAGATCCGCGAGGCGATCTTCGTCGCGTCCCCGGGGCTCGAGGCGAGCATCGACGCGTGGCTCGCCGATCCGATCAGCGAGGGCGGCCAGAAGACCGAGAAGAGCCTCGTGCGCTACATCTCGCGGATGGCCGCGCGCCCGACGCCGTTCGGGCTGTTCGCCGGCAATACGATCGGCACGCTCGCCGAGGCCACGCACCTCGAGCTGGCCGCGCGCGATCGCTACCGCCGCTACACGCGGATCGACGGCGACTACCTGTCCGACCTGACCGACGCGCTCGCCGCCGACCCGGCCGTGCGCCAGCGCCTCCTGTACCGCCCGAACTCGAGCCTGTGCCAGGTCGCCGGCCGGCTGCGCTACGCGATGCGGCGCGAGGGCCAGAGCCGCAGCTACTCGCTGGTCAGCGTCGAGCCGTCCGACTATCTCGTCGCCACGCTCGAGCGCGCGCGGGCCGGCGCGCGGCCGGCCGACCTGGCGACCGCGCTGTGCGACGCCGACGCCGAGATCACCCGCGAGGACGCCGATGGCTTCCTCACCGAGCTGATCGACAGCCAGGTCCTGGTGCCGGATCTCGCGCCGCCGGTCACCGGGCCCGAGGCCGTCGACGATGTCATCGCGCAGCTCGCGGAGATCTCCGATCTGCCGGATGCCCAGACCGCCGCCACCGCGGTCACCACCCTCCGGGGGATCCGCGCGACGCTCGGCGAGCTCGATCGCGGGATCGGCAACCTGCCGGCCGCCTATCGCGCCGCCGCCGAGACGCTCGCGCCGCTGCCGGCCAAGCCCGAGATCCACCGCCTGTTCCAGGTCAACCTCGTGCCGGCCGCGGTCAAGGCCGAGCTCGGCCGCGATGTCCTCGACGAGATCGGGCGCGGTATCGACGTCCTGCGCCGGCTCGCCCGGCCGCGCGGCCCCGACGAGCTGTCGCGGTTCCGCGACGCCTTCCTCGAGCGCTACGAGACCCGCGAGGTGCCGCTCGCCGAGGTCCTCGACGAGGAGTCCGGAATCGGGTTCGCGGCGTCGCAGGCGCCGAGCGCCGCGGCGTCGCCGCTCCTCGAGGGCCTGGCGTTTCCGGGGGCGCCGGGCGAGGAGGCCATGCCCTGGGGGGCGCGCACCAGCTGGCTCGCGCGCCGGATCGCCGCGGCGATCGCCTCGGGGGAGACCGAGCTCGTGCTCGACGAGGCCGACCTCACCGCCATGGAGGCCGGCACGCCGACGTCGCTGCCCGATGCGTTCCAGGCGATGATCGTCCTGGCGAGGGCCCCCGACGGCGAGCTCCGCATCCAGCTCGGCTCGATCGGCGGCCCCCCCGGGGCGACGCTGTTCGGCCGGTTCTGCCATAGCGATCGCTCGATGCATGACGTGGTCGCCGCGAACATCGCCGCCGAGGAAGCGCTCCGTCCCGACGTCGTGTTCGCCGAGGTCGTGCACCTCGCCGATGGCCGGCTCGCCAACATCTCCGCGCGGCCCGTGCTGCGCGCGCACGAGATCGTCTACCTCGGCCGATCCGGCGCGCCGCGCGACCGCCAGCTGCCGATCACCGACCTCCTCGTGTCGGTGCGCGACGCCCGCGTCGTCCTGCGTTCGCGGTCGCTCGATCGCGAGGTCGTGCCGCGCCTGACCAACGCCCACAACTTCGTCAGCGGCGCGCTCGGACCGTATCGCTTCCTGGCGTCGCTCCAGAGCCAGAACCTGCGCCCCCTGGGCTTTGGGCTCGGCGCGCTGGGATCGCTGCCGTTCGTGCCGCGCATCCGGATCGGCCGCGTCGTGCTCCACGAGGCGTCGTGGACCCTGCGCAAGCCCGAGCTCGATCCGGTGACGACCCAGGCCGGCGCGGCCCGCATGCAGGCGCTCCACCGGCTGCGCACGGCCGTGCGGCTGCCGCGCTGGGTCTGCGTCGAGGACGGCGACAACGTGCTGCCGGTCGACCTCGACAACGTGCTCGCGGTCGACAGCTTCGTCCAGCTCGTCAAGCAACGCCCGGCGGTGACGCTGACCGAGCTATGGCCGGCTCCCGCAGAGCTCCCGGTCCACGGTCCCGACGGTCGCTACGCGAACGAGATCGTCGTGCCGTTCGTGCGGGTCCCGGCGAGCGAGCCCCGGCAGTCCGCCACCCCACCGCTCGCGACCGGCGTGCACCGGACCTTCGTGCCGGGCTCCGAGTGGCTCTACGCCAAGCTCTACACCGGGCACGCGACCTCCGACCAGATCCTCACCGAGGTGATCGGGCCGCTCGTCGCCGGTGGGCCCGGCGGGCGCGCGGCGCCGCCGTGGTTCTTCATCCGCTACTCCGATCCGCACTGGCACCTGCGGTTCCGCGTGCACGGCGACCCGGCGTGGCTCTACGGCGAGCTCTTGCCCAGGCTCACCGCCCAGGCCCGCGCGATGCTCGACGACGGCCGCCTGTGGAAGCTCCAGCTCGATACCTACGAGCGCGAGATCGAGCGCTACGGCGGCCCGATCGGCATCGTGCTCGCCGAGCAGCTGTTCGCCGCCGACAGCGCCTGCGTGGTCGACATCCTCGGCATGCTCGCGGGCGACGCCGGCATCGACGCGCGCTGGCGGCTCGCGCTGCGCGGCATCGATCAGCTGTTCGACGATCTGGCGTTCGATCTCGCCGCGCGCCTGTCGATCATGCGCAACGCGCGCGACGCGTTCGCCCGCGAGCACCGCGTCGACACCGCCGTGACCTTCCAGCGCGGCCTCGGCGACAAGTACCGCAAGGAGCGCGGCGCCCTCGAGGCCTTGCTGGATCACACGCGCGACGCCGGCAGCGAGCTCGAGCCCGGCTTCGAGCGGTTCGCCGCTCGCTCGGTGGCCAACGCGCCGATCATCGCCGAGCTGCGCGCCGCCGAGCTGCGCGGCGCCCTCACCCTGTCGCTCGCCGAGCTCGTGCCGAGCTACATCCACATGCACGTCAACCGGCTGATCCGCTCCGCGCAGCGTGCTCACGAGCTCGTGCTCTACGATCTGCTCGCGCGGCTCTACGAATCCAGGCTCGCTCGCGCCAAGAAAGCCTGATCGCATCCGGACGTGGCGCCTGCCGGTCGCGGCGGGAGTAGGTGCGAAAGCCGCGCTTTCCGCTGGCGCGGCCCGGCGCCGATCCGACTATGGTCGCCGGATGAACCGACTCGTGATCGAGGCCGTCGTGGCTGCGGCGGCGTGTGCGGCGGCGTGCTCGGCGACCGGCCAGCCCGTGGCCGCTCCTCACCCGGAAGCCCGCGACCTGCCCAGCCTCGAGCGCTGGAGGCAGCACGTCACCGGCGAGATCATGCCGTTCTGGGTCACCGAGGCCGCGCTCGGCACGCCGGTCGGGAATTTTCCGACGTATCGCTGTAACGACGGCAGCGCGCTTCGCCCCGAAGCTCCGTGCCCCGAGTTCATGTCGTCCGGCCGGCTGTCGCCCGAGGTCGACAAGGACTACACGCGCATGAAGTCGCGCCAGACCTATCTCTACGGCGTGGCCTTTCACATCACCGGAGACGAGCGCTACCTCGCGTACGCGCGCGCCGGCGTGGCCTGGCTCCGCGAGCACGCCTACGAGCGCGCGACCGGCAGCGCGGTGACGTACTGGGCGGCAGGTCAGCCCGGCCCGCCGCCGGACCAGCGGACCACGCAAGATCTGGCCTACGCGCAGGTCGGCCTGGCGTTCTATTACTACCTGACGCGCGATCCCGAGGTGCTCGCCGATGTCGTCCGGCTCGAGCGCTACATCATGACGACGTACTGGGAGCCGTCGCCGGATCCGCCCGGCGGCATGCTGCGCTGGGTGCTCGCCGACGGCGACTCTCCCGGAGAGTCTCGCCGGCAGGAGCTGGTCGCGCAGCTCGATCAGATCAACGCGTACATGCTGCTGCTCGCGCCCCTGATCGAGGACGAGCCGACCGCCCGGAGCTGGCAGCGCGATCTGATCTTGCTGGCGCACGTGGTCAAGGAGCGGTTCTTCGCGCCCGAGCACGGCATGTTCTGGGGCAGCTTGCACGACCCCGGCGCGCGCAGGCTCGGCACCGATCACACCGATTTCGGCCACTCGATGAAGGCGCTGTGGATGATCTACCTGACCGGTCAGGTGACCGGCCAGCGCGATCTGGTCGAGTTCGCGCGCCCCCACGTCGCGCCCTTGCTCGAGCGCGCGGCGCAGCCCACGGGCTGCTGGGCCTCGGGGTACCTGCGCGATGGCCTGTTCGATCGCACCTCGCAGTGGTGGGTCTCGGCCGAGCTCGATCAGGCCGCCGCGACGCTGGCCATCCGGGAACCCGCGCCGGCGCCCTACGCCACCTATCTGGCCCGGAGCTACGATTGCTGGTTTGCGCGCTTCGTCGATCATCGCCATCAAGACGTGTGGCCATTCCTGCCGCCCGGCTGGACCGAGGCCAGCTTCGAGGACCACCCGCCGCCCAAGGTGTTTTCCTGGAAGAACGGCTATCACGTGATGGAGCACGCCCTGGTGGCACTCATCACCACCGCGAGCCTCACCGGGCAACCCCTGCCGCTCTATTACGCCTTCGTCAGGCCGCCGCCCACCCGGCGGATCCAGCCCTACTACTTCACCGGCACCATCGCCGGCGAGCGCGATCACCCGCTGCCGCGGCACCCCGGGTTTTCCGGCCGCCGCGTCGAGTTCCGCGATCTGCGCTGATCGGCGAGCAGATGCAAACGCGCGGCTCCGCGACCTCGTTGTGCAGCGAACCGGATGGCGTTACATCGTAGGCCATGATCTTTCTCGGGGCATGTCACTGTGAGGCGATCGGCTTCGCGTACGAGACTGCGGTCGCCCCCGAAGCCTGGCTGTTGCGCGCCTGCACGTGCAGGTTCTGCCGCACACATGGCGCCGTGACCACGTCGGACACGCAGGGCACGCTCGAGCTCGTGTGCCGCGACGCCGATCTCCTGGCCCGCTACCAGTTCGGCTTTCGCACCGCCGACTTCTGGCTGTGTCGCGGCTGCGGGGTCTACCTCGGGGCCGCGACGCTCGATGGCCGCGCCGGGATCATCAACACCAACGCCTTGACCGATCGCACCATACCGCTCTCGCAGCCCTACCCGATGTCGTACGAAGGCGAGACGGCCGCCGCGCGGACCGAGCGGCGGCGAAAACGCTGGACGCCGATCCGGCCGTCGAGCCATGGCGTGGTGACGGTCGCGCCGAAGTAGGCTCGCGGCATGGGGCACTATGCCCCGGCGATTGTGAACCACTTTGTAGTGCGCGCCCGCGCCCAAGGCGGCGAGAGGCGAGATTCTATAGTCAAGATGATGAAGTACGTCGGGGTGTCAGCGGCGGTGCTGGCGATGATGCGGATAGCGTGGAGCGAGCCACCACCGCCTGCGCTGCGGCTCGGCGACGCGATCCAGCTCGCGCTGACGCGCAACGAGCGCGCCAGGATCGCCGAGCTCGATGTGGTGGTCGCCGATGCCGGCGTGGCGAAGGCCAGGGTCGCGTTCTTGCCGGTGCTCGCCGCGAACGGCAATGACACCCTGCGCGCGCGCGACAAGTCGCTCGACACCGCCAACGGCGCGCTGACGCTGAGCCAGCCCCTGCTCGAGCCCTCGGCGTGGCCGCTGCTCGATGAGGCCAAGCACAACCTCTCGGGCCAGCGCGCCCAGAGCGCCGATGACAAGCGCCTGCTCGCGTTCGACGCGGCCAAGGCGTTCTTCAGCGTGCTGCTCGCCAACCAGGTCGTCAAGGCGGCGCAGCGCAAGCTCGATACCGCGAAGGCCGACCTCGCCGACACCGAGGCGCAGGCTCGGGCGCAGCTGGTGAGCTCGAACGACGTCACCCGCGCGCAGATCGGGCTGGCGAGCTCGGTGCGCGAGCTGGCGAGCGATCAGGGCAACCTCGACACGGCGTACGTCCAGCTCGCGTTCGTCATCAAGGAGCGGGTCACCCCGGGGCTCGAGGTGCCCGAGGCGTTGCTCGAGGCCGGCACCAAGCCGTTGCCCGCCGTCGAGACGCTCGTCGCCGCGAGCCTGGCCCGGCGGCCCGATCTGGCCGCGCGCAAGGACTTCGCGCTCGCCGCGCACGACTTCGCGCGCGAGCCGCGGATGCGGTGGTTTCCGACCCTCAGCCTCGCCGCGCAGCTCACCGCCAATTCGCAGAGCAACCCCGAGGTCGCCGGGACGCTCGCGCTGACCGCGAACTGGACGATCTTCGATGCCGGCTCGCGCGCGGCCGACGCGCGATCGCGCGACGCCTCGGCGGAGATCGCCGACCTCACCACCGACAGCCTCGTGCGCACGATCGACGCGCAGGTGCGCAGCGCGGCGGCCTCGCTGCACAGCGCGCAGGAGGCGCTGATCGCCGCGCAGGACGCGATGACGGCCTCGCGCAAGAGCGCCGACGAGACCGCGATCCTCTATCACCAGCAGCTCGCCAAGGCGATCGAGCTGCTCGACGCGAACGAGCAGCGGTTTGCCGCCGAGGTCAACTTCGCCGTCGCCCAGTTCTCGGTCGCCAGCGCCTACCTCGCGCTCCGCCAGGCGATGGGGCTCGATCCGACCGGAGAGGAACTACCATGAAGACCTGGATCGCGATCGTGGCCGTCGCCGCGTGCAGCAAGACCGCCGACTCGCCCACCAGCAAGAAGCCCGCCAAGCTCGAGTATCCCGTCGACGTCGCGCCGCTCGAAGTCCGCCAGATGCAGTACACGGTGACCGCCCCGGGCAGCCTCGACGCGTTTCAGCAGGTCCAGATCACCGCGCGCGTGGCGGGCGCGGTCGACAAGGTCGCGTTCGTCGAGGGCCAGCTGGTCAAGCAAGGCGAGGTCCTGGTCGCGATCGAGAGCGAGCGTTACCAGATCGCGGTCGAGCAGGCCAGGAGCACCCTGGCCAAGGCCCAGGCGACCCAGAAGGCCGCCGAAGCCGCGCTCGAGCGGCGGCAGACCGCGTCCAGGGACTCTCCCGGCCTGGTCGCCGGCGAGGAGATCGAGCAGAAGGAGACCGCGGTCGATACCGCGAAGGCCGACGTCGAATCCGCGCGCCAGGCGCTGCGCGTCGCGGAGCTGAACCTGCGCGACTCGTCGGTACGCACCCCGATCGCGGGCGTCGTCCAGACCCGCACGGTCCAGCAGGGCCAGTACCTGCAAGCCGGCGCCGTGCTCGCGACGATCCTGCAGCGCGAGCCGATGCTCCTGCGGTTCCAGGTCTCCGAGCAAGACGCGCCGCGGCTGGCGGCGGGCATGACGGCGACGATCTTGCTCAAGGAGAGCCCACGCCAGTTCACCGCGAAGATCTCGCTGGTCGGAGGTGCGGCGGATCCGACCACGCGGATGGTCCCGATCACCGCGCAGCTCGATGCGACCGATCACCAGCACTGGCTCCGGCCCGGGGCGTTCTGCGAGGTCACGGTGCCGATCGGCAACGCCCGGAAGGGCATCGTCGTCCCCGCCCTCGCCGTGCAACCCACGGAGAAGGGCAACATCGTGTACATCGTCGGCGATAACCACATCGCCCACGCCAAGGTCGTCGAGCTCGGCATGCACACGGCCGAGGGCGGCGTCGAGCTGACCCGCGGCGTCACGGCCGGCGAGCTGCTCGTGGTCCGCGGGATCGAGCCGCTCAGCGATGGCGCGCCGGTCAAGATCGGCGACAAGCTCACGCTCGAGGCCGCGAGCGCGCCGATCGATGGTGGCGTGGCGCCGGCCGCGCCGCCGGCCGCGCCGGAAGCCGAGCCGGGATCAGGAGCGGGATCGGGGGCGGGATCGGGGACGGGATCGGGATCGGGCGGAAAGCATCACCGCAAGGACGCGCCGTGAACATCACCGATATCTGCCTCCGGCGCCCGGTATTCGCGTGGATGCTGATGTTCGGCACCATCCTGTTCGGGATCATCGCGATCTCGCGGATCGGCGTCAGCCAGTTCCCCGACGTCAATAACCCCACCGTGACGGTGAGCGTCTCGTGGCCGGGCGCGTCGCCCGAGGACGTCGAGACCGGCATCGTCAACCCGATCGAGGACGTGCTCGCCCAGGTGAGCGGCGTCCTCGAGATCACGTCGCAGTCCAAGCACAACTCGGCGCGCGTCACCGCGACGTTCGACATCGATCGCAACATCGACCTCGCCGTGCAGGACGTCCAGGCCAAGGTCGCGCAGATCCAGCGCCAGCTGCCCTCGGGGGTCCAGCCTCCCACGGTATCGAAGTCTAACCCCGACGACACGCCGATCATCACCGTCGGCGTCTCGGGGCCGTTCGCCCGCCAGCTGCTCGCCGACATCGCGCGCTACCAGCTGCAGGACGCGCTGCAGACGCTCGACGGGGTCGGCCAGGTCCAGATGATGGGTTACCTCGACCGCGCGGTGCGGATCTGGATCGACGCCGACAAGCTCGTCGCGACCGGCACGACGGTGTCCGACATCACGTCGGCGCTGCAGAAGCAGCACGTCACCTCGTCGGGCGGCCAGCTCACCAACGGCCAGCGCGCGATCGACATCCGCGTGCTCGGCGAGGCCGCGGACCTCCAGACCCTGCGCGACATCGTGATCAAGAAGGTCGGCGTCGCGCCGATCCGGCTCGGCGACGTCGCCCTCATCCAGGACGGCTTCGTCGACGTCACCAGCGTCGCGCGCTCGAACGGGACCCCGGTGCAGGCGATGGGCATCCTCAAGCAACCGGGCTCGAACGCCGTCGCCGTCGCGGACTCCGTGCGCGCGGCGATCGCAGAGGCGCAGAAGACGCTGCCTCCCGGCATGACGGTCGAGGTCCTGTTCGACACCACCGGCTTCATCACCGAGTCGGTCGACGAGATCAAGCTCGAGCTCGGGCTCGCCGTGCTGCTCACCGCGCTGGTCTGCTGGCTGTTCCTCGGCTCGCTGTCGTCGACGTTCAACGTGCTGTTCGCGATCCCGATGTCGCTGCTCGGCACGATCGCGGTGCTCTATTTCCTGCACTGGACGCTCAACACGTTCACCCTGCTCGGGCTGTCGCTGGCGGTCGGCCTGGTCGTCGACGATGCCGTGATGGTGATGGAGAACATCTTCCGCCACGCCGAGATGGGCAAGGATCGCATGCGGGCGGCGAGCGAGGGGACCAAGGAGATCACCTTCGCGGCGCTCGCGGCGACGATCGCCGTGATCGCGATCTTCCTGCCGGTCGCGTTCATGACCGGCGTGATCGGCAAGTACTTCCTGCAGTTCGGGGTCACGCTGTCGGTCGCGGTCGGCATCTCGTACTTCGAGGCGATCACGCTGGCGCCCGCGCGCTGCGCGCAGATGCTGAACGTCTCCGCGCACGATCGGAGCTGGCTGGGCCGCATGGGCGATCGCGCGTTCGCCGCGCTGGCCCGGGTCTACGGCCGCACGCTGGCGGTCGCGCTGCGCTGGCCCACGGCCGTGCTCGGCCTCGGGATCGTCGTCACGCTCGGCGCCGGCTGGTCCGCGTGCCAGCTCAAGCAGGAGATGGTGCCGTCGCAGGATCAGAGCCGCTTGCAGGTCCGCCTCACCACGGCCGTCGGCGCGGATCTCGACGAGACCGATCGGCTGACCCAGAAGGCGGAGGCGATGCTCCGCAAGCACAAGGAGATCACGCGCGTGCTCACCACCGTCAGCATCGGCAGCGCGAGCCTGTCGCTGACCATGGTCGATCCGAAACAGCGCAGCGTGACGCAAGCCGAGATCTCGGCCATGATCCGCCGCGAGCTCGGCCAGATCCCCGGGTTGCGCGTGGCGGTCCAGGATCTATCGCAGCAGGGCTTCGCCGGCGGTCGCGGCAAGCCCGTCGAGCTGACGGTGCGCGGCGGCGACTGGACCACCCTCGTCGGGCTCTCGCAAGACGTGAACAAAAAGCTCGAGCAGTCGGGGCTCGCGGTCGATCTCGACAGCGACTACTCGCTGGGCCCCCCCGAGCTCGCCATCTCGCCCGATCGGCCGCGGGCGTCCGACGTCAACGTCAACGTCACCGACATCGCGACGACGGTGAACGCGCTGATCGGCGGCTCGGTCGCCGGTCAGTACTCGACCGCGGGGCGCCGGATGGACATCCGGATGCGCCTGCTCTCGACCCAGCGCACCCGGCCGGAGGATCTCGAGCTCCTGCGCGTGCGCTCGACGACCGGCAACCTCGTGCCGCTGTCGAGCGTGACGACGACCAGCGAACAGCCCGCGCTCCAGGAGATCAACCATGACAACCGACAGCGCGCGATCCGGATCACCGGCAATGTCGCGCCCGGTCACTCGCAGAGCGAGGTGTTGAGCGCAATCGCTGCGCTTTCGCCGCCGCCGGGCTATAGCTTCGTGCTGTCGGGTCAAAGCTCGCAGTTCGGCGACGCGATGCACAGCCTCCTGTTCGCGCTGCTCGTCGGCATCATCATCGCGTACATGGTGCTCGCCTCGCAGTTCAACTCGCTGCTCCACCCGGTCACGGTATTGACGATCCTGCCGCTGTCCTTGGCCGGCGCGATGATCGCGCTGTGGGTCACCGGCAAGACGCTCAACGTGTTCAGCATGATCGGCCTCTTGCTCCTGATGGGCATCGTCAAGAAGAACTCGATCATCCTGGTCGACTACGCGAACGAGGTGCGCGCGCACGAAGCGCTCGACGCCGCCGAGGCGATGCGGCGCGCCGGCCCCGTGCGCCTGCGCCCGATCCTCATGACCGCGGTGGCCACGATGATGGCGGCGGTCCCGTCCGCGCTGGGCCTGGGGCCCGGCGCCGAGACGCGCGGCCCGATGGCCGACGCCATCATCGGCGGCCTGATCCTGTCGACCGTGCTCAGCTTGTTCGTGGTCCCGGCGTTCTACGTGCTCAGCGATCGGGGTATGCGCCTGTTCACCCGGCGCGCGCCCGTCGCCCCCGTCGCCCCCGTCGCACCGGCGGCACCCGCGGCACCGCCACCGTCGGAAATCGACCTCGCCTAGCCCCCCGGCCGGGGCGGGGAAACGCGCCGACACCGCTGCAGCCGGTCGCGGTGAATGCCACCGCTGACAGGCAATGTCGATGACCTAGTGGGAGGCTGCCCAGGCGGTATGAGTCCGGGATGGCCCGACCGGCGCGAATCCCACCTCCTGGTCACGACTCATAATTCCACTGGGTTTGCGTATGGTTTTCTTATGTATTCCGCAACTCTACCGCTCCCAGAAGGGGGGCCGTGGTCGAACCGCGATAACCAAAGTTGTGCGGCGAACACTTCTGTGCTGGAATGTCGTTGATCACTTGACTAGATCTGTACCCTCGACACGAGGACACGAATGAACGACTTCCAGAACCAGATGAATCACACGGTGCAGGGCTTCGTCGCGCAAATCACCGAGCTCGCACGGCGCGCGGCGCTCGACACGCTGGAGTCGGCGTTCGGCGGCCGGCCCGGGCGTGGTGGCTCGGCGCCGGTCGCCGTCGCAGCCCCGAGCACGGGCCGCGTCGGGCGTCCCCGGGGTGGCCGCGGCGCCAAGCGGTCGCCGGAAGATCTCGAGGCCCTGTCGGAGCAATTCGCGTCGTTCGTCAAGAGCCACCCGGGTCTGCGCATCGAGCAGATCAACAAGGAGCTCGGGACGACGACCAAGGATCTCGCTCTGCCGATCCGCAAGCTGATCGCTGAAGGGATGATCAGTGCCAAGGGCAAGAAGCGGTCGACCACGTACTTCCCCGGCCGCAAGTCGAAGAAGTAACCAGCACGCCCGGCGAGCCGGCCAGGCCATCACACGATCGCCATCGAACGCGGTTCGATACGAAATTCAGCGGCGGGCCTGATAAGGTCGGTGGTCAGAGCTGTACCCGTGGTGTTCCCCCGCGCTTCCGATCACGTAAAGACGGTGGTCCTCCGGGGCAAGGGCCCTGCGGAGTCCTCGACGTGGCAAGCGTCACCGGGCAGCCCGCTGGTGCCCGGCGCGGAGGTCGGTGGCCGCTACCGCATCGACCGGCTGCTGGGCACGGGCGGCATGGCGCAGGTCTGGCTCGCCGACGACCTCGAGCGCCGGATGCAGGTCGCCTTCAAGGAGATGCGGGTCCCGGCCCTTCCGACCGCCGCCGAGGTCGAAGAGAGCACGCTGCTATTTCGTCGCGAGTACTTCGCGATGAAGAAGCTGCAGCACCCCGGCACGGTGAAGGTCTACGACTGCGGCATCATGGAGACCGGCAACCGCTACATCACGATGGAGGTGGTGAGCGGCCGCGATCTCAGCGACCTCGCCGCGGCGGAACCGCTCGCCAGCGCCGAGGTTCACCGGATCCTCAGCCGGCTCGCCCAGATCCTGGGGTTCGTCCATTCGCGCCTGTTCGTGCACTGCGATATCAAGGCCGAGAACGTCCGGATCACGGATACCGGCGACGTCAAGCTGATGGACTTCGGGATCATGCACCCGATGGGGACGCGCGCGACGGACGACGTGTGGGGAACGCCCGAGTACATGGCTCCCGAATGGCGCGAGCGCGGCATCATCGATGGCCGCAGCGACCTGTACTCGCTCGGGGTGCTCGGCTTCTTCCTGTTGACCCGGACGACGCGGGCCACGTCCGAGGAGGACACCCGACCGGCGCTCCGCACCCACGTCGTGACGCCGGCCCTCGAGCTCCCCGCGCTGGCCGGCGTGGATCCCGCGCTGGGGGCGATCATCCTGCGCCTGCTCGAGCGCGACCCCAAGGACCGGTTCGCCGACGCCGCCGAGCTCGTGACCGCGCTCTACGCCGCGAGCGGCGAGACCCTCGCCGAGGAGCCGCTCGCGGCACGCGCCAGCTACCTCCACCTGCCCGTCGTCGTCGGCCGCACGCGCGAGACCCAGGAGCTCACGGCCCGGCTGTGGGCCGCCAGGCACCAGAGCTCGCGGGCCCTCCTGATCGGCGCCCCCGCGGGCGTCGGCAAGTCGCGCCTCCTGCAGGAGCTCGAGCTCGATGCCCGCAACGTCGATATCCCGTTCGCCCTCGGCCAGTGCCGGGCCGAAGGGCTATCGGCACGCGCGCCGATCGAGCAGGCGCTGCGCGCGCTGGTCCCCGCCACCCCGCCGGCGATCCTCGAGCCGCTCCGGCCGGTGCTCGGCAGGCTGCTGCCCAGCCTGGCCGGCGGAACGATCCGCGGGTTTCGCGACGCGAGCGAGGAGAAGATCGCGGTGTTCGACGCGCTGTCGCGCTGGCTGCGCGCGCTGTCCGAGGCCCGCCCGTTCATCCTGTGCCTCGAAGATCTCCACTGGGCCGACAGCGCCACGCTCGAGATCATGAACGTGATCATCCGCGCGCTCCACGGCACCGGGGGCCTGGTCGTCGGCACGTTCCGCTCCGACGAGCTCAGCCGCCTGAGCCTCGCGTTCCAGACCGTCGATGAGGGCACCGCCGATCACGTCGAGCTCGCGCCGCTGTCGGAGCACGACCTGGCGACCCTGGTCGAGCTGGCGCTCCAGGGGTTCTCCGCCGTGGGCCCGCTGGCCACGAGCCTCTACGAGGCCACGCGCGGCAACGTGTTCTTCGCGACCGAGTGCCTGCGCGCGCTCATCGAGGAAGGCGCGCTGACCCGACGCCTGGGCACGTGGACGGCCACCCCCGAGCTCGTCACCCGGCCGTTGCCGCGCAGCATCAAGGAGGTCGTGCTCGCGCGGCTCTCCACCCTCACGGAGGCCCAGGTCGCGTTCTTCCGGCGCCTCGCCCCCGCCGGCCGGGTGCTCGACGTCCCGCTCATCCAGGCGGTCGCCGACATCGAGCCCCAGGACATGTTCCAGATCCTGGATGAAGGGATCGAGCGCCAGTTCCTGCAATACGTCGAGGGCAGGTACTTCTTCACCCACGCCACCGTGCATGAAGCGATCTACGAGAGCACGCCCGAGCCGATGCGCCGGCGGTTTCACGGGCGGATCGCCGAGTACCTGCTCGACGCGTCCCAGGCGTCCCAGGCGTCAGAGGCGTCTGGCGCGTCCCACCCATCCGGCGACCTTCACGACGCCGCGCGGGCGATCGGCTACCACTTCGCGCGCTCCGACGAGCCGATGCGCGCGATCGATCCCCTGCTGCGCGCCGCCGCCCGCGCGCTCGACAACAAGGCGCTGCTCGAGGCGTTCGGGCTGTTCGAGGAGGCCGCGACCCTCCTCGAGGCCAATCCCGGCGTTCCGGACCGCGACGCGCGGCTCATCGCCACCTGGGGAGCCCTCATCGAGGTCGGCTACCACAGCAGCACGCCCGCCGTGATCCGGTATGCCCAGAAGCTGTTTCCGTACTGGGATAGGGCCGTGGATCTAGCCCGGGGCCAGGCCGAGGTGCGGCAAGCGCTGGCCGCCGCCACCGCCGCGGCGCCCGCGCAACGCGCCCAGCTCCTGACCGAGCTGTTCCAGGAGCTCCCGCTCGCGGAGGCGACGCGGCCCCGGGACATCTTCCTCAAGCGCGCGGAGTACCGGATCCTCGAGAGCATCGCGCTGGCGATCACCGGGCGGACCGCGGAGTTCGCGGCGGGCCTCGAGCGCACCGCCGAGGAGCACCCGCCCCAGTCCCCGTACCGCGCCGCGGCGCTGGTCGCGGTGGGGGGCCTCACCTCGCACACCGGGCATTTTCGCGGCGTCGTCGACGACATGCGGGGCCACATCGGCGTCTTGCACGCGTTTCGCGACGAGGTCGCCGCCTGCCCGCGGCGGCTCGAGTGGGCGTTCGGCATGGGCGCGTACTTCATGAACATGAACCTGGCGCTCATGGGGCTGCCGCTCGATACCGGCGCCACCGCGCACGGCTTCGAGGTGGCCGAGCGGCTGGGGTTCGCCGATCTGCGCATCTATCACCTGTTCTCGCAGATCGTCCGCGCGTCGTTCATCGGCGACGGCTCCGCGTTCACCGATCCGTTCGCCGAGATGAACGATCTGATGAGGAAGCTCGGCAATCCTCGCTTGCCCGAGCGCAACCTCGCGATCTACACGCCGCCCTATTACCTCGAGCGCGGCGAGCTCGAGCTGGCGCGGGCGGTGGTCGAGCGCGGCGAGCGGCTCGTCACGCTGTTGCCCGGCGACCGCTGGCTGAAGCTGTACGCCGACGTCTACCGCGCCTGCCTCCACGTCATGACCTGGGAGATCGAACAGGGCGCCGACGCCCCCGCCGCGCCGACCGACCCGGCGACCGACCCGGTCGCCACCGAGGCGACTGCCGGCGCGACTGCCGATGCGATGATCGAAGCGATCGACGAGGCGCTCACCGGGGCCCTGACCGTCTCGCGCGCCTCCGATTTCCGGATGGAGACCCTCGTCCTGGTCTACCGGTCTCGCTTCGAGCTCCTGCGTCACGACGTGGCCGCTGCCCGGACCGCCGCCGAGGCCGCGCTCGCGCGCGCGACCGACCCGCTGCGCGCCAACCCGTTCGACGAGATCCTCGCGCGACGGGCGCTCGCCGACACCGAGCCCGGTGACCAGGCCGTCGCGGAGCTGTCGCAAGCAGTGGTGCTGGCCGCGCGCACCCGCAACGTGCTCCAGGAGGGCATCGTCCACCTGGCCCTCGCCGACCGGACCTGGGGCACCGATCGCCCCGAGGCCCTGACCCACCTCGACGCGGCCGAGGCCAGCTTCACCGCGGCGCGCGCCGACCGCTGGATGAAGCGCGCGCAGGACCGGCGGGCACGCCCCGGTTGACGCCGGCTTGACGTCGGCTTACGGAGACCCATGGACTTCGCCATCCCCACCGAGATCCAGCACTACCTCGCCGAGCTCGATGACTTCATCGCGCGCGAGATCAAGCCGCTGGAGGACGAGCACCGGCAGTACTTCGATCACCGCCGCGAGCACGCGCGGACCAACTGGGACGACGACGGCAAGCCCCGGCGCGAATGGGAGGATCTGCTCGACGAGATGCGCCGCCGCGCCGATCAGGCGGGCCACCTGCGGTTCGCGCTGCCCCGGGAGCTCGGCGGCCGCGATGGAAGTAACCTCGCCATGGCGATCATCCGCGAGCACCTCGCGCACAAGGGCCTCGGCCTGCACAACGATCTGCAGAACGAGTCATCGATCGTCGGCAACTTCCCGCAGGTGCACCTGATGCACCGCTACGGCACCGCCGCCCAGAAGGCCCGCTTCCTCGACGCGATGATCACCGGCAAGGAGACCGTCGCGTTCGGCCTCACCGAGCCCGATCACGGCAGTGACGCCACCTGGCTCGAGACCACCGGCGTCCGCGACGGCGCCGACTGGATCATCAACGGCCAGAAGCGGTTCAACACGGGCCTGCACCGCGCGACCACCGACCTCATCTTCGCGCGCACCTCGGGCAAGCCGGGGAGCCCGCGCGGCATCACGGCGTTCCTCGTGCCGACCAGCTCGCCCGGCTTCGAGGTCCCGTTCATGTGGTGGACCTTCAACATGCCGACCGACCACGCCGAGGTGCATCTCACCAACGTCCGCGTTCCGGACGACGCGATCCTCGGCGGCGAGGGCGACGGCTTGCTCGTCGCCCAGACCTTCGTCCACGAGAACCGGATCCGCCAGGCCGCCTCGAGCCTCGGCGCCGCCCAGTACTGCATCGACGCGAGCGTCGCGTACGCCAAGCAGCGCATCGTGTTCGGCAAGCCCCTGGCGGGAAACCAGGCCATCCAGTTCCCGCTCGCCGAGCTCCACACCGACTGCGAGATGGTGCGCGGCCTCGTCCGCCGCACCGCCTGGCACCTCGACCGCAACGACCACCTCGAGGTCAGCGATCTGGTCTCCATGGCCAACTACCGCGCCAACCGCCTGGCGTGCGACGCGGCCGACCAGGCGATCCAGGTCCACGGCGGCGTCGGCTACTCGCGGCACTATCCGTTCGAGCACATCTATCGCCACCACCGGCGCTACCGGATCACCGAAGGCTCCGAGGAGATCCAGATCCGCAAGGTGGCCGGTCACCTGTTCGGCGTCATGGAGAAGGGGCGCAAGGCGTAGGTGGCCGCGCACCCGACGCGCTCGACGCGCTCGTCCGGCGATCGATCACCGCCGGGTCGACGGCTGCGCCGGCACGCTCCGGCGGCGGGCCACGCAGCGCCAGGCGTCCGCCGGCGTGGGGCTCCGCGTCGCGAACGTCACCGCGGTGAGCTCGGCGATCGCCAGCACCGGCTCGATCGCCGCGGCCACGTCCCGCACGCTGCGGCGGGGCGGACCGGCGTCGCGCGGCGGCCCCTCGGTCGAGCCCATCAGGCAGAGCCACACGCCCTCGGGCGCGAGCACCTCGGCCACCCGGGCGGCGAACCGCGCGCGATCCTCGGCCTCATCGAACACGTGGAAGCAGCCGCGATCGAACACCAGCGAGAACGGCCCCGCCGGCGGATCGCGGAGGAAGTCGCGCACCTCGAACCGGCAGCGCGGCGGGGACGCCAGCTTGTCGCGCGCCTGATCGATCGCGAGCGGCGAGACGTCCACGCCCAAAACGTCGAACCCGCGCTGCGCGAGCCACCGCGCGTTGGTCCCCGTGCCGCAGCCGACCTCGAGCGCCGGGCCGGGCGCGACCCCGCCTCCGCTCACGAACGCGACGAGGTGCTCGTCGGCCTCTCCGGTATCCCAGGGCATATCTCCCGTGGCGTAGCGCTCGTTCCATTCGATTCTCGGCATGCTCATGCTCCCTGCGTGACCTTGCGCGGCGCCAGCATACCCCCTCGCCGCCGTCCCACCCATTTGCCAGGACCCAATGCCCCGTGACCGAGCGCGATACCCTCCCGCACAAGCTCGCAGCCGCCGTGCGCCGCCACCTCGGCCCCCCCGGCGAGATCCGCGAGCTCGTCCGGCTCACCGGCGGCGCGACCAAGGTGACGTGGTCGTTCGACGCGGTCGTGGGCGGTGAAACCTACCCGCTGATCCTCCAGCAGACCCCGCCCGAGCGCATGGCGCCCACCCCCGGCCGGGGCACCCTCGACATCCGCGGCGCCCACGAGGCGGCGCTCCTCGGGGCCGCCCTCGCGGCGGGCGTCCCGGTGCCGCGCGTGCGGATCGTCCTCGATCCCGACGATGACCTCGGCGAAGGCACGGTCACCGAGCGCGTCGCGGGCGAGACCCTCGGACGCAAGATCAACACCGACACGCGGTTCGCCGCCGTGCGCCCCCAGCTCGCCGCGCAGTGCGGCGCCATCCTGGCCGCCGTCCACCGCATCGATCCGACCGCCACGGGCTTCCTCACCGCGCAGCCCGCGCAAGCACAGCTCGCGATGTACCGCACCCTCGCCGACGCCTGCGACCACCCGCTGCCCGCCGTCGAGCTCGGCCTGCGCTGGGTCGCCGAGCACCTGCCTCAGGCCCCGCGCACCTGCGTCGTCCACGGCGACTTCCGCAACGGCAACCTCATCGTCGGCGACGACGGCGTGCGCTGCGTCCTCGACTGGGAGCTCGCCCACCTGGGCGATCCGATGCTCGATCTGGGCTGGCTGTGCGTTCCGACCTGGCGGTTCGGCGGCCCGCTCCCCGTTGGCGGGTTCGGCCACCGCGACGAGCTGTTCCGCGCCTACGAACGCGCAGGTGGGGGCTCCGTCGATCCGGCGCACGTCCGGTTCTGGGAAGCCTTCGGCTGCATCAAGTGGGCCCTCATGTGCATGCACAAGGGCCTGGGCGACCTCGGCGCCGGCCCCGGGGCGCGCCGCAACGTCGAGGCCGTCGCGATCGGCCGCCGGATCGAGGAGCCGCTCCTCGACTTCCTCGAGCTCATCACCGGAAAGGACGCCTGACATGCCGGCGAGCAAGCCGTCTGCCCCCGCGCTCCTCGACGCCGCGATCGACTACCTCGAGCGCGAGCTCCTGCCGACCCTCGGCGGCTACCACCGCTTCCAGTGCCGCGTCACCGTCAACGTCCTCGCGCAGGTCCGCCGCGAGCTCGTCCTGGCGCCCGCCCAGGCCGACGCCGAACGCGCCCGGCTAACGTCGCTCCTCGGTCACCCCGGCGAGCGCGACGAGCTCAGCCGCGAGCTGGCGGCGCGCCTCCGCGCCGGCGAGTTCGCCCTCGACGACCCCGCGCTCCTCGACCACCTGCGCCGCTCGCTCGTCGAGGCCCTCCGGATCAACAACCCCAAATGGATCGACGCCCCGGAGAATCCGGACAAGCTCTGAGTACCTGGCACTCAGCTGGGCGGAAAGGCGCCTTCGCCAATCCGTAGCCTCCTCGGGCTTCTGGTTCTCGAGACATCCAGGAGCTGCTACAAAAATAGTCGTCCGCGTTCTCCCGTGTCGGGCTCTGCCCAGCAGCGCAGCTTCCAGAAGACCGCGTACACGCGCGCTGGCGATCGCGGTCTGGGTCCGCCGCTCGTCCGTCGACCACCGGATTGCGACCCACGGTCCGTGCCATCTCCACGACCGGCCGGCGCATGACCACACGGCCGTGCAATCTATCTCGCGTCGTGACCCAGTCGCGTCGCTGCGCGCACGTTGCGTGGTTCGCAGGCCCCAATCGGAAGACATCCAAACCAGGCTGAGATACGTCGGCCTTAGCGCATTCGTGAAAGTGGGCTCAGGCTGATGCGCTGTGGTGAAACAGCCAGCTCACTTTCATCGATAAGGTATTCACCGAGGCGTTGCGCATCCTCTGCCGCAGCAGCATACTCATCATCCGCATCGAGATTGCCTGACACCGGATGACGTTCCATGAAATCAGAACACACAAAGTTATGATAACGCGCAGCCCATTCGTATTTCGAACGAATCCCAGGACTCCCTCGGAATCTCTTGAGATTATCTTGAACAGCATCGCGATGTTTCTCAATCACCTCAAAAAACACGCCAGCATCCGGGAAAGCCTCGAACGCGGCATTGAGATAATTTACAAAATAGTACCATCGGCATCTTCAAGAAGATCCTCATAGTGAGGCGCACTATCAGGGCGCCCATAGAAGCCCAGATGGCCTCTCACTAATTCGACAGCTCTTGCTGTGAGTGCCAGACGAGGAGGCCCGCCGGACTTGTCCGTCTCTACGGCTTCCAAAAACGCGTCACCAAAAACTATCTCATCGTCCATATAATGGTGGCCCCTGTGCGATCCCACCGCGGATGAAGAATCCCTCCATTGCCAAGCTCACCTGCAGCTCGATAAAGATGCTAAAGATGTGCCCGAGTTCCGGTTCGCCGAGCGTCATACCGAGATCGGCGATCGGATAGCCCACGACAATGTTGTCGGTGAACACCTTCACGTCGAATGCACGAATTTTCGCCTCAAGATCCCCCCATCGCCGCACACGCTCATAGGCAGTATTGAGAGTTCTTCGCAAGCGCTTGAGATAGTCGTTGCCACTTCCTGACTTCAACGCCAAGCGGCTTTCTTGAGCATAGCCCAAGATGTCCGCGTAACAAACAAACGAGGGGAGAAGCTCCGGATCCTGCGCTGATTGTTCATATGGCGACCATTGTATCATAGTGTATGTTGATGCTTAGGCAAGCGCGAGTCTACGATAACCGCTGCGCTCAGGGGGTGTCGCGGGAATCATTCAACCACAGTAGGAGCTGGTTGCCACCGCGTCGGGAGAATCAACTCGGTCCGACTTGGCTCGCCAGCGGCCTCAGTCACCGCCCTTGCCGCGTTGCGCCTGCCGCGTCGACGTGTCGACCTCGACGTAGACTTCGCCGCCTTTGCCGATCCGGCCGCCCACCTGATCGGGAACCAGCGCGCGACGCTTGAAGCCGATCCGCCAGCGCGTCGCCGATGCGCCTTCTCCAGACAGGATATTCTCGATGAAGAACACGCGGTACTCGTCGGGCAAGATCGAAATCGTAGGGAGGAAGCCGATCGCGAGCGATATAGCATCGTGTGCCTCTCGGTCGGCGGATGGAGCAGACATCGGAGCACCTTTCGTTGTAGCTTGGGGCACTGAAGCCGTGGACGGCAGGCGAGTAGCACAGCTGGGCGCGACCGCGAGGACCACAGCAAGACCGATCGAAGATCTCACGTCCACTTCTTTGTCGCCGCGTAGGCTTTGACAGCGGCGATCAGCGGATTGAGCATGGCTTGACCGGCGATGTAGCCGGTGGACCCGGCGACGCCGGGCGTGTCGGGAATCGGAATCCACTTGGCCGTCAGGGCTGCATCGAGCGTGGCCATGCGCGCGTCGATCTTGGCCTGTAGTAACAGCTTGGCAGCCGCCGCGTCGGCCGCGGACGCCTTGGA
>Ga0308176_10000088_pt1 | contig 60765 bp, 48 predicted proteins | sample PhyCR2_3_FD_203890 | JGI IMG/M metagenome (GOLD analysis project Ga0308176, IMG submission 203890) | Soil microbial communities from UC Gill Tract Community Farm, Albany, California, United States - DLSLS.C.R2 | ecosystem: Environmental > Terrestrial > Soil > Agricultural land | place: USA...
TCGAGCAGCCGCCGAGCTCCGCGTCCAGGTCCTGCACGGACCGAACCTCAACCTGCTGGGGACCCGCGATCCGGCCATCTACGGATCGACCACGCTCGCCGAGATCGACGCCGAGCTGGCCCGGCGCGCGGCGCTCCGCCACGCGACCGTCCGCTGCGCCCAGACTAACCTCGAGGGCGAGCTCGTCGAGCTGATCCAGCGCGCCAAGGGCTGGGCGCACGCGATCGTGATCAACCCCGGCGGCTACACCCACACGTCGGTCGCGATCCGCGACGCGCTCGAGGCGGTCGCGCTCCCGGCGGTCGAGGTTCACTTATCGAACCTCCATGCGCGCGAGCCGTTCCGCCACGGGTCGCTCACGGCGGCCAGGTGCCTCGGGCAGATCTGCGGCTTTGGTGCACAAAGCTACTACCTGGGACTGGACGCGGCGCTTGACCACGTGGAAGCTACGGCTCGCGATGGCATCCCGCGGAAAACCCAAGGTCGAAGGTCCTGAACCAGGAGATCCGCTCGTCGCGATGGCGCGCGGCCTCGCGGAGATCGTCGCCGAGCACAACCTCTCGGAGCTGATCCTCGACACCAAGGAGATCACCTTGACGGTGAAGCGCGGCGGCGCGGTCGCCGTGGCTCCCCAGATCGCCCCACCGCCGCCGTCGATGTACGCGCCGGCCCCGCAGCCCGCGGCCCCGGCCGCCGCCGCTCCCCCGGCGGTCGAGGACAAGGCGCACCTCGTGACCTCGCCGTTCGTCGGGACGTTCTATCGCCGGCCGAACCCCGACTCGCCGAACTACGTGTCGGTGCACGACAAGATCGACAGGGGCCAGGTGCTGTGTATCGTCGAGGCGATGAAGCTGATGAACGAGATCGAGGCCGATGTCGCCGGCACGATCATCGCGATCCTCGTCGAGGACGGCGCCCCGGTCGAGTACGGCCAGCCGCTGTTCAAGATCACCGTCTGACATGCCTGCCATGAGCGAGCGAGCGAACGGACGACCATGTTCAAGAAGGTCTTGATCGCCAATCGCGGCGAGATCGCGCTGCGCGTGATCCGCGCGTGCCGCGAGATGGGGCTCGAGTCGGTCGCCGTGTACTCGACCGCCGACGCCGACGCGCTGCACGTCAAGTTCGCCGATCAAGCCGTGTGCATCGGGCCGCCGCCGTCGCGCCAGAGCTACCTGAACGTCCCGATGATCATCTCGGCCGCCGAGATCACCGGCGCCGATGCCGTCCACCCCGGCTACGGCTTCCTGTCGGAGAACGCCGAGTTCGCCGAGGTGTGCCGCAAGTGCAAGCTGACGTGGATCGGCCCGCCGCCCGACGCGATGCGCCTCATGGGCGACAAGATCCGGGCGCGCGCCGCGATGAACGCCGCCGGGGTCCCGACCCTGCCCGGCTCGACGGGCCTGCACGACGAGATCCAGCTGCTCGAGGCCGCGGACAAGATCGGCTTCCCGGTGATCCTGAAGGCGTCCGCGGGCGGCGGCGGCCGCGGCATGAAGATCGTCTGGGAAAAGGAGAAGCTGATCGATGCGTGGGCGACGGGGCGCACCGAGGCGCAGGCCGCGTTCGGCAACCCCGAGATGTACATGGAGCGCTACTGCCAGAAGCCGCGCCACATCGAGATCCAGGTCGTCGCCGACAAGCACGGCCACTACACGCACCTAGGGGAGCGCGAGTGCTCGATCCAGCGCCGGCACCAGAAGGTGCTCGAGGAGTCACCGTCGGCGGCGCTGCCCGAGGCGACGCGCCAGAAGCTCACCGCGGCGTCGGTCCGCGCGATCGAGGCCATCGGCTACACCAACGTCGGCACGATGGAGTACCTGCTCGACGAGAACGGCGAGTTCTACTTCATGGAGATGAACACCCGCCTGCAGGTCGAGCATCCGGTCACCGAGCTGGTCACCGGCATCGATCTGGTCCGCGAGCAGATCCGGATCGCGGCGGGGGAGCCGCTGTCGTTCTCCGACGAGCGCCGCGCCCGCGGTCATGCGATCGAGCTGCGGGTGAACGCCGAGGATCCGAACACGTTCGCCCCGTGGCCCGGGAAGATCACGGCGTTGCACATGCCGGGCGGCCTCGGTGTGCGGGTAGATACGCACGTGTACGCGGGATACGTCGTCCCGCCGAACTACGACTCGTTGCTCGCGAAGGTGATCGTGCACGATGTCGATCGGATGGCGGCCCTGCGACGAGCCCGGCGTTGCCTCGACGAGATGGTGATCGAGGGAATTCGCACCAACATCCCGTTCTTGCGGCGGATCATCAACAACCCCGACTTCATCAACGGCAACTTCGATACCGGCTTTGTCGGGCGCTTGATCGCCCAGTGAGCGTCAGCGCGCTGACGAGTTTCGGCGCTTCTGACAAGTGACGCTCGACCCCGCCGACCAGTGATCCGATGTGAGGAATCCACTCGGGTAACGCTCGGGATTCCCTCGTGGATTTCCTTGACCCATCCTCCGGCAACGCCGTACCCTTTCCGAGATGGGCGGGGCATACTGCCGTCGACCGATGGCCCGCGTGCAAGCACGTTGGTGTGATGAACCGCACCCAGAGGTTTCCGAGCGCCGTGGCCTTTAACAAAGAAAAGGTCATGGATGCGGCGAGGAAGTTCGTCGACAAGGGCCAGATCGACAAGGCGGTCAAGGAGTACCTGCGCATCGTCCAGGAAGATCCGCGGGACGTTCGGGTCTGGCTGAAGATCGGCGATCTCTACGCCAAGAAGGGCGCCAAGCAGGACGCGATCGAGACCTATCTCAAGGTCGCGCGGTTCTATCACGACCAGGGTTTCTTCCTCAAAGCCGTCGCGGTCTACAAGCAGATCCTGAAGCTCGATCCGCGGCTGGTCGACGTGATCCTGAAGCTCGCGGAGCTGTATCGCCAGCTGGGCCTCATGTCCGATGCGATGCAGCACTTCGAGTCGGTCGCGGCGCACTTCCATCGCGAGGGCAACACCAAGGAAGCGCTCGCGACGGTCAAGAAGCTCGTCGATCTCGATCCCGAGAACATCGCGACCCGCATCAAGCTCGCGGAGCTGTACTCCAAGGAGACCCTGGTCGACGACGCCGCGACCGAGTTCAAGGTCGCGTGCGAGCAGCTGCGCCGCCAGGGCCGCCAGGACGACTTCCTGAAGGTCGCCGAGCGCCTGCTCTGGCACAAGCCCGACAACCACGTGCTGAACCGCGAGCTCGCGGGACTCTACCTCATGCGCAATGATCCGCGGCGCGCGCTGCAGAAGCTCCAGGCGTGCTTCAAGGCCGATCCGCGCGACGTCGACACGCTGGGCCTGCTCGCCCAGGCGTTCCAGGCGCTCGAGCAAAAGGCCAAGACCGTCAGCGTGCTCAAGGAGCTCGCGCGGATCCACACCGAGAACAAGCACAGGGACAAGGCGGGCGACGTGTTCCGCCGGATCTACGAGCTGGTGCCCAGCGACGCCGACGCGCTCGCGTTCCTGGGGCCGGCGGCGCAGCAGGCCCCCGTGCGCCCGTCGTCGGTCTCGCTCATGCCGTCGTCGGCGCGCGCGGCCACGCCGATGCCCGCCCAGGTGCGCGCGGCGAGCGACGCCCGGTTCAACCTCACCAGCGAGCTGCCGCACTACGAGCCCGCGTCGGCGCGGATGACCGGATCGATGCCGCTGATCGACGAGCAGGCGCTGTCCGGCGTCGACTTCGCGCTGCCCGAGTACGACGACTCCGACTTCTCGGCCGACATGGAGCCGCCGCCGGATCCGCGGACGACGTCGGCGGCCGGCGAGCGCCACGCCGAGGAGATCTCGAAGATCCTCGCCGAGACCGACGTCTACGTGAAGTACGGCCTGCACCAGAAGGCCATCGATCACCTGCGCCGCGTGTTCATGCTCGATGGTGACAACGTCGAGGCCCACGAGCGCCTGAAGGACATCTTCGTCTCGCAGGGCCGCGAGCAGGAGGCCGAGGTCGAGCTGCTGAGGCTCGCCGAGGTCGTCGCGCCGAGCGATCCGGACCGCGCGGAGGCCTACCTGCAAGAGCTGCTCGCGATGAACGGCACGCACACCGGCGCGTTCGATCTCGCGCGGCGGTTCCGGCTGCGCGTGGCGCGCATGTCGTCGTCGAGCGCCGAGGTCGAGGTCTCGCACGATAACGGGGGCGCGATCTCGATCGTCGACGACGATCTCGACGATCTCGAGATCGTGTCGCCGCCGCGGTCTCCGACCGGTGGGATCGGGCGCGCCAGGAGCCGCGGCGCGCGGGATTCGCGGGACTCGATCGACGAGTTCGATCCCGACGAGCTGATCGGCAACCCGCTCGCGCAGGGCAGCCCGGCCCCCGGCCGGCCGCCGCAGCGGCCCAACGGTGGCTACGCGCACGAGCAGGAGTTCGAGTTCGAGCCGTCGCCCTCGCAGGCTACCCGCCAGCTGTCGCCCGAGGACGCCGAGGCCCTCGCCGCGGGGCACGGCGATGAGCTGGACGATCTCGACGGTCCGGCGATCGTCAGCCAGTCACCGCCGTCGCGCTGGGGCGCAAAGCTCCACGGGGCGCGCGCGCTCGACGCCGAGCTCGACGACGCCGCGCTCGGCGACGACATCGATCAGCACGTCGCGCGCGAGATGGCGCAGCACACCGCCGGCGAAGATCTGCCGTTCGATCCCGACGAGGCCCGCGCGTTCGATGCGGCCGTTCCTCGGGCGTCCAGGCCGGTCAAGGCGGCCAAGCCGAGCGTCCAGACCGACGCGATCGACGTCAGCGGGTTCGATGAGACCGGGCAGCCGGGTCACGCCGCCGACACCAGCTCCTACGGCGCTGCCACCGACGACTCGCTCAGCATCTCGAGCGGCTACGATCCGTACGGCACCGAGTCCGTGCAGACGCCGTCGTCGTTCGCCGATCAGACCGCATCCCACGCGGTGCCCGCGAACTTCGGCATGGCCGGTGGCGACGACCCGCGTGCGGAGACGAGCATCGAGGACGAGCTCGACGAGGCCGAGTTCTACACCGGCCAGGGCATGTACGCCGAGGCGACCGAGTGCCTGAACGCGCTGCTCGCGCGCTACCCCGGTCACCGCATGGTGCTCGCGAAGCTGCGCGAGGTCGAGTCGTTCGCCGCCGGCGGTGACGGCTCGATCCCGCTCGACCCCGACGGCGCCGACGCGCTCGATCAAGCGGTCGCGGCGAGCGCGACGGACGCGATCAACCTCGACGACATCGAAGAGGTCGGGGTCGAGGATCTCGTCGAGCTCGACGCCGATTCGCAGCCGGTCCCTACGCCCAAGAAGCGCCAGCCCACGGTGATGCTCGAGCGGCCGGTCGACGAGGGTGACTCCGACACGCACTACGATCTCGGCCTCGCGTACAAGGAGATGGCCCTGCTCGACGACGCGATCAAGGCGTTCGAGAAGGCGCTGCGCGCCCCCGGCCGCGAGATCCAGTGCCGCGTCATGATCGGCATGTGCCTCCGCGAGATGGGCAGTCCGTCCGAGGCGATCCAGCAGTTCAAGCAGGGCCTGCACGCCAAGCCCAGCGAGCGCGAGCGCCAGAGCCTCTACTACGAGATCGGCATGACCTACGAGGCGCTCGGCGACGACTCCGAGGCGCTCTACTTCTTCGAGATGGTCTGCAAGCGCGATCCGGGCTTCGCCGACGCCGCGGCGCGCTCCGAGCGCCTCCGGTCGCGCGGCGGTCGTGCGGGGCACGCGCCCGACGACGACATCTGAAGCGGATCCGGGCCGAGCGGCCCGGTGTCATCGTCGACGATTGCATTGAATCTCGAGCGCGTACGATGGTAAGCCGCTACCATGCTCGCGCAGCTGCTACGCCGAAAAAACATCGACGAGGCCTCAGCGGACGCGGAGGCCCCGGAGGGGCGCCTCAAGCGCACGCTCGGGGCGCTCGATCTGACGGCGCTCGGGGTGGGCGCGATCATCGGCGCCGGCATCTTCTCGGCGACCGGTTCGGCGGCGGCGGGCAACTTCGATGCTGCGGGGCACATGCTGCGGCCGGGGGCGGGGCCGGCGCTCATCCTGTCGTACGTCGTGACCGCGGTGGCCTGCGGCTTCGCCGCGCTCTGCTACGCCGAGCTGGCGTCGATGATCCCGATCGCCGGCAGCGCCTACACCTATGCCTACGTCACGCTGGGCGAGCTGCTCGCGTGGATCATCGGATGGGATCTCATCCTCGAGTACGCGGTGGGCAACATCGCCGTGGCGGTCAGCTGGTCCAGCTACTTCCAGGATCTCCTGGCCGGGTTCAACCTCCACCTGCCGGACTGGATGGTCACCAACTATAACCACCTGACGCCCGAGCTGTCGGCGCATGCGCCGCACCTGTTCGGGGCGGTCATCGTCTTCAACTTCCCGGCGTTCGCGATCGTCGCGCTGCTCACGGTGCTCCTGGTCGTCGGGATCAAGGAGAGCGCGCGGTTCAACTCGGTGATGGTGTTCCTGAAGGTGGTGCTGGTGATCGGCTTCATCGCCGTCGGCGCGTTCTACGTCAAGCCCGCGAACTGGCACCCCTTCGTGCCCAATGGGTTCTCCGGGATCATGACCGGCGCGTCGCTGGTGTTCTTCGCGTACATCGGCTTCGACGCCGTATCGACGACCGCTGAAGAGGCCAAGAACCCGCAGCGCGATCTGCCGATCGGCATGATCGCCTCGCTGATCATATGCACGATCTTGTACATCGCCGTCACCGTGGTGTTGACCGGCATGACGCCGTACACCAAGCTCGGCGTGGCCGATCCGCTCACGGCGGCGCTGCAGGACGCCGGCCTGCCGAACGCCGCGGGCCTCCTGGCGTTCGGCGCGGTGATCGCCATGACCGCGGTGCTCCTGGTGTTCCAGCTGGGCCAGCCGCGCATCTTCCTGTCCATGGCGCGTGACGGCCTCCTGCCGAAGTTCGCCGCCAAGGTCCATCCCCGGTTCGGGACGCCCCACGTGACGACCATCATCACCGGCGTGGTCGTCGGCGGCGTGGCGATGTTCGTCGACATCAACGACGCCATCGAGTTCACCAACATCGGGACGCTGTTCGCGTTCGTGCTGGTCTCGGCGGGGGTGATCGTCCTGCGCTACATCGATCCCGACCGGCCGCGCCCGTTCCGCTGCCCGGGTGTGCCCCTGGTGCCGATCCTGTCGATCGTCTGCTGCGTCGGGCTCATGATCCCGCTGCCCGTCATTACCTGGATCCGCTTCGTCGGGTGGCTCGTGATCGGCCTCGTCATCTACTTCCTCTACGGCAAGCACAGCAGCCGGCTCGGCCGGGCCGCGGCGGCCGCCACGACGCAAGGCCAGCCCACCAGCTCCCATCCGGCCAAGCTCCCCAAAGCGTCAACGGTGAAGAGACCTCCTACCGAGTAGGGTCCGACACCCTGGCGGTAAAATAGCTGCAGGCGCTTTGCGCCGTGTCGTGCGGGAGTCGTCGTTTGACAACACGCGCCGACGCATGCAAGGCTACCCGTTGCTACATCTTACAGGGGCAGGAGGGGCATGGCGGACGTCGGTCGGGTGAGGGTGCTGCTGCGCTGCAATGCGGGCGCGACGCGGTATCGGTTGCACGACGGCGCCGAGCGCGTTGTCGACGAGCCCTCGTGGGCGACGCCGCTCCCCGCTCAATGACGCTGGCTTTCCGGTGGCCATGACGACGACACGCTCAGCTGCAATCAAGGAAGAGAGAGAGGAAGTGATGGTGGAGAAACGACTCACGATAAGATCCCACAAGCCGATCGCAAACAAGCGGACCAGCGCCACTCGAACGAAGCGCCCGGCGGCGCCGGACCAGGGCGTTCAGGCGGCGGCGAACGGCCAGTTCACGCTCAAGGCCTATCGAGGCGACGCGCGGACGTTGCTGGCGTTCAACGTGCCGAAGGCCGCCGCAAGAGACCTCGCCGGCTTCACGATCCAGTGCCAGCCCCAGGGCCAGGCTCCGTACTTCATCCACAACACGCTACGGTTCGAACACCCCGGATCCCACGCACAGGACGAGAAGGAGGCGCCGAACTCCAGCATCAATGCCCCGATTCACAAGTTCCGCTGGATCCACGTGCCCGGAACGGTGCACCAGGGGACCAGGCCGTTCTTCGGGCCCTACACGTACACGGCGACACCGCGCTACTTCAAGAATGGTGCGTTACAGGCGCTGGACCCGAGCCTGAGCGCCTCCATCGCCATCGAGGTCGGTCCGTTCCAGATCAACGGGCTCGAGCTCGGGTTCACGCGCGGCTTCACGCAGTCCCAGGCGTTCGTCAACCACTTCGGCAAGGACGCCGTCATCCGGCCCAAGGACAAGCAGCTCCTCCACGACACGTCGGAGGTCGCGGGCCAGAACGCCGCCGGCGAGAAGTTCACCTTCGCCGACGAGTACGCGTGGCTCGGCTTCACGGCGCGCGCCAAGATCATGGCGCTCCTCGACGAGGTGCTCGGCGACAGCGCGCTGCACCTCGACATGTTCGCGTACGACCTCAACGAGCCCGACGTGATGACCGCGCTCCTCAAGCTCGCCAAGCAGGGGCGGATCCGCATCATCCTCGACAACGCCACCTTGCACCACAACCCCAAGGCTCCGACCCCGGAAGACCAGTTCGAGAAGGCCTTCACCCTGGCCGCCAGGAAGGGCGCCGGCATCCTGCGCGGGAAGTTCAACCGCTACGCACACGACAAGGTGCTCATCGTCAAGCGCGGCGACAGCGCCGTGAAGGTGCTCACGGGTTCGACGAACTTCTCGGTGACAGGCCTCTACGTCAACTCGAACCACGTCCTCGTGTTCAACGATCCTACCGTCGCCGCGACCTACGCCGAGGTCTTCCAGGTGGCCTGGGACGGGAAGGTCCGTACGAATGCGTTCGCGGCGTCCCGGCTGTCGTCGACGACCGCGTCGTTCGCATCGGACAAGACGCCGAAGGTGGAGATCACGTTCTCGCCGCACACGTCCGAGTTCGCCCAGGCCATCCTGAACGGCGTGGTGTCCCGCATCCAGGAAGAAGCCAACAAGGACCGCGGCAGCGTGCTGTTCGCGGTGATGCAACTCGACAAGGGCTCGGGCTCGGTGTTCCCCGCGCTCCAGAAGCTGCACGCCAGCCAGCAGCTGTTCAGCTACGGGATCTCCGATACGCCGGGTGGCATCCAGCTCTACACGCCCGGCAAGAAATCCGGCGTGCTCGTCACCGGTAAGCCCATCCAGACCAAGCTTCCACCGCCGTTCGACCAGGTGCCCAGCGTGGCCGGTCACCAGATTCATCACAAGTTCGTCGTCTGCGGGTTCAACGGGGACGATCCGGTGGTCTATTGCGGCTCGTCGAACCTGGCGCAGGGCGGCGAGGAGGCCAACGGTGACAACCTGCTCGTGATTCACGATCGAGGCGTCGCGACGGTGTTCGCGATCGAGGCGCTCGGCCTCGTGGACCACTTCGACTTCCTTAACCGGTCGGCCACGGGCAAGCCGGGGGCGACCAGCCCAGGGGCACGCAAGCCACCCGCGAACAAGCAGCACGCGGCGGTCCAGGCCGGCTGGTTCCTGGCGACGAGCGACAAGTGGACCGAGCCCTACTTCGATCCGGACGATCTGCACTGCACCGACCGAAACCTGTTCGGCTAGCCGTACTGGCAGCTGGCCTCCTTGGCGGCGTCACGGCGGCAAGGGCTTCGAGGTTGCGCGGGCACGACGATCGCCGCTGGTCTTGGGCGACCTCGGCATCCCGATCCCGATCGTGCTCGTGGCGGCGCCGGGGGAAGCGTCTCCGGTTTCCTCGGGCGAGATGCTACGCATCGTCGACGCGGACTCCGCCGCCACCACGGTAGCCGAGCTAGCCCGGATGATTCATCCGTTGCAGGTGACCGGCACCAGCGGTACCGAACACCGCACGAGCGGGTTCCTGCATGTCAGCGTGGCCGAAAAAGTCGCCTCCATGCGATCGATGCCCGTCCGATTTCCCCCTGTTCGCGCATCTGGGTGATGCTCCTCACGCCGGTACCGCTCGCAACGAATCCCTATCGGGTCCGGTAGCCGGATGCTCATCCGGTGACGGGAGGGCCTTCGAGGCGCCCTCGCGCGCCGTGAAGGTCACCGGGAGGAACTTGAGCTCGCTCGTCTCCTCGGCGGCCAGGTAGTCCTCGTAGCTGACAAACGCCTCTGGCATGACCTGGCTGACCTGCGGTCGATCCTAGCAGACGGCCTCGGCCCCAGGTGCCTCAGATCTCGCGGGCGATCACACGGCAAGAGCCGCAGCTGGCTCGGCCCGGCCATGGTGGCAGCCACGCGACTCGGTTGGCCTCCGGCGTGGGATCTCGTGCTCGAGGTGCTAAGAGCGGGGCATGAGCACTCGCACCGAGACCGACAGCATGGGGCCGATCGAGGTTCCGTCGGCGCGCTACTGGGGCGCGCAGACGCAGCGCTCGCTCGAGAATTTTCGCATCGGCGAGGAGCGCATGCCGCGCGAGATCGTCCGCGCGCTGGCGATCATCAAGAAGGCCTCGGCGCTGGTCAACCGCGACCTCGGCCTCTTGCCCGACGACAAGGCGCGCGTCATCGTCGCGGCGGCCGAGGAGGTCGTCCGCGGCGATCACGACGGCGAGTTTCCGCTCGTGGTCTGGCAGACCGGCAGCGGCACGCAGACCAACATGAACGTCAACGAGGTGATCGCCAATCGCGCGATCGAGCTTGGCGGCGGCACGCGTGGATCCAAGCGGCCGATCCACCCCAACGACGACGTCAACCTGTCGCAGAGCTCGAACGACGTGTTCCCCACCGCGATGCATGTCGCCGTCGCCGAGCGGGTCGCCGCGCAGCTGTTGCCGGCGGTCGCGCGGCTGCGCGAGACGCTCGACGCCAAGGCGCACGCGTTCGCCGAGATCGTCAAGATCGGCCGCACCCACCTGCAGGACGCGACGCCGCTGACCCTCGGCCAGGAGATCAGCGGCTGGGTCGCGCAGCTCGATCACGGGGTCGCCGCGATCGGCGGCGCGCTGCCACGGGTGTACGAGCTCGCGCTCGGCGGCACCGCGGTCGGCACCGGGCTCGGCACGCACCCCGCGTATGCCGCCAAGGTCGCGGCCAAGCTGGCCGAGCTGACCGGCCTGCCGCTGGTCACCGCGCCCAACAAGTTCGCGGCGCTCGCCTCACACGACGCCCTGGTCGGGCTGCACGGCGCGGTCAAGCTGCTCGCGACCAGCCTCATGAAGATCGCCAACGACGTGCGCTGGCTCGCGAGCGGACCGCGCAGCGGCCTGGGCGAGCTCGTGATCCCCGAGAACGAGCCCGGCAGCTCGATCATGCCCGGCAAGGTCAACCCGACCCAGTGCGAGGCGATGACGATGGTGTGCGCGCAGGTGATGGGCAACGACGTCGCGATCTCGATCGGCGGGGCGAGCGGCAACTTCGAGCTCAACGTGTACAAGCCGCTGATCGCCCACGGCGTGCTGCAGTCGGTCCGGCTGATCGGCGACGCCTGCACCTCGTTCGACGCGCACTGCGCGCGGGGCCTCGCGCCCAACCGGGCCGAGATCGATCGCAAGCTGCACGGCAGCCTCATGCTCGTCACCGCGCTCGCGCCGCACATCGGCTACGACAAGGCCGCCCAGGTCGCCAAGCACGCCCACGCGACCGGCACGCTCCTGCGCGACGCCGCGCTCGCGCTCGGCTACGTCACCGGCGACGAGTTCGATCGGTGGGTGCGGCCCGAGGCGATGGTCGCGCCGTCCGCCGGATCGCCGGCGTAGCCCCCGGCTCACCGTTGATCGGGCGGAGCAGGCTGATCAGGCGCGCCGGGCTTGCTCGCGACCTGCAGCGACAGGTTCGTCGCGGTCACGCGGTGCACGACGACCATCAGGCTCGCCGGACGAAAGCCGTCGAACACGACCTCGAGCTCGTCGAGCCCGTCGAAGTGCAGGCGGTCCGCGGTCAACTTCGCCGGGCCGAGCTGGACGTCCTTGATCGTGGTGTCGATGCTCCCGATCGCGCCCTTGAGGCCGCCGGGGCCGCGATCGTTGATCGACCCGGTGACCTTGAGATCGACCATGCCGGGCTGATCGTCGCCGCCGAACATGATCATGCCGCCGCCGGCCTCGACCGAGTGCGGCGCGAGCAGCGACAGCGCGATGTCGACCGCGTCGAGCGACAGCGACTGCAGCGTGTTGCGCTTCTTGTCGGGCCGGCCGGAGCCGATCACGAAGTCGGCCAGCGAGCGCACCGGGACGCGGCCGAACGAGGCCAGCGTCTGGGCGTCGCGGTCGAGCGTCCACGTGATGAGCTCGTGCGACGACCCGAAGATCGGCACCTTCCACACCAGCGACAGCTTGTCGGCGTCGTGGTTGATGTCGAGGAACGCGCCTTCGAGCCAGTTGAGGCTGTCCTCGAGCGCGCGGTAGTCGAGGCTGCCGTCCTGGATCGGGACGTTGAGCTCCTGGTCGAGCGTGCGGTCGCCGATCACCGGCAGGTCGAGCACGACCTTCACGGTGACGTGGATCCGGCCCGACAAGCTGTCGAGGAACCGCAGCTTCTCCTGGCGCAAGCTCGGATCGGGTGACCGCGGCGCCCCGGTCCGTGGGCCAGGCGCTGGCGCGTCGCCGGCCGTACCGAACGGCCCCCGCACGGTGAGCTTCATGTCCGACAGCGAGACATAGGGCGCGACGATCTCGACGCCGCGGTCCGCGCGCACCAGCCTCAGGCCGCGCGGCATCTCGAGCCGATCGACCGACATGTCGAACCGGCCGGCCTGGTCACGCAGCCAGGCGGCCCCGATCGACGCCGCGTCCGCCGTCCAGCGCAGCGTATCGAGCCGGCCTTCGAGATCGTCGAGCACGCAGTCCTGGGCGCCGTAGCCGACCGTCCCGGCCCAGCCTTCGATCTGGTGGGTCTCGGCGCGAGGGAAGCGCAACCGCTGCCCGGCGTCGTCGCTGAAGAAGCCCAAACGTTGCACAGTGACGTCGGTCTCGACTCTTTGCGCCATCCGGAAACCAACTGTACTTCCTCTCGCACGGTTGGTGTTATAGAGCGACGCGAAAGGCCGCTCCTGCGGCTACAGAAGGAGCTCCTGATGCGAACGCTTCTCGTCGCCATCGCCGTTCTGCTCGCCCCCGCCGCCTGTGGTGACAACAACCACGCCGCTCCCCCCGCGGGCCCCGATGCCGCGCCCAGCCCCGATGCGGCACCGGATGCCCCGGCCGTGGTGGCCGACGGGATCGCCGCCGCGCGAGCCGCCGCCGACGGCACCGGTCTGTCGCTCGCGATCCACGGCGTCACGATCACGTACCTGAAGCCGCAGATCGCCGGCGCCAGCACGACGAATGACCCGGCGGGCTTCACGATCCAGGCCCAGAAGCTGGGCCCGGCGCTGTTCGTCTCGGTCGATCCGGCGACGCTCACGCCGCCCGCCGCGGTCGGCGACGTCGTCGACTTCACGATCACGACGAAGGGTACGGTCGCCGCGCAACCCCGCGCACAAGCGATCTCCAGTTACACGCGCACGTCGACCGGTGCGAACGTCGGGGCCCTGACCCAGAACATCACCGCGGCCAGCGATATCGTCACCGCCGTGGACAGCTACGACAGCGAGCTCGTCACGGTGACCGGGACGCTGAGCCAGACGTTCGCGGCGAGCGGCGCCGGGTTCCAGCGCTCGACCATCAACACCACCGGGCTGACCGACCCGAACTACCAGATCCGCGCACCGCAAGCGCTCGTCGACGCGATCGACATGGTCCAGAGCTGCCAGATCACCGCGACCAAGGTGCCGGTGGGCCGGTTCAACGCGGCGGCCGAGATCGGCGTGTTCACGCCCTCCGACTTCACGCTGACGGGCTGCCCGGCGCCGGTTGTCGTGAGCGCCGCCGCGCTGTCGCCGACCTCGCTCAAGATCACGTTCAGCCGCAACATCGACCCCTACTACCTGCTGGCCGACGGCTCGCAGTTCACCTTCGACAACGGCCTCACGGCGAGCGGGGCCGTCGTCGCCGGCAGGACCGTCACGCTCGTCACCAGCGCGCAGGCCATCGGCACGACCTACCAGGTGACGGTGGCGAACACCGTCCTTGATCTGCAAGGCTCCCCGGTCGCGGCGCCGGCGACCGCCTCGTTCGGTGGCTTCGTCACCCCGGCGGTGGTGCGGATCAACGAGGTCAACGCCAACATCACCGGCGGTTGCGATCTGATCGAGCTCCGCGTGATCGCCGCCGGCAGCATGACCGCCTTCACGGTCAAGGAGCGCACCGGCGCGGTGGCGAGCGGTGAGCTGGCCTTTGTGTTCCCGGCCTTCATCGTCAACAAGAACGACATCATCGTCGTCCACATGAATTCGACCTTCGCGACCTGCAATCCGAACGGGGCCACGCAGGAGCTCCTCACGGTCACCGATCAACCGGCGGCGCAGTTCGCCGGGAACTTCGACACGGCGTTCGACTTCTGGTCGACCGACACCGGGCTGACCGCCACGAGCAACGTGTTCACCATCTCGGACGCGGCGGGCAGCATCATCGACGCGGTGTTCGCCATCGACAACACCACGAACAACGCCGCGGCCGCGACGCTGACGGCGGCGGGCACCGTCGGGGCCGCCAACCAGTGGTCGCCGGCGCAGGCGACCTATGACGCCGCCACGTTTCGTTCGGTCGCGGTGCCGGGCCTCAACGCGACGGGCACGGCCGCGACGGGGACCTCGATCCAGCGGCTCAACGACGCCGATACCAACGGCGCCGCGGACTGGACGACCGCCCCCAGCGCCTCGAGCTGGGGCGTCATCAACGCCGGCCAGGTAGCGTTCCCGTGATCGTCTTGCTGCGCTGACCGCGCGGCGGTGCTGGCCGTGCGGTGGCGCGGACCGTGCGGCGGCTCACGTGACGAGCCGCGTGAACGCAGCGGTTCTCGACGGTTGAAAATTTTTCGCTCGTTTGATCCGTTTGAAGGGCTCGCCCGTACCTCGGCACACAGCCAGGAGGGCCAAATGGCCAAACGACTACTGGTGGCGCTTGTATCGACGCCTGCGGCGTTGATCGGATGCCACTCCTCTGATGATGGTTTGCCTAGTGATCCGCCAACTTCCGTGACCAAGGTCTCGTCCAGCGGGTTTCAATCCCCGACGGACGCCGTCGCGAGCCCGGACGGCCGCACCTTCTACTTCGCCGCGTGGAATGACCAGAAGCAGCCCACGCTGTTCCAGGTGTCATCGACACCGGACAGCACGCCGACGGCGCTCGCCACGGGTGATCCGCTCGAGGCCCCGATCGGCCTCGTCATGTCCTGTGACGGCAAGACGCTGTTCGTCGCCGACATGGGCGGCGAAGACGGCGCGATCCTGGCGGCCGACGCGTCGGCCGGCGCACCGACCGCGCTCGCCGTGACCGGCATCGTGCGTCCCGGCGGGATCGCGATGGGGCCGGACTGCAAGTCGCTGTTCGCCACGGGCCTCGCCAGCGACGGCACCCCGGCGCTGTTCCAGGTGCCGATCGCCGGTGGTGATGCGCGCGTCGTCTATCAGGGCGCGCCGCTCACCTCGCCGACCGGCCTCCACGTCGACAGCCTGGGCGTCGCGTGGGTGATGGATCACCACGCACAGGGCCCCGACGGTGAAGGTGTCCTGTTCGCGATCCCCTCGGACGGCAGCAAGGCCACCGTGGTGGTCAGCGGCCTCCGCATGGGCACGCCGGGCGGCGTCTCGCTCACCGCGGGCGGCGGCACCGCCGTCATGCCGACGCGCGACGCCGATGGCAACGCCCAGCTCACGTCGGTCGACATCGCGACCGGCGCCGTCACGCAACTCCCCGCCCCCGACATGTCGGATCCGGCCGGCCTTCGCAGCGCGCGCAAAGCCGGCGTGTTCGCCGTCGTCGATTCCGAAGCCGGCAAGATCTACCGCGCAGAATGAAAGGAGCCTCCGCTATGAACAAGTTCATCCACTCGCTCGCCCTCGCCGGCCTCACCCTGGGTGCCGGCACGCTCACCGCCTCCGCTTCGTCTCACCGCGAAGCCCCCGCCATCGCCGAGGACCAGTACGTCGACAACACCGACGTCTACGCGTTCGTCAGCCCCACCGACCCGACCAAGCTGGACATCGTCGCGAACTACGTGCCGCTGCTCCTGCCCACCTCGGGCCCGAACTTCTACAAGTTCTCGGACAACGCGCGCTACGAGGTCCACATCGACAACAACGGCGACGCGGTCCCCGACGTCGGCTATCGCTGGACCTTCACGTCGCACCGGAAGAACGGGGCGACCTTCCTCTACAACACCGGGGTGGTCGATTCGCTGTCGAGCCCGAACCTCAACGTCACCCAGACCTACCGGCTCGAGAAGTTCGACGAGAAGACCGGCGCGACCCAGATCATCCTGGACAACGTCCCGGTCGCCCCGTGGAACGTCGGCAAGAACTCGTTCCCGAACGGCAGCTACGAGCAAGTCGCGCTGCAGGCGGTGGCGACCGCCAACGGCACCACGGCGTTCGCCGGTCCGCGCGACGAGCCGTTCTTCGTCGACCTGCACATCTTCGACCTGCTCGGCGTCGGCGGCGCGCATACCACCGACGGCGTCAACGTGATGTCGCTCGTGCTCGAGGTGCCGATCAGCGAGATCGCCTCGAACGGCGTGCGCCCGCAGGCCGGCGCGACCGCTAAGGACTCGGTCGTCGGCATCTTCGCGTCGGCGAGCCGCCCGCGCGTCCGGTTCCTGCGCGGCGGTCGCGACCACGATGACTACGGCGGGTTCGTTCAGGTCTCGCGCCTGGGCTGGCCGCTGGTCAACGAGGTGCTGATCCCGCTGCAGGACAAGGACAAGTTCAACCGCACGAGCCCGCGCGACGACGTCTCAAACTTCGGCGCGTACTTCCTCGACCCGGAGGTGCCCAAGCTGCTCAACGCCGTGCTCCACGCGAACTGCGCGGCGACGCCGGCCGGCGGCCGCACCGACATCGTGGGCCTCCTGTCGCCCAACGGCACCAAGGCCGCCGACCTGCTCCGCATCAACATCAACCAGGGCCAGACCAACGCGATGTCGCACTTCCCCAACGGCCGCGCGCTCACCGACGACGTGACCGACACGCTGCTCACCGTGGCCTGCAACAACGGCGCGACGATCAGCGACGGCGTCAACGGCAACGACAAGCCGTTCACGACGACCTTCCCGTTCCTCGCGTCGCCGACGTCCGGTAACCCCTGAGCCGGTCCGCCGGTACCCCCTGAGCCCACGCCCCCAAGGAGCCTGCCATGAACCGCATCCTTCCCCTCGTGATCCTCGCCTGCGCCTGCGGCAAAGCCGACCGCACGCCGCCGCCTCCCCCGGTGAAGGCCCCGGCGCTCGAGCACGCCTCGCAGACCGACCTCGCCCGGGAGATCGCGGAGGCCGACCGGCTGGGGACGTGGCGCGAGCTCCAGCACCGCTGGCAAGGCCAGGCCGTGCGGTGGACGGTGACGCGCCAGCGCCTCCTGTGCGGCTCGGCCGGTGATTGCAACGTGGCCGCGTTTCCGATCCAGCGGCCGGCGAAGCAGGGCTGGCTGCCGCTCCTGTCGTTCGCGCCGGGGCAGTACGACGCGCTCGCCCAGCAGTGCGGCAGCCAGGACCAGTGCGAGGTCACCATCGAGGGGACCTTGAGCGAGCTCGAGGTCTCGGCGGAGCTGGCCACGCGGGTGGCGATCTCGAACGTGCGGCTCGTGCCGGCTCGGGCGGGGCACATGCAGACGGCGCACCGCTGACCGGCGGCACCCGGTCGTGATGCAACAGCCCCTGCTGCGGATGGTCCGCCGCAGGGGCATTTTCTTTTGTCCGGCGTGGCCGCTGGCTCAGCCACGGTCCCATCTGATCCGAGTTTGGAGCCGCGATCGGCACAACAGGTAGTCAAGTCCCGTGAGCCTCCGGCTCGAGCTACGTCGCCCAATCGGCAGCCAGGAGCTCGGCTTGCTTGAGCACGGTCTCGACCGCCTTCTCGGATTTGTCGGGTGGGTAGCCATGCGCGCGTAGCTTGCGGCGGACCAGCACGCGCAGCCGGGCGCGGACGCCTTCCTTGACCGTCCAGTCGATGGTCACCGATGATCGGATCGCCTGGGTGAGCTCGCGCGCGATCTTGGTCAGCACGGCATCGCCAAGCACGGCGACGGCCGAGTCGTTGGTTCCGAGCGCATCGTAGAACGCCAGCTCGTCCTCGGTGAGGTTCAGCGCTGGACCTCGGTCGCCGGCGGATTTCATCTCCTTGGCCAGCGCCAGGAGCGCCTCGATGACCTCGATGGTCTCGATCGCGCGGTTACGGTAGCGGGCGATGGTCTTCTCGAGCTTGTCGGAGAACGCTTCGGCCGTGACGACGTTCTTCTGGCGTCGGGCCTTGAGATCGTCGTTGAGCAGCTTGCGCAGTAGCTCGGCGGCAAGGTTCTTGTGGGGCATGGCCTTGACCTCGGCCAGGAAGTCGTCGGACAGCACGCTCACATCGGGCTTCTTGAGGCCGGCAGCCTCGAACACGTCGATGATGCCTTCGGCAACCAGCGCCTTGGAAACGAGCTGGCGGATTGCCGCCTCGATGTCGACTGTCGATCGGCCACCGCCGGCGACCGACGACTTCACGACCATCGCCTTCACGGTCTGGAAGAACGCGACCTCGTCGCGTGCCGCTACCGCCTCGTCGCGTGCGCCGCACAGGCCGAACGACTTCTCGAGCGCCACCACGAGATCGACGAAGCGATCGCGGCCATCGTCCTGCGCGAACACGTGATCCTGCGCGGCCGGCAAGATCATGATTCGCTCGAAGCGGTTGCCGGTCAGGAACTTGCCGTAGTCGAAGCCGTGGAAGAAGTCGCGCGCGGTCTCGAGCTTCTCGAGGAACACGGCGACTGCCTCTTCGAGATCGACCGCGGTCTTGCCCTTGCCGCCCGCTTCGGTATATGTGGCCATCGCGCGGCGCAGGTTCTCGGCCAGGCCCAGGTAGTCCACCACCAGGCCACCCGGCTTGTCGCGGTAGACCCGGTTGACGCGTGCGATCGCCTGCATGAGCCCGTGGCCCTGCATCGGCTTGTCGACGTACAAGGTGTGCATCGACGGCGCGTCGAAGCCCGTGAGCCACATGTCGCGTACGATGACCAGCTTTAGCGGATCGGCTGGATCGCGGAACCGATCGGCCAAGCGTTCGAGCCGCGGCTTGGATCGGATGTGCTCGGCCCATACCGGGCCGTCGGCCGCGGAGCCGGTCATCACGACCTTGAGCTCGCCCGTTTCGTCGCCAGCGCCGCACCAGGCGGGCCGCAGCGCGATGATCGCGTCGTGCATCGCCACGCAGATCCGCCGCGACATGCACACGACCATGGCCTTGCCTTCGAGGCCGGCCAGTCGGTTCTCGAAATGCTTGACGATGTCCTCGGCGATCAGCCGCACCCGCTTGTCGTCGCCGACCACCGCTTCGAGCGCGGCCCACCGCGACTTCAGGCGCTCGCGCCGGTTGGCCTCCTCGGCCTCGGTGACCTCCTCGAACTCGTCATCGATCACCGCGCGCTGGTCCTGGTCGAGCGACAGCTTGGCGAGCCGGCTCTCGTAATAGATCGGCACCGTAGCGCCGTCGTCGACCGCACGCTGGATGTCGTAGACCGAGATGTCGTCGCCGAACACGGAGCGGGTGTTCTTGTCGGCCAGCGCGATCGGGGTGCCGGTGAAGCCGATGAACGACGCGTTGGGCAAGGCGTCGCGCATGTGCTGGGCGAACCCAGGCACCAGCAAGCCACCGTCGGCGGTGCGCACCAGCTTGGACCGGAAGCCGTACTGGCTGCGGTGGGCCTCGTCGGCGATGACCACCACGTTGCGGCGGTCGGATAGCATCGGGAACTTGTCGCCCTGCTCGGCGGGCAGGAACTTCTGGATGGTGGTGAACACCACGCCGCCGGACGCGACCTGCAAGAGCTGCCGCAGGTGCTCCCGGTCGGCAGCCTGGACCGGCGTCTGCCGCAACAGCTCGCGGCAGTGCGAGAACGTGCCAAACAGCTGGTCGTCGAGATCGTTGCGATCGGTGATGACGACCAGGGTCGGATTCGCCATCGCCGGCTCGTCGATGACCTTGCCGGCGTAGAACGTCATGGTCAGCGACTTGCCGCTACCTTGGGTGTGCCACACCACACCGACCTTGCGATTGCCGTCAGGTCGGGTGGCGCGCACGGTCTGGGCGATCGCTTCGCGCACGGCGCCGACCTGATGATAGCCGGCGATCTTCTTGATCATGCCGTTCGGCGCGTCCTCGAACACCAGGAAGCTCTTCACCAGATCCAGGAACCGCGACTTGTCGAACACGCCCTGGAGCAGGGTGATCAGCTCGACCGCGCCAGGCGGCACGACCTCCTGGCCATCGACGGTGCGCCATGGCGCGAACCGCTCGAGGCCGGAGCTGATCGTGCCGAGGCGAGCGGTCGTGCCATCGGAGATCACCAGCATCTCGTTGTAGATGAACAGGGAGGGGAGCTGTTTCTGGTAGGTCTGGAGCTGCTGGAACGCGTCGACGATCGAAGCGTTCTCGTCGCCGGGGTTCTTGAGCTCGAACACCGCGAGCGGCAGGCCATTCACGAACACGATCAGATCGGGCCGGCGGTTCACGTGGCCTTCGATGATCGTGAGCTGGTTGACGGCGGCCCAGTCGTTCTGGTCGGGGTCGGCGAAGTCGACGAGCTGAACGCGCGTGGTCGCGACCTCGCCTTCCTTGCCGGCGATCTCGACCTCGACACCATCGCGCAGCATGCGATGAAACGCGCGGTTGTTCTGCAGGGTAGAAGCCGACTCGGGCACGAGCACCTTGCGCAGCGCATCGCGACGGGCGGCCTCAGGCAGGTCGGGGTTGAGCCGGTAGATCGCCTCCTCGAGGCGGCCGCGGAGTACGACGTCGCCGAAGCTCGAGCGCTCGGCGGCTGGCTCCTCGGGCGCGGTGTCGGGGCCGTGGATGCACTCATAGCCCAGCTGGGTGAGCTGAAGCAGGGCCAGCTCCTCGACGTCCGACTCGGCGACCTTGCGCGTGCTGGCACCCCCGGAGCTCATGACTTGCCTTTGGTGTGCGAATCTACGAGGGCGTTCGTCGCTTCCAGCAGGCGATCGAAATCGGACGACGGCGTGGTCGCTTCGAGGTGCCGCTGCTCGGCATCGAAGCGCTCGAACTCGGCCTCGGCGTGCGCAGCGGCGAGCTCATGGTCACCTTGCCAGCGTGGGTGAGGATGTCGCGCTCGTTGAACTGCAGGAAGGCGTCGAGCTTGGCGACCCAGTCGGCCATGGTCATCGGCCGGCGACGCCGGGCCTGATCCTCGGCGTAGTCGAGGTACATGACGACGATCCGGTCGAGCGCCGTGAGCTCTGGCTCGGACAGGTAGTTCTTGGCCACGGTGACGTCGCTCTTCCGGATCACGCCGGTGGGCGCTGTCTTCCAGGTGGTGAGCCCCATGTGCTGCTTCCCGGCGTCGGCGCGGGCCCGCACCAGCTCGGCGGCGGTGTGACCATGGATCGCCCAGTGCAGCTTGTTCTGGACGGTGGCGTAGAACGTCTTGGTGATCTCGGCGCTCGGGTCGTAGTCGACGCTGCAGCGCGCGTACACGTCCGTGAGCTTCTGGTAGAAGCGCCGCTCCGACGCCCGGATCCGCCGGATGCGCTCGAGCAGCTCGTCGAAGTAGTCGGGGCTGCCGGGCGCGCCGGGGTTGGCCAGGCGCTCGTCGTCCATGACGAAGCCCTTGACCGCGTACTCGGCCAGGCGCGCCGTGGCCCACTGCCGGAACTGGGTGCCGCGCAGCGACCGGACCCGGTAGCCGATGGCGATCACCACCGGCAGGGCGTAGTGTTCGATCGTCCGAGAAGTCGAGCGATTTCCTTCGGTTCGAACTGTTAGGTAATTCCTAACAGTTGCCGCCGGGTCGACCTCGCCCTCGGCAAAGATGTTGCGGAGGTGCACGCTCACCGAGGGCACGCGCACCTGGTACAGCTCCGCGAGTTGCTTCTGGGTTAGCCAGACGGTGCCCTCGTACAGGCGGACCTGGATCCTCGTCAGGCCATCCTCGGTCTGGTAGAGGATGAGCTCGGATTGCTCCGGCCCGGTCGGCGCCGCAGACTGCGGGGAGCGCCTGCGCCGGCCGGTCACAGCACCGCCTCGACCGCCTTCTCGGCCCCACGGATGCGCAACTCGCCGGATAACAGCTTGGGAAGCAGGAGGTCACGCATCTCGGCCAGGGTGCGGGATTCTTGCCTGGCTAGCGCGATCCGGTCGAGCAGCGTATCGAACGTTGCCGAGAGTCGATGCTGCGCGTCCAGCGTGGGCATTGTGATCGGATGAGCGAGCAGAATCTCGCTCGGCAACTTCCCGGTGCCGTGACCGGAGCTCTCGACCTTCAGTAGCAGTTCGGCCTGGGCATCAAGCAAGGCCAATAACAGTAACGATGGTGCGATGTGGCGTGGAACAAGCGCCTTCACATCTTGGTTGAACGTGACCTCTCGGCGCGCCTGCGAGACGCGCACGCGCTCGTGTAGCCCCATGCCGCGTACCATCACGAGCGTTGCACCTGATGGCGCCAGGCGCGTTCCGTTGCCGATAGCGGCTGGGGTCACGAACGACTCGGCCTCGTCGGCAAAGATCTCAGTCATCGCCTTCGGACTGATCCATGGAACGTCGCCACCCCACAACGACGAATCTCCCTTTGAAGGCGTGCCTCCGGAGAGTGCATCCACCCATTCACCGAGTGGCCGTCGGATCCAGCCGTTGGGAATCCTGTCCGGCGACTGCTTCGCGGGGAACAAGCTGGCAGTGGTGGCGTTCATGCCGAACGGTGTGCGGCCTGCCATCTTGGCACGCACGGGGTCGAAGTCGACGAACCAGCTTTTGAACAGCGCTCGCGCCATCGCCTCCAGCGTCTCGTTCATCTTTCGGTTTAGTTCGATCTTGTCATCGAGTGCGTCCAGCACGCCGGCAATGGAACGTTGCTGTGTCACGCTTGGGAGCCGGAACCGAAACGCCTCCATACGCGACGGGGCGGTATGAACGATCTTGGTTCCCGTAGCGCTCGCGAACAGCTCCCCGTTGAACTCGCGGGTCAAGAACAACCAATAAAGGAATCGCGGACAGACGGATTCCGGAGCGCGTACGACGACTTTGCCGAGGCGCTGGTTGTGAAGGTACGTGCGTCCGTCATCAGGAATCTGCGCCGGAATGCCGAGAATCTCACCGCCGGCCGTTTGGCAGGTCATCACGAGCAAGATATCGCCAGAACGCAGCTCGTACTCGGGCGGATATTCACCCCGGTACTCTTTGATTGCGGTCTCCTTGAAACGGAATCCACCGGTGTAGCGAAAGTTCCCAACTGCCACGACGATGGGTCGTCCAGTCAAGTCGTCAAAGAACAGCTCGCTCTTGAACGGCCAGCCATGCTTGAAGCCGACGAGATCGCCGAGGCGAACTTCAGGCCAGCTACTCATACATCACGTTGGTCAGACGTCGGCGGATCGTGGCCTGCAAGAGGTTAGATTGATGAAACTCGCTTTCCAGCTTCGCTACCAGCTTCGGGAACCGCTCCTCGAACGGCTCGCCATCATCGATAACGTCCTCGGCCCCGACGTAACGCCCCGGCGTCAGCACGTGCTGGTGGACCCGCACCTCATCGAGCGTTGCGCTCTTGCAGAACCCCGCCACGTCGGCGTATGCGGCGGCACCCTTGTCGCCACGCCAGGCGTGGTAGGTGCCGGCGAGCCGCGCGATATCGGTGTCGGTCAGCTCGCGCTGGGTCCGATCGATCATCGTGCCGAGCTTGCGCGCATCGATGAACAGCACGGTACCGCGGCGGTCGCGGAAGCGGTTGTTCTTCTTGTCCCTGGCCAGAAACCACAGACACACGGGGATCTGCGTCGAGTAGAATAGCTGGCCCGGCAGGGCGATCATGCAGTCGACCAGATCGGCCTCGACGATCGCCTTGCGGATCTCGCCCTCGCCCGACTGGTTCGACGACATCGAGCCGTTGGCGAGCACGAAGCCGGCAAAGCCGGTCGGCGCGAGGTGGTGGATGAAGTGCTGCACCCAGGCGAAGTTGGCGTTGCCGGCGGGCGGCGTGCCGTACTTCCAGCGAACATCGTTGGTCAGCCGGTCCTGGCCCCAGTCGCTGTCGTTGAACGGCGGATTGGCCAGCACGTAGTCGGCCTTGAGATCGGGGTGCTGGTCGCGGTGGAAGGTATCGGCGTGCTCGGTGCCAAGGTTGGCCTCGATGCCGCGGATCGCCAGGTTCATCCGCGCCAGCTTCCACGTCGTCTCGTTCGACTCCTGGCCGTACACACTGATCGCGCCGATCCGTCCGCCGTGCTCCTCGACGAACTTCTCCGACTGCACGAACATGCCGCCCGAGCCGCAGCACGGGTCATAGACCCGGCCCTTGTACGGCGCCAGCATGGTGACGAGGACGCGCACGACCGAGCGTGGCGTGTAGAATTGGCCACCCTTCTTGCCCTCAGCGAGCGCGAACTCCGACAGAAAGTACTCGTACACGCGGCCGAGCACGTCCTTGCCTTGTTGCTCCTTGCCGCCCAGGCCGATCGTGCCGATCAGGTCGACCAGCTCGCCGAGCCGCTGCTTGTCGAGGCCGGTGCGGCCGTAATTCTTGGGCAACGCCCCCTTGAGCCCTGGGTTGTCGCGCTCGATCGCGATCATCGCCTCGTCGATCAGCTGGCCGATCGCCGGGGTCTTGGCGCGGGCCTGGATCGCCGACCAGCGCGCCACCCTGGGCACCCAGAACACCCGCTCGGCCTTGTACTCGTCGCGATCCTCGGGGTCGGCGCCATCGGCCGCCTGCGCCACCAACCGCGCGTGCAACTCCTCGAACGCATCGGAGATGTACTTGAGAAAGATGAGGCCAAGGACGACATGCTTGTACTCCGCTGCGTCCATGTTATTGCGCAGCTTGTCCGCTGCTTGCCACAGGGTCGCCTCGAAGCCGAGATCACCGCCGCCCACCTTCTTGGCCGAGCGCTTGCCGCGTTTGCCGGATGTCTGCTCGGGCGGTGCTGCCTCAAAGCTGTCGTCCTCTTCGGGGTCCTCCGGATCCTCGCCCTCATCTGGCCTCGGCGCCACGCCGAGCAGCCGCGCTACGATCGGCGCCTTCTCCTTGCCGCTGTCGTCGTGTCCGAGCTCCCGGCACAGGTCCTTCAGCCGGTCACGCGAGAAGTCGCCGAGCACCGCGCCGAGGTCGACCTTGCGCGACGCGGCCGCTGCATGGATGAGCTGGTCACGCACCCGCCGGTCCTCGACCGGCAACTCGTAGGCCTCTGCAATGGCCAATAGCTCCGGCCTTGTCAGGGCCTCCAGGATCGTTCGCCTCGCGATCGCCATGCCGCGCCATCGTACCGCGAGCCGATGGCGACCTCGCAACGTGGCGGCGTTTCCGATCCAGCGGCCGGCGAAGCAGGGCTGGATGCCGCTCCTGTCGTTCGCGCCTGGGCAATACGACGCGCTCGCCCAGGCGTGCGGCAACCAGGAGCAGTGCGAGGTCACCATCGAAGGGACCTTGAGCGAGCTCGAGGTCTCGGCGGAGCTGGCCACGAGGGTGGCGATCTCGAGCGTGCGGATCGTGCCGGCCTCGGCGGGTGCCGTGAAGACAGCACGCGGCTGACCGGCGGCACCCGGTCGTGATGCAACAGCCCTTGCTGCGGATCACCCGCAGCAAGGGTTTTTGGGTGCTCTCTCAAGTGGGGACGGCCACGATACTATGACCCAACTCATAGATATTGCTGGATATTCAGATGGTTGCGTTTGGGTCGAGTTTATAGCTACACTATAAACGATGGTAGCCGCAGTGATCCCCGAGCGAAGCCGGCGTCTGCAGCCGGTGCGGGCGCGGCGCGAGGACCGAGAGCAGATTGCCGAGCTCTTGACGGCGCTGCATGATTCCAGCACGGGGAGCGAAGCGCACTACGAGCTCGTCGGGCCTGATGGTCAGCGGCACCAGATTCCCGAAGCCGTCGTGCACGGGCTCGCTCGCATGGCCGAAGTATTGGCTCGCGGCGACGCGCTCACGATCGTTCCTGTGGGCGCCAAGATGACAACCCAGCAGGCGGCTGACCTGCTCAACGTCTCGCGCCAGTACCTCGTCCGGTTGCTCGACCGCGGCGATCTTCCTCACGACCGTACCGGCAAGCATCGCCGCCTGAAGATCGAGGACGTCCTAGCGTACAAGCAGAAGCGCGATCGCGATCGCGACGACAAGCTCGACGAGCTGGTGAGGTTGACCGACGAGCTCGGCGGCTACGACACTCCCAGGCCGCGCAAGTAGCGCGACGATGCTCTCTGCGCGGCATCGAGCTCACTCAGCTGGTGCGAGTCCACCTCGCAACCTAGCCGGTGGCTCGACCAGCCTTGAGCGAAAATACGGTAAGCACGCGAGCCGTCTTGCTATCTGCTCCGCGAGGACGACAACGCGCCGCGCAGCGACGCGGGCTGGGTTCGGCGCGAGATAAATTGCACGGCCGGGTGGTCAAGCGCCGGTCGGTCGTGGAGATGGCACCGCCGGTCACTCGCAATACGGCCGTCAACGGACGAGCGACGGGCCCAGACCCGCGGCGCAAGCAAGCGTGTGCGCGGTCTCCAGGAACTGCACGCGGGAGTAGAACGCGAACGGCTATTTCGTAGCAGGTGGGCATGGGTTTGCCCCACCCGCGTGGGATGAAACGTTCCGCAGGCTTCTGTGTTGTTTCGTCCTGGCGACGAGCCCGGACCCGCGGCGCAAGCAAGCGTGTTCGCAGTCAGGAGCTGCCCCGGGGACGTGCGTTACGGCGCGAGATCGATCCGGACGACGTCCTTGACCTCGGTTTCGCCCCACTTGCCGTTGGCGTCGGCCCAGCGGAACTTGAGCGTGCCACGCCGCGTCGTGTGGAGCAGCGGGGTTCGCGTGGCGTCGTCCCAGGCCGCGAGCTCGAGGGTCTTGGTGCCATCATCACCGGTGACCGAGGCCACCCTGGCGGTCGGGCCGACGAGCTGATGGACCAGCTCGCGCAACGACCACACGTCGCGGGCCTCGCCGTCGTTGCCCCTGGTGTAGCGCGCGACCTTGTCGAACGAGTCCTGGTGCCAGGTCGCCGTGGTGCCCTTCGCCGTGACGTCCAGCCTGAGCGGCGGCGCATCCGCGATCACCGGCTCGCGGCGGTCTTCGTGCTTGCGGTGGTGCGCGCTGCCCTCGGTAGCCGCCGGCTTGTCGGTCGGGTTCTCGGCCGGCGATTTGTCGGCGGGCTTCGAACATCCGACGAGCAAGACGAGCAGCCAGCCGAGCTTTTGCATGGCTCATGCTACCAGGCGCGCTGTATCGGGCGCGATCCCGCGCTCCGAGGGGCCCGTTTCCGACAGGTAACATCTCGCGGCGCGCCGGGCGGTAGGTCACGGTGCGCGGCGTTCGGCGTTCGGCGTTCGATGATGCATGCGATTGCGGTCAGACCTCCGCATTCGTTCTTGCGTGGGACATCGGGAGCACGTTCCGGGTGACGAGATCGACGGCGATGCAGGCGGCAAAGCGCTTGACCTGTGCCCAGTCGGTGTACTCGTGATCACGGCTGGTATCGGTGGCGTGGCCGTTGTACCGGCTGATCAGCTTCATGGCCGCGCGCAAGAGCAGGCCGTACTGGCGATAGGGCAGGCCCCCCGCGATCGCGATCGCTTCCTGGGGTCGCCATTGCGTGGCCGCGAACAGCTTCTCGAGGTAGTCGTTCGGATCGAGCGCGTGGGCGCCCGCCGTGCTCATGCTGACCGAGAAGAAGTAGCTCGGGGTTTCTTGAAGCTCGACGCGATTCGCCATGATGTAGTCGATGATCGGCCGAGCATGGGTGCCAAATTGCACGCGCGAGCCGAGGATCACGGCGTCGTAGTCCTGCACGGGCGGTGGCGGGCTGGTGAGCGCGGCCGCGAGCTCGACGACGTGCCCGTGGCGGCGAAGATCTGCAGCCAGCGCCCCGGCGATCTTGCGCGTCTGGCCATACGAGCTTGCGTAGGCAATCAGGATGCGACTCATGATGAACGGATCGTGCAAACGCGTGACCAGCTCACGCCGGTGAGGCGCGGCAGCCTCGGCCGGGCGGGGATCAGTGCAGCATCAGGACAACGAGCGCCATGATGAAACCAACCGTGATCGTCGTCCAGACGACGATATGAAAGGGGACGGTCCAGGCCTCGCTCGGCCGCTTCGTGTAGGTGGTCATGGCTTGGCGACGAGCAGCCGACATGCCACCGGAAGCCGCAGGGGTTCGCGCAGGATCTGCGCTGATCGACGCGATCGGCGCCCCTCGGCGCGAACCTTGCGGGGTTGACCTCGGCCTCGCCGGGCCAAGCTCGGCACGCAGCTTGATGAGTCATGGGGCATGTCCGACATCGATCCTGCTTGCCTGGCCGAGTACGCGAGCCGTGGCCCCCGATACACCAGCTATCCACCGGCGACCGAGTTCGGGCCGGTGGGGCTCGATCCCGTGGCGCGCGAGCTATGGGTGATCGGCACGCGCGGCGAGCCGGTGTCGTTGTACGTGCACGTCCCGTTCTGCCGGAGCCTGTGCTGGTACTGCGGCTGCAACGTGATCCCCACGCGCAATGCGGACCGCGGCGTCGCGTACCTCGACCTGCTCGCCACCGAGATGAGGCTGCTCGCCGAGCCCTTGCAGGGCGCGCCGGTCACCGAGATCGCGATCGGCGGCGGATCGCCCAACTTCCTGGCGCCCGCCTCGCTGCGCGCCCTGGTCGCGGCGCTCGAGGGCTACTTCACGATCGCCCCCGAGGCGCGGCGCTCGATCGAGCTCGATCCGCGGACGACGACCCCGGCACAGGTCGACGTGCTCGCCAAGATGGGGTTCCGCTCGCTGAGCATGGGGGTGCAGGACTTCTCTGGAGCGGTCCAGGACGCGATTCACCGCCACCAGACGAAGCTGCAGACCCGCTGGCTGGTCGACAGTGCGCGGATGGCCGGGTTCGACGACATCAATGTCGACATCGTCTACGGGCTGCCGCGGCAGACCGCGGACACGTTCGCGGCGACGCTCGATTCGGTGATCGACCTGGCGCCGGACCGCATCGCGCTGTTCGGCTACGCGCACCTGCCGAGCAAGCTGCCGCACCAGCGCCTGGTCGAGCTCGCGGGGCGCGTGCTGGATCCCCACGAGCGCGCGACGCTGCTGCTCCTGGGGATCGACAAGCTGACGCAGGCCGGCTACCTCCACCTCGGGCTCGATCACTTTGCCAGGCCCGGCTCCCGGCTCGCGCGCGCCGCGGCCGAGCGCCGGATGATCCGGACGTTCCAGGGCTACGTGGAGCACCGCGCCGAGACCATCCTGGGCGTGGGCGTCTCGGCGATCTCGTCGACGCCTCGCATGCACTGGCAGAACCACGCCGAGCTGCCGGCGTGGGAGCACGCGATCGGAGATCACCAGCTGCCGGTCGCCCGCGGGATCAAGCTCGATGACGATGATCGCGTGCGGCGCGCCGTGATCGGCCAGCTGATGTGCGACGGCGAGGCCGACCTCGGCCTGATCGGCGGCGCGCACGGGATCGACGCCGCGGCGTACTTTGCGCGCGAGCTGGCGGCGCTCAGCTCGATGGGCGAGCTGGCCGGCTACGATCCCGTCGCGCAGACGGTTCGCACGACGCCGCTGGGCCGCCTCCTGGTTCGCAACGTCTGCATGGTGTTCGATCGCTATCACCGCGACGCGACCACGGCGCCGGGCGTGCCCGAGGTGCTCGCGCCGCGGGGGACCCGCGAAGCCCAGCCGCAGTTCTCTTCCACGATCTGAGGCGATCCGAGGTAACCATGACGAACAAACCCCTACCCAGCCGTGTCCTCGCCGAGCTCGCCGGCCAGCACGCGATCTTGCACGACATGATCGATCGCTGCGAGGAGCTCGCCGACGCCCTCGACGTCGATCGGATCGATCCGGACGTGCTGCTGCGTGAAGTGGCGCGGCTCCGGATCGCGCTCGATGCTCACAACCGGTACGAGGAGCAGCTCCTGCCGCCGCTCCTGCTCGACGCCGAGTGGCTCGGCGCGGTGCGGGTGTCGCGCATGGTCGAGGACCACATCGTCGAACATCGCGCGATGCGGACCCAGCTGGGCTCGGCGCCGAGCTCCGAGCTGCGCGCCACGCTCGCGAGCCTGCGGGCCCACCTCGACTCCGAGGAGCATGACTTTCTGACCAAGCGCGTGCTGCGTGATGATCTCGCGGGCTAGCCGGCCACGCGCCACCTCGCGATCCGGACCGGGTCCGGCCGCGCGCTCGCCGGCACGGGCTTACGCGGGGCGCTTGGCGCGGGTCGTGCGAGCGGCGTAGGTGAGCGCCGCGGCGAGCGCCTGGGCGGCCCGCGGTGACTGCCGGGCGGCGGTGGCGAGCGGGTGGAGCGCGGCGTCGATCCCGCCCGTCCCGCGCAAGGGCCCGCGGCCCGCCCACGCCAGCTCGCTCGCGCGCTCGCCGACGACCTCCCCGATCAACACCGCGAACCGAGGCGTCGCGATCGCCGCGAGCCGCGCGAGGTCGGCGATCGAGCATCCGGCCAGCCGCCCGCCGCCCATGATCCACTCGGTGAGCGCGTCCCACGCGGCTTCATCGACGATCGCGGCCTCGCCCGGCGCCTCGGGGAGCCGCACGACGTTCGGCGCGACGGCCCCGCGATCCGGTGGCGTGATGACCACATGGTGCTCGCGGTCGCGCTCGAGGATCAGCATGCGCACGAACCGCCGCTCCGGGCGCGCATTGATCCGGGGCCTGGCCCCCTGCGCGACGACACAACCGTCGGCGAGCGTCGCCGCGCTGCCATCGAGCACGTGGCGGCGATGCCGGCCGTCGGGCATCGCGAGGACGAGCACGTCGAAGTCGAGCTGGACCTCGGCTCGCGCGGGGCAAAACGGTACTGGATCGCGGTACAGGGCAGTTTGCCCCATGGTGGGATCATACCCCGGCGCCGCGCGCGGCAAGTCGACGAAGATCACACCCGGAAGCCGCGGCTCACTTCTTCGCGGCAGAAGCCTTGCCGGCGGCCTTGGCCGCCTTCGCCACAGCCTTGGCCGCCTTTGCCCTCGCGGCGCGCACCGGCTTGGGCGTCGATTCATCAAGCGCCGCCGCCCGGCGCTCGGCCGTCGAGATCTCGGCCTGCTTCTGCGTTTGCAACCGCCGGATGGCGCGCAGCCGCAGGGTCCGATCGAGCTTGGGCTTGAACGCCACGTGCTCCTGCGGCTCGGGCGCGTGGCCCAGGCGTACGGCGGCATCCTCCTTGAGCAGGACCGCGCGCACCTGATCGGGCGAGCTCAGCGAGCGCAGCTTGGCGATCGTCGCCGAGTTACGCAGCGCGCGCGCGAGCCGCCCGAGGATCGGCAGGTGCAGGCGGTCGTACTTGAGGCCCATCAGGAAGAACAGGTAGGTGGGGTTATTGTCCGGCGCGCCGAACATGATTCCCTCCCACGATCGGCCGACGATCATGAACGGCCGCGCGATCTTGCCCTTGTCCTTGGCGCGCGTGTGCAGAAAGGCGACGCCGCCCTCCATCGCCGTCGAGGCCAGCGACTCGCGCTCGACGACCGCGCCGACGAACCACGGCTTGTCCGCCAGCCAGCCGTTGGTATAGGCCCGGGCGGCGAGCTCCTCGATCACGCCGACCGGGGTTCGCGAGCGCAGGTTCGTGATGATCGCCTGATCGGGGACCAGATCCTCGAGAGGCAGCTTCATGCCGTCGGGGACGTCGGCGAAGTTCTCATCGTCGCCGACCAGCTGCTGCTCGATCCACTCGTCGATCGCGGGGCGCTTGAATCGCCACTGCCGATCGACCTGCAGCGAGGGAATCTTGCCCTGCATCACGAGCTTCGACACGGTCGCCTCGTCGAGGTGTAGGTACGCTGCCAACTCGTGCATGGTCAGCAACTGCGCGTCGGTGCCTCGATTTTTCGCCATAGACCCCGTCAGAACCGGATGTCGTGGGATTCTATGGGTGGGGAGCGCCCGCGCAAAGCGTTAAGCAGCGTAGAATTTTCAGGATGCAAAGGCCGCGGTGGTCGCTCCGCCGAGCCCGGGCCCTGATCGGCACCAAGTTCCTGCTGATCGCGGGGCTGGTAGGGTTTGTGCTGATCGCCTGGCTCGTCGAGCAGGTCGCCGGGATCCACACCGCGGTGAACCTCGGTCCGATGCTGGCCGGCCTCATGGCCGGGATCCCGGCGGTGTTCTGGCTGGGGTTCTTCTACCTGATGGACCGTCACGAGCCCGAACCCAAGCAGCTCGTCGCCGGTGTCTGCGTGCTGGGCGCCCTGATCGCGGCGCCGCTCGCCGACTTCGTGCAATCCCAGGCGGTTCCACCGGTGGCCCTCGCGGTCCAGGGCCTGTCGCCGTTCTCGCTCGATCGCGTGCTCCACGCGGTGCTGGTCGTGGGCCTCTCGCAAGAGATGTGCAAGTACGCGGTGGTTCGCTACACCATCTACATGTCGAGGGAATTCGACGAGCCGATGGACGGCATCGTCTACATGATGGCCTGCGGCACCGGCTTCGCGGTGTGGGTCAACTACCACCGACTGTCGGGCCAGAACCACGAGGTCTACCTCTCGATCGGCGCGGCGCAGGCCGTGGTCACGACGCTCGCGCACGCATCGTTTGCGGGGCTGCTTGGCTACGTGCTCGGCCGCGCGAAGTTCTCCCGCCGCAGCGCGCCGGTTCGCGGGACCTTGATGATGCTGGGCCTGCTGGGCGCGGCCGCGCTCAACGGTCAGTTCACGATCGTCGAAAACTGGGTGCTTTCGAGCGGCTTGGCCCAGCATCCCTGGTATGGCGTCGGCTACGCGGCGGCGAGCGCGGCGGCCATCTTCGGGGTGATCTGGCTCGTGTCGCAGCGCCTCCTGGCGATGTCCCCGTTCCGCCGAGACGGCGCATGACCGGCGAGAAGAAGCCCAAGGCCAAGCGCTGGTCGCGCCGGACCCCGGTCGCCGGGACCTCCGAAGCCCCGGCGCCAGGCCCGGTCGAGGCCGCGACCACCGCCCCGGCGGCCCCGGACCCGACGCCCCCCACCGGCCCGGTCGAAGCCGGAGCCACAACGGCGCCGGTAACCGGGTTCACCCCGACCGCCACGGTCTTGGACCCGACGCCCCCAGTCGCGGCCGGCCATGCCACCACCAACACCGACACCGGATCCACCGCCGAGGGCCCCGCCGGGGTGGATGATGATGGCTGGCCGCTCGACGGCTCGGAGTCGCTGGTAGGGCCGATCGAGCTGCCGATCGAGGCCGCGCCGGCCGCGCCGGCCGCGCCGGCCCCGCCGCTGACCCAGATGCCAAGCCCCGCGGCGGCCGCGTACGAAGCCGCGCGCATCGTCGGAGAGATGGTCGGCGACATCGACTCGGCGCCCGGCGCCGCGCTCGTTGCCGCGGCCGCGGCCGGGGCGGCCATCGAGGTCGCGCGGGCGCGGGCGGCCGCCGGGGAGCCGGACCGGTCGCTCGCGGTGGCGGGTCCGGCGGCGGAGACCGCGAGCACCGATCCGGTCGTCACCGTGCGCATGCAGCGCGATCGGATCCTGCGGGCCATCGCCGAGGACATCGGCGCCAACGCGACCAGCACGGCGACCGCCGAGTCCGCGGCCGCGGCGGCCGGAACGCCCGCGGCTGGTGAACGGACGAGCAGCCAGGCGACCGCCCCCAGCGCGCGCGGCGAGCCGGCGCGGGCGCCATCCCACCCCGGGCGCGCGGCGAGCCAGCCGGGGGGCATGGACGATCCCGCCACCGCCGACGACCTGGCCGACGACCAGCTCGATCCGGTCGCGATCGCGGCGGCGGCGATCGCCCGGCTCCGCGATCGGGCGCGCACGGATCTCGCCGAGCTGCGCGTTCATTATCACCGCCACGACATCCTCGTGCTCGTGGTCGCGTTCCTCATCATCGTGATCACCGGCCGGGTCTACGACGCGCTCGTCACGACCAGGACCGTGCCGTTCGACCCGCACGGCGAGCACGGGCTCATGTTCGAGCACTCGAAGGGCTGGCTGACGTCGGTCGGCGGGCCGCTGCCGGCGCCGCGGATCGTGCGCGAGGTCGCGCCGTCCGCCGCCAGGCCATCGGCCATGCCGTACCGGGTCGAGCTGACGTCGACGGTCGATCCGACTGCGCGCATCGAGGTGATGATCGACCGGAAGCCGGCGTGGAGCAACATCGTGACCGGGCTCGATCTCGATCGCCGGACCCGCTGGGGCGAGCTGTACGTGCTCGACGACAGCTCGGTGCGCTCGGTCGAGGATCACCAGTGGCTGCGCACGGCGTACCGCTTCGCGCACGTGCCGGACAAGGGCGACGTGCCGCGCATCGATCGCGCGGTCGAGTACGCGACGATCGACCGCGAGCAGATCTACGTGATCACCATGTTCGGCACGCCCGCGGAGATCGAGCGGATCGAGGAGGTGGTGGCGCCGACGCTCAAGGTCGCGACCCAGACCGGCCTGCCGCTCGTGCCGCAGACCGGGCACCTGTCGACCCGCAAGTACCCCAGCGCGGTCGCCGGCGCGTTCGAGTCGACGGTGATGATCGTGGTCGCCGATATCGTCGACGGCCGGCTCCGGGCCAGCGGCGGCGGCTCGGGCGTGATCGTCGGCCGGAACGGCTCGATCCTGACCAACTATCACGTGATCCACGACCGGAACGGCCGGCTGCACGACGCGTTCGTGATCGGCCGGTTCAGCGAGCAGGACAAGGCGCCGCAGCTGTACTGCGCCGGCAAGCCGAGCCGCAGCAAGCTGGCGCGCGAGCTCGACCTGGCCTTGATCAAGTGCGACCTCGATCTCGACGGGCGGAGCTGGAGCCCGGCCAGCGGCGCCGCGACGTGGCCCACGCTGCCCGAGGCCCACGCCGAGGACATCAAGATGGGCCAGCGCGTCTGGGTGCTCGGCTACCCCGACGTCGGCGGCGGCGGCCTGACGCTGAGCGAGGGCGAGGCCCAGGGCGAAAGCGGGGTCGACGGCGCCGCCGGCAAGGACTTCCTCAAGACCGACGCCGCGATCCGGCACGGTAACTCCGGCGGGCCGGTCGTCGACGACGCCGGCCGGCTGATCGGCATCGCGTCCGCCGTCCGCAGCAAGCTGAACGCCGCGGGTGACATCGTCGAGGTCGTCCAGGCGGGGGGCCGGGTGCGGCCGATCGCCGCGGCGACCGACCTGCTCGCGATCGCCGCGGCCGGGTGGACCCCCCGCGAAGGCCACACCGACGTCGAGCTCCAGCCCTCGGCGATCGAGGTCCCGGCGGAAGGTGTCCAGCTCCAGAGCCGCGTGCTCGACGTCGTCAACGAGGCGCCGATCCGCGATGCGCTCGTGATGGTCCTGCGGCCCGGGGTCGGCGCCCGCGCGGTCGACGTCAACCGCCTCGACGACCAGGTGCTCGCGTACGGGCGGTCCAACGCGGCCGGCGAGGTGCTGCTCCGGCAGCCCGTGCCGGTCCCCGGCAAGTACACCCTGATGGTCGTCGCGCACGGCTACGAGCCGGTGGTCGACGAAGACGAGCTCACCCTGTCGGCCCAGACCCCCGCCGTGTTCGATCCCTGGGGGAAGATCTTGCTGCGAGCACGATAGGGTTCGCATACTTGCCCGAGATCGAGGCGACATGCTACGGCTGGTCCGCCGATGCCCTCGCTCGACCGAGCCGCGATCGATCCAGATGCCGATCGCGTGGTCCGCAAGCTCACCCGCGCGGGCCACAAGGCCTACCTGGTCGGGGGGTGCGTCCGGGACCTGCTCGTCGCCCGGACGCCCAAGGACTTCGACGTCGCGACCAGCGCGACGCCCAACGAGATCAAGGCGACGTTCCGCAACTGCCGGATCATCGGCCGCCGGTTCCGCCTCGCCCACGTGTTCTTCGGCTCGAAGATCATCGAGACCTCGACGTTTCGCGCCAACCCGCGCGACGAGGACGATCACGACCTCCTGATCCGCCGCGACAACGTGTTCGGCACCGAGACCGAGGACGCCCGCCGCCGCGACTTCACGATCAACGGCCTGTTCTACGACGTCGAGCGCGAGGAGGTGATCGACCACGTCGGTGGGCTCGCCGACCTCGAGGCCAAGCTGGTCCGCACGATCGGCGATCCGGATATCCGGTTCCAGGAGGATCCGGTCCGCATCCTGCGCGCGATCAAGTTCGCCGCGCGGCTCGATTTCGGGTTCGAGCCCGGGACGTGGCGCGCCCTCCTGCGCTGGCGCGGCGAGATCAGCAAGTGCGCACCGCCCCGGCTGCTCGAGGAGATCCACCGGCTGATGCGCGGCGGGGCCGCCCGGCGCTCGTTCGAGCTCCTGGTCGAGACCGGGGTGCTCGCCGTGCTGTCGCCGTACCTCGCGGGCCTGCTCGAGGGCGAGGGTGCCCCGGCGACCGCGCCGCCGATCGCGGGCGCACCGCCGCGCTCGACGATCGCGCGGATCGAATACGACGACGACGATCCCGCCGAGCACGATCCCGATGATCCCGAGGACGATCCCGAGCCCACCGGCGAGGGCGAGGGCGAGGCCGAGGGCGACGCGGCCGACGGTGACGAACCGGGCGCCCCCAGCGGGGATGGCCCCCATCCCCTCGATGACGAGGAGCAGGCCTGGCACCGGGTGTGGGCCGACGAGCCCGCGGCGCGCCCGGCCGCCGCCACCCCGGTGCGGCTGTCGTTCGTGGCCCCGGGCCAGGAGCTCGTGCGGCGCCGCACGCTGGCGTGGTCGATCCTGCCCTGGATCGACAAGGCCGTCGGCGAGGGCCGCGATCCCTCCAATGCCGTGGCGTTCGGCGCCCTGCTCGCGCCGTTCCTGTCCGAGGATCTACGCGGCGGCGAGCTGAACGGGGCGGTCCAGGAGCTCGCCCACCCCCTGATCGGGCAGCTGCACGTCACCCGGCGCGACAGCGAGCGGATCCGCTACCTCCTCATCGCCCAGCGCAAGCTACACGCGGCGAAGCGGCGCAGCTCGAAGGCCGAGCTCGCCGGTGGGCGCGAGATGATCGAGGACGCGGTCCTCCTGTTCGAGCTCATGGAGCGCGCGGCCGGCCATGAGCCGGGGGCCGTACCGGCGATCACCCCCGAGGAGGGGCGCGAGGACGACGACGATGGTGATCCGGACCGCCCCCGCAAGCGCCGCCGGCGCCGCCGGGGTGGCCGGCGGCGGCGGCACGAGCACGCCGGTTAGGGCCCCGGCCCGTGACCCGTCCCCGTGATCGCCCGCCCGCGCGCCCGGCGCGGCCTCCCCACTCGGGGCCGCCGCCGCGCCTGTCCGACCAGCTCGTCGAGGATCTGGTCGACGCCGGGTCGCGCGAGCACTACGCCGATGCCGCGCTCTACGACTACGAGTACCGGCGCCGGCGCGCCGACGTCACGTTTTACCGCGAGATCGCCCGGCGGCGCGGGGCGGCCCGCATCCTGGAGCTGGGCGCCGGCACCGGGCGGATCACCGTGCCGCTGGCACGTGATGGCCGGTACGTCGTCGCGCTCGACCAGTCCGCCGCGATGCTGGCGCGGCTGGGTGAGCGGGTGGCCCGGCTGCCCCCGGCGGTGGCAGCGCGGATCACCCCGGTCTCCGGCGACCTGCGCAGCTTCGCGGTCGGCGGTCGCTTCCCCCTCGTGATCGCGGCGTTCAACGTGCTCGAGCACCTCTACACCCGGGGCGAGGTCGCGGCCTGCCTGGAGCGCGTGGCGGCGCACCTCGCCCCCGGCGGGGCGTTCGTGTTCGACGTCCAGCTGCCCGATCTCGCCTGGCTTTTACGCGACCCGACCAAGCGGTGGGCGAGGACCCGGTTCACCGATCCGACGACGGGGCGCACGATGTACTACTCGACGAACCACGACTACGACCCGGTCAGCCAGATCGCGCTCATCCGGCTGTACTACGAGGCTGCCGGCGAGCCCCCGGCGGGGAAGTTCGCCCCGGCAGGAGGCCAGCCACCCGGGCGGCCCGAGCGTCCCGGGCAGCCTGGCTCCCCGGGGCGGGCCCCGACGGCCCCTCCTACCCGGGTCGTGAAGCTCTCGCAGCGCAAGTTCTTCCCGGCGGAGCTCGAGGCGCTGGTCGCCCACGCCGGATTTCGGGTCACCGAGCGCTACGGCGATTTTTTTTTCCGGCCGCTGGACGGCACCGCCGAGAGCCAGGTCCTGGTCTGCGAGCCAGCCCCGAAACGTCCTCGAAAACGGCCGGTTTTTCGGTGATCCTCGACGAGAAATTCCCGTTTACCGTCGAGGATTTACGATCATTTTCGATCGCCGTCGAGAAACCAGTTATCCACAGGCAGTTTTCCGTCGAGGAGCCCCCCCGGCGGGGGCCCCGGCCGGTTCCTCGTCGGAGATCTCCGGGGTCTCCGACGACGTTTTCGGCCATTTTATGCGGAGTTTGTCAGACCGTTCAGTTACGGTTTGCAAGCTCCAACTACCCCTAGGGAGGTTTCCAAAATATGGGTGAGAAGATCGCGAAGACTGGAATCAAGCGTGACAACGACCTGATGTACTACATCAAGAGCGGCGACGTCTGGGCGACCCCCCGGAAGAAGCCCGGCCAGCCGAAGGGCAAGGCGCAGAAGGTCGCCGCCGCCGGCATCGAGATGGACTACAGCAAGTACCTCTACTACCTCGATGGCGACGGCGATGTGGCGCGCAAGGAGCGTCAGGTCGGCGGCAGCAAGCGCAAGAGCAAGAAGACCGCGGCCCCCAAGAAGGCCGCCGCCAAGAAGCCCCCGGCCAAGAAGGCCCCGGCCAAGAAGGCCCCGGCCAAGAAGGCCCCGGCCAAGAAGGCCGGCGGCAAGAAAGGCAAGAAGAAGTAGCTCGCGGCGCTCATCCGGTAGCCGATAGCTTCCATTAAGGTTCGAAGGCCCGGCGCCCTTGCCGGGCCTTCGGCCTTTCGGCCAGGTACACCGCCCGGGCCCAGAACCGCAGCATCTGGGGGCCCTGGGCCCTGCGGTCGCTGCAGGTTCTGCAACGATCCAGGGGCCGATCTCACCCCGACCGAGGCTCCCCGGAGCCCCGCATCACGCTCCACGCGGGGGGCCCCGGGACCCGATCCGTTTCGGCGATGTGGATCGGGCGTGGCTACCCGATTTGGGGTAGCATTTCCGGCCGAGGTGGTGATGCTTCCTTCGTTTTCGCGTGGGTTGAGGCTCGCGCTGGTGCTGGCGATCAGCACCGGCTACGTGGTCTGGCATGGGCACAGCCATCCGGCGTACGCCAAGGGTGGGGGTGATGACGACGAGGAGGGCGACGACGGCGACGATGACAAGGGCGGCAAGGGCGGCGAAGAAGAGGGGGACGACGCGCAGGAGGACGACAAGGACCAGCCCCCGGTCACCGCCGGCGGCTTGTTCACGATCAACACGTACCCGGTGCGCGAGATCGGCCGCCCGCTGACGATGACGGAGAAGATCACGCAGCTGAGGCTCTCCCTCGGGACCGACCTCAGCGCCAAGGGCGCGTTCTCGACCGGCGGGCTGTCGCTGGAGGCGGTCCACGGGCTCACCGACAACTTCTCGTTGATCGGCGGCCTCACCGACGCGTACAACTTCAAGCAGTTCTCCCTGTACTTCGGGTTCGAGGGCGCGCTGGCCTACGACTTCCTCGATGTCCGGCTCGCTGCGAACCTTCATCGCTTCGCGATCGCCAGGTTCTGCGGCAACGATCCCGACAAGCCGGCCACCTGCGATGCCATGACCGCAGCGTTGCCGTCGGGCAACTACGACGCCGGAGGCACCAAGTTCTCCGTCGACCTCGGGTTTCCGTTCCGCTATTCGTTCACGCCCGAGGTCGCCATCGTCGCGCTGCAGACGCTGATCAGCATCGACTTCAACGGCCAGCAACGCGGTGATCCGGCCAAGCGCGCGGCGGGATTGCCGGCGTACTGCAGCGGCGTCAACGCGGATATGATGGATGCCAATGGCAACCCGCTGACCGCCGACGTGAACAACTGTATCGAGAACGGCGTCAAGCCCGACCTCAACCCCTCGATCGGCATCGCCGCGAACCCGATCCCGCCGCTGTCGGTCGTAGTGTTCGCGCAGCTCCGGGTGCCCGACTTCGACACCTCGGCCGGCAACTTCCAGATCCCGGTCACCGCGCGCGTCGAGTTCTCGCCGAGCCAGAAGTTCGATATCGGCCTCGAGTTCACCCTGCTGAACGTCAAACCACCCGATCCGCAGAGCCCGATCGACAACCGATTCCTCTCGCTGTTCGTACAGTCCCGCTTCGGAAAATAACTTGAAGGTTTGTCCTCGATGCTTCACGAGATTTCCGGACGGGGAGCGCTTTTGCCTCCACGATTCGGCGGTCCTCGTCGAGGAAGAAGACATCGCGCGGCTCGGGACCTCGATCGGTAACTACCGGCTCGACCGGATCCTCGGACGCGGCGGCATGGGGACCGTCTACAGCGGCGAGCACATCTACATCAAGCGGCCGGTCGCGGTGAAGATCCTGCACCCGCAGTTCGCCCGCTACCAGGAGGCGATCCACCGGTTCCTGCGCGAGGCGCGCGCGGCGACCTCGATCAACCACGCCAACATCGTCGACGTCACCGACTTCGGCATCCTCGCCGAGGGGCCGGTCTACTTCGTCATGGAGTTCCTCGACGGCAAGAGCCTCGAGGATCTGATCGAGAAGGAGGGCGCCGTCGAGCTCCACCGCGCGCTCAACATCGCCAACCAGATCGCCCTGGCGCTCGAGGCCGCGCACGCCGTCGGCGTGATCCACCGCGACCTCAAGCCCGACAACATCATGCTGCTCAAGAAGCCCGGGCGCCGCGATCTGTTGCGCATGGCGCCGGATCAGTCGTGGATCACCGAGCGCGAGGAGTCGTACGACTTCGTCAAGGTGCTCGATTTCGGCATCGCCAAGGTCCTCGTGCAGGACGAGCTGCTCGCCGAGAACGTACAAGGCGCTGTGTTCGGTACACCCGAATACATGTCCCCCGAGGCGGCGCGTGGTGAGGACGTGGACCACCGCGCCGATGTCTACTCGCTGGGGGTGATCCTGTTCGACATGCTGTGTGGACGGCCGCCGTTCGAAGCGCCGCAGTCGAGCGAGGTCCTCTCGATGCACATCAACAACAGCCCGCCCTCGCCGCGCGAGTTCGCGCCGCATCGTGAGATCACCGAGATGGCCGAGGCCGTGATCCTGCGGGCGATGCAGAAAGATCCGTTCCGGCGCTATCAGAATATGTCGGAGTTTCGGCGCGATCTCGCCAGTGCGTACGGTTCGATCAGCTACCGCCGTCACGGGGCGCCCGCCCCCGGCCTCACCCCACGAGGTGAGGAGGCGCGAACCAAGAAGCGGCTCACGGAGGAGCTCGACGAGTGGATCACGGGGGACGCCTCGGGCATGTCGATCGAGCAGGCGCGCATGCTGTCGCTGGTCGAGACCGCCGAGAAGGCGTTCACTCCCCAGGAGGCCGAGCGGCTCGCCAGCGTGCTCGACACGGCACTCGACGACGACGAGTGATCTGCATCATCGCGCGAAATACGCATACGATGCTCATCACGCTCGTCGCGCTTTGCGCCGCATCATCGTGCATCATCGTGCTTCCGGGCGCTCGTAAGGGTCGCTACGGCCATGCTACGGTCCCGGGCGCATGTCCGCGAACCAAGCCAATACATCCGGGCAGGTCACGCTGCGGCGCGATGTGAAGTTCAACGGTGTGAAGGTGTTCTCGGCGACGATGGTCGCAGATCGCGATCAGCTCGGCGAGAAGGTCACCGCGTGGATGGCCGGCAATCCACACCTCAAGGCCACCGATATCATCATCACGCAGTCGTCCGACGAAGCCTTTCACTGCATCGCCATCACCGTGTTCTACTGGGAAGACACCCCGCCTCGCCGGTGACGCGCAAGCTCAACTTCTCCTCGGGGCCGGCGACGCTCCCCGAGCCGGTGCTCCGGCGCGCGCAGGCCGCGCTGTGGGATCTCGACGGCTCCGGGATCGGGATCCTCGAGCACAGCCATCGCGGCCCGGCGTTTCGCGCCGTCCTCGAGCGCACCACCGCGCGCATCCGCGAGGTCGCCGGCATCGGCGAGGACTTCGCGGTCCTGTTCCTCACCGCCGGCGCGACGCACCACTTCACGATGGTGCCGCACAACTTCCTCGGCGAGGCCGAGACGGCGGACTTCTGTCACACCGGGCTGTGGACGAGCAAGGCGATGGAGGAGGCGCGGCGGTTCGGCAAGGTCCACGTGGCGTCCTCGACCGCGCCGGCGTTCGACACCACGCCCGACGTTCAGGTGTACTCTGCATCACCGCGTTACGTGTATTACACGAGCAACGAGACGGTCTATGGCACCCAGTGGTCGGTTCCGCCGGCCAACCCACCTGCGCCGCTGGTGTGCGATGCCTCGAGCGATATTTTCAGCCGTCCGCTGCCGCTCGCCGGCCACGGGCTGATCTTCGCCGGCGCGCAGAAGAACCTCGGCCCGTCGGGCATCAGCCTCGTGCTCGCCCGCAAGGACTTCCTGGCGACGCACCGCCCCGACCTGCCGCCGCTGGCCGACTACGCGACCTACCTCGATCACGGCTCGATGTTCAACACGCCCAACACCTTCGGTATCTTCATGATCGGGGAGATCGTCGCGTGGATCGCCGACCAGGGCGGGCTCGCCGCGCTCGGCGAGCGTAACGCGAGGAAGGCCCAGGTGCTCTACGACTTCCTCGATCACAGCAAGCAGTGGCGCCCGCACGCCAGGCCCGGCAGTCGCTCGACCATGAACGTCACGTTCCGGGGCGCGTCACCCGCGCTCGAGGCGGCGCTGCTCGCCCGGGCCGAGGAGCGCGGCCTGTCCGGCCTGGCGGGTCATCGCGCGGTCGGTGGCCTGCGCGCGAGCATCTACAACGCGTTCCCCGAGGACGGCGTGACCCGGCTGGTCCAGCTGCTCGATGAGATCGAGCGCGAGCACGCCTGAATAACCGTCGCTGCTGGGCGAGCTCCTGCGATCTGTGACGACACAGCTTCAGTTTTACGCTGCAAGCTAGCGAGTTTCGCTAGTTGGCAGGTACCCGCGCACGTCGCGAACAAGGCATGTCGTACTTTGCCGAGCGCCGTCGCCTACCCAGCAATGCAGCTGGAGCGTTCGCATGGCAAGTCGTCTCTGGTCGAGTAGCTCGAACGTGGGGGCGCGAAGTTTCTCGACGTCGGCCACGGAGGTCGTCCTCGGAGAGCTCGGGGGCGCCGGGGAAATCACCGAAGGGGGCGCCGCCGAAGCCACCGAGGAGATCACCGGCGAGATCGCCGAGGAGATCACCGGTGAGCACGCCGCTCCGGCGCACGCCGAGGATCCCGATCGCGACATCATTCACCTCATCCACATCGGAGCCCCGAACGCGGCGCTGCGCAGCCTGATGCAGCGCCACGGGGACGCGGTCTATCGCTACTGCCGCGGCGCGCTGCGTGAGGCGGCGCTCGCCGATGACGTGCACCAGCAGATCTTCATCGAGGCGGCCCGCGACCTCGCGAGGTTCGCGGGGCGCGGGGCGCTGCGCACCTGGTTGTTCGCGATCGCGCGGCACCGCGTGCTCGACGCCGTGAAGGCACACCGCCGCGTGCGGGTGCACTTCGAGGATCGCGACACGGCCGACGCCCCCGATCCGAACCCGCCGATCTGGGAACGGCTCGACGATGCCCGCCTGTACGAGGCGCTCGTCGCGTGCTGCAACGAGCTCGGCGAGCACCTGCGCACCGCGGTGCTGCTGCGCTACCAGCAGGGGTTCACGTTCGAGGACATGGCGGAGGTCTGCGGCGAGAAGCCGGGCACCCTGCAGGCGCGCGTGGCGCGCGCGCTGCCGAAGCTCCGCGCGTGCATCGAGGCCCGGACAGGAGGGCGACTATGACCGATCCGATCACCCGCGTGGAGGCCGCGCTCAAGCAGCTGGGCGCCGCGCACGAACCGCCCTGGGGCTGGGAGACCCGCGTCCTCGCGGCGACCCGTTCACGACCGCGCTGGTGCCTCTGGTGGCTCGCGATCCCGGCGCTCGCCATGATCGTGAGCGTCCCGATCTTCCGGCCCCGGCCCGCACCGACCGACGACCGCGTCGCGCTCCACGTGACCGTGGACCCCGTGGGGCCGACCATGCGTGGCAGCTCCGCGCACGTCGGGGATCGCGTCCGCGTCACCGCGGCGGGCAGCGATCCCTATCGCGCGCTCTGGGTGTACCGCAACGAGCACGAGCTCGTCGTCGCGTGTCCCGGGGGACCATCGTGCCGGCGCGCCGGCGACACCACGACCGCCGACCTCACGCTGCTCGCCGTCGGCAGGTACATGTTCGTCGCGATCACCTCGACCACCCCGCTCCCGGCGCCCCAGGGCGCCTACGATACCGATCAGGCGGCCGTCCGCGAGGCCGGCGCGACGAGCGAGATCCAGCCGCTCGAGGTGCGGTGACCAAGCGCGATCGATCGCGGATCACCCGGCCATCATCGCCCGGATGCGCTCGGCGAGCCACGTGTAGCGCCGCCTGGCCTCGGCGTTTCGCACGGCGAGCGCGATCGCGCGCTTGCTGCCGACGATCACGACCAGCTGCTTGCCGCGGGTCACCGCGGTGTAGAGCAGGCTGCGCTGCAGCATCATGTAGTGCTGCGGCATGAGCGGGATCACCACGGCGGGGTACTCGGAGCCCTGGCTCTTGTGGATGGTGACGGCATAGGCGTGGCCGAGCTGATCGAGCTCGGCGCGCTCGTAGGTCGCGATCCGGCCGTCGAAGTCGACGCGGACGATGGCCTCGTCACCGTCGATCGCCGCGATCACGCCGATGTCGCCGTTGAACACCGACTTGTCGTAGTCGTTGCGGAGCTGCATCACCTTGTCGCCGCGCCGGAAGGTGCGCTCGCCGCGGGTCAGCTCGGAGGTACCCGACGAGGGGTTCAGCCGATCTTGCAGCGCCCGGTTGAGCTCGCCGGTGCCGAGCGCGCCCCGGTGCATCGGGGCGAGCACCTGGATGTCGGTGGTCGCGTCGAACCCGAACGCCTTGGGGATGCGCTCGGCGACGAGCTCGATGATCGTCGCGCGGGCAGCCTCGGGATCGTCGCGGGCGAAGAAGTAGAAGTCGGTGGTCGCCGCGCCCGGGCCGGGCGGGGAGCCGGGCGGTAGATCCAGGGCCGGGAGCTCGCCGCGGTTGATCGCGTGGGCGGACACCACGATCTTGCTCGCCTGAGCCTGGCGGAAGATCTCGGTCAGGCGGATCACGGTCGCTGCCTCGGAGTCGATCACGTCGGCCAGCACGGCCCCGGCGCCGACCGACGGCAGCTGGTCGATGTCGCCGACCAGGATCAGCTGGGCCTGGGGCCGCACGGCGGCGACGAGCGCGCTGAACAGCTGGGCGTCGACCATCGAGGCCTCGTCGATCACGACGAGATCGGCGTCGAGCGGGTTGTCCCGGCCGCGCTGGAAGCCGCCCTCGTGGGGCTGGAACTCGAGCAGGCGGTGGATCGTCATCGCCTCCATCACCGTGGCCTCCCCGAGCCGCTTGGCGGCGCGGCCGGTCGGCGCCGCGAGCGCGACCTGGCGATGCTCGAGCTTGGCGAGGTGCACGATCGCCTTGATGATCGTGGTCTTGCCGACGCCCGGTCCGCCGGTGATGACCGTGCACTTGTCGACCAGCGCGGCCCGCACGGCGCGGCGCTGCTGGTCGGCGAGGGTCGTGGTGGTGACCGCCTCGAACGCATGGATCGCCGCGCCGATGTCGAGCGACAGGCCGCGCGCCGGCGTCTTGATGAGCGCCGCCAGCAGGGTCGCGGCCGAGACCTCGGCGGCGTGGGCCCACGGCATCATCGTGCACGGGCCGCGGTGGCCCAGGATCTCGCGCACGACGAGCCGGTGCTGCTCGAGCGCGGCGAGCCGGGGCGCCAGGTGGTCGACCGCCACGCCGAGCAACTCCGCCGCGGTGGCGAGCAGCTCGTCGTCGGGCAGGTGCAGGTGGCCGTTCTCGGCGCCGGTCTCGAGGCCATGCAGGAGGCCGGCCTCGAGCCGCTCGGGCGCATCGCGCGCGATGCCGAGCTTGCCGGCGATCGCATCGGCGGTGTGGAACCCGATGCCCCAGATCTCGTGCGCCAGGCGATACGGGTTGGCGCGGACGACGTTGATCGCGTCCTTGCCGTACTTCTTGACGATCCGCGCCGCGAACGCCGCCGAGACGCCGTGGCCACGCAGGAAGACCATCACGTCCTGGACCTCGCGCTGCGCCGCGAACGCCGCCGCGAGCTTCTTGGCCCGCCCGGCCCCGATGCCCGGCACCTCGACGAGCCGCTCGGGCGTGCGGTCGATGACCTCGAGGGTGTCCATCCCGAACTTGCCGACCAGCCGGCGCGCCAGCTCGGGGCCGATGCCGGGGATGACGCCCGAGCCGAGGAAGCGCTCGATGCCGACCAGGGTCTCGGGGGTGCGCAGCTGATAGGTCGCGATCCGGAACTGCCGGCCGAACTTCTTGTCGAGCGTCCAGCGACCGCGCAGCCGCAGCGGCAAGCCCTCGTTCACGCCGACGAGCTCGCCGACCACCGTCACATGCTCGTGCGCCGTCGTCTCGAACCGCGCGACCGTGAAGCTCGACTCGTCGTTGCGGAACACGAACCGCTCGAGCGTTCCGTCGAGCATGACCTCCGGGGTCGGGTCGGGCGGTGGACCTTCCACGCGCGCATTATGCCCGGGGGTCCGCGCTCACGCCGCTCACGCCGCTTCAGTCCGTGCCTCCCGAGGGAAAGAAGTCGATGTGGGTATCACCGAGGCTCGCCTCGACGGCGCCTTCGACCGCCTGCGCCGCGAGCGTATCGAACACCGCCGCGGCGGAAAACCCGTCGATGCGGCTCTTCAGGTTCACCATCAGCAACGTGCCCCGCGTGACGAAGCTGCGCAGCCAGGCTGCTTCGATCTCCGAAGCGTCATCCTCGGCGAGCACGGCCCGCGCCGACGAGATCGCGTGCTCGAGGTTCTCGCGCGTGGCGTAGCGATACGTGCCGTGAAAATGAACGACATCGTGCATGGCCATCGTTGTAGCGCTCGTCCGTCAGCGTGGCATCCCAGCCGTGTGACAGTTCGCGCGCCGGCGCGATCATGCAGCAGACGCGAACAAATTCACCCGCGGAATTTTTCAGCGATGCGCGGCGGTCTTTGCGGCGTTGCCGTCGACGTATTCGACGGCGTCGTCGCACGTCAGGCTCTCGTACGCCATCAGCGAATCGCGATCGCTGAATACATCCGGACACTCGGCCAGACATCGTTTGCGCTCGTTATCTCCGTGACCTGGCTTGCACTGGGTGTAGTGGGAGCACGCGCCGTCGCATGTGCCGGTCAGCTGCGGCCCGGTGAACCGCTTGACGATGCAGCCGAGCATCGCGCAGGACAGCGTCAGACCGAGGAGGAGTCCGACGATGGGCCGGACGATGGGCCGAGTCATGGGCCGGACGCTGCCCCGGCTCACGCCGACTCCCCGTGGCGACCCGCGCCGGCCGAGAACCGGCGCGCGCCGTCAAAGCCCTCGACGAGCGCGCGGCTGCCGAGCGTGAGCTCCTGGGCGAGCGCCGCCGGCAGGGGCAGATCGTGCTGCAGGTACGCGCTCATCCGATCGGCGCACAGCGCGGCCTGCGGGAGCTCGGCGAGCTGGTGGGCCAGCTGGCGCGCGGCCGCGAGCGCTTCGCCGCGCGGGACCACGCGATTGACCAGGCCCATCGCGAGCGCCTCGCCGGCGTGAACCGCGCGACCGGTCAGGATCAGATCGAGCGCGCGCGACAGGCCGATCAGGCGCGGCAGCCGGATCGTGCCGCCGTCGATCAGCGGGACGCCGAACCGGCGGCAGAACACGCCGAGCACGGCGTCCTCGTCGGCGACGCGCAGATCGCACCACAGCGCGAGCTCGAGCCCACCGGCGACCGCGTGACCCGCGATCGCCGCGATCACCGGCTTGCCGAGCAGCATCCGCGAGGGGCCCATCGGGCCATCGCCATCGGGTGCGACGCGATTACCCGCGCCCCCGGCCATCGCCTTCAAGTCCGCGCCGGCACAGAACGTGCCGTGATCGCCGTACAGGATGGCGACGCGCGCGGCGGGATCGGCGTCGAACGCGCGAAACGCCTCCGCCAGCTGCTCGGCGGTCTGGCGATCGACGGCGTTCTTCACCCCGGCGCGGTCGAGGATGACGGTGGTGACGGGGCCCTCATGCTCGATACGAACCACGGTCCGGGCAGTGTAGCCCAATCCGAGGCGAAGCCTACGGCGCCCGGCAACCCCTCGTTCCCGCATGGACGGCCATCGCCGGCATAGAATGACGGCATGCGGATCGGAATCTTGACCAGTGGAGGCGATGCGCCGGGCATGAACGCGGCGATCCGGGCCGCCACGCTCGTCGGGCGATCTCAGGGCGCCGAGGTCGTGGGGATCGAGCGCGGGTACCGGGGCCTGCTCGAGGACGCGGTGATCCCGCTCATGCCGAGCGACGTCGCCGGCATCCTGCGCGAGGGCGGCACGATCCTGGGGTCGGCGCGCTGCAAGGAGTTCCACCAGCCGGAGGTTCGCGATCGCGCCCGCCGCGTGCTCGCGAACCGCGGGATCGACGGCCTCGTCGTGATCGGCGGCAACGGCTCGTTGACCGGCGCGCTGAAGCTGGCCGCTCCCGAGGAGCTGGGCGGCCAGGCCCTCGCGATCGCCGGGGTCCCGGCATCGATCGACAACGATCTCGGGCTGACCGGCCTGGCGATCGGCGTCGACACCGCGATGAACACGATCGTCGAGGCGTGCGACAAGATCGCCGACACCGCCACGGCGCACGATCGGACGTTCATCGTAGAGGTCATGGGCCGCGATTGCGGCTACCTCGCGATGACCTCGGCGATCGCGGTCGGCGCCGACCTCGCGCTGTTCCCCGAGGCGGGCAAGCCCGAGGCCCAGATCGTAGAGCAGATCGTCGACACCGTGCTGGCGGTCCGCCGCCGGGCGCGCCGCACTCGCCGGGTGATCATCATCAAGGCCGAGGGCGTCGCGGTCGCGATCGATCGCCTGAAGGCGCAGGTCGACGCGCGGCTGCGCGACAAGGTGCCCGACGCCGACCCGTCGGGGATCGAGACCCGCGTGACCGTGCTCGGCCATGTCGTGCGCGGTGGTCGCCCCTCGGCGTTTGATCGCCTGCTCGGCAGCCGGCTCGGCAACGTCGCCGTGCGGGCCTTGCTCGCCGGGACGAGCCACAAGATGGCGGCGTGGATGCCGCCGGTCGAACTCCCGCCGGACGCCGGCGTCCGATCCCCCACGGACCCCTACTGCTGGCTGGTCGATCTCGGCGCCGTGCTCGCCGAAACTGACAACCTATTACAAGGCAAGACCACACTGGCGCGCTGGCGCGCCGGTGCCTTCGAGGAGATCGAGGACGCACTACTGCTGTGATGTACGCCGAGGTCGACCTAACACCGCTCGCGAGGTGGCCGGCGCGCACGAGGAGACCGTGAGGTTGTGATGTATCATGCCGCCACGTGACGGGTCGTGATCGCGAGCTGTACCAGTGGTTCGATCGCTCGCCGATCGGATGGTTCCGCTCCGACGAAGCGGGCCAGCTCCACTACGTCAACGCCGCGTTCATCCGGCTGCTCGGCTACGACAGCGCCGAGGAGCTCCTCGCGGTGAACCTGGCCCGCGACGTCTACATCGATCCCGCGGAGCGGACCTGGCTGCTCGACAGCTTCCTCCCCAAGGGCGGCGTCGCCGGGGCGCGGCTGCACTGGAAGACCAAGCAGGGCAAGAAGCTCATCGTCCAGATCTTCGGGCACGTCATCGCCGAGCCCGAAGGGATGCGGTTCGACGCCTCGGTGCTCGACATCACCGAGCTCGAGACCGCGAACGTCGAGCTCCGCAAGCAGCGCGAGGCGCTCGCGACCACCGCGACGACCCTCGAGATCGTCGTCCAGCAGCTGCCGGCGATCTACTGGATCGTCGACACCCACCTCCGGATCTGCGCGTCCGGCGGCGCCATCCAGCAGATGCTCGGCCTCGTCCCGGGGAAGTTCCTCGGCATGACCATCGGCGAGGTCTACCGCATCGATCCGGATTCGCTGCGGTCGCCGGACCCAGGGACGATCGATCCGATCGTGATGCACCGCCGCGCGCTCGCGGGCGAGACCATCACGTTCGCGTCCGAGTTTCGCAACAAGCACCTGGTCACGACGGTCTGCCCGCACCGCAGCAACGACGCGATCGTCGGGGCGATCGGGACCTGCGTCGACGTGACCTCGCACCACATCCTCGAGCACCGCATGGTCGACGCGCAGCGCGCCGAGAGCCTCGGGGTGCTCGCCGCCGGCCTCGCGCACGACTTCAATAACCTGCTCGCCGTGATCCTCGGCAACGCCGATCTGGCGCTCCGCGAGGTCGCCCCGCGCGGCCCCGGGCGCGTCCCGCTCGAGAACATCCGGAACGCCAGCCTGCGCGCGGCCGAGGTCACCGATCAGCTGCTCGCCTACGCCGGCCGCGGCGGGGTCGCGTCCACGCGGGTGTCGCCGTGCCCGGTCGTCGAGGAGCTGCTGCGGATCTCCGCGCCGACCTTGCCCACTAACATCGAGGTCCGCGTCGACATCGATCGCAACCTCGTGCTGCGCGGCGACCCCTCGCAGATCCGCCAGGTCATGCTGAACCTGATCAACAACGCGCGCGATGCGCTCGGGGCGCGCGGCGGCACGATCGCGATCACCGGGCTCATGTATCACCACGACGGCATGGCCCAGCCCGACGACGTGGTGACCCCCGTGGCGGGCGCCTACGTCGAGCTCGAGGTCGCCGACGACGGCCCCGGGATGGACGACGAGACCCGCCGCCGGATCTTCGAGCCGTTCTTCACGACCAAGCCGACCGGCCACGGCCTGGGCCTCGCCGCCGTGGTCGGGATCGTGCGCGCGCACGGCGGCGGTCTCCGGGTCTATACCAAGCCCGGCCGCGGCGCGCGCTTCGAGGTCCTGTGGCCGTCGAGCTTCACGCCTCCGGAGCAGCCCGCCGTGCTGGCGCCGACCACCGGCCACACCGTGCTCATCATCGACGACGAAGATCTCGTCCGCGACGTCGTCACGCGGATGGTCGAAGACCTCGGCTATGCCACGGTCACGGCGACCGACGGCCCGGCCGGCCTCGTGATCGCCGATTGCCTGCCGGTCGACGCCGTGCTCGTCGACCTCACCATGCCGCGGATGACCGGCGCCGAGGTCGTGATCGCGCTGCGCGAGCGCCGGCCCAACCTGCCGATCATCCTGTGCAGCGCCTTCGATCGCGAGGCGCGCGGGTGCCCCGCGAACGCCTACCTCCCCAAGCCGTTCCAGATCGACGCGCTCAAGCAGGCCCTGGCGAAGCTGCTCCCGCGCGCGGTCGATCCTCGCTGAGGCTCCAAGAGGCCTCAAGAGGCCTCAAGAGGCTCCAAGAGGTCCGGCGAGGCCCCGGTGAGCGTTCGCCCTACCGGGCGACGGCCTCGAGCTGGGTGATCGTGGCGACGGCGGCGGGCGCCGAGCGCAGCTCGAGCGTGCTCGGGAACCGCTCGGGCCGGAGCTGGCCGAGCTCGCGCTCGCAGATCCGCGACCACTCGCTGAACCAGCCGAGCCTGGTCGAGGTGGTGAGGCAGGCCTGGTAGTAGTCGAGCGCGGAGGACTCGAGCGGCTCGGCCACCTTTTCGAGGGTCTCGCAGTACGCGACGGTGGTTGCCTCGGCGTACGGCCCGGTGCGCAGGTTGGCGGGGATCTCGGCGCGGTAGAGCTGCGCCGACAGGTTCTGCGCGATCGCGGCGATCCGGGTCGCGGCGGCGATCGCGATCGCCGCGTCGCCGAGCGTGGTGAGCGCCTGGTAGGTCCCGCGCAGCCGGGCGCCGAGCTCGGTCTTGCCGGAGAGCCACGTGTCGAACCGCTGGTGCGACCTGGCGGCGATCGCGGGCTTCCGCTCGTCGAAGTCGAGCGCGCCGGGGATCGGCATCGCGAGGTACTGCTCGTAGTCGCGCTCGGCCCGACCGAAGCGCGCGACGGCATAATAGTAGAGCGCCCCGCGCGCGTCGCCGGTCGGCGGCCCGGCATGCTCGTACTCGGCGATCGCGTGGCCCCACGCGGCGGTCGCGGCGCGGACCTTGCCCTCATCGCGCGGGACCACGGTGAGCTCGCTCCGGGTCTCGTCACCGCATCGCCGGGGGATCGCCTCGCCGCCCGTGGCCGCCGGGCGCCGGCCCGTCGGGGCCACGCGCACGATCTTGACGCACGCGCCGTCGACCGTCGCGACCGGACAGGCCTGCCGCCACAGCACGTCGCCGAGCTTGGCCCAGGCGATCACGCGGCGATCTGCGCCGCCGGCCGCACCGTAGCGGTCGAGGTACGCCCGCAGGTGATGCGCGAGGCGATCGAGGTCGCCCAGCTTCTCGTAGATCGCCACGAGCGAGAACAACGCGCCGGCGGCCTCGGCCGGCTGCTTGGCCCCGAACATCGCGACGAACTTCTCGGTGTCGGCGATCGCCTGCTTGTCGTCGCCGAGCCCCTTGCGAAACTGCACGGCGTCCGACAGCGCCCGGTACGCGTCGCCTTCACCGGCAAAGCTTGCGGCATACGCCTCGAGCCGGTCCGCGGACTCGCGGTACTGCGCCGTCGTCGCGTAGACGTTGCCGAGCCGCGCGAGCGCGCGCGCCGCCAGCCTGGACTTCGGCCACAGCTTGCCGAGCGTCTCGTACATCCGGATCGCCCCGCCCAGCGATCTGCCGAGCTCGAAGCAGACCCCGGCGTTGTACAGGAGCTCGTCGGCAGCGGGGGCAAAGGCCGCGCGGTTGTAGATCTCGAGGTAGCGCTCGCCGCACCTCACGTAGAGCTCGAGCTGGCCGGTGGCGCGGGCCTGGGCTTCGAGCTGTTGCGCCTCGATGCGCAGGGCCTGGTGTGCGAGCCGGTCGACGGTCTGCTTGACCTGCGGATGCGCCGCGAGGAACGCCGGCGAGAGCCCGTTCGCGAACGCGTGCATCGCGTCCCAGCGAAGCAGCCGGTTATCGCTGTCGAGCGCCAGCTGCGCCGCGTCCTCGGCCGCCTCGTGATCCGGGTGCTGCGCGACGATCTGCTCGAACAGCGGGATCGCCTCGGCGAGGTGATCGAACCGGCGCAGGAGGTCCGCCTTGAGGAACAGGACGCCGACCCGCTCGTCGTCGGCCCCATCGGGGACGTACTTCAGGTAGACGTCGTACGCGGCGAGGAGCTTGCCCTCGCGCTCGGGGAGCGGCCTGGGCACCGGAGGCTTGCCATCGGCTGTCGCCGTCGCCTCCGCCACGACCCCGGGCTTCTGCGGATCCACCGCCAGCGCCTTCATCCAGGCCTGCATCGCCGCGTCCGCCGAGACCTGGACGAGCTTGGGGCCGAGCTTGCCGGTCTCGACGACCTGGGTGAACGCCCTCGCGGCCGCTTCCCACTGCTGCGTCGCGAGGACGTCGCCCCCCTTGGTCGCCGTGAGCTCCGCGCCGACCCAGGCGAGCTCGGCGTGGAAGTACTGGGTCTCGGCGAAGTCGGGCGCGTCGCGAAACGCCCCGAGGTACGCGCGGTACAGCCGATCCGCGTAGCCGATCGACGCCAGGTTCTGGGTCTTGACCGCTTCCTGATGATAGGCGCGCGCGAGCTGCCCCGACATGTCCGCGGCGGCCTCGCGGCACTCGGCGGCCTCGCCGGCCGGCAGCCCCCGGTGATCGCGCAGCGCGGTGTACAGCCGCACCAGCTCCTCGATCTCGTGCACCTTGTCGCCGGTCGTGCCGGTGGCCAGCGTCGCGCGCGCGATCGCGTGCTGCCACGCGCACACGCGGGCGCTGTTCGGCTGCGCCGCGAGGAGCGCACGAAACACGAAGATCGCCCCGCCGTACTTGCCCTGATCCAGGTACAGGTCGCCGAGCGCGGCCAGCATCCCGTACGCATCGTTATTGTCGACGCGCTGGAACGCCAGCACGGCTCGATCGGCCCGGCCGACCTCGGCATACGCGCGCACGAAGTCATGCTTGGCCGCGCGGTACAGCACCTGGCGGTCCGCCACCTGCCGGGTTCCATCGGCGACCTGGTAGAACATCTCGAGCGCGCCCTGGTAGTTCTTCTGCGCGAGCAGGACCCAGCCGAGCTTGTACTGCGCGTAGCGGTACATCGGCGCCGCCGGAAACCTGAGCACCTTCTCGTAGCGCGCCGAGGCCTCGCCGAGCTGCCCTGCCTCGAACGCCGCGTCGCCGAGCGCCAGGTGGGCATCGGTGACATACCGCGAGCGTGGGAAGTCCTTGAGTAGCCGGCCAAACGCCGCGAGCGCTTCGGTCGCCCACCGGGGGCCGGCGTGCGAAAGCGTGTACGCGAAGCCGAACACCGCGGTGTCGAGGTTCGGGTAGCTCGCAAGCCGCGGGTTCTCGATCAGCGTGCGGTAGGTCTCGAGCGTGGCGGCCAGCGCCGTCCGCTCGGCGGACCGGTGCGCCGCCAGGCTCTGGGCGAGCGCGGCCCGGCGCTTCGGGTCGGTCGCCTTGCCCAGCGCGATCTCGTCCTCGGCGCCCTTCAGGCGATGCAGGCGCCCGGTCCTGGCGTGGAGCTCGCCGAGCCGCAGGTAGTAATCGCCTTTCTCCTCGACGTTCTCGTCGGGCGTCCGGGCGATGAGGCCACGCAGGAGCTCCGCCTGCTCGAGGTGAACGTCTTCGATCACGACCTCGACGGCCAGGAGGACATCCGCGCTCGGCGGCGCGGGCGCCTCGTCGCGCCGCGGCGGCGGCTTGGCGCGCTCCGACAGCTGGACCTCCGGCTTGACGGAAGCCTCGTGCGTGAACTTGCCGGCCCTCGCGTCTCCGACCAGCACGAGGTCGAGCACGGCGACGAGCGGCAATGCGACAACGACCGAGACGACAACCGAACGACAGGCAACCATGGCGATCCTTCCTGGGCGAGGCGAAGGCCGGCTACCTGAGCTACCTGAGCTACCTGACGACCAGACAAGCCGTCGCGGGGCCGGTTGCGCGCGTTGGTTGCACTCGGTGCCCGCGTTGGCCCCGGCGCCGATGCAGGCGCGCCCACCTGGCGCGTGTCAGCGGTCTCCCGGATGGCCGCTCGGGGGCCCGCGACCAGCCGGCCAAGTGTACACTTGGCGCGATGACTCGCGCGGTGACCTTCGCAGCGGTCGCGATGCTGGCGGCGTGCGGCGGCGCTCAGAAGCCCGCGACCACCACCGACGAGGTCGCGGCGCTGCGCGACCGCTGGGCGCGCGCGTTCAACGCCAAGCAACTCGAGCCGGCGCTCGCGAGCTTCGCGCTCGACGCCGTCGTCTTGCCGATCACCGGCGGCCGCATCGTCAGCGCCGCCGCGATCAAGAACCTGTACGAGCGGATCTGGACCCGGTTCACGCCGCACGTCGAGCTGACCAGCCACGTGCTCGAGCGCTCCGGCGAGCTCGCCTATGACAGCGGCGAGTACGTCGAGCGCATCGTCGCCGGCAGCGACGCGGTCAACCTCGCCGGCAACTATGTGTTCGTCTACCGCCGCGAGGGTTCCGGCTGGCGCATCGTCGAGCAGATCTGGACCGAGGCGTCCGGCGCGCCCGACGCCGATCCGCGCGTGCGCTAATATAGCGCCACCATGAATATGACCGGGTGTTGAACAAGCGCCGGTCGGTCGTGGAGATGGCACCGCCGGTCACTCGCAATACGGCGGTCGACAGACGAGACGCCACGGCCGGCAGCCGGCCACCCCCTGGACGAAAATGGGGTCGCGCGTGGTCTTCCGATGTGTTCCGCAAGGACGTCAACGCGCCGCGCAGCGACGCGGCTGAAACTCCGTGGCGGCTTCCAGGCCACTCTTGGACAAAATGCGGTGGCGCGCGAGCCGTCTCCTGTCTGCTCCGCAAGGACGTCAACGCGCCGCGCAGCGACGCGGGCTGGGTTCGGCGCGAGATAAATTGCACGGCCGGGTGGTCATGCGCCGGTCGGTCGTGGAGATGGCACGGACCGTGGGTAGCAATACGGCCGTCGACGGACGAGCGACGGGCCCAGACCCGCGGCGCAAGCAAGCGTGTGCGCGTTCTCCAGGAGCTGCGCGCGAGAGCAGAACGCGAACGACGAATTTCAAGCAGCAAGGGCCAGAGCCGCGGCGCAAGCAAGCGTGTGCGCGATCTGCTGGAGCTGCGCGCGAGAGCAGAACGCGAACGACGATTTTCAAGGCAGCAAGGGCCAGACCCGCGTCGCAAGCAAGCGTGTGCGCGATCTCCAGGAGCTGCGCGCGGGAGTAGAACGCGAACGACGATTTTCAAAGCGGCAAGGCCAGACCGCGGCGCCAGCAAGCGTGTGCGCGTTTTTCGCAAGCCCGAGCGCCGGTCGGTGGGGGACGCGGGGGCTGAAAGGAACTGCGAGCCACGGCCCGGCAAGCGGAATCGTGAGGAGCAGGGCTGACATGCGCGAGCCGCCGGGAGTGGCGGGTGCGCCCGTTTCAGGGGCTACCAGGGCGGGCAGAGTTCCGCGAACATCTACGCGTATTTGCGTTCGGGCCCCGGCGCGCGCTATCAATCGGCGATGTCCGACCGTGAGCCTGCCCTGCTGCGGGACCCGAGCCGAGACGATGGGGTGCAGCCTGCCGCGGAGCAAGCGTCGGAAGCCCCATCGATCGCGCCGGCGCCCCGGCCCGCGCAGGAGCCGATCGCGCCGCGGCCGAGCCGGGAAGCGACCGCGGTCTACGTCGTGGGGTTCTGGCGCCGCCTCGTCGCCGCGATGATCGACCTCGCGCTCGTGGTGCCGGCGGCGCTGATCATCACGGTGATCGCGAGCCGGATCACCGGCGTCCACCTGCCCACCAACCTGCGCGTGATCGACCTCGACCTGTGGATCGATCTCGTCCTGGCGACCGATCCGGCGCTCATCATGGGCCTGGTCCTGTTCGCGGCGATCGGGCTCACGTACCTGCTGGTGTTCCAGATCGTCATCGGGCGAACCCTCGGCATGCGCGTCCTGCACCTCAAGATCATCGACATCTACGGCGACCCGCCGTCGGGGGCGCGCAGCGTGGCGCGCTGCGCGGGCTACCTCGCCGGCGTCGCGACCCTGTTCCTCGGGTTCCTGTGGATCGGCTTCGACAGCGAGAAGCGTGGCCTGCAGGACTGGATCGCCGGGACCTACGTGATCCGGGCATGAGGCCCGAGCCGAACCGATCGATTCCGGTCCGGAGGATCGGGACCGCCTCACGGCGAGGGTACTCCGCTTGCGGAGGGCGGCGATGCCTTCGCGACTGAGCTCCCTCCTCGTCCGCGACGGTCTGGTCGGCGTCAAGCGCATGGAGAAGGCGTTCCAGCGCCAGGTGATCTACGGCGGCAGCCTCGACACGATCTTGCTCGAGATGGGCCTGGTGCCCGAGGAGCGGTTGACCCAGTACCTCGCGCTCGCGTCGGGCTTGCCGCCGGCGGCGCGCGACGAAGCCGCGGTGATCGACCCGGACGCGGTCGCCTTGATCACGCGCGACCTCGCGGAGCAGTTCCGCGCGGTCCCGGTGGCGTTCGAGCGCGACGCGATCCGGATCCTGGTGTGCGCGCCGCTCGAGCTGGCGGAGCTCGAGGATCTGGCCGACCAGCTCGATCGCCCGCTCCAGCCGCTGATCACGCCCGAGTACCGCTGGAACCTGGCGTTCGCCAGCGCCTACGCCCTCGATCCGCCGGCCCGGTTCACCACGCTCGCGCGCTCGCTCGACGTCGATCCGGCGTCGACCCCGGTCGGGCGCGCGCCCACGATCATCGTGGAGGAGGGCGCCCCCACCTTCAGGCCGAGCGCCTCGGATCTCACGCAGCGCACGCTCCCGCCGGTCCACGTCGCGCCGGGTCCCGCCGCGCCTCCCCCGATCACGTCCGCGTTCCCCGACGATATCGTGCGCGCGCGGCGCCACACGATCATCGGCGTCACCCCGAACCGGGCGACGACCGACGGCGTGGTCGTGCCGCATGGGCCCCACGGCTCCGATGACATCACGCCGCCCTCGGGGATCGCGCGGCGCGCGGCCAGCAGCAGCGGTCCGATCCGGTCGGTCGCTCCGCCCGCGACGACGCCGGACGCCGGACCTAGCGGCGCGCGGCCGGCCGTCGGCGAGCCGCAGCGCACCCGCCCCCTGGGCTCCGGGTCGCGGCTGGCCTCGATCCAGACCGACGGTCGCGACTCGCCGCTGCCGATCGTGCGGGCGCGCGAGATCCTCGCGACCGCCGAGGATCGCGACACCGTGTTCTTGACCCTCTTGCGCGCCGCGCGCGCGCGCGCCCGCTGGGCGGGCCTGCTCACCGTGCAGGGCGGCGCCGCGATCGGCCGCATCGCGCTCGCCGAGCCCGGGATCGACACCGCCGCGATCAGCACCGTGCTGATCCCGCTCGACGCGGTCTCGCCGTTCCGGACGGTGGTCGGCAACCATCAGTCGCACATCGGCCCCCTGGTCTCGGGCGACGCGAGCATCGATGCGATGGTGCTGCGGATGGGCGGGGCGATGCCGCCGTCGGCGCTGATCCTGCCCGTCGTGCTGCGCGATCGGGTCGTCGCGCTCGTCGTCGCCCACCGCGCCACCAGCGATCTCAAGCTCGTCGACGTGACCGAGCTCCTGCCGATGGCCACCGCGGCGAGCGATGCGATCGGCCGGCTGATCGTCAAGCACAAGGCCGCCGGGTACCGCGCGCCCGCCGAGGCCCCCGTCGTCGAGCTCGACGTCGAGACGGTCGAGACCAAGCGGATCTCGCGCGCCGACGTCGCGTGGCGCACCCCGAGCGGGCCGCCGTCGGTGCCGGGGTTCGAGCAGGGCGTCGAGATGTCGATGGAGGCCGGCGAGCCGCGCCCGATCGACGAGGTGCTGAGCGAGATCGAGCGTGGCCCCGAGCACGGCGCCGGGGACGCCCTGACCGAGGCCGTCGAGCGCTCGCAGGAGACGCTCCGGGCGCTCGCCCGCAGGTTCCCCGGCAAGCTCCGCGTCGACAGGTTCGCGATCACCGGGCGCACGCTGCGGGCGGCGCAGTACGGCGGCTTGCTCGAGCTGGTGATCCGGCTCGGCTCCGCCGCGGCGGACTTCCTGATCGACCGGATGGGCGCCGCGCAGCGCGACGTGCGGTTCTACGCGACGGTGTGCGCCGCCGAGCTCCGGCCGCGCAACGCGGTGTTCGCGCTCGCCGAGCGGCTGTTCGATCAGGACTTCGGCGTGCGCGCGGTCGCCATCGAGGCGCTCACCGGCTACCCGCCGCAGGATCTCGGCCAGGCGCTGGTGCGCGCCCGCCGCGCAGTGCACTCGAGCGACCCCGACATCGTCGCGGCGGCGAGCGGCGCCCTGGTCGCGCTGGGCGACAGCGAGGCGATCCCGGACCTCGTCGGCGTGATCGAGCGCAGCGATCGCGGCGGCGAGCACGCCCGGCGCGCGCTGATCGCGCTGACCGCGCAGGATTTCGGCGCCAACGAGCGCAAGTGGCGCAAGTGGTACGAGACGGCGCGCCTGCGCCACCGCATCGAGTGGTTGATCGAGGGCCTCGGCCACAAGGAAGACGCGATCCGCGAGGGCGCGATCAACACGCTGCGCCGGATGACCGGCGAATATTTCGGCTATCACCACGATCTGCCGCGCAAGGAGCGCGACGCCGCGGCCGAGCGCTGGGCGGCGTGGTGGCGCGAGCTCGGCCACCGCCGGTTCCAGGCCGGGGCCGAGCACGAGCGCCACCGCCCGACGGCCGAGCTGCCGATCCGCCGCGACCCGTAGCCCGGCTAGCTGGCGGCCTTGGCCTGGTCGGTCTTGAGCGCGGCGACGACCTTCTCGATCGCGTCCTTGGCGTCGCCGAACAGCATCCGCGTCACCGGCTTGTAGAACAGCGGGTTGTCGATGCCCGCGTAGCCGGCCGCGCGCGAGCGCTTGTTGACGATCACGAGGTGCGACTTCCAGACCTGCAGGACCGGCATGCCCGCGATCGGCGAGGTCGGATCGTCCTCGGCCGCCGGGTTGACGATGTCGTTGGCGCCGATCACGATCGCGACGTCGGTGGTCGGGAAGTCGGCGTTGATCTCGTCCATCTCGAGGACGATGTCGTAGGGCACGTTGGCCTCGGCGAGCAGCACGTTCATGTGGCCGGGCAGGCGCCCGGCGACCGGGTGGATCGCGAACCGCACGGTGACGCCGGAGGCGCGCAGCACGTCGGTCAGCTCGCGGACGGCGTGCTGGGCTCGCGCGACCGCCATGCCGTAGCCGGGCACGATGATCACCGACTTCGACGCCTTGAGCCGCGCGGCGAGCGTGGGCGCGTCCATCTCCTGGACGTCGCCCGCCGGTGGCGCGGGCCCGCCGGCGGCCTTCTTCGGCGGCGCGGCGCCGAACCCACCGAAGATCACGTTGTAGATCGAGCGGTTCATCGCCCGGCACATGATGTACGACAGGATCGCGCCGCTCGAGCCGACGAGCGCGCCGGTGATGATCAGGAGGTCGTTCTGCAGCATGAAGCCGGCCGCCGCCGCGGTCCACCCCGAGTAGCTGTTGAGCATCGAGACCACGACCGGCATGTCGGCGCCGCCGATCGCGACGACCAGGTGCACGCCGAGCACGCAGGCGATCGCGATGCCGATCTCGAGCGCCCAGGTCGGCCCGTCCTTCGCGTAGAGCACCGCGAGGATGACCGACGACACCAGCATCGCCAGGTTCAGGAAGTGGCGCGCCGGCAGGAGCAGCGGCTTGCCGCTGAGCGTGCCGCGGAGCTTCAGGAACGCGACCACCGAGCCGGTCGTGGTGATCGCGCCGATCCACACGTCGATGAAGACCTCGATCCGCTCGGCCAGCTCGGGCCGCCTGACCTCGTCGATCTGGAGCGCGAACCCGACGAGCACCGCCGCGAGGCCGACGAAGCTGTGGAGCAGCGCGACCATCTCGGGCATCGCGGTCATGCCGACGCGCAGCGCCATCGTCGCGCCGACGATCGCGCCGCCGCCGACCGCGGC
>Ga0308176_10000089_pt1 | contig 60747 bp, 58 predicted proteins | sample PhyCR2_3_FD_203890 | JGI IMG/M metagenome (GOLD analysis project Ga0308176, IMG submission 203890) | Soil microbial communities from UC Gill Tract Community Farm, Albany, California, United States - DLSLS.C.R2 | ecosystem: Environmental > Terrestrial > Soil > Agricultural land | place: USA...
TTGCGACCATACCTTTTTGAGGATCGGTCTGGCAGTCTACTTGCTCGGTTTTCCCGGGTGCAAGCACAAGCTGTTTTTTTGCCTGGCCGCTTCGTTTGGCGGTGCCGTTTGCGCCTCTTACGTCAAAGGCTTCGTTCCAGGAAATTGTAACGGCTTTGTTGTTCGTGTTCACGAACTTAAGCAGCGCAATTTTTTGACTGCCGCACGCTGCTATGCGGTAATAAAGTTCAACGCCACCGACGGTTGTACTCAACTTCCAGTCAGGCGCTGAAGCTGCGTTTGCAGAAGCGCTCTTTTGCGCAAATGCTGATATAGGCAAAAGCAACAAACAACAAAAGAAAAAGGGGTTTTGAAGGATCGTAAAAAGGCGATGAAGGGTGCGCATAAGCGATAATTTATTATGGGTGAATAAATAGCTTGCATTACAGGAAGCATTGCCCGCTTTGCGCATAATTTTTCTCCACATCAGCTCACGTCACAAACGCCGGCTGCTTCACAGAGATTCAATAAAATAGGTTTGCTAAACAGAATTGGATAGGAAGTTGAATTTGTTTTGGTTACCTAAATTTAAAAATATAAACACATAACAACCAAATTATTTTAAACCAAAAGCAGATAGAGCCGTTAAAGAAAACATCGTTACGATCATTATATTTTTATTCCCCGTTTTGTTTCCGCAACGCTCAATAGGGAACTCATTGTAATGGAGACAGGAAAAAATCATTTCTAAAAACACTTACAAAAACACAAGCTAACGCCGACAGGTTGCACTTGAAAAATAAGTGCGCAATACGCCAGAAATTACAGAAAGAGAAAATCAGCAGTGCGCCAAGTCTCTACGAGGCCGGCGCACTGCTGAATAAGGATGGTTTGTTAAGACCCTGCAGGCCTTTGGTTGTTTTATTTTTCTGTTTGTTTTTGTTGGTTTTGTTGTTTTCGTTTGTCGCGGCCTTTTTTGGCGGCGTAGGCGATGCCGGCGGCCACCACCAAACTCAGGCCGCCGTCGAAGGGCACGGCCCGTGTGGGATCGGGATCATCGCCCGGGTCGCCGGGACCGCCCTGGGCGTGTACCAGCGGCGTGGCCAACACCAGGGCCAGGGCCAACAGAAGCGCAAAGCGAGACTTGCTTTTCATCTTTGTCATAATTCGAAGGGTTTAGAGGGTTAACGAGAAATGTTTGTTTTGATGTTAGTTGATGAGCAGCGGAACCGTCGTGCTGCCGCCCTTGCCACTCACCCGCAACTGATACGCACCAACAGAAAGCTTGCTTGACAATTCCAACGTTTGCGTCACGGTGCCACCGGAATGTTGCAGGTTCTTTCTCAATACCACCTGACCGGAGCCGTTAATTATTTCTACTGAGTAAAGACCTTGTTCCTTGTTGACAAATGCCAGTTGAATTGTGTGTCCATGAACAGGATTCGGATAAGCAGTAATGTTGCTTTTATCCGAAACTTTCGTGAGAATGTCAGGAAGTCTGTGCGTCAGTATAATTTGGAAACGATCGCTTCGCGCAGAAGCAGGGTCATTGGTAATTGAGAATGAAACTTTTGATTTCACTTCCAAACTAACCGGTGTAACTGTCTTTAGATACTTGTCTTCAACAAAAGCAAATAGCCCCGTGCCGGCAAGATGAACCGGATTTATTTCAAACACATAAGTCTGCGCTTTTGTATTCCAAAGCTTCAAGGAAATCACATCATTTTCTTTCGGCAGTGGTTTTCGTTCGACCATAAACGTTTGCCCTTCGCGAATCATGGCAATGTTCTCCTCTACGTTTTCCATTTTGACCGCATCCAAACCGTCTATCTTTTCAGCATACGTATTCCTATAGGAAGCAAAAACTTCGTCCAAGATATTGGCGCTGCCGTCAGCATTTGGCGTTTGAAGCTGAACACGTAAACCTTGGCCGCTGTTTGGATCGGCAAAGACAGGAGCAGCAGGAACAAAAGCTATCGGGCCGTTTGCTCTGAACACATCCATTGCAGGCGTTGCCGATTTATCGCTCTCCTTAATGGTGATATTGCCAGGGGTACCGTTTGTTGCGGGCCGAACCAAGAAGCCTTGTCCGCTTTGAATATACTGGCTTTCTGGGCTGACAGGAGCGGGAACGATGTCGTACCCACCAGCGCCATTATTGCTTAACAATACGTATGCGCCAACACCGTTCGTACCGCCCATTTTGGGATCCCAGAGGTAGAAATTGTTTTGCACGCCGTTGCGGGTAATGGTGGCAAAATTGATGGGCGATGCATATGGATTCGGAATAGCGGTAAAGCCCGTACCGGCAACCTGGAATACCTGGTCACCAACTCTTAATGGTCCTTTTGCTCGTAGTGTCGTTACCGTAGGCGGCACATCATTCGTTCCAATGGGAATTCCGCGATCCCCTCTTACAAAAGTCATGTAAGCATCGGCACCTACAAAAGTTGCATTTGTGTTTTGCAATGCTTCCCAGTTGTTGAGAATACTGCTGTATCGCTTGATAGAGGAAGCCGCGCCGGGGTTCTGGTCAAATCCATTGGCAACCGTACCGAATACCGGGCCTCCTGTAATGTGCGTGCCATAACCTGGAGCAGGGTTAGGATTGGCCGACAAGCCAAGAATTGCTCCTTCCTGCCATGCCTGGTTGATGGTTTGTGTACCCGGCCCAACCATGGTTATTTGCCCACGTATCTCACCGCCACCAAATTGAACAGTGTGGAAGTTGATGTAAGAGAGTCCGGCTAAAATACCGGGCAGATTGGTGGCAAGTGTTGTACCGCCATTTCCTTCGGCTAAATCCCAGGTACTGGTGAAGGTTCCACCAACACCGCTGGCAAAAGGCGTAATGACAAGTTGCTTTGGATTGACGTCGTTATCCGGCGTACCAAAAAAGCCCCAGCGAACGGATGCATTAAATCCGGGAGGTGCTCCAACGTGAATGTGCGCTGCAACCAAATTATCATTTGGGTCTGGCGTTTGCGTACCGGTAATGTCAATGTTGAATACCGTAGCGGTCATCGTCATTGCCGTTCGGGCTTCGTTTAATGAGAATGTTGCTGTACCGAAGGATTGCGGTCTTGATGAGCCGTCTGAACGAAGCAGAGGCCCAATCGCAGTTTCCTGAGAATTGGTCAGGCTTGCCTGACCAGTAGCTGCACCCGATGAAATTCCTCCTACAGGTGCGCTTAAAATTCTCCATGCACGCCGTGCAGGCATGAACCGTTCAACGGTCACGTCGCCGGAAATACTTCCCGTAACGGGTGCTACACGGGCCGTGTTGGCGGCTGAACTCTTAAGCGTTAACATACCGCCTGTGTTCAGCGCTCCGGTCGTAAGTGTTAGTACGTTCAGTACATCTAGCGCATTTGTAAGCGTTGCTGAAGCACCCGAGCCGCTTCGGTTTACGGTGAAGTTGTTTAACGTGTTGCTGCCACCTGTAAAGTTCAGCATGACGTTACCGCCATTTGAGCCTATTACCGCCAGATTTGAAGTACTGGAACCGCTAATAGTTCCGGGCCCTGCTAAGTCGGTTAACGATAAGGTATTGCCGTTGATCTGCAACTGACTACCCGAAGGAATGTTGATGATGCCGCCAACACTCCAATCGCCAGTCATGCTGTAAAGGCCGGAAGAACGGTTGGCAAGTTGGAAGGTACTGTCACCAAAATCGGACGGATTAGCGCCACTGCCGTCAGTATTCAATCCCCACGTGAGCAAGTTGTGCAAGTCACCGGTTGGTTTCGAATAATAAACCGGGCCGACGTTAACACAGGCAGCGACATTGACGGTTATATTAACCGTTGTACTTGCCGGTGTTGAAAAATTATCGGTTGCCGTGAAACTTATTACATGCGATCCGGCATTACAGGCCGCACCCGTTATTGTAACCGAAGCCGTGGAAACGGCGCCGTTCGTAATGCTTACGCTTGTGTTGCAAAGGCCACCTGTGTTAATAACCGTAGATACCGTTTGGTCAATTTCGGGGGGCAAAAACTGCAGCGTTAGTGTTTGTGTTTCGCCGCAGGCCAGGTTTAAAACATTACCGGTAGGAACACCGCTGACAGAAGGAGGCAGGTTTGTAACGTTTGAAACATTAAAGGTGAAACATTTATTGTCGAGATAGTCAATACCATCCGTTGCTCCGCCGCCGCCGTCATAATCCGATCCGGGAATACCGAAACGCCCTATCTGTACATAGTTTACACTATTGCCCTTGTTTACGCCAACTGTTGCCGGAACACCGCCAAAACCGCCCGAGCCGCTTGAGGCATCGCCTGTGGTCCATTGCATGTCGCCGTAATAAAAAGCAACGTTGTTTCCAACGCCGATCAGCGGATCGTTGCCGTTTGTAATAATGATCTGAAATGTGTTGAGCTTATCAAGATGAGTAGAATAATAACCTACACCCGGAAACGTAACAATCATGTTGGTTGGGTTAATCTTGTACCGTACCAAATTGCCCGTTCGGGTATCCACATCGGCCCAGAATGCTGCCACCATGGGTGTGCTGATGGGGAAGCCGGATGCGGTAAAGGTTCCCAACGCACCGGTGAAAGTGAGGTTTCCGTTGTTGTTAATCCAAACCTGGTTATACGTTGATCCATAAAGATCAAAATTGAAAGGCAGGGTAAAGGGTCCAATAGAGCCGTCGTCATTGCCGGCAAAAGTTGCGTAGGTGTCATCAGGCGGGAAGTAACACGTGGCAAGTGCGTTGGCGCTTCCCGAAGAAGTTGTACTCTTTTGTACCTGCGGTGCCTTTTTGTTTTTTTGGGTTGTTTTTCCTTGCGAAGCGTTAATCAGTGCTGCTTTTTGTATATCATAATTTGGATCCCTTGACGGGTCGGTAACTACCTGCGCCGTCGCTTTTAGAAAGATCGAGCTAACGAAAAAAAAGGCAATGAATAAAAACGCTTTGAAACTGACAAGGCCGGGAGAGTGTGCCTTAATTTGGTAACGCTTGTTCATAAAGGTTGGTTTGTGGTTAAAGAATAAAAAGCTTAGATAAATCCGGCGTTTTCATTCGAGTGCGGATGTGCAGCGAAGCAATTTCACAAACCCTAACGACGATCGTGCGGTGACGTTTTTCTTATGGAAGATCTGGATATTGGTATTGTCGGCAAAAGCATCAGTAACACAGGTTTGCCCGATATAATGCGGTTCGCTTTAAGCCGACTGCCAATCAAAAGTTTAATTGCAAATGAGTTTTTCAGGAAACCGAACGACGGTAATTGGATAGGACGTTAGATTTGGTTCAGTGGAATAAATTTAAAAAGGAAAACAGATATGATCCAAATTAATTAAATGTAATTGTCCTGTCTTCCTTGTTTTGGTAGGGTTGCTATTTTTTTGCAACGCTGCTAAGACTCTCCCTAAAACCAAAACCATCTTTAAAAAAACAAGCCCCGCTTTTTGGAGCGGGGCAATCAAACTAATTTATTCAAACAGAATGTCTGCAAGAGCGGGGTTTCAATAGCTCTTATTTATTTGCACTAAACGTAAAAGGTATATTCAACTTTACGCTAAAATTTCGTCCTGCGTTAAATACGCCTTCTCTACCGATAACGTTGTTTACATCTGTATATTTTAAACGGTTCAGGTGGTCCTGATAAACTTTATCAGCGATGTTGTTTACCGCGAAATGCAGGCTCGCCCACGTACCTCCTTTCCTGTTTACAAAATCGGTCCCGATGCCTGCGTTCAGCAATTGGTAGCCGGGAGTGGTCGTTTCTGTGTTGTAGCCAAAGAAAGGTTTATCCTGCGCAAAGGCAATGTTTTCTTCCACCATCACGTACAAGTTGCGAAGGCTTTTGCCTTTCTTTAAAAAATTGCTGCGCAGTTCACTGATCAAACGGTTGTGTGGAATTTCGGGCAGGTTAAAGCTTCCGTCAAGCGGCTTGTCGAAACGGCCACGCACATAGGAAAACGTATTTTCAAAATGCAGCCAGTCAAGGGGGTGCGGATGAAAATCAAAAACCACCTCAAGTCCTGAAAGTGTGGCGTTGCTTTGGCCGTACTGAAAGGCCTGGAAGGATTCGCTGCTGCGGGTTACAAGCGAGTCGGCGCCCAATGACGTTTGCAACCTCCTGTAAAAAATAAAGTCCTTGATGCGGTTGTAAAAGGCATTCAGCGTAAAACTGAAATGCGTATAATCTACCTCTACTCCTCCGTCTATTTGAAAGCTTTTTTCAGACGATAAATCGCGGCTGCCGTATTCGTAGCGTATCGTTCCCTCGTGAGCGCCGTTAGAAGCAAGTTCGGTCAGCGTAGGTGCACGAAAGCCCCGCGCAAGATTTGCTTTGAAGGTGAAGTATTGAACCGGTGTGTAACTTATGCCTGCACTCGCCGACACGTTGTAAAACTTTCGGCCAAAGGCTTCGAATTTAACGGCATTTCCCTCCATGCCTTTCTTTGAATTAATGGTGCGGTAATCGTAACGCAAACCGCCGCTCACCGTTGCTTTGCCAAAATATTTTTGCGTAAAAACAAAGCTGCCGACGTCGAACAAATCGTATTCAGGAATCAGCGTTTCTTCGGCCTTGTTTTGATTGCTTTGCTGCATGCCGCCAAGGCCAAAGGTCGTTTGCCACTCGGCTTTTGTTGGCAGTGCAAACTGAAGGTTATAGTCGAGCGTTTTTAAATCAAAAAACAAATTGGGTGTGGTTGGTTGTTCGGGATCGGCAAACTCACGGCGCAAATTATCCTGATAAGCAAGGTTTACTTTTAGCCGCGAGTGGCCCATGTTGAAACTGTTGTCGCTAACCACTTTGTAATGCTTCACAATTTGATACGGCGCAACCGGCGTGTGGCTCTCGTAATCGCTACTTTGCGAGATGCGCTCAAGCGGCGAGTCAGCATAAATCAAAAAGGCGCCGGTAGCGCTGTCGCGGCGGCCTTCTACCAGACCAAGCTGTTGGTCAAAAGCACTAAAAATAAGATGACTGTAACCCCATGCTTTGTTCAACCCAACATAGCCGCCAAAATTATTTTCCTTGAAACGCGAGTTCAACACGCGGCCATCGAAACGGTTGCGGTAATCCCTTGCCGAACGTGATGTGCCGTAAGCGTTCCAATTAAAACCGTGATTGTTTCCGGCAAGGTTTAAATTAATGCCTGCAAGGTTGTTATTGCTTTGAAGATTGGTTAAAACACTTCCGCGGACAATGCCGTCCGGCACCGGTGTATTGGTAATAAAATTCACCACGCCGCCAAGTGCATCGCTGCCGTACATTAGCGAAGCCGGGCCTTTTAACACTTCGGCACGGGTCACGCTTAATTCGTCAATTTCTACGCCGTGTTCTTCGCCCCATTGCTGTCCTTCCTGCCGCACACCGTCGTTCACTACGACAACGCGGTTAAAGCTCAACCCGCGAATGACGGGTTTCGATACCGCGGGTCCGGTGCTGATTTGCGAAACGCCGGGCTGGCGGCTAAGCATGTCAACAATATTGGTGGAAGGAATCTGCAACATTTCGGCTTTGCGCAGAATGCTTACCGGAACCGGCGAATTGCGGGCATTGGTAGCTTGCGCTACACCGGTAATGATGATGCCTTGCTGCTCGCGAATGGCGGGCACAAGCGCCAGGTCTTTGACGATGTTCTCGTTCACATCAATGTGCAACACAGTTGTGGTAAAGCCGCTGAACGACACTTCAATAACGTGATGTCCGCCTGCTATGTTTTTAAATGAATATTCGCCTTGAGCATTGGCTACCGCACCCGTGCGGGAATCGTCAATGGAAACGTTGGCGCCTGCAAGCGGCAGCGCTGTTTGCGCATCGGTAATCTTTCCGGTTAAAGAAAAACCTTTTGACGGCTGCGCTTTTGCAACAATCAGAAAACACACAGCAACTATAATGAGCAAGAATTTTTGCATGAAAATTTTTTAGGAAATGAAAAAGTGAGACGTAAGTAGATGATGGTTAGACGCTGAGCGCAGGAGGGCCACGGCTTTCTGTAGTTTGGAAAGTTTGCGGTAAAAGAAAAATAATAAAGGAAGGACTGAATGAAACGTGAAAGACCTGCTGTGCAAAGCAGTAGGAATGCGTTACGGGTACGTAGGGAACCATTACGACCAAATCTGTGAAAGCACAATGAAAACCTTGCGCATGCACGCAGGCTGTCTGCTTGTCAAAGTGCTTGCACGCTACGCCGTCGGTGTGATGGGCCAGCGCATCGTGGAAATAGCTTTTGGGAAGAAAACTAAGAAGACAAAGAAAAAGAAGCGTTGCCGAAACGAATTTTTGTATGGCGGGTTTCCTGCACAACGAGGGTTCAAAATTGATTTGCGCAAAGATATAATCTCACCCCCAACATTGCCCAAACAAGTTGAAGGTGAATGATGGCTATGGCCTTTTGGTCTTTTGTTCAATGCAGTTCGGAACGATAAAATGTGCGACGCCTGCCTACCGGCGGGCAGACAACCGGAGCTCAATAGCAACACGAGAGCCCGGTACATAAAAAAAGAGACTCAACCGGAATGATTGAGTCTTTAAGTAGTTTAAATACCGAAGCCTACGCTTAAAAGCGGCGAAGCAAAAAACTTTCAGTCCTTCATCGCTGAAAAAAACCCTGCAACAATACCCTTGTAATCATCAAAACAATACGGCTTTTTGAAATAGGAAACCGCGCCCAATTGACGGCAGGTTTCCCGCTCTTTTTCGCTCTCGTGCGTTGAGAGAATGACAACCGGGATGCCTGCTAAATGCGGATCGGATTTTAAATGATGCAAAGTTTTGTGACCGTCCCAACGCGGCATGTTCAAGTCAAGAACAATAAGCGAAGGCAGGGAATCAGCAGAAATTGAATTCAGGTACCTGACGGCTTCTTCACCGTCGGTAGAACAAATCAGATGGGCTTTGTTGCCTGCATCCTCCAAAGAAGTTTTAAGAAAGATGCAGTCGTCGGTATCGTCATCCACATAAAGAATGACTGATTTGGTGGTGGCGTTGCTCATAAAATGTAGAGGTTGGTGGTAAAACGAATATAAGTTCTTCGTTCATGCTTTGCAATAAAAAAGTATTTATTTTTTTATTGCACCGTTCCAACAAACAGTACAAAAATTATGGCCTTGGCTTGTGTTTATAAACGCTCCACAATGCCCGCGATGCCTTGGCCTCCGCCCACGCAGGCTGTAATCATTCCGTATTTTTTGCCGGTGCGCTTTAAGTCATGCAGGTTTTGAATGGTAAGCTTTGCGCCGGTACAGCCCAAGGGATGGCCGAGGGCAATGGCGCCGCCGTTGATGTTTACAATTTCGGGATTTAACCCCGCTTCGCGAATAACGGCGATGGACTGCGAAGCAAAGGCTTCGTTCAACTCAATCAAATCAATTTGCGAAAGGTTCATGCCCGATTGCTTCAACACCTTTGGAATAGCCGCCACCGGCCCGATGCCCATGATGCGGGGATGCACACCAGCCGAAGCACAAGCCACCAACCGGCCAATGGGTTGAAGGTTTAGTTGCTTTACCAAACGTTCGCTCATTACCAACACAAAGGCAGCGCCGTCGGAGGTTTGCGAAGAATTGCCGGCGGTAACCATTCCGCCAGCGGCAAATGCCGGTTTTAATTTAGCCAGCACTTCAATTGAGGTATCGGCACGCGGGCCCTCGTCGGTATCAACGGTGTATTTTTTCGTGGCCTTCTTGCCTTTTTCATCCAGATAAACCTGTTCGATTTCGATGGGCAGTATGCCGTCTTTAAAGAAACCTTTTTCGATGGCGTTAATGGCTTTCCTGTGTGAGTGGTAAGAGAATTCATCCTGGTCTTCGCGGCTTACGTTGTATTCTTTTGCAACCGCTTCGGCCGTAAGGCCCATGCTTAAATAATAATCCGGTTCGTCTTTGGCAATGGAATAAGCGGGAACGGTTTTCCAACCCGCCGTGGGCACAAGGCTCATGCTTTCGGTACCACCGGCAATAATACAATCGGCCAAGCCCGTACGAATTTTTGCCGTGGCAATGGCGATGGTTTCCAATCCTGAGGCACAGTAGCGGTTTACCGTCATACCGGGAACGTCAAAACCTATCGCTCGTGCGGCAATGATGCGGCCTACCTGCAAGCCTTGTTCGGCTTCGGGTACAGCGTTGCCGACGATCACATCGTCTACCAAACTCTTATCCACTTGCGGCACCGATGCCAACAAACCTTTGATGACGTCTATGGCCAAATCATCGGGGCGATAAAAACGAAAGCCGCCGCGTTTGGCTTTAGCAACGGCGGTGCGGTATCCGGCAACGATATAAGCTTCTTGCATAACCTTGATTGAATCTTAAAAGTACAGGAAAAACAAATTAGTTGCCTAAACAACTAAATTAATTTTTGCATTTTCTGTTTCGGTTAACTTCGCGGCCGATGTATTCTTTTCTTCGACGCCTTTTATTTTTATTTCCAGCTGAAACCGCGCATTATTTTTCGATGAATTGCCTAAAGGTTTTGTGCGGTGTGCCTTTCATCAGAAATATAATCGCCAACACTTTCACTCACCGTTCACCGCTCACCACTCATGCCTTCGGTCTCACGTTTAAAAATCCTGTTGGCCTCGGCGCCGGCTTTGACAAGAACGCAAAATATTTACGGGAGTTAGAAACCTTGGGATTCGGCTTTGTAGAGATTGGAACGGTAACGCCGCGGCCACAAGCAGGTAATGATAAGCCGCGACTTTTTCGCCTGCTAAAAGACAAGGCACTCATTAACCGCATGGGTTTTAACAACGACGGCGTGAAAGTGATTGCACACCGATTGAAGCAGTGGCGCAGGAAACAATCGGCAATCGGCAAGCGGCAATCAGGAGCCGCCAACCTTCTCATCGGCGGCAACATTGGCAAGAACAAAACAACCCCAAACGAAGAAGCCTGGAAGGATTATGAAATTTGCTTTTGGGCCTTGCATCCGTTTGTTGATTTTTTTGTGGTGAACGTTTCGTCGCCAAACACACCGGGCTTGCGGGAACTGCAGGAGAAAGAATCGTTGCGAAAAATTCTAACCCACTTACAGGAGATAAACAAAACCTTTTCGCAACAACGACCCATCTTATTGAAGATTGCCCCCGACCTAACGCAGGAACAAATTGACGATGTGATTGATCTTTCAACCGAAATAAATTTAGACGGACTCGTGGCAACCAACACCACCATCAGCCGTGAGGCACTCCAAACGCCAAACGTCAAACTCCAAACCATTGGCGTTGGTGGCCTAAGCGGTAGACCCGTGCAAACGAGAAGCACCGAGGTGTTGAAATACATTCATCAAAGAACAGATGGCAAAATCCCGCTCGTTGGTTCGGGCGGGATTTTTTCGGGAAAAGATGCGAAAGAAAAAATGCTTGCAGGCGCATCGCTCGTTGAAGTATGGACGGGCTTTATTTACGAAGGCCCGATGATTGTAAAAAGAATTTGCCGCACATTGGCCTAAGCGTTTTTTCTTTGCGCCATGACAGAACTTTTAACCGTTGAAAGCCTGATTAGTTTTCTGGTGCTGGTGATTTTGGAAGTGGTGCTGGGCATTGACAACGTCATTTTCGTTAGCCTCATTTTAAACCGCTTAAAAGAAGAAAGCAGGAAGAAGGCAAGGCATGCCTGGATGATCAGCGGCATCATCATCCGCAGCATTTTGTTGTTGGGATTAAGCTGGCTGCTTTCGCAAAAAGGCAAATACATTATACCTGAAAGCTGGTTCGGAAAAGGCTTTGATTTGGCAAGTCTTGTTATGCTTGGCGGCGGACTGTTTTTAATTTATAAATCGGTGAAAGAAATTCACGGCAAGCTGGAAGGCGAAGACGATGCAGAGTATTCCGGCAAGGTCACTTATTTGTCATTCGGGAAAGCCGTGGTGCAGATCATGCTCATTGATACGGTCTTTTCTTTCGACAGTGTAATCACTGCCGGCGGCACGGCCAAGCATGTAGAGATTATGATTGCGGCCGTTGTTATTGCCATGATCATCATGTTTCTTTTCAGCCCGAAGATTTCTTCTTTCATACACAAGCATCCAACGCTGAAAATGCTGGCGCTTTCGTTTTTGGTGATGATTGGGTTGAGCCTTGTTATTGAAGGCTGGGCGTCGGAAAAAGCCGAAGAACTGCACCTCAAAAACTACATCTATTTCGGCATGGCCTTTTCGTTTGGCGTGGAGCTGCTGAACATGACGATGCTAAAACGAAAAAAGCAGCGCAAGAGCGTTGAGTTAAGAGAACCTGTGCTTCGATCCAATGAAGACAACGAATCAGACGAAGCACACTAAGGGCTGTCAGTTATCTGCAATCAGCATTCGGTTTAGCACTTTGTACTATTGAGTTTTACCCGGAAGTTTTAAAAGCGTTGCGGCTACAATGCCCGCTGTTTCTGTTCGCAATCGTGTACTGCCCAACGCCACGGGCAGAAAATTGTTTTCCAACGCAAGGCTAATTTCCTTCTCTGTAAAATCACCTTCGGGGCCGATGAGAATAAGTGATGACGGATGAGAGATGACGAATGACAATTGTTGTTTTTTTTCGGGCAAGCAATGTGCAATGAGTTTTTCTTCTTGTGAAGACGATTTCACAACATCGTTAAAAGGCATTGGTTGATGCAAAACCGGAAGTCGTGTTTGTTGCGATTGCAGCATGGCGCTGATTAAAATTCCGTTCATTCTTTCATAACGGAATTTTTCTTTTTCGGTGCGTTCGCAAAGCAGGGGAATGATTTCGTTCACACCAATCTCGGTGGCTTTTTCCAAAAACCATTCAAAGCGGGATGAATTTTTGATAATGGAGATAGCGATTGAAACGTTGGGCCGGCTTTCTTCTTCCGTTTCAATGGACTGAACCTGAACAGCACAACGTTTGCGGTTGTCATCAATGATTTCTACTCTCGCTTTTTGACCTTTGCCATCCGTGAGCAAAACGTTTTCGCCTTTAGTCATACGCAACACGCCAATCATGTGCTTGGATGTGTCTTCATCAAGTTGAATCGTTTTATCGCTCAAACTTTCTATAAAAAAATAAGGCAAGGCCATAACGCGAAGAAAACAAAAAGCTCCGGTTTTATCCGAAGCTTTATATGCAGATGGTTTAGTAATTAAAACGGCTCATCATCGTCCTGTATGTCGTTCATCTTGCTGCCGGTTTGTATGTACAGTTTTGCACCCGGCCCGCCACCGCTGTCACTCACAGGCTTCCAATTTGGTGGCATGGTAAAGCCGCCGCCAAATTCGCCGCCGTCGTCTTCAAAGAATTTTTGTATTTCAAGTCTTGCCCTGAACTTCAAATTTTCCAGCGAACCGTTACGGTGCTTGGCAATACGCAAGTAAGTTTCACCCTTTACACTCTCGCCCATTTCGTTTTGGTTCAGGTCGTGGTATTCGGGACGGTAGATAAAGCAAACCATGTCCGCATCCTGTTCAATGGCGCCCGATTCGCGCAGGTCAGAAAGCTGCGGCATCTTGTTGCCGTCTTTTCTTTTTTCCACTTCACGACTCAATTGCGAGAGGGCAATGATTGGCACTTGCAGTTCTTTCGCAAGAGCTTTTAAGCTTCGCGATATATTTGAGATTTCTTGTTCGCGATTGCCATTTCTATTTTCACCCGTACCGCTCATGAGTTGCAAATAATCAATGAGGATCAAGCCAATGTTGTGCGCATTTTTCAAGCGCCGGCATTTGGCACGCAACTCAAAAATGTTCAGCGCCGGCGTGTCGTCAATAAAAAGTTTTGCATCGGCCAGGCGTTGAATGCCGCGTTTGTACAATTGCTCCATTTCGTACTCTTCCATCTTGCCGCGGGAAATTTTTTCAAGGCCGATTTCGCTTTCAGCCGAAAGAATACGCTGCACCAATTGGCCGGCACTCATCTCAAGCGAAAAGAAGGCAACCGCAGTGGGTTTGGCCGCACTCAAAGCGGCATTGCGGGCAAGGTTCAGCGCAAAAGCCGTTTTACCTACCGAAGGCCGCGCCGCCAAAATAATAAGGTCGGTTTGCTGCCAGCCGTACGTTATTTTATCAAGGTGCGCAAAGCCACTGGGCACACCGGTAATGTCCTCGTTGCGGTTGCGCATGTCCTCAATGCGCTGAATGGTTTTCACCAGCACCGCATCAATTGTTTCCACGCTGTTGCGCAAGTGCTCCGACGTGACTTTGTAAATCTTGCTTTCGGCATCGTCGAGCAAATCAAAGACATCGGTGCTGTCTTCGTAGGCATCCGAAATAATTTCACCCGAAATGCGAATGAGTTCGCGTTGAATAAATTTTTGCAGGATGATGCGGCTATGCGCTTCAATGTGTGCCGATGACGTTACCGCGTTGGTTAGTTTGGTTACATAATACGGTCCGCCTACAATATCAAGTTCTTCGTTGAAGCGAAGTTCTTCCACCACAGTCAGCATGTCAATGGGCTGGCTTTTGCCCGATAAACTTTTCATGGCGCGAAAGATGCGCTGGTGCGCATCCACGTAAAAACATTCCGATTTTAAAATTTCAGCAACGGTATCAAAAGCGCCTTTTTCCAGCATGATGGCGCCCAATACGGCTTCTTCCAGTTCGCGGGCTTGCGGCGGTACTTTGCCGTAAACAAGTGTGCTAACGTCGGGGGTTTTGCGGCCTCTTTTCTTGTCTCTGTTCAGGTTAGGAATGTCCATACAACTCGTTTTCGTCTTAAAAATTAGCGCCAACCGCCGGAAGGATTTGTTGTGGTGAAAGCTGCTCTTTTATTCGCGTCCGTAAGTTGGACATCGAATATAGGTGCGTAAAACTGCGCCGTAACATTCCGGTAACGTTTATATTAATCCACAGGTTACGCCACCGGTTATGCACATCACTTTTGCAGTTGTTCATTCTCATCGCGGATTGTTTCCACAAAAGTGGATTTTTTTGCTCATTTTTTTAGCAGTTGTGAACAACTTCCTGTGCGAAAGAACCGGAGAAGTTTTTTTGGTGAAGTGCTACAAATAACAGAATGGCGCTCCCGCGAATTCTGGTGAAAGAAATTGGAATATTTATCCGTTTTTGGCTTTGAATTTCTAAGGGGCGTTGTCAGCATTTTGTACTGTGAGTAATTTTTTGTTACCGGCTTTTGAACACGCATTGGGCTCTTGTAGCGCCGCACTATTGTACGTTCTTATCGCTTATTCTGCAATCCAAACAAAAGACCAAAACTCTTGTAAATAAAAAAAGCCCCTGCAAATGCAAGGGCTTTTAAACGCTAAAGAGAGTCTTATTTCATTTCTTCTTTTATGGGCGAAGCGTACTGGTGAAACTCAAACACCTTCCCGGCCTTGTTAAAAAACCACACTTCGTGAAGGGCCGCCTTTTGTGTGGTTCCGTCTTTTTTTACATCGGTTTCTCTTCCCCAAATCACAACGGCGTCGTTATCGGGATGCTCGGCACTTTTTAAACTGGTGCAGGCAATCACTTCACAGGACACCGAAGAAAAACTACTGCGGTATTCCGTTCCTCCTTTTAAAAAGGCTTCCTTGCCTTTAACTACGGTGCCGTCGGCCAGGGTCCCCCAAAAATCATCGGAAAACATACCACTCATTTTATCCAGTTCGTTATCGTCCCAGGCTTTCCATGCCTGCAATACCTGCATGGCATACATGCTGTTGCCAAATTTCAGGTTGGTGTTTTCTACTTTGAAGGGCATATTCGTTGTTTTGTTGGCGGCTTGCTTGGGCATAGAACCTTGCGCAAGTGCACCAAAACTGAAAGCAAAAAAAGCGAGAGTCAGCAGAATGCTTGAACGTTTCATGTGTTTGATTTTGAGGTTAAAAAATTTGTGTTGCAGCTTTCAACGAAGTACCAAGACGGCGTTGGATAGGAAGGAACCGTTAAGATAACAAACATCTACCGGAAAACACAACGCAGAGGTCTTCTCACGTCCATCTTCGATAAATCAAACGCCTATCTTTGCCGCATTTCAATGAAACGTAACAATGACGATTTCTTATAATTGGCTCAGCACCTATTTGCCCGTAAAGCTCCAGCCCGAGCGGCTTTCGCAAATCCTTACTTCCGTTGGACTGGAAGTAGAAAAAATGGAAAGTTTTGAAGACGTAAAAGGTGGACTGAAAGGCTTGGTGATTGGTGAAGTTTTGGAAGCAAGCCAGCATCCAAACGCCGATAAATTAAAGCTCACAAAAGTTTCTGTAGGCAGTGAACCGCTGCAGATTGTTTGCGGCGCACCCAACGTATCCACCGGACAAAAAGTAGTGGTGGCAACGGTGGGCACAACCATTCATCCGACGGCCGGCGAACCGCTTACCATGAAGGTGGCCAAGATTCGCGGTGTGGAGAGTTACGGCATGATTTGCGCCGAAGACGAAATTGGTTTGGGCAGTTCACACGCAGGCATCATGGTGTTGCCGAGTGATGCGCAAGTAGGCATGAGCGCCGCGGATTATTTCAAACCGTTCAGCGATGTGATTTATGAAATTGGCCTCACGCCAAACCGTATGGACGCGATGAGTCATTGGGGCGTGGCAAGAGACGTTTGCGCTTACCTCACGCATCACGACAAGATAGACGCAAAGCCTGTGTTGCCACAAACAGATTTCACCGTTGACAATACTTCGCTAAACATTAAAGTACGGGTTGAAGCCAAAGAAGCCTGCAAACGTTATTCGGGTGTTTGCATTGCGGCCGTAACCATAACCGAATCGCCCAAGTGGTTGCAGGAACGATTGAAAGCCATCGGCCTTCGTCCCATCAACAACATCGTTGACATTACCAACTTCATTCAGCATGAAACCGGCCAGCCATTGCATGCTTTCGATTACGATGCCATTGGTGGAAAAGAAGTGGTGGTAAAAACATTGCCCGAAGGAACGCCCTTCGTTACACTGGATGATAAAGAACGCAAACTAAGCAGCGAAGACCTGATAATCTGCGACGCATTGGAACCCATGTGCATTGCCGGCGTGTTTGGCGGTTTGCACAGCGGCGTAACGGACAAGACAAAAAATATTTTTTTAGAAAGCGCCTGGTTCAATCCAACCTTTATTCGCAAAACATCTTTCCGCCACGGACTGCGCACCGATGCGGCTACGCGGTTTGAAAAAGGCATTGACATCTCTAACACAGTGAACGTATTGAAGCGTGCCGCAATGCTAATGAAAGAGATTGCCGGCGGCGAGATTGCGTCCGAAATGGTGGACGTTTATCCGTCGCCTGAACAAAAAAAAGAAGTCACGCTTTCGTATGCTTTCTTAAAGAAGTTGAGCGGAAAAGTTTATTCGCCACAAACCGTGAAAGCCATTCTCGAAAGCCTTCAATTTGGCGTGGTGAAAGAAGATGCGGAAAGCATTACGCTGCAAGTGCCGTATCACAAACCCGATGTGACGATACAGGCCGATGTGGTCGAAGAAATTCTGCGCATTGACGGCTTGGACAACATTGGGATTCCTACCTCCATCACCATCACGCCATCGGTGGAGGAAGATTACAAAGCCGAAAGCAGGAAAGAAAAGATTTCCGGTGTTTTAACCGGTACAGGCTTTACCGAAATTCTCACCAACTCCATTACCAACGCCGCGTATTTTACAGAAGAAGAATCAACGACCGCAGTGAAGTTGCTGAACAACTTAAGCAACGAATTGAATGCCTTGCGGCCTTCGATGATGTACACGGCGCTGGAAGTGATTGCCTTTAATCTTAACCGCAAAAACAACAACCTTCGCTTTTTTGAATTCGGCAAAACCTACAGCACAAAAGGCGTTGGCGAATACGATGAAACGGCTCATTTGTGTCTCTATGCAACGGGACAATTAACCGAAAACAGTTGGAAAGGCAAAGCCGTGGCCGTTGACGTTTATTATCTGAAAGGCCTTGCGCAATCATTATTGACAGCGCTGAACGTAAAAGGTGTGACGTTAGAAAATGGTGACAACACGAATTTGGATGCTTCGCTGAACATTTTCATTGGAAAGGAAAAAGCCGGAGAAATCGGCAGCGTAAAAAAATCATTGGCAGGTAAATTCGACGTGAAGCAGCAGGTTTTGTTTGCGGATTTTTATTGGGATGTTTTGCTAAAAAATGCAGGCAGTAAAATCGCTTTTAAAGAGATTCCAAAATACCCGGTGGTAGAAAGAGACCTGGCGATGATTTTGCCAAAGGATATGTCCTACGGCGAGGTTCAGGACAACGTGAAAAAACTTCGTATGCCGCAGTTGCGTGATGTGAGATTGTTTGACGTTTTTGAAAGTGATAAATTGGGCAAAGACAAAAAATCCCTGGCTGTGAACTTTACGTTTCTGGACGAAGAAAAAACCCTGACGGATAAAGAAATTGATGGCTGGATGAATAAGATCATGGCAACATTGGAAAAGAATCTGGGCGCTGAAATCCGCAAGCAATGACCGTTGACCAGCAGTTTACGACGCTCTACGAAAAGCTGCAAAACCTTTTGCGGCAGCACAACCGTTTGGAAAGAGAGAACGATAAGCTGCGCGAAGAAATAGAAGAATGGAAAGCAAAGGAAGCGGCAGCTTTAAGCAAGGCAGATGAACTGCAACAACAGATCTCTATTTTAAAAATGGCAGCGGGCCAGATGAACGACAAGGATAAAAAAACCTTGGAGCAAAAGCTGAATCAGTACATTAAAGAGATAGACAAGACCATTGCGTATTTAAGTCAGTAAATCAGTAATCAGTGATGAGTAATGAGTGCGTGGTACGGGTAAAATCTTTTCGCATCACAGGCGTTTTATATTGCAGAGCAAAACTCACCACTGATCATTCATTACTCATTTTATGAACGACGAACTCATTCCTCTTAACCTCGTCATCGGCGACAGAAACTATCGCGTACGCATCCAACCCAAGGACGAAGAAGTGGTACGCAAAACCGCCAAAACCATCAACGATAAAATCATTGAGTTCAAAACCATGTTTGCCGGCAAAGACATGCAGGATTATATCGCAATGGTGCTGGTTTGGTTTGCAACCGAGCAAAACGCCGCCATCACCAATGTGATGAATATGGATAATGTCAGCAGCCGTTTGCAAACGCTGGAAAATTTAATTGATACGGCGCTGGAACGCAGTGGCGGTTAATCGGCTCTTTTCGCCGGTGGCAGCTTCTTTTTATAAATCTCCGCCTTTTGCGCAATGCTTAATTTAAAATACCGCGGCGACGGCGAAGGCAAAACATCTATCGCTGCATAATCCGGAAACATTTTTTTGAATTCTTTTTCTACAAAACGGCTGGTGCAGAAAACCTGCGGTTGAAAGGACTTTAAAATTCTTTCGATTTCATCTTTGTTGTACTCCACTATCTGCAGATTCTCGTCAAGGTTGCTGCCCGCCGTGCGAATGATGGAATTAAAAATATCGGTGATGCCGATGCCGGCTTCTTTAAACAACTGCTGCTTGGCTTTTTTTGTTTTTAACTCCCGGCAGTATGCTACTTCCAATATTCGCCACAGTTGATTGTAGGGCGAACCGTAAAACCAGGCATTTTCATTCAGACCACCGTGGGTTTGCTCCTTGCCCGGAAAGCTGCCAATGATTAAACATTTCATCGACGATGGAACAAAAGACGCAAAAGGATGGGATTCTATTTTTAGCGAAGCCATGGGAGTTCTTTTGCAATTTACTTTCCAGCAAGTCAGCCTCAACGGTCTGGTTTAAAATCGGCCCGCTTTCTCTATCTTCGCTCACTTTCCTTTTTCGAAGAAAAGGAGCATTATCTACCCAAACAAAACAATAAAACGATTGATTAATGGAACTCAGTATAGCGACCCTGATCATTGCCGTCGTTGCCCTTGTGGTGGGCATCGTTGCGGGAAAATTCATCTTTGCCAAAGACACAAAAAAGAAAGTTGACGAAGCCGAACTCCACGCACAAACCCTGATAAAAGAAGCCGAACTCCGCGCCGAAACCATTCGCAAGGAAAAAGAATTATCGGCCAAAGAAAAATTTGTGCAACTGAAAGCGGAGCACGAAAAAGAAGTGCTGGAGCGCAACCGTAAAGTAGGCGAAGGCGAGAATCGCATCCGGCAAAAAGAACAAGGGCTTAACCAAAAAACAGAACAGTTAGAGCGGCAGATCAAAGAGAACAACGCCATCAAGGAAAACCTCACCCGCCAGATGGACGTGATTAGCCTAAAGCAGGCCGATTTGGAAAAGCACCAGGAAGAACACGCCCGCCGCCTGGAAAAATTGGCCAACCTCACGGCCGATGAAGCCAAAGCGCAACTCGTTGAAAGTTTAAAGCAAGAAGCGCATTCACAGGCCCTCGGTCTTCAGCAGGAAATCATTGACGAAGCCAAACAAAAGGCCAACAAAGAAGCCCGCAAAATCATCATTCAATCCATTCAGCGCACCGCCGCCGAGCAGGCCATTGAAAACGCCATTACTGTTTTCAACCTGGAAAGCGACGAGATTAAAGGACAGATCATCGGTCGCGAAGGCCGGAATATTCGCGCCATAGAAGCCGCCACCGGCGTGGACTTGATTGTGGACGACACGCCGGAAGCCATTATCCTTTCCTGCTTCGATCCGCTGCGCCGCGAGATTGCACGGTTAAGCCTTCAGCGCCTTGTTACCGATGGCCGCATTCACCCGGCACGCATTGAAGAAGTGGTTGAAAAAACAAAGCGCCAGTTGGAAGAACAGATAATGGAAATTGGCGAACGCACGGTGATTGAACTGGGCATTCACGGTTTGCACAAAGAATTGGTACGACTCGTGGGCAAGATGCGCTTCCGCTCCTCTTACGGACAAAACTTGTTAATGCACAGCCGCGAGGTGGCCAATCTATGCGGCATTATGGCGGCTGAATTGGGATTGAACCCGAAGCTTGCCAAACGTGCCGGCTTGTTGCACGACATTGGTAAAGTACCCGACGAAGAAACCGAATTAAGCCACGCTCTTTTGGGTGCGAAACTGGCCGAGAAATACGGCGAGGTTCCGGCAGTGATCAATGCCATTGGCGCCCACCACGACGAGATGGAAATGCAATTTGTGATTTCGCCCATCGTGCAGGCCTGCGATGCCATCAGCGGCGCAAGGCCGGGTGCACGGCGTGAGATCATGCAGCAATACCTGCAACGGATTAAAGAACTGGAAAACCTTGCACAAGCCTACAACGGCGTTGAAAAAGCCTACGCCATTCAGGCCGGACGCGAGTTGCGTGTGATTGTGGAAGCCGATAAAGTAACGGACGGCGACAGCGAAAAGCTTTCGTTTGACATTGCGCAAAAGATTCAAACCGAAATGACTTATCCGGGGCAGATTAAAGTAACCGTAATAAGAGAGAAACGGGCGGTGAACGTGGCGAGATAGTCTGAACCGGGATTTGGGGAGATTTTGAGGATTAGGAGGAAATGAAAACAATCTTATAAAGCAAGAGTCGTTCGGTGATGAACGACTCTTTTATTTCCAATAAATCTTTTTCAATCCACCCAAATCGTGGTTCGGACTTACTGGTTCAGACAATTTCCTTAAAATCTCATAAAATCCCAGTTCCGGCTAAAAATCTCTAATTGCAAATCCCGAATCCGGAATCTTTCCCCTACATTTGCCTCCCTAAAATTCTGAGTTATGAACGCCGCTGTTGCTTTTGTACACGAGCAGTTAACCAACAAGAAAAGCTTACCCAAGTTTAAAGCCGGTGACAACGTTACCGTGAACTATAAAATCATTGAAGGAAACAAAGAACGCATCCAGTCCTTTCGCGGCGATGTGATCAAATGCCAGGGTGAAGGCGCTACTGCGTCGTTCACCGTTCGCAAAATTTCCGACGGTATTGGCGTAGAAAGATTGTTCCCTTTTTTCTCGCCCAACATTGACTCCGTTGTGGTAAACAAAGCCGGCCGCGTACGCCGCGCCAAGCTTTACTACCAGCGCGAACGCAGCGGCAAATCGGCACGCATCCAGGAAAAGAAAAGAGCCGTCGCCGGAAAAGCAACAGCTTAATTTTTTAAACAATATTCAAAAGCGGAAGTCAGATCTTCCGCTTTTTTATTGCAAAAAAATAACGGCCAGCCGCTTTTTTTTGAAATATCTTTGAACACTATTCCTTCATTCTTAAATCCATTTTATGGGACCTTTAGGTTTTAACGAAATTCTGATTATCCTCATCATTGTGCTGCTGCTGTTTGGTGGCAAAAAAATTCCCGAACTGATGCGTGGCTTGGGTCGCGGCGTTCGTGAGTTTAACGATGCGAAAGACAACGTACGCAAGGAGATTGAAAGCGGAGTGAACGATAACCGTTCTTCCAACACAACCACTACTTCGAACACCACGAACACGCCTTCGCAAACGCAACCTTAATTTTCATCTTTCGCCATTTTCGTTAAGGTTTGTTTTTATTTTCCTCCATTGAACAATATCACGCAGATTTATACAGCGGTCGTACCACCTGCACGCAGGCGGTACGACACTTTCTTTCCCGCATACAGGAACAATCTTCTTTAAATGCCTTTGTAGAGGTCTTTGCCGACGAGGCATTGGCCCGCGCCGAAGAATTGGACAGGACAGAAAGTAAGGGAAAACTTCACGGCGTTGTTATCGGCCTGAAAGACAACATCTGCTACAAAGGCCACAAACTCTCAGCAGCTTCGGGCATCCTTCAAAATTTTACCTCGCTTTATTCGGCTACCGCCGTTGAAAGGCTATTGCAGGAAGGCGCCATTATCATTGGCCGCCAGAATTGCGACGAGTTTGGGATGGGTTCAACCAACGAGAATTCTTTTTACGGGCTGGTCATCAATCCAAACAACGCGGCACACGTTCCCGGCGGTTCTTCGGGCGGAAGTGCGGTTGCTGTAAAAGCCGGTCTTTGCATGGTTTCGTTGGGCAGCGACACCGGCGGTTCCGTTCGCCTGCCGGCAGATTTTTGTGGTGTCGTTGGTATAAAGCCTTCTTACGGAAGCGTGTCACGTCACGGCCTGATTGCTTATGCTTCTTCCTTTGATGTAATTGGCGTTTTAGCGAATACTGCCCATGACGCTTCAACCGTTTTAGAAGTCATTGCAGGACCGGATGATTTTGACAGCACGGCCCTTACACAAACACCGGATTGGTCATCCGCGCAAAGCGAAAGCAAAAAATACCGCATTGCCTATTTTCCCGAATGGGTAAACCACCCTTCCATTGACCCGGAAATTTCCGAAGCCATTCAGCAGAAGTTGCAAAAGCTAAAAGAAGAAGGCCATACAGTTGAGGCAGTGACTTTCACATTGACCGACTACATTGTTCCCACGTATTATATTCTTACTACAGCCGAAGCGTCCAGTAATCTTTCGCGTTACGACGGCGTTCGGTACGGCCCAAAGCAGGACGGATCTGCTCAAAACCTTACCGCATTTTATCAACAAGCTCGTAAAAATGGTTTTGGCAGCGAAGTAAAGCGCCGCATCATGCTCGGCGCCTTTGTTTTAAGTGCCGGCTATTACGATGCTTATTTTACCAAAGCCCAACAAGTTCGCAGGCTTTTGCAGCAACAAACATCTCTCATTTTCAACGCTTTTGATTTTATTCTGGCGCCAAATGCTCCCTCTGTTGCCTATAAACTGGGCGAAAAAAATGAGGATAAAGTAGCCATGTACATGGGCGATGTTTTCACCGTTTTTGCAAATCTTACGGGTGTGCCCGCTGTTAGTTTACCGCTTTTTAAACATTCCTCTAACCTTCCTTTTGGACTTCAAGTGCTCTCCTCTCCCCAAAATGAGGTATGTTTGCACCGCTTTTCGCATCAACTGATGCAACAATCAGAGAGAGAGTAAGTTTCCCGTGTGTTTTTGGCTAACCATCCTAAAAAGATTGTGATGAACAAACTCCTGTTGTTGGCTACCATTCTCGTCAGTTTTTTATTGAGGGATTACGCAGCCGCTACTCCGCTTCGCGGAACGAGCAACCAAAGCGATACCGCCGATGTTGAACTCCTGAAAGCAGATCCCAAACTTGGTTTTAAAGATCTCTTTGAACAAGGCATGGAAAGCGATTTCCATTTTGCCAAACTCAATCCCAGAGCCGTTTCGTTTGTACAGGATTACATGGAAGAAGAAGGCGAGAATTTAGCCCGCCTAAAGATTACTGGCAAACGCTATTTCACCATTATTGAGTCGGCATTGGAGAAAAGAAACCTGCCAACCGAATTGAAGTACCTGGCCGTGATTGAATCGGAGTTAAAACCCGGTGCCACTTCGGTAAAGGGCGCCGGCGGTCCCTGGCAACTGATGCCCGAAACAGCCCGAGACCTTGGCCTACGTGTAAACGGTCGCGTGGACGAGCGTCGCGACTATTTTAAGAGCACATACGCCGCTGCACGCTACCTGGCTTATTTGTATGAATTGTACAACGATTGGTTGTTAGTGATTGCTGCCTACAACGGCGGTCCGGGCAAGGTGAACACAGCCATTAAACGCAGTGGCAGCCGCAACTTTTGGGACTTGCAGCAATATCTTCCGGCCGAGAGCCGCAACCATGTAAAGAAGTTTATTGCCACGCACTACATCATGGAAGGCGAAGGTGGGCTGACGACGTTAACAAAGGCAGAAACCGACGATTTGAATCTATCGCCTACGGTTGTTGACGGCTCAATAGCCGTGCAAAACATCAGCGGTAAATATCATTCAAAAGCCATTGCCGACAACATTAAAATGAGCCTGACTGAATTTGCCAGACTGAATCCGAATTTCGACAAACAGCTTTCGTCAAAAGGCGCTTATGAGTTGCGCTTGCCGAATGATAAAATGGAATTGTTTACTTTGAATAAAGTGCCCATTCTTCAAGAATCCGTCAGCATTTTATTGGGTATGGTAAAGAACTAAAAATATTTCCACTTAAGGTTGAGTGCTGGCTGCAAAGCCGGCACTTTTTATTTGCGTAAGAAGTCAAACGTGAGGCCGATGTAAACTTTAGCGTAAAAGCCTTTACGGTTTCACGTTTGTCATTTCACTTCCCCAAAACCTGCCGGATGGCTTCGGCTTTTAACATGCATTCCTCCCATTCTTTTTCAGCATCGCTATAAAACGTGATGCCCGAGCCAACCTGGTATGAAAGAATCTTTCTTGTTTGATTGTACATAAGGCTTCGGATGACGACGGCCAAATCAAAATCGCCGTCCGGATTAATGTACCCAACAGCACCTGAAAAAATTCCTCTTGCCGACGGCTCGTATTCACCAATCAGTTGCATCACACGGTGCTTGGGCGCACCGGTCATGGAGCCCATGGGGAACATGGCTTCAACGATTTTTGAGAACGAAATATTTTCCTTTAATTCTCCGCTAACGGTTGAAATCATTTGATGAACCTGCGGAAAAGCATACGTGCCGAACAACTCGTCAACAACAACTGAGTTTTCATTGCAAATGCGTGTAAGATCGTTGCGCACCAAGTCAACAACCATTACGTTTTCGGCTTGCTCCTTCGGACTTTCGCGCAACTTTTTTTTTAGTTCTTCGTCTTTTTCAACCGAAAACAAATCCCTTTTTATTGTGCCCTTGATGGGCTGAGAAACCAAATGATTTTTCTCCTTCATTAAAAAACGTTCGGGACTGGCGCAAAGCAAATATTTATCGTGCAGCCGATAGAAAGCCGAGAAAGGATTGGGCGAAACTGCCATCAGTTTTCGAAAAACAATTAAAGGATCAATCACGGCTTCGTAAGCAAAAAACGCCTGGCAAAAATTGATTTCATAACAATCGCCCCGAAGAATATGCTCTTGCAACGACCGGATTTTTTCAATGTAACCTTCTTTACTTAAAAGGCCCTTGGGCGCAACTGGCGATGCAAAATTTTCCTCTTCCGTTATGGACGGACAATGGATGATGTCGGCAAAAACTTTTGCGGGATTAGAGGCATGAACGAAGAGATGTTCCTGCTTTATTTCCAACACAATTTGCGGCTCAAAAAAATAAAAAAGTGGAAAGCCAATCTTGTCTTCTTTAAGTGAAGTGAGCGGATAAAGACTGTTCCCGAGTTCATAAGCGAGATGGCCGAAAAGCCAGCGTTTTTTGCTGAAGAAACCGTGCGCATCTTTAATGTCAATGCCTTCTGCAAAATCGCTGACCCCGGCCGCTACGAGGCATTCAAGCCGGTGCGGTGCATTGTTGTATTCCTGGTTGTCCAGATAACAAAAAATGCCGAACGGTTTTACCCAGTTCAGCATTTTTTTCTTGAACGCCGGCACGTCAGTCAGTTTATAACTGCATTGGTTCAGCGTTGTATCCATCAAATTTAATAATCGTCGTCGTCGTCAAAGCCGCCGCTGGCGCTGTCGTTGTACAGGTCCATGTCGCTGAAGTCTTCCTCTTCTTCCGGCTTGAAATCTTCTTCTTCCTCTTCTTCTTTGCCTTTTCCTTTTTTGGATTTGGGAACGTCAAACTCGTCAAAGTCCGGATCCCAATCGTCGTCCTCTTCTTCTGCGCCCGCCTCATCATCGTCGGCATCGTCATCATCATCGGCTGCAGCTTCACCCTTCGCCGCTTTCTTTGGCGCTACGTCTTCATCTTCCAAATCATTATCATCGTCCTTCTTTGTCTTTGCCGAGCGTCCTTTGGCCTGCGCCAACAATGTGTCAAGTAAAGTTGTGCCCGAGAAAACTTCCTCTCCTAAAATTTCTGCTGCCATAACTGTTTGCAATTGTCGGTGTAAAATTTATTGAAGGGCGTCAATCCGCCAAATTTTCGCACCTTTTTTTTCTGCTCAGATTTTGATTAGTTGATCGCGGCCCGGGCCGTTCGAAATATACTTTACTTCTGCGCCCAGTGCCCCGTTGATAAATTGAATATAGTCTTTCATCTCGGTGGGCAGATTGGCTGCGTTTTTAATTGAAGACGAATCACAGTTCCAGCCTTTGAAAGATTGGTATTTTGGTGCAATGGCCGCATGTGTCATTTGAAAGGGAATCTCCTTTGTTTCTTTTCCGGCCATTTCATACGCCGTGCACACGTTTAATTCCTCAAAAGCATCCAGCACATCTGCTTTCGTCATTACAATTTGCGTCACACCGTTCAACATACACGCATATTTGAGAGCCACTAAATCCATCCAGCCGCAACGGCGGGGACGGCCTGTGGTAGCGCCAAACTCGTTGCCCACTTTGCGCAGCTTCTCGCCGGTTTCATCTTCCAATTCTGTTGGAAAAGGGCCGCTGCCCACGCGGGTGCAATAAGCCTTGCTTACGCCGATGACTTCCTTTATCTTTTGCGGTGCAATGCCCAGGCCGTTGCACACGCCAGCGGAGATGGTATTGCTTGAGGTTACAAACGGGAAGGTGCCGAAATCAATGTCCAACATGCTGCCCTGCGCACCTTCGGCCAATACCTTTTTGCCCGCGGAAATTTTATCGTTGACGAAGTATTCGCCGTTGACAATGTTGAGCGATTTCAAAAATTCAATGGCTTCAAAAAACTCTTCTTCCCATTCCGAAATCTCTTCCGTGAAGTTGTAATTGTCGAGCAACTTTTGGTGCTTCAACCGGAGCTTGATGTATTGCGTAGTAAAACTCTTGTGCAGCAAATCGCCCACACGCAAACCGTTGCGGCCTGTCTTGTCCATGTAAGCCGGACCGATGCCTTTTAGTGTTGAACCTATTTTGCTTTCTCCCTTCGAAAGTTCCGCAGCTTTGTCCAAAGCTCGGTGTGTGGGAAGAATGAGATGCGTTCGTTCGGAGATGAAAAGATTTTTTTTGAGGTCAATGCCGAAGGCGGCAACTTTTTCTGATTCTTTGCGCAGCGTTACGGGATCAAGCACCACGCCGTTGCCAATGAGATTTACTGTTTGCTCGTGAAAAACGCCGGAGGGAATTTGGTGCAACACAATTTTTTTATCGCCCACATACAGTGTATGCCCGGCGTTTGGACCGCCCTGGAAGCGGGCAATCACATCGTATTGCGAAGCGAAGTAGTCCACGATTTTTCCTTTGCCTTCATCGCCCCATTGCAGCCCAAGAATTACATCAACCATAAGTATTTTTTAGCGGGGCGAAGATACCCCCTGTCCCCCTAAAGGGGAGACTTAAACCGAAAAAACTTTTCAGCCTTTAAATGTTCTTTTGAAAGAGAAATTTTTGAGGGCCAGAAGCCAGAATATTATTTAGCTGCCGTAGAGGCCATGCTGAGTCTTCGACAAGCTCAGATTGACAAAGCCGACGCATTGCACACTTGTGCGCTTTGTTCGCTATTGAACAGTTGCCTTGGTTTCATTGCCGCAATGCGCAATAAATATTGCGCAATGAGTTTTGATGAAAACCAGCAAATTGAAAATTTTTATATTGCGTATAACTGCAGAAACGCTTACTGTTAGGCGTAAGCTGACGCCTTTAAATTTCTATCTATCAAATATGACTTTGGCTATCCTTAATGGAGCGATTGACTTTTTGAATGACCAATATTGGCACGACAGTTCTTTAAGAGAGATTACTATTAATCGGACAACATCCTATGATGCCATCATTCTTGTAATTGACCTTTTAAGTGATTGGAAAAATAATATTTCTTCAACGGTGAGAATAACTTTTAAGAACTGTTTTGTGTTCAAAGCAAACATGAATGGTGGAGTTGTATGCCAATTGGAAGGAGAGCCTATCCATTCGGCTTCTTGCGACAATAATAATCCTTTAATTGTAGCGAGCCTCTTTGACAAGACCACAGCAAATAACCATGCTTATTTTAAAATGGGAATGAGTTCAACAGGTTCAATTATCGAAATTGTGTTTGATGAAATTGACGTTGAGGCAGCATAGAACGAAGAAGCCTACGCACAACAGTGTGTTTATAAAATTGTGGAGGACGTTAAGCATTCGACTATAAATTACTATTTTGCTTTTATGGTTAATTGAACCAGACGTTTTTCAAATGCCACAACCTCATAAACACTTTAACGTTGTACGTCACCTTAACACCAAGTCACACCGCATGATAATCTTCAAGAACGGCCAAATCCCAAACCTCGATTTCAAGCAGGCGATAAAGAAACCCATTCCCGTTCGCTGCATACAAATGCAGGAAGCTTTTCGCGTGGAAACGCTGGAAGGAATTGTTGAAGGCAAGGCCGGTGATTATTTAATGGTTGGTGTAAAAGGCGAAATGTATCCCTGCGCGAAAGAAATCTTTGAAGAGACCTACGACATTCTTTAAATCGTTTGAAGAGACAACGTTGGACAGGACACGCCAATGGCGTTTCCCTACTTGCCAATAATTCCCGACAGAATATTGATGGTGAAAGCTACGATCACGGTGTTGTACACAAAGGACAAAAGCCCGTGTACCATCACCAGCCGGCGAATGTGCTTGCTGCCCACCGACACATCCGACACCTGAAACGCCATGCCCAACACAAAAGAGAAATACGCAAAGTCTAGCAGATCGGGCGACTCGTCGTTGGGGAAATTAAGACCCCCGCAGGGTTGCTGCTGGGCCTTTTCTTCAGCCGTTGGATAGCTGTAATACAAGTGTGCATAACGCAGTGTAAACAGCGTATGAATCAGCAGCCACGAACACGAAACGGCCACCGCCGAAAGCAGGATGTGAAGCGTCAACCCCACCTTGTTGTAATGCGGCATGCCCTGCAACAAGGCAATGATGGCAAAGAGCGAAATAAAAGCCGCCGTTACCACAAACAAAAAGGTCATCAGCGGGCTATTATCCTGTTCACTCACCACCGCGCCAATGGTGGTGGGATCGTTGATGAAAATAGTGATCCAGGCAAAGGCAAGTACGGTGATTGAGAAGCCAATCCACGCATACAAAAACGAAACAGCTGCGTCAACGGCAAAGACTCGTAACGAAAAGAACAGGCCCGCACCCAGCGCAAGCGCCAACAGCAGGCGTGTGGTTCGGTGAATGCGGTTGAGCGTTTGAAAAAAAGGCATTCATCAAATTTAAAAGATGCCCGCACAAGCACAACGGATTTTCTTTTTGAGATGCAGTGTGCAAATCGTTTATCCTTCATCATAACGTCCTTTTGCTTACGCATTTTTCTTTCTACCTTTCTGTTCACATCCGGCCGTGCTTCTGTAAGAACAGCAAGAAATTGTTCATCTTAAATCAACTCATCATGGCAAGCGTTACCAAAACCAAAACCGTTCAGCGCGGCGATTGGCGCACGCTGGAATCGGGATGGAACTTTCATTGTTATGTGCAGTTCCTTTTGCCCCGCGGCGCACAGGTAAAAATCCGCTACGGCGGCGGCTGGCCGTTTGGCTGGGACAGCCAGAACAAAACACTAAACGGACAAACAACGGTGCAACTGGAAGTCACAAGCGGCTCAAGCAAGGCCTATGCAAGAGTGCAAATAAAGGTGCAGGAAACCACCGCCGTAACGTACACTTACATTGCTGCGTGAAGCCGCTTTGCAACCTTTCAATTGTGCGGGTTAAAATGATAACTTCGACGCTAAACATTTTACAAGAGGATTTTCCTTCTTCGTTTATGAACCCGAACGACTGCAAAAAACTCGTCATCGCAATCTTCTTGTGTTTACTGTGCCCTCTTGCTGTGCAGGCGCAAGCATCCAATTCGGTCTATAACAAAAGCCTTGCTGATTCGTTGGGCGCTGATGATTACGGCATGAAGATGTACGTGCTGGTGATGCTGAAAACCGGTCCGGCAAAGATTGCCGACAAAGCAAAAACCGACAGCTTGTTTGGCGGGCATCTGAAGAACATCAAGCGCCTTGCAAGTATTGGAAAGATTGTGGTGGCCGGGCCGCTGCAAAAAAACGATGAGCATTACGAAGGCATCTTTATCCTCAATACAAAAACAAAAGAAGAAGGAAAAGCTTTGCTTGATACCGATCCGGCCGTTCACGCCGGATTACTTGAACCCGTGTTGTATGGCTGGTACGGCTCTGCGGCCTTGCCTTTGTATTTGCCGGCCGTAGAAAAAGTAAGCAGGAAAACTTTCTGAAGATTTTTTATGGCGTCATTAAAAACCATCTTCAAAGCGGCATTGATTGTGGGTACACTCGACATCTGCGCAGCGTTTATTCAGGTTTATGCGCAAAGCGGAAAGCCGCCGTTCAAACCGGTCTTAAATTTTATTGCCGCGGGTTTGTTCGGCAAGAATTCGGGCTTAAGCGAAGGCGCAACAATAACCGCAGGATTGCTCATTCACTATTTTGTTGCAACGGCATTTACGTTCTTTTTCTTCCTGGTTGTGGACAGACTTTCGTTTGCCAAAAGTCATCGCTTGCTAACCGGAATTGCCTATGGCGCTTTTATCTGGGCCGTCATGAATTTGTTCGTTCTTCCCACCACCAAAACACGTCCCTTTGTTTTCAACCTTTCAAAAAATGCACTGGCAATGGGCATTCTGATTGTATGCATCGGCATACCGTTGGCTTTCCTCGCTCATCAGAAACGGAGAATGAATTACGCAGTTGCATAATTAAGAAAACAAACACCGTGCAACCAATCAACTACTTCCTCCGGCTCCATGTAATAAAATCAGTTGAGGGGATTTTTTCTACACCCAATAGACGCAGCATCGTCACCATTTGCCCGCGGTGATACGTGCCGTGATTAAACATGTGCAGCAGCATTTGATAGACCGGTTGCTTAAAACGTTCGCCCAGCGAATTCAAATAAATGAATTCGTGTTGCAGACCGTGTTCGTTCAAGCCGCTCACCCACTCCTGCCAATGCTTGTCTTGCGTTTGCAGTTGTGTACTTAACGCCAAAAAATTTCCGCTGAAGCTTTCGCTGGGACGTTCAATTTTTTCCTTCAATTTGATGCGTTGCCACCAAATGCTTTCGGCATCCAGCACGTGCAAAACTGTTTTAAACAGGCTCGGGAAACTGCTTTTTATTTCGGCCTTCTGCTGTTCTTCCGGCAAGGCTTCAACGGCAGAAAGAAGCAGATTGTTTGCCCATAAATTATACGCGGCGTATTGCAGAAAAACTTCCTTCATGGCAAAAAAAGCGGTTTACATTTGAGGCTCGAAATAACGAAAACGACACATTTTCATGGCTAAAAAATTTTCACCAAAAGGCTTTGGTTCTACTGCCGTTCATGGCGGTCATGTGCAGGACCCGAACTACGCTCACCAAACGCCCATATACGCATCAAGCACTTTTGTTTACGATACCGCCGAACAAGGCATGAAGCGCTTTAGCGGCGCAGAAGAAGGCTACATTTATTCGCGTTGGGGCAACCCCAGTTTTCGTGAACCTGCAGAAAAAATTACCGCACTCGAAACCTTTGGGCTGAATATCGAAGCCAAGGGTATCCTGCACGCATCGGGCATGGCGGCCATTTCAACGCTGCTCTTGTCAACGTTAAAAGCAGGCGATAAAATTCTCACGCATTATTCCTTGTATGCCGGAACCGATGACATACTGCGTTTGCTGCTTCCGCAATTTGGCATCGAAGCCGTGGTGATTGATTTGCGGGATTTAAACAAAGCAGAAGAGGCCATCAAAAACGACGCGTCCATTAAACTGATGTACCTCGAAACGCCGGCCAACCCGACAATTCAGATTGTGGACATTGAAGCCTTAACGGCCATTGCCAAACGGTACCATCTTTTGGTGACTTGCGACAATACTTTTGCCACGCCTTACCTGCAACAGCCCTTGAAGTACGGCGTTGATTTTGTGGTTCACTCCACTACAAAATTTTTGAACGGTCACGGTACGGCCATTGGCGGCATTTTAATCGGTCGCGATGTGGAATGGATGAAAACCAAAATCACCAAAACGCACCGCATGTTGGGCGGAAACTCCAATCCTTTTGACGCCTTTCTTCTAACACAGGGATTGAAGACGCTTGAACTGCGCATGGAGCGGCATTGCAGCAACGCGTTGCAGGTGGCTAATTTTTTATCGGGCCGTTCCGCCGTTGCAAAAGTGAATTACGAAGGGCTTCTCTCCCATCCCGAACACGACATTGCAAAAAAACAAATGCGCAAACCCGGAGGCATGTTGAGCTTTGAGTTGAAAGAAGGTTTTGAAGGCGGCAAAAAATTTATGGATGCTTTGCAAATGTGCACACGCACCGTCTCGCTTGGAACCGTTGACACCTTGCTTTGCCATCCGCCTTCGATGACGCATTTCAGCGTGCCCAAAGAACACCGCGAAAAATACGGCATCACCGATGGCTTGATAAGAATGAACGTAGGCATTGAAAACATTGAAGATATTTTGAGCGATTTGGAACAGGCACTAATCTGAACCGGGATAACTGGGAAGAATGGGATGCTTGCGATTATTTATCCAATGAATTCTACCATTCCCATAAATCACAGTTTAGACAAAAAAACACAACAAATGAACCGAGAACAACAAAGCCAGGAAACGTCCGGCTCAATGTACCGGATGGATGCACCACAAACCACAAACCACAAACCACAAACGCTCATCCGTCGTGCGGTGCGGGAAGACTGTGCCCGCATTTTAGAATTGGTGAAAGAACTGGCCGTTTATGAAAAAGCACCGGATGAAGTAACCGTAACGCTAAAACATTTTGAAGAAAGCGGCTTCGGTTCAAACCCGGTGTGGTGGGCCTTTGTGGCCGAAATGAACGGCCGCGTTGAAGGCTTTGCACTTTATTACATCCGCTTCAGCACCTGGAAGGGCCAGCGCATGTACCTCGAAGATTTTCTGGTAACGGAAAAGTTGCGCGGACAAGGCATGGGCAAACTTTTGTTTAATCAATTACTTATCGAAGCCAAAGAAAAAGGCTTTAACGGCATTGTGTGGCAAGTGCTGGAATGGAACGAACCGGCCATCAACTTCTACAAAAAATACCAGGCCTCCTTTGATGCTGAGTGGGTGAATTGTGCGATTGCTTTGACTTAAAGCGTTGGTTGTTGTTCATTGGCCGTTGCCGCATAGATACGAACAACAAACAACGGTCAACGGCCAACTCATCCCTCGCGGCAAAACATTTGCAACGATGGATGAGTTAATACGCCAATGACCCGTACACTCATCAAAAAATGCTTCGCTCTTTCTGTTGGCTTTGTCCCGCCGCTTGTTTTGTTGGCTCAAAACAGCGGCGATTTTCCCGTGCCGCCCAACGATTCCGTCATCACTTGTGCAAGCCGGCAGTATCGTTCGAATTCCTTTCTGCGACGGCTTTTTATGGGCAGCAATTACCGTATGGAATGGGCACAGGAAGTGAAGCTTCCCGTTTTTCATTTTTCGGGTTCGGGGTTTACCGTGAAGGATTTGGGCGGCGGCATGCAAACCAAATCTCTGCACATCGTGGATGCGATGGGAAAGCAATGGAGCCTGCGCACGGTGGATAAATTCATTACCGATGCGGCGCTTACACCGGCGCTTCGAAATAAAGTTGGCCGCGGCCTTTCGCAAGACCTCATTTCTGCCGCCTTTCCGTATGCCGCGCCGTTGGCCGGTGAGCTGGCCTACGCAGCGGGCATCACAGCCGCAAGACCGCAGGTTTTTTTTGTGGCCGATGATCCTTCGCTTGGACAATACCGGGATGTTTTTGCCGGCAGGCTTTGCACGCTGGAAGAAAGAGACCCGGGCTTTGACAGCACCGCCGATTCGGAAACCTTGCTGAAAAATATTCGCGGCAGCAACCGCTACAAAGCGCAACAGGAAATTTATTTGCGGGCACGGCTGTTGGACATGTTGATAGCCGATTGGGACCGTCACGCCGACAACTGGCGCTGGGGGTTGAAAGATTCGGCGGGTTTCCGGTTTTACTGTGCCGTTCCCCGCGACCGCGACTGGGCTTTTTATTACAGCAAAGGCTGGGTGCCGTTTCTGGCCCAAAAAAGCGGCGGCATTTCCTGCCTTGTTCCCTTTACTAAAAGATTAAAGAATGTAAAAATGCAAAGCTGGAAGGCCTGGACGATGGACGAAGAACTGACAAATGAATTGAACGCTGCCGCATGGGAAAAATGCATTGATTTATTCTGCAACAAACTAACGGATGAAGTCATTGAAAGGGCCGTTCAACACTTGCCGGCCGCTGTTTACAAAACCGACGGCGAAGCCTTTGCACAAAAATTAGAAAGCCGTCGCGACGCATTAAAAAAAGAAGTGATGAAGTATTACCGCTTCCTGGCAAAAGATGCGGTGATTAACGGCTCAGCCAGTGATGAGAAATTTTTGGTCTCGGCAAATGGCGATAATTTACGCGTAACGGTTTACCGCAACGACGGGGAAAACGAAAAGCTTTATGAGCGAAGTTTTTCGCCGGAGGAAACGGCTTCGCTGACGTTAAGGGGCTTTGGCAGCGCCGATGTTTTTGAAATTGACGAAACGGTCCAATCGCCCATACGCATCAAGATCATTGGCGGCAAAGGCCGCAACCGTTACGACCTCAAAGGCGCTGTGCGAACAACCGTGTACGATGCAAAGGAAGGGGCCAACATTGTTCATGCAGGAAGGGCAAAATTTTATTGGCAGTATGATGCCAATCCGCTGCCGGATAAAGACTGAAGCGCCGGCCGCGATTGTCCGCAAAGATGACAACGGCGGCACGAACGGTTTTTTTTGCATTTTTGCACCAATTACAATCGCAGATGAAGATGAATGTTTACCCTTCGCTTTTGGAGAAGCAGCAGCACGGACAAAAGGCGTTTACGGTTTTGATTGATCCCGACAAGGTTGATTCATCTTCGCTTTCCTCGCTTGTTAAAGCCGCCAACGACAACAGGGTTGATTATTTTTTTGTGGGCGGCAGCCTCGTGGTTTCCGATCATTTGGACGAATGCATTGAACAAATCAAAAAAGAATCGGCCATTCCCGTTATTCTTTTTCCCGGTTCGCCTTCGCAACTGAGCTGTCACGCGGATGCGCTTTTATACCTCTCACTCATCTCGGGCCGCAACCCGGAGTTGCTCATTGGCCAGCACGTCATCTCCGCGCCTTTTGTAAAGAAGAGCGGCCTTGAAATTATTTCTACGGGCTATATGGTGATTGACGGCGGCGCACCCACAACGGTTTCGTACATCAGCGGCGCGGCGCCCATTCCTTCGGATAAAGCCGAAATAGCCTTGTGCACAGCCATGGCCGGCGAAATGCTAGGCCACAAACTCATTTACATGGACGCGGGCAGCGGCGCAAAAAAAGCCATTAGCGAAGAAATGATTTCGCTTGTTTCAAAAAACATTGACGTGCCGTTGGTAGTGGGTGGCGGCATTCGCGACGCGGAGAAAGCGTACCGCAATTGCAAGGCCGGTGCCGATGTGATTGTGGTGGGCAATGCCATTGAAAAGGAGCCTTCACTTTTGGAAGAAATGGCGGCTGCGGTGAGAGGTGTGAGTGTGGTGAAGTAAGTATTGGTCAATTAATCTTCTTGTTCAGTTTTTGGTTGGTAATCCATGGTGACTTGAACAAGAAGGTGCGTAAATACAACTGTTAGCGGCATAGAAACTTCATAGCAAAACCAGTGGAAACGTTTACTCTAAGTCAAATTGATAACATTGTGGTTAAGAAAGGAACAGAAGAATTCCTAACTGTTAAGCGCAGAATGGGTTTTCGGGTAAAGTCCTTCTTTTACCAAGAATCAAAACTCATTTTTGAGGCTGACCTTTTGACCTTCCCTCTTTATAAAAAAGTAAGTATAAAACATCAAGACTTTCCTTGTGCCATTGAAATGCACAAGGAAAACTCTTGGACCTATTCTCTTTCCTGTAATTCCAACTCTTATTCTTTTAAGGTTCGTTACTTCAAAAGACCTGCGTTCGTTCTGCTAAAAAATGGCGTTGAAGTAGCCACCATTGGAGGAAAAAGTTTAATCTCCTTTGGATGCAGATTTTATACTATGGAATCGGCCTTAGAGAGTAAGGAAGAAAATACATTGCTGCTGATGTTGTTTTTATCGCAGTTGAATCCTTTTGGAGCCGGGAATCCTCCATAAACGCCGCTAACATAGGTTTCATGCAATACAGGCAGAAGAATATGTGCTGAACAAAAGAATCACTATTTTGCTACTGTAATAAAATGAGGCTGACGCAACACAGAATATCTGTACTGCATAAAGCCGTTTAACGTTACCTGCAAGCCATACAACGTCCTAACTTGGTTAAATCATGAAAAGGGTAATTTTACTAACTGCTTTGCTTGTCTTAACCGGACAAGCCGTATTCAGCCAAAATAAAGACAAGACGTACATCTTAATACAAGGTGCATGGCACGGCGCCTGGTGTTGGTACAAAGTTGTTCCAATCATGAAAAAAAAGGTTACACCGTAATCGCTGTTGACCTACCGGGGCACGGAAAAGATACGACCAACCCTGAGTCGGTAACGTTCAAAATGTACGTTGATAAAGTAAAAGAAGTGGCCAACAACGTTCCCGGACAAGTGATTTTGGTGGGACACTCAATGGCTGGAACAGTGATCTCGCAGGCAGCAGAAGAACTGGGAAAAGACAAAGTGAATAAGTTGGTTTATGTGGATGCTTTTTTGCCAAAAAACGGGGAATCAGTCAGTAAACTGTTTGCGCTGCTTGCACAGACTTTACCAAAAGAAACCGACACCACAAAAGCTACCTTTCGAGAGGGAATTGTTACAGAAGCCAACGGCAAGACCAGTACATTTAAAAACGACGTAGCCGACGTTGTTTTTTACCATGATTGTTCTGCCAAAGACAAAGAATTAGCGCATAAAAGCCTAAGCAGGCAACCGGCAGAGCCATTGAGAGCAACCGTTTCTCTTACGGATAGTGTGTATGGACAAATTCCTAAGTATTACATCCTGTGTACAGAAAGCAAGGACATCGACAAAAGTCTTTTACCGACAAGAGCCAACTGCGAGAAAATAATTAAAATACCGTCCAGTCACTCCCCGTTTTTTTCGCGTCCGGAAGAGTTGTCGGAAATCTTTATGACACTATAAACTTTATCGCCGTTGTTGGTGTGAGGCGCAGTCCTGCGTTCAGCCACCAACAACCGAAGCACGAACCCTATTCTTTTCATGTAACGTAACCACTCCTGATTTCTGTTGTTGGTGCAGCCGCAACACAAGCCCAAGCGTCACATCAACAACGGCGTAATGGTGCAGCTACAAAACCAGGCGCAAGACCAGTAAGGTCATAAAACAGCGTTTAACATTTTTATCCGCAACCGAAAAAAAGAAATTCGTAATATCAACCATCAAAATCGTTTTATGAAACTGCGATCGCTTGGTTTATTTCTCTTGTTTGCTTCACTGTCTTCGTGCATAAAAAGGAGTACGTTTTGCTGGAAATGCACTACCACGCAAACCATGTATTACCGCAACGGCACGCAAACCACTTACGGGACAAGCGAAAACGAAGCCTGCGGTTTAACAAATGCCGATGCCAGCAATTACGAAAAACTGGGTTCTCAGGAAGTAAAAACCAGCGACGGCACCCTTGCCACCGTCAGAAAATGCACGCGGTAATTTTCCAATGCAAATGCTTCGCCAATCCGTTTCTTAACGCTGCAAGCTTTCCGCTTTTACCCTTGTCGGTGTATCGGCGCCGCTCACAATCGTTTTGCTGCTTTCAGCAATTGCTTTGACAATGTTTGTCATGTTCTCCAAATCAAGCGTACTCACTTCATCACTCACCTTGTGGTAGTTTGGTTCGCTGTCCATTTTTGAAGTAGAGATGGTGTGCGCCGGCACGCCAAGCCTTGCCAGCGTTGCGTTATCGGAGCGATAAAAAAGTTGCTGGTCGGGATAAGGATCGGGATGAAACTGAAAGGCCGTGCCCTGAAGATTTTTCTGCAAAATCTCGCCCATGTCGGTTTTTTCAAAACCCGTGATGTAAGCGCTGTTGGTTCCCCACTTGCTTTCGGTGCCAATCATTTCAATGTTGAACATCGCCACCACATCCGATGGGTTCATTTGCTGCGAAAAATATTGCGAACCAAAGCCGCCGATTTCTTCGGCCGTGAAAGCAGCAAACACCAACGTACGTTCGTTATTGCCCATCTTTTTAAAATGCTTTGCCAGCATAATCACCGCAGTCGTGCCCGCAGCATCATCGTTAGCGCCGTTGTAAATGCTGTCAGTTCCGACGGGACGACCAACGCCAAGATGATCGTAATGCGATGAGAAAACAACCTGCTCGGCTTTCTTTGATTTCCCCGGCAGAATGCCAACCACGTTGGCAAAATGGGTTTCTTCAAAATCATGGGAAGCTTTCACCGTGAAGGTTTTGGGCAAATCCGTCGCCAACAAAAAAATTTTGCTGTAAGGCGTTTGAAACATCGGTCGCTTAAAAGCACTCAATCGCGAAAAGTCGGGTGCATAGGACGGATCAACCAACACAATCAAATTTTTCTTTTCTGCGTTCAGCGCCCGGGCTTGCATAGCCATGTTGCCTCCGGCTTTGATGGTGCGCACTTCATAACCGGAGGCCTCGTTGACTTCTATCTCCGGTTGCGTTGTAATAATAAAAACATTTTTCGCATCAACGTCGCCGCCTTCGGCTTTGTACTTTAATTCCTTCAGCTTTGGCCGCACCATCACAAAGGGTTGCAGAAAACTGTTGCCCTGCAACGGTTGCAATCCTGCTTTTTTAAATTCAATCGCGATGAAAGCCGCGGCTTTGGCAATATCGGGCGAACCAGCCTTGCGTCCGCGCATGTCGTCCGAAGCCAAAACGTTTTCAATGCGGGTTGCTTCACTTACCGTGATGTCGTCGTTCTTTGACTGCGCATGAACAACCACGTTCGCTGTTAACAACAACAGCAACAAAATTTTTTTCATCATCTTTTGGGGATTGTTTTGAATTTCTTGTTCTCTGCATTGACCCATTAGCACATTGGCTAACCGGCACATTAAAGGCTCATCATTTCTTTAAACTTCACCGTTTGCCTGCGGCTGACTTCAATCTTTTCGCCGCCTTTTAATTCCAGCAACAAGCCGCCGTTAAAGTAGGATTCCACTTTGTCAATCAGGTGCAGGTTGACAATGTGCTTGCGGTTGGCACGAAAGAAAATTTTTGGATCGAGGCGTTCTTCCAGGGCATTGAGTGATTTTAAAATCAAAGGCTTGTTGGTGCCAAAGAAAACCTTGGCATAGTTGCCCACGCTTTCAAACAACCGCACCTCCGAAAGTTTTACAAACCAGCAACGTTCGCCGTCTTTTACAAACACTTGGTCGTGCTCGCCCAGCAAACCACAAGGAGAATAGCCGGTGCTTGCTGGTTGCGCCGCTTTTCCGTTTTGCAACTTTTTAATTTTTTCAACCGCATCGGCTAGTCGTTTTGGTTCGATGGGCTTAAGCAGGTAATCAAGTGCGTTTACTTCAAAAGCCTTTAGCGCATAATCGTCGTAAGCCGTGGTAAAGACAACCGTTGGCGCATGATCCAATTCCTGCAACATTTCAAAGCCGGTACGGCCGGGCATTTGAATGTCAAGAAAGATTAAATCGGGATTGTGGCTTTCTATTTTTTGCACCCCTTCTTCGGCATTAGAAGCTTCGTCTACTACTTCTACTTCGGGAAAGTCTTGCAGCAGTTTGCGAAGTTCGGCGCGGGCCAGGCGTTCGTCGTCAATGATAATGGCTCTCATGTGTGTTGGGTTATTTCTAAGCGCTAATTTAAGAATTCAGCAGACAGGCCGCATACGGAATCATTCGCAAGGTTCATACGCTTTCACCGGCTACATTTTTACCGCAGCGGCATCAGCACCTTCGCTTCCACAAGGCCGTTGTCCAATTGCTTTATTTCAAAGCTGGCTTTTTCACCGTACAAAAGATTCAGCCGGTCTTTGGTGCTGGCAATGCCAAATCCGCTGCTCTTTTGGTAACCGTTCAAGTGCCCGGTGTTTTGCACCACCAGTTCGTGCTGGTTTTGCTTAATGTCGGAAACAATTTTAATGATGCCGCCTCTCATTTGCTTGCTCACGCCGTGCTTTATGGCGTTTTCCACCAAGGTTTGCAACATCATCGGCGGTACGGGATTGTTCAAGGTTCTTTCGTCTACGTCAAAGGCAATTTTCAGGCGGTCTTCAAAACGCATGCTTTCCAGGGCTAAGTAATCTTTTACAATTTTCAGTTCTTGCTCCAGCGAAACGGTTTCGGCTTTTTCGGTACTAAGGCTGCTGCGCAAAATGCTGCTTAGCTGTGTAACGGCCGTGCGGGCCCGTTCGGGGTTTTCGTCAATGAGTGCCCGAATACCGTTGAGCGAATTAAAGATGAAATGCGGATTGATGTGTGCTTTAATCGTATTCAGTTCCAGTTCCCGCACCAACGCTTCTAATTTCACGGTATCCACTTCCAGCTTGTGTGTTTTGATGATGAAGTGGTACATAAAATAAATGGCGTTCCACATCAGCAACAGCGGAATAAAGGAAATGAAGTTGGTGATGAAAAGAGAAAGATAAGAAACCGGCTGGCCTTCGGCGTTGGTGCGCAACTCATACAACTGCTCAAAAGGAGAAACCACGCAGGTGATAAAAAAAGAAAAAACAATCGTGAGTAAAATAAGAGTGAGAATTTGCTGGCGCAGATCTTTTAAGAGCAGCGAAGAACGGTGAATGACCTCGCGCATGAAATGCGAAAAGACGATGCCTACTTCAATAAAAAAAAGAATGCGCTGCAAACTGTTCGGCTCAAAGCGCTGAAAGAGCCAGGTAAAAAAAACGTTGATCAAGGCAAACAAGCCCCACCCCCCAAATTGAAACACCCAATACCTTGACAACCGAAGCGACTTCATCATACAAAGCTACGAAAGCCTTACCGTTAAAGGCCTTGCGTAAATATACCAGTGGCGCAGAGATTTTACAGACGGGTATTGCGCCACAAAGCGTTTGCGTTCTGCCGGAGGCCTGCGGCATTGTAGTTTCTCAATACTTCGCCCTATCTTGGCCGTTTAAATCCGATCCCGATGAAAGCGCTCCACTGCAAAAGCAGATTGCTTTTTTCCATCATCTGCCTGCTCTTTTTTCAAGTCGCGTTTGGACAAACTACCGGCAGGGTCGTGATTAACGAATACATGCCCTGGACTTCGAACGGCTGCGGCACAACGGCTGAATTTGTTGAACTTCTCAACCTGGGCCCTGGTCCGGTTAACTTGGGCGGTTATATTTTAACCACAGGAAAATACGCCGTTACCATTCCGCCAAATACTCTTTTACAACCCGGTAAATTTTTCGTGCTGTCCGGCGAGGATTTTATTCCAAACGACTGTGGCAACATTGACAGCATTGCTACCGGCGTGCACGCTAACCTTAACTGGAACATCTGCGGCTGCACCAACGTGACCATTCCCACAACCGGCGACGGCATGATGACGGACGGCGGCGCTTCCAACACGCCGTTGGTTTATTCGATCCATCACTAAACCTCGTTGACGCAGTGGTAAGAGGTCTACCGGCAGAAACATCAACTTCCATCACCACATCCACCGTTGGCGGCACATGCGCAGCAAAAACCTTTGATCTCGGAAGCATGTCCATTAACTATGAGCAACTGGGCATGTCAACAGGCCGGGGAAACAGTTTTGCCCGCACCGTTGACGGCGATTGCCAATGGGTGAAAGATCCGCAGCAAAGCGCCAACGCAACCAACAACCGTCCCGGCGACGCTGCTTCCATGACTTATACATTTTCACTCATAGACGCATTTGCCTGCGGTGCATCAGGCGGCCGCTTGAGTATTTACGTCAACGCCAGCAACTACGCCTCCGTCTTTCCCATGCAATGCCTTCTTGCTTACGACGCAGACAACAACGGTGTTTTTGATTTTAATGATGTTTATACAAATACTGTTGACAGCACGGCGCCAACAGTAGATCTCATTGGATTGGCGGCGGGCCGTTACCGCATCACCGTTTCCACGGCCAACAATTGTTCCGTTAAATCCTTTGATTTCACCGTCGTTTCCTGCTTAGCGCCGTTGCCGGTGCAACTGAATTATTTTACCTACGCCGGACAACAAAACGGACATCACTTGCTGCAATGGAAAGTAAGCGGCATCGAGGCGCTTCAAAAAACCGTCGTGCAAAAAGCAAAGGACAATGAAACCTTTAGTGATGATGAAACAGTGCAGGAAACCAACGGCGCAAATGGTTCGAAAGTTTACACGGCGCAGGTTGAGGGCGACTACCGCTTTTTCCGTCTCAAGATGTTTTCAAGAAGCGGAAAAGAGTTTTATTCTCCGGTGATTAGCGCTGGCATTGTGGCAAGTGCCTTTAAAATCTGGCCAAACCCTTCCACCAATGTCCTGCACATGCAGTTGAACACTTCAGAAGCAGGCAAAATCGCGTACGTTGTTTACAACGTTTCCGGCAAGCCGGTTCAGAAAGGCGAAACCGCGTTGGTTAAAGGCGAAACGGTCTTCACTCTACCGGTATCAACGCTTCTTCAAGGCATGTACCAGTTGCAAATCAACGGGCAATCTACAGGCAACCAACCTATTTGCTTTCGGTTTGTTAAGCATTAAGGCAATTCTTCTAATTGAAGGGAAAGAAACTAATTTTACGGCCTTAAAAACTTCTCATGCAAATACCTGCGGGCACGTTGCTGCAAGCTATCAATTCACCCGATGACCTGAAGAAAGTGCCGAAGGAAAATCTTCACCAGGTTTGTGATGAACTGCGCCAGTACATCATTGACGTGGTGAGTGTGCACGGCGGGCATTTTGCTGCATCGCTGGGCGTGGTAGAACTTTCAGTAGCCTTGCATTACGTTTACAACACGCCGTATGATCAGTTGGTTTGGGACGTGGGTCACCAGGCTTACGGTCACAAGATTCTCACCGGCCGCCGCGACAGCTTCAACACCAACCGCAAATACGGCGGCTTGAGCGGCTTTCCCAAACGCAGCGAAAGCGAGTACGACGCTTTTGGCGTGGGACACTCTTCTACCTCTATTTCCGCGGCTTTGGGCATGGCCATGGCGGCAAAATACAAAGGCGAAGACCGCAAGTCCGTCGCTATCATTGGCGATGGAAGCATGACCGCGGGAATGGCGTTTGAAGCGATGAACCACGCCGGTGTGGCCGACACCGACATGCTCATTATTTTGAACGACAACTGCATGAGCATTGACCCCAACGTGGGTGCGTTAAAAGAATACTTAACCGACATTACCACGTCGCAGACCTATAACCGCTTTCGCGATGACGTGTGGAAGCTAATGGGCAAATTGCCCGTTGGCAAACGCTTCACCCGCGACATGGCTTCAAAACTCGAAGCCGGCATCAAAGGCATGGTAACGAAACGAAGCAATTTGTTTGAAGCCTTGAACCTCCGCTATTTTGGCCCGATTGATGGCCACAACATCACCAAGTTGGTCGATACGCTCAGCGATCTTCGAAACATTCCGGGGCCAAAGATTTTGCACATCGTTACCGTAAAAGGCAAGGGCTATGCTTTAGCAGAAAAAGATCAAACCAAATGGCATGCACCGGGTTTGTTTGACAAAATCACCGGCGAGATTTATAAGAAAAAATTCGATTTACCGCAACCGCCCAAATATCAAGATGTATTCGGCCATACTATTTTAGAACTGGCAGAAAAGAATGAAAAAATCATGGGCATTACGCCGGCCATGCCGTCGGGTTCATCGCTCAACATCATGATGAAGGCCATGCCACACCGCGCTATTGACGTGGGCATTGCCGAGCAACACGCCGTTACGCTAAGCGCCGGCATGGCAACGCAAGGATTGAAAGTCTTCTGCAATATTTATTCGTCGTTCATGCAGCGGGCCTTTGACCAGGTTGTGCACGACGTGGCTATTCAAAAACTGCCTGTTATATTTTGTCTTGACCGTGCGGGTCTGGTTGGTGAAGATGGCCCTACACACCACGGCGCTTATGACATTGCCTACTTCCGGCCCATCCCCAACATGATCATCTCTTCGCCAATGAACGAACAGGAATTGCGCAACCTGATGTACACCGCACAACTCGATAGCACAACGCTTCCGTTTGTCATCCGCTATCCCCGTGGCGAGGGCGTGATGCCCGAATGGAGAAAGCCGTTAGAGGAAATACAAATCGGCAAAGCAAGAAAGTTGCGCGACGGAAAAGACGTGGCCATTTTATCCTTTGGACATCCGGGAAATTTTGCCGCGGCGGCTATCAGGGATTTACGTGCTGACAACCTTCAACCCGCACACTACGACATGCGCTTTGCAAAACCTTTGGATGAAGAACTCTTGCACGAAGCCTTGAACAGGTACGATAAAATTATTACCGTGGAAGACGGCACTGTTCTCGGTGGTTTTGGCAGTGCGGTAGCCGAATTTATGGCTTTGAACGGCTACAAAAACGATTTGAAAATTTTGGGCATTCCCGATAGAATTATTGAACACGGAACGCTGAAAGAGCTTCACCGCGAATGTGGCTACGATGCGCAAGCCATTTCCGATGCAGTGCGGGAAATGACGAAAGAAGAGGCGAAGGTGAAGGCACCTGCTCTTTAACCTTTTTCAACAGAACGTTGTAAAAGCCGCTTTCGAAGCGGCTTTGTTTTTATTATTTTGTCAATACCTTTAAAAAAAGCCGTCATGCACCAAGCGCCGCCGCGAACGATACTGGAAGTTTTTGAAAGCCTGCCCGAGGGCACGCTTTGCCAGGTGGTAAACAACAGACTTATTATGTCACCAGCACCAAATTCCGCACACCAGCGAATATCAAGAAATATCTTTCGCCAACTTGACCAATTTGTAGAAGACAACAAACTCGGCTAAGTTTTTTATGCACCCGTTGATGTTTACATAGACGAAGAAAACGTTTACGAACCGGACATTTTTTTCATTGCGGCAGACCGCCTTTCCATTGTGCAAAACAACGTTTACGGCGTGCCTGGTTTGATCATTGAGATTCTTTCACCCGGCTCAGAAAAATTGGATAAAGTAGAAAAGAAAGAAGTGTACGAACGGTGTGGCGTAAAGGAATACTGGATCGTTCATCCCGTAACAAAAAAAGTTATTGGCTACAAATTAACCGATAATGATTTCAGTGAAATCCCTTCCAAAGATGGCGTGATTGTTTCGGCACTTCTCGGCGTAACGATTCAATTTTAAAACGAAGGCCGTCAAAGTTTACAACAGCCGCATGTGCTCCTCGTCCGTCAGTCCTTCTTCCGCCTCGTTGTACTCCACAATAAAATTGTTTCGTCCGTCGCCGATCACGATGCGCAAAAACTTTCCCTGTACCAACTCCAGCATCGAAAGAAACATAAAGATGGCGTGAACACGGTTTTCCACCCGTTCAAAAATTTTTTCAAAGGAAAGCGTACGCTGGCTTTGCGCCATTGAAATCATTTCGGTTTTGCTGACTTCTATGGAATAATTGTAGCGCACCACGGTATGCGTCGGCCTGTTCATCTTGTCGTGGTAGCGCTGCATCACCCGCTCAAAAGCCTTCATCAATTTGAATAACGTAATGGTTTGTACTTCGGTACCTTCGCTCGCTTCTTCGCCAATGTGCGATAGTTCCCGTTGAATGTTGCCGCGTTTTACCAGCAGCATTCGCTCGGCTTCCAGCGCAGCCATTTCAGCAGCAGCTTCTTTGTATTTTTTATACTCCAAGATTTTGTCAATGAGTTCCTGCCGCGGATCTATCTCGTTGCCTTGCGCGTCTATTTCCTTGCGCGGCAAAAGCATCTTCGCCTTGATGCGCATGAGCGTGGAGATAAAGAGAATAAACTCGCTGCTCAACTCAATGTTCAGTGTTTCCTGTTGGTGAATGAAGGCTAGAAAATCCTTGATGATTTTGGTAATGGGAATGTTGTAAATGTCCAGTTCATCGCGTTCAATAAAAAACAGCAAGAGATCAAAAGGACCTTCAAACTGCGGAAGTTTTATCTGGTAAGTTGCGCTCACAGGTTTTTTTTAAGAAAAGAAAAAGTCCCGTCGTTCGCCAACGGGACTTCACAAAAATAGGTTTTTGCTTTTAAAACCTGATGCCGGCGCCCACGCCCAGCAAGGATTTCATCTGTGTGGCCGGACTGGTTTTGTTCGGGCCGAACATCTTTAGGTTATCGTCGTAATACAAATCAAAATTGTAATTCACCGTTAGCCAGTTGTTCACTTTCATGCCGATGGTATTGGTCCAATAAACATCGAGCAGGAAGGGTTCATTTTCGATGATGTCGTTGCTCACGTCGAGACGGGTTTTCCAAGTCACGTTTTTCACAATCTCCTTATTGAACAAGCCCGAGAAATAAAGACCCGTTTCAATGCGCACTTGACGTTGCGGGTTTACGCCGTACAGCGAAGCCAGCGTTCTTTCGGTAGTGCCGTCGGGCTTAATGCCGCCCTGGTAGTTCAGGCTGTAAGGCGAGTTGGTAACAACCACCCAACGAACGTCGGGACCAAGGTGCAGGCTCAACGCATTGTTGGCCGTTGAATATTGAAGGCCCGGACTGAATGCAATGTATGCCGGTGCAAAGAAACCCGAAATGCGCTTGCGCGGCGTTTGCGAATAATCGTAGCCGTTGACCATCTGTGTGCGCAGCGTGGCAAGCGTACCGACTGCCCAACGCGGACTGTTCAACGCGTGACTGTATTTGGAATACAAATCAAACTTGTCGTCAATTTTGCGGACACCGCTTGACGATGTATTAATCAAGGCATAAGCCACGTCAAGATTGTTGGTCCATTTGTTCTTGCCCCATTCTTTATTGGCCCACAATTGCAGACTGCCGTAAGCCGTAAGAGAAAACTTTTCTTCGCCCGCCGGCGCCCAGTTACGCGTACCGCTTTGCCCGCCTAACAGGGTAATCGTGCCACCGGTTTTAAAGGCGGTTGGTGAACCTGTTTTTTTTGTGGATTGAGCAGCGGTGGCAAGTCCAAACAAAGCGGCGGCAAACACGAAGAATAAGCGTCTCATTTCAGCCTGAATTGGTTTACAAATTCAAATGCGGTGTAGCCAAAGATAGGAGGGGGAATCATTTCTGCAGCGAATCCCTGATTTCTATCAGCAACCTTTCCTGCAGCGTATATTCCGGTGGAGCTGGAGCCACGGGTTCTTCTTTTTTGCGTTTTAAGCTGTTCATGCCTTTAATGAGAAGAAACAACACAAAAGCGATGATCACAAAACTGATGACGGCAGAGAGAAACTTGCCGTACTTAACCGCTCCCCACGATAGATCCTCAATGTTTTTTAGTCCGGCCTTTTCAAGAATTGGCGCCAGAATTAACGGTGTAATGACATCGGCTACCAGTGAAGTAACGATGGCGCCAAAAGCAGCGCCAATAATAACGGCAATGGCCAAATCAACCACATTACCTTTCAATGCAAACTCTTTAAATTCTGTAAGCATGCCCATAAAATTGGTTTTAGTGTGAAGAGATGATGATACTATGAAATTAAACAAATCATTTATTCCTTTTTCAAGAGTGGATAACTCATCTTTAATTCTTCCAAGGCCGTCAAAAGCGTTTTGGCAATGAGATATTCCTTGTACCAGTTTTGATCGGCAGGCACGATGGTCCATTCCGGGTTATTGCATTGCGCAAAAACGTCTTCATAGGCCTGCATGTATTTGTCCCAAAGTTTTGCTTCGTCAAAATCTTTTGCGTTGTATTTCCACATTTTCTCCGGATTCTCGGTGCGTTCTTTCAAACGTTCCTGTTGTTCTTCCGGCGATACATGCAGGTAAAATTTCAGCAGCGTAGTTTGGTTGTGTTCCTGCAACAATTTTTCAAAATGATTGATGGCTTTAAAACGTTTCTGCGCCGTCTCATCATCGCACCAGCCGTGAACGCGGGTAACGAGCACGTCTTCGTAATGACTGCGGTTAAAGACCTGTATCATGCCTTTGGCCGGTTCGTGTTGGTGAATGCGCCACAAGAAATCATGGTTCAACTCTTCGGTTGTAGGTGCTTTAAAGGATTTCACCTGAATGCCCTGCGGGTTCAAGCCGCCAAAAACGTTTTTAATGGCGCCGTCCTTACCGCTGCCATCCATTCCTTGTATCACGACAAGTACAGCGTGACGACCTTCGGCAAACAGGAGGTTTTGCAGGTTATCCAGTTTCTTTTTTATTTTCCCGGTTTCCTCCTTTGTCTGTTCCTTGTCAAATTCCTTTGGGCTTTTTGTAGAAACATCTTTTAGTAACGCCATAAAAAATAGATTACGGCAAATTACAAAGCTTCTGCACTTTTGCAAGCAATGAAAAACGGGAAAGCGTTAAGCTGGATGCTCTTTGTTTTGCTGGCGCTCATTTGGGGAAGTTCATTTGTGCTGATGAAAAAGCGCCGAACAGTTGTCGGGATGGCAAATTGGTGCCGTTCGTATTTTGTCGGCAAGCCTTATTTTTTTGCCCGCTGCCGTTTTTCACGTGCGCCAATTGCCGCGAACAAAAATTCCGCTTGTGCTCTTAACCGGCTTCTTTGGCAATTTGGCCCCTGCTTTCTTGTTTGGTATCGCCATTCAGCGCAACGGCGAAGAAAGTTCGCTGGCCGGTATTTTAAATTCGCTCACACCGCTTTTTGTCATTGTGATTGGGATTTTATTTTTCCATGCGCATGTTCAGCGTAAAAAGCTTGCCGGTGTGCTCGTTGGATTTATCGGTCTTTTTATTTTAAGCGCCAGCAAAGGTCCACTTACGCTTAGCGGCATCGGCTTTACCCTGTTGATTTTGTTGGCCACCGTTTTTTACGGCCTCAACGTAAACATCGTGGGCACGTATTTAAAAGGCCTTAACCCCGTGAAGATATCTACCGTGTCCATCGGTTTTCTTTGCCTTCCCACGACTTTGATTTTGTGGCTTAACCCTGTTTCGCTACACACGCCCGGGATGTGCACCAGCATCGCTGCCGCCGTTACCTTGGGCATTATGGGCAGCGCTGTTGCCACGGTTCTTTTTTACACGTTGATAAAAAAAGCCGGTGGTTTGTTTGCCTCGTTGGTAACCTACGCTGTGCCAGTGGTAGCCATTGGTTGGGGATTGCTTTACCACGAAGCCATTGGCCCTGTGCAAATTGGTTGTTTAGGAATTATTTTAAGCGGTGTGTGGCTGGCGAATGAATGAGCAATGAATGATCAATGAAGAGTGTCGTGTTATGCGAAGAAGCTTGGCACATTTGAAAGGTATTCCAACAGTAACGGACCATTCATTACTCATTCTTCATCACTCATCGTCACACTGCCATAATTTCCTTCTCTTTTGAAGCAAGGTGTTTATCGGTGGCGGTGATGTAGCGATTGGTAAGGTCTTGCACCTCGGCTTCGGCGTCTTTGGCGGCATCTTCGCTCAAGCCGTTCTTTTGCGCTTTTTTTATGTTCTCAATAGCGTCGCGGCGAATGTTGCGAACGGCAACTTTTGACTGTTCGCCTTCCCCCAGGCAACGCTTCACCAGCTCTTTTCGGCGCTCCTCGGTTAACGGCGGCAAAAACAAGCGAATGATGTTGCCGTCGTTCTGCGGATTGATACCGATGTTTGAATTAATGATGGCCCGTTCAATGGGGTGCAGCATGTTTTTTTCCCAAGGCTGAATGCTCAGGGTTCGGGCATCCATCACGGTAATGTTTCCCACCTGGTTAATGGGCATTGGCGAACCGTAATAATCCACCATAATGCCGTCGAGCATTTGCGGATTTGCTTTGCCCGCCCTGATTTTTACCAGTTCTGTTTCCAGGTGGCCAATGGCCTTCTTCATGGCATCCTCGGCTGACTGCATGATTGACGACACGTCTTCTGCTGACATTGTTTCAAATTTTGGTAGCGCAAATCTAAGAAAGAAGCGAAACGAAAGGTCTTCCTCCGCAGTTTGAAAACAGTAAAAAAGAAAAACTGCCCGAAGAGGACAGTTTTATCGTTACAATTTTATTGTTGTGTGGTTATACTTATTGTTCAGCCATGGCTACGCCTTCGTTCTTCATAGCCACCACTTTTGTAGAACCGTTGGAATGGTCTTCTTTTTTTTGAAAAGCCGAACTCGCAATTGTCAACAGAGGACGGCGGCGCCACCATTTCAAAAAGCCAATTAAAACAAAAGACGTGGCAAACATGGAGGAAAGCAGAAGCGTAGAACCGATCGTGCGGCCAAAATACGCCAGCACAATAAAAGCAGCGTTCATTACCAAACAAACGTGCGCCACCTGGCTGTGGTTAAGGCCTCTGTCAAGTAACAGGTGATGAATGTGATTGCGGTCGGCAGAAAAAGGCGACCGGCCTTTGGCGATGCGCACACTGAATACCCGCAGCGTATCAAGCAAAGGAACAAGCAAGATGGAAAAGCCAATGGCTACCGATGATGTAATTGGAAAGGCTCCATTTGTGCCGTCGGCAACGGCAATAAATTTGATAACGAGGATTGCGTTTACAAGGCCAAGCAAGAGTGAACCCGAGTCGCCCATAAATATCTTTGCCGGGTGATAATTGAACACAAGGAAAGCACACAAGGCCCCGGTAAGCGCAAAGGAAAGGCTGGCATAAGCGGCAAAAGCGGGCCCTGCCATCATAAAGTAAGTGCCAAAAACAGCCGTTGTTAAAATGCCAAGACTTCCCGCCAGACCGTCCACACCGTCAATCAGGTTGAAAGCGTTTACAATAACGATGATGGTTATGTAAGTAAGTGGGTAACTGATGGCAGGATCAAGTTTGTCAATCCCAAGAAAGCCGTGCATGCTGTCAATGTGAATGCCACCTAAGTGAATAACGATGGCAGCTGCGGCGAGTTGGCCCAAAAACTTTTTAGACGCCGACAATACTAGAATATCGTCTTTGATGCCCAGGAAAAAAGTAAGCAAAGCGGCGGCAAGAAAATACTGGAACTCGGGACTGTCGTGAAGGGAGATTTTAAGCAGAGCCGAGAGAAAAAAACCGATAAAGATGCCCACGCCACCCAACGATGCGATAGCCTTTGTGTGCAATTTGCGCGAATCGGGAACATCAAACAATCCCTTTTCATCGGCTACGCGTATAACCGCCGGAACGGCAAGAATGGTGATGATAAAAGAAAGGGCAGTGGTTAGCAGGAGATTCATAATGTGCCAGGGTTTTGGAATGTGTAAATTAATTTCATTCGTTTCAGTCTTTCACGTAGATATCAGTTTTCACTTGTGGCTTTTACAATGAATCTTGTTTTACACAGTATGCTATGCCGACAAATGTAATATATAAGAAGGAAACTTTTTCTAAGAAAAAGGCTGCATTTTTGCAACTCCCTGTTTTCTAAGAACGAATTTCTTTAAAGAGGTTTATTAACTGTAAAATTTTATGCCAAGTCTTACCGAGATTGCATCTCAAGTTAGAAGAGACATTGTACGCATGGTTCACGGCGCGGCCAGCGGTCACCCGGGTGGTTCGTTGGGTTGTGCGGATTTACTCACAGCGCTTTATTTTAAAGTGATGCACCACACGCCGCAGCCCTTTGATATGAATGCCAAAAACCAAGACGTGTTCATTCTCTCTAACGGCCACATCTCTCCCGTTTTTTATTCCGTACTTGCCCGCAGCGGTTATTTTGATAAGTCCGAATTAGGAACCTTTCGCAAAATCAACTCACGTTTGCAAGGTCATCCCACCACACACGAAGGTCTTCCCGGCGTGCGCATCGCCACCGGTTCGCTTGGACAAGGAATGAGCGTAGCCATCGGCGTAGCCCTTGCCAAAAAATTAAACAACGATCAAAGCGTCGTTTATACGTTGCATGGCGATGGAGAATTGCAGGAAGGACAAAACTGGGAGGCCGTTATGTTTGCGCCCAATCATAACGTGGACAACCTCATTTCGACCATTGACTGGAACGGCCAACAGATTGACGGCCCAACTTACAAGATCAATAATCTTGGCGACATTCGCCAAAAATTTGATGCCTTTGGGTGGCACACAATGGAGATGAACGGCAACGACATAGACGAAGTGGTGCACACGCTGGAAGAAGCGAAATCATTGGTGGGAAAGGGAAAGCCCATTGCCATTATCATGCACACCATTATGGGGAAAGGTGTGGAGTTTATGGAAAACGATCATAACTGGCACGGTGTGGCGCCAAACGATGAACAACTGGCAAAAGCCCTAGCACAGTTGCCGGAGACATTGGGCGATTACTAAGAGTCGCAAGCCGCAAATGCCAAGTGATAAATTGTCTTGGTTTAAAGAGCTTCATAAAAAAATCTCTCTGAGTTTCAGGGAGATTTTTTATTCGATAAATGTTGTTGTGTTTAAGGTCTGCTTCTTACTTCCTCTTGCTATTCACGACTCACTGTTCACGACTCGCTCCGCCATTAACTGCCTTACGATGCTCTCTAATTCCTGAATTCTTTTTTCCAGTTGCGGAAGGTTGCGGAAAACAGCCTGACTGCGTAAAGCACTTGTATAATCACCGGCTGGTGAACCCGTTACCGCTCCGTACGGATCTTTAATAGACTTACTTACGCCGCTTTGTGCGTTAATCTTGGCGCCATCGGCGATTTGAATGTGGCCTACCAACCCGGCTTGTCCGCCAATCATAACGTTGTTGCCAATTTTTGTAGAGCCGCTTACACCGGCCTGAGCGGCAATAACGGTACTGTTGCCGACCTCCACGTTGTGGGCAATTTGTATAAGGTTGTCTAATTTAGCACCGGCTTTAATGCAGGTAGAACCCATAGTGGCACGGTCAATGGTGGTGTTGGCGCCAATCTCTACATAATCTTCGATCACCACGTTGCCGATTTGCGGCACCTTTTTAAATGAACCATCGGCTTGAGGAGCAAAGCCAAAACCATCTGAACCAATGACGGTTCCGGCGTGGATGATCACCTGATTGTTCAACTCACAATCGTGATAAATTTTTACGCCGGGGTGAATGATGCAGTCCCGTCCAATACTCACGTTATCGCCGATAAACGAGTTGGGAAATATTTTGGTGCCGCTTTCTATTTTTACGTCATCACCGATATAACAAAAAGCACCGATATAAACATCGTCGGCTATTTTGGCGGAAGAAGATATGAAACACGGTTGTTGTATGCCTTTTAGTTGCTGCGTTGCCATTTCCTGGTATTTGCCCAACAATTGGGCAAAGGCCGAATAAGCATCCTGCACCCGGATGAGGGTGGGTTTTACAGGCTGCCGCAGTTCGTAGCCCTCGTTTATAATGGCAATGGAAGCATTGGTGGTGTAGAGGTAATCTTCGTATTTAGGATTGGCAAAAAAAGTTAGTTGCCCCGGCTGCGCCTCTTCAATTTTGCCAAAGGAAGAAACCATCGCGTCAGCATTCCCCTCAATTTTACCGTTCAACAATACCGAGATCTGGGCGGCCGTAAATTGCATAAGCTATCAGATAAAAATTTCCTGTAAACACAGGGCCAATAAACAAATGTGCGAATAAAAAAAGTCAAACGAACAAGCGGCCGGACTTATTATGACTATTTTGACTTTTATGACACAAAGCACCAGACGCAAAAGCCCTGGCCAATGCACGCCGAAAGTCTCCACAATTTTTCGTTCGTCGTTTGCCCTTTTATTTAAGGTAGCAAAGGTAATATTTCTTCACCGGCGTAGAGAGGCGTTGGTGAATTAGCGCATTGTCCACTTCCGATATGTTGGCCACCGTTCCATCTTTGTATAAAATGTTGATGTGTTCATCGGCTGGATTATAAGTGGTGTTTACCGCTTCGCCCGTAAACACAAAATAAGAAGCTTCCGCTTCGCTGATGTTTAGCTTCGCCGCCACATCTTTGCGCAAAGCCTCCAGTACCAGTTCATCAAACGGAGCCGAAGCAAATTTGATTTTGAGCAGTTTTCGTTCAACCAGGCCTTTGCTTAGGCGAGACAGGACTGTATCAAAATGGCCGCACCAGTTTTTGATGGTGCACATCACGTCGGTATCGTCAAGCTGGGCAAACTTTTCAAGGTGTTTGATAAACCTGCCGTCGGGCTTGTGTTCTTTCAAAAAGAAAGCAAGGTTGGCCGAAGCCATCGGCAATTCGACGCCGTTTGCAAGCAGTTCGTTGGCCCGTTCAATGATTCGCACCAGCATTTTTTCGGCGGCCATTACGGTTTTGTGCAGATAGACCTGCCAGTACATCAACCGCCGTGACACCAAAAATTTCTCTACGGTAAAGATGGCCTTTTCTTCCACCATTAATTCGCCCTTGTGAACGGTCAACATTTTTATGATGCGGTCATAACCAATGGCGCCTTCCACCACGCCGGTAAAAAAAGAGTCGCGGGTTAAATAATCCATTCGGTCAACATCCAATTGTCCCGACACGAGTTGATGAAGAAAAGGCTTTGGATAATCATCGCTGAAAATATCAATCGCCGTTTGCAACTGCCCGTTAAATTGTTCGTTCAGCAAGCCAAGAATAAGCATCGAAATGTCTTCGTGATGCACGCCTTTGATGAGTTTTCTTTCAAGCGCATGAGAATAAGGCCCGTGGCCGATGTCGTGCAACAGAATGGCAATCTTGGCTCCCAGTTCTTCTTCCTGTGTAATCTCCACACCTTTGTTGCGCAGCTCGTTTAACGCCAATCCCATCAGGTGGTAAGCGCCCAGCGAATGATGCAGTCGCGTATGCACGGCACCGGGATAAACCAGCGAAGCAAAAGCCATCTGATGAATGCGGCGCAGCCGTTGATAATAAGGGTGTGAAATGATTTCAAAGATTAGCGGATTGTCTATGGTGATAAAACCATAAACGGGGTCGTTGATGATCTTGCGGACATAAGCCATTCGATTGCAGATTTATGATTTGCGATTGCGGATTTAAATTTGAAAGAAGCGAATTTCCTGAAAAATAAAACAACAGTTGATTAACTACTTTTGTTTTTCCCTTTGAGAAAGAAGAACGTTTCTTCTGTTACCTTTCATCGCTTTACAGTCAGTCTAACAGGGCGCCACAACCTGAAATTTAAAATCGCAAATCTGAAATCGAATGAGCTTAGCAAAAATCCTTTGGGTAGATGACGAGATCGAAAGCCTACAATCGCAGAAAAAATTTTTGATGAACAAAGGCTACGACGTGCAAACGCTGACGAACGGTTTTGACGCCATTGATTACGTGAAGGAAAACATCGTGGACGTGGTGCTGATTGACGAAAGCATGCCGGGCATAACCGGCCTTGAAACCCTGGCGAAGATTAAAGAAGTGAATGCGCAAATACCCGTGGTACTCATCACCAAAAACGAAACCGAAAACCTGATGGACGAAGCCATCGGCAGCCAGATTTCCGATTATCTTATAAAGCCCGTAAACCCAAACCAGGTTTGGCTTTCGCTCAAAAAAATCATTGACAACAGAAGGCTTGTGGCAGAGAAAACAACCACGGCTTACCAGCAACAGTTTCGCAATTTGTTCATGGCTTTAAACTCCAATCCGAACTACAACGAATGGATGGGCATTTACAAAGAACTGGTACATTGGGAACTGAGTCTGCAACGCAGCGACAGCCCCGAAATGCAGGAGGTTTTTCAAAGCCAGAAGAACGAAGCCAACACCGAATTTTTCAAATACATTTCGCGCAATTATGCATCGTGGTTAAAGCCGGGTGTAAAGGACCGACCGATGCTTTCGCACACGTTGATAAAAGACAAATTGATGCCGGCTGTTGAAAAAGGCACGCCCACTTTTTTTGTGTTGATCGACAACCTTCGCTTTGATCAGTGGCGTACCATCATGCCCATCTTTCTGGAAAGTTTTCGGCTGGTAGAAGAAGACACCTTTTACAGCATTCTGCCCACGGCTACGCATTATGCCCGCAATGCCATCTTCTCCGGATTAATGCCGATTGAAATTGAAAAACGTTTTCCGCAACAATGGAAAAACGACGACGAAGAAGGCGGAAAAAACATGTTTGAGGAAGAATTTTTCAAGGCTCAATTAAAATCAATGGGCGAAACATCGCTCCGCACGTCGTACACAAAAGTTTTGAACAATCAAGCCGGTTTGGATTTGGTAAACAACGTGCACAACCTTCTGAACAATGATTTGAACGTGATCGTTTACAACTTTGTGGACATGCTTTCTCATGCCCGAACAGAGATGGAAGTGTTGAAAGAGTTGGCCGGCGACGAAGTGAGCTACCGCAGCATCACGGCCAGTTGGTTTGAGCATTCGCCGCTGCACCAGGCCTTAAAAAAGATTGCGGATAAAAACGTCAAGATCGTCTTGGCGACTGACCACGGAAGTGTAAGAGTAAAAACACCGGTGAAAGTAATAGGCGACAAACAAACCACCACCAACCTCCGGTACAAACACGGTCGCAACCTGAATTACGATCCGAAAGAAGTCCTTGCTTTTCGCGAACCAAAAGACATCGGCCTGCCTTCGCCCACCATTAATTCATCGTACATCTTTGGGGGCGAGGACGTGTTCCTTTGCTACCCGAACAACTACAATCATTACGTCAATTATTACCGCAACACTTTTCAGCACGGTGGCGTTAGTTTGGAAGAAATGATTGTACCAGTGGTGCAGATGACGAGCAAATAAGGCAGAAGTCAAAATTAAAAATTCAAAATAAGGACACTGTTTTTACTTTTTACTTTTGCCTTTTGACTTTGCCATGAAGTACACGCAAACCACACTCGATAAGATTGATAAAATGATTGAAGAAAGCGGCTACATCGTTCGTTACGAACGCGGCTCTTTTCAAAGCGGATTTTGCATTTTGGAAGACAGGAAAGTCGTTGTGCTGAATAAGTTCCTGCAACTCGAAGGCCGCATCAATACACTGATTGATTTAGTTCCGCAACTAAAGATTGACGCCGGTTCGCTAACACCCGAAAGCAAAAAATGGTTGGACGACATCATGGGACGGCACGCGGCGAAGGGCAAGGAAGAAAGTTGATTGGTTGATCAGTTGATTAGTGAATGCTATAACACAAACTATCTTTCCACCAATTAACCAGTCAACCAATCACCTAATCAACCAATGGCTCCTCCCCTCAAAATAACTTTCCTCGGCACCGGCACTAGCAGCGGCGTTCCTATGATTGCCTGCGGATGTTACGTGTGTACCTCGCCCGATAAAAAAGACAACCGCCTCCGTTCAAGCATTTTGGTTGAATCGTCCTCCACAACCGTTGTTGTTGATACAACACCTGATTTTCGGTACCAGATGTTGCGCATCGGCGCAAAAAAATTAGATGCGGTCTTGTTCACGCATCCGCACAAAGATCACATTGCCGGATTGGACGATGTAAGAGCCTTTAATTTCTTTCAGCGCAAGCCCATGCAGCTTTATGGCAACAGCATGACGCTGGAAGGCGTCATTCGTGATTTTGCTTATGCCTTTGCCGACAAAAAATATCCCGGTGTGCCCGAGCTGGAGTTAAACGAAATTATACTTGATCCTTTTTCCATTGGCGACATTCCCATCATTCCAATTCAGGTATGGCATTTAAAAATGCCCGTGTACGGTTTTCGCTTTGGCGACTTTACCTACATCACCGATGCTAACCGCATTGATGAAAGCGAAAAAGAAAAAATCTGGGGCAGCAAAATTCTGGTGGTGAATGCGCTGCGGAAAGAAGCCCACATCTCGCATTACAATCTGCAAGAAGCTATCGCACTGGTACAAGAGCTGCAAATTCCTGAAGCTTATTTCACGCACATCTCACACCAACTTGGACGGCACGAAGAAGTTGAAAGCGCCTTGCCGCAAGGTATTCATCTTGCTTATGATGAGTTGGTGTTAAATGTCTGAACCCTGATTTGGGTGGAATTTCAGGATTGACAAGAAATGAAACAGTTTTATAAAGCAAGATTCGTTTAATGACGAACGACTTTTCTCATTTCTTCTTAAATCTTTTCACCCACCCAAATCAGGGTTCAGACACTATCTTCGCCCGCTAAACGATTTGCTACCATGAATTTTGAAACCGCTGAAATCACCACACAAGTAGCGCAAACGGCCCGCGATTTTGCGCAACAACACATCAAGCCGCACATAATGGAGTGGGACGAAAGCCAGGAATTTCCGCTGCACATTTTTAAACAACTCGGACAACTTGGAATGATGGGCGTGCTGGTGCCTGAACAATACGGCGGCGCCGGTCTTTCCTATTTTGAATACAAAGCCATCATTGAAGAAATTGCCAAAGTGGATGGCTCGATTGGTTTGAGCGTGGCTGCACACAACTCGCTTTGCACAGGACACATTCTTACGTTTGGCAACGAAGAACAAAAACAGCGCTGGTTACCAAAGCTGGCTACCGCTGAATGGCTTGGCGCATGGGGATTGACCGAGCCAAACACCGGCTCTGATGCCGGCAACATGAAATGCACGGCCACGAAAGACGGGGATAACTGGATCATCAACGGAACCAAAAATTGGATCACACACGGCAAGAGCGGCGATGTAGCGGTGGTTATTTGTCGCACCGGCGAACCGCGTACAAAAGACAACGCAACGGCCTTTGTGGTAGAAAGAGGAACACCGGGATTTAGCGGCGGCAAAAAAGAAAACAAGCTTGGTATGCGTGCATCCGAAACCGCCGAAATGATTTTTGAGGCTTGCGTGGTGCCTGATGCAAACAGGTTGGGTGAAGTAGGCGATGGTTTCAAGCAAGCCATGAAAGTATTGGACGGCGGCCGCATCTCCATTGCTTCACTTTCCCTGGGCATTGCCAAAGGCGCTTACGAAGCCGCTTTGCAATACGCACAGGAGCGGTACCAATTTGACAAACCCATTGCTTCGTTCCAGGGCATCTCTTTTAAGCTTGCGGACATGGCAACTGAAATCGAAGCAGCTGATTTGCTCACGCTACAAGCTTGCGATTTAAAAGAGCGCAAAGAGGCCGTAACCAAAGTGGCGGCCATGGCGAAATATTATGCCAGTGAAGCGGCCGTAAAAGTGTCGAACGATGCCGTGCAAATTTTTGGCGGTTACGGTTACACCAAAGATTTTCCCGTAGAGAAGTTTTACCGCGACAGCAAACTTTGTACAATCGGTGAAGGAACGAGTGAGATACAAAAGCTGGTAATTAGTAGAGAAGTGTTGCGGTAAGCTTACGACATTCCCAGCCACACACCCACGGCAAAAACAACCATTCCGCCAAGCACAACTTGTACAATAGTTTTGCCCAAAGGCGTTTGCATGTAGCGAAAGCGGATGATGGATATTGTCAGCAGTTCGATGATGACAACGGCATAAGCAAGGTGCAAAGCGGTTTTAATATTGGCGAAGAGGAACGGCAACGTGTGCAACATGCCGCCTAAGCCTGTAGCTACACCGGTAATGAGTCCGCGCATCCATGGATTGCCACGGCCGGTAATGGTGCCATCATCGGACAAAGCCTCGGCCAATCCCATAGAAATAGCTGCACCCAACGAGGCAGCCAATCCAACATAAAAAGTTTGCAACGGTTGGTGCGTAAGCCCTGCGGCAGCAAAGAGCGGCGCAAGCGTAGAAACCGAACCATCCATTAAACCCAAGAGTGCCGGCTGCACGTATTGAATGACGAATTGGTGTTTTTGTTTGGCGGCTGCGGTCATAAAAATTGTTTGCGGCAGAAGTGATTAAAATTTCGTGCCTCCTTTGTCTAAACTCTTTTCGTTGAAAATATTCTTGCAAAACACTAAAAGCTTTTCAACATTTAAAGCCGCATCATCTTCTAACATTAGAACATGAGCCAGATAAAATATTTGTAAGCGCTTCCCTGCTTGCTGTTGCTGCTTTTCTGAAATGATGTAGTTTGAACATTGCCCGAAAGAATCACCGTATTTTGTATGCGCAAAAACTAACTGCCATGCAACTTTTTTTAATAACCATGCAAAACGAAACCATTTACGGTTAATGCTTTTTCTGGCTTTAATCTGTCTTTTCGCTTCAGTACAAGCGGGGGCACAAACGGTTCAGGCTATCGAAGTACAGGATTCTAGCTTTTTTATGGGCTCCAGCTTTTACAGAGTCTTTTACATAGACGACTACGTCGTTTATCAATCGAGAATTCAATATTCGTCTTCAAAAATGATTGCCCGCATTGACCCGGCCACGAAGGAGACTGTTTACGAAGACAGCCTTATCTCAACCGAATGGAAGAACCGCTATTTCGTCT
>Ga0308176_10000090_pt1 | contig 60169 bp, 61 predicted proteins | sample PhyCR2_3_FD_203890 | JGI IMG/M metagenome (GOLD analysis project Ga0308176, IMG submission 203890) | Soil microbial communities from UC Gill Tract Community Farm, Albany, California, United States - DLSLS.C.R2 | ecosystem: Environmental > Terrestrial > Soil > Agricultural land | place: USA...
CCCGACCAGGACCGCCCGGGCCGGCGACCACGTCCGCGCGAGGGCGTAGGCCATCGCCGCCACCTGTCCCGAGTAGCGGTAGCCGGCGTGCGGCACGACCAGCGCCGGCAACCGGTCGCAGGTGGACGCCGCCGCGGCCGACAGCAGCGCGTCGACGTCGGCGGCCAGCCGGGCCGGGTCGGCCGGGTAGAACCTCCCGGCCACCGCGGGCCGGCGGCGACCAGAGGGTCCACTATGGACGGTGGTCACCGCCGGTTCAACGACACCGGCAGCCGGCGCCGTCCCCAGCTGCCGCGCGGTCCACTGTAGACACCAGCGACCGCCGCGCCGCACGAGGCGCACCGGCCCTCGTCGGTGAGCCGGTAGCCCCGGATGGCGTACCAGTCCCGCACCACGACGGCCGTCCCGCACGACGGGCAACGGGTGGTGCCGCCGTCCTCGTCGTGGACGTTGCCGGTGTAGACGTAGCGCAGGCCGTTGCCGAGCCCGATGCGCCTGGCCCGGCTGAGGGTCTCCGGCGGCGTGGGCGGCACGTCGCGCATCTTGTAGTCCGGGTGGAACGCGGTGAAGTGCAGCGGCACGTCCGGACCGAGGTGCTCGGCGATCCATCGGGTCTCGGCGTCGATCTCGGCGTCGGAGTCGTTACGGCCGGGGATGAGCAGCGTGGTGATCTCGACCCACACCCCCGTCTCGTGCACCAGGTATTCCAGCGTCTCCAGCACGGGGGCCAGGCGCGCGGCGCAGACCCGGTGGTAGAAGTCCTCGGTGAACGCCTTGAGGTCGACGTTCGCGGCGTCGAGGTGGCCGTACAGCTCCCGCCGCGGCTCCGCGCAGATGTAGCCGGCGGAGACGGCGATCGACCGGATGCCCCGCTCGCGGCAGGCGTCGGCAGCGTCCGCGGCGTACTCGAGGAAGATCGTCGGATCGTTGTAGGTGAACGCGACGCTGCGCGCTCCGCTCGCCTCGGCCGCCAGTGCGAGCGCCTCCGGATCCGCCGCATCGGCGAGCGTGTCGATCTCCCGGGACTTGCTGATGTCCCAGTTCTGGCAGAACTTGCAGGCGAGGTTGCAGCCCGCGGTGCCGAAGGACAGCACAGCGGAGCCCGGTAGGAAGTGGTTGAGCGGCTTCTTCTCCACCGGGTCGACGCAGAAGCCGCTCGACCGCCCGTACGAGGTGAGCACGATCTGGTCGTCGGTCCGGGCCCGGACGAAGCACAGCCCGCGCTGTCCCTCGTGCAACCGGCAGGCCCGCGGGCACACGTCGCACTGCACCCGGCCGTCGTCGAGCCGGTGCCAGAACCGGGTCGGCACGGTGTGCGGGTCGGCCAGCGAAACGTCGTCGAACATGGGAGCCTCGCCCGTCACCGTACGCGCGGCGACCCCGGGATCCCAGCGGAGCCGAGCTGCATGTAGCTGGCCTGCGCTCCCGCGGCTCTGCATGACGAACCCTCAGGTCGTCAGCGCGGGCGGTCGCCAGATCGTGCGCAGGGGCCGCAGGCCCTCCTCGACGTACGTGGCGATCGGCTGGTCGCCGCCGTCCAGGTACCACTGCTCGAGCGCGGCGAAGTAGCCGAACACGAGCGCGTTCGCGACCACCCGGGCCTGCGCCTCGGTCATCCCGTTGCTGCCCGCCAGCAGCGGCGCGATCCGGGAACCGGCCCGGTCGAGCTCGGCGAGCGCGGCCGTGCGCACCGACGGTTCCTGGAAGAAGTAGCGCACCCGGCGCCACGGGCTGCCCGAGGTCTGATCCGCCTGCTGCGGTGCCGACTCGTACCTGACCACGATCTGGATCAGGCTGCCGACGGGGTCGTTCACATCGAGGATCTCGCGGACCGCCTCCTGGCTCATGCTGTCGAACTCGTCGGCGACGATGAGCCCTTCCTTGGTGCCGAACCAGCGGTACACCGACGAGGGCGACACCTCCGCCGCGGCAGCGATCTCCTCGATCGTGACCGCGTCGAAGCCGCGCTCGTCGAACAGGTCGAGCGCCCGTTCCTGGATGGTGCGCATGGCGGACAGCCGCTTGCGTTCCCGAAGCCCGGTGCCCACACCGCGACCGTACAGACGGCCTCGACAGTTCTGCAAGTCACTGTCTAAAGAACTTGACTCTCCGATCCAGCTCTTCGTACAGTCGCTCGCATGAGAGAGTCACTGTCACTATCTTCTCCGCCTGTCGCTCCCACCCGTGGCCGGCGCGGGGCGGCCGGCGCCGCGATGTCGTCGGTCGTGCTCTCGGCGGTCCTGCTGGTCGCGGCGGTCGTCGACCAGGCCGGCGGTCAGAGCCTCGTCGACCACGCCGCCGCGGTGTACGCGCCGTACGGCAAGGAGGCGGATCCGAACCTGCTGTACGGCCTCGTCTACACCGTCGCGGTGGTCGACGTGCTGCTGTCGCTGCTGGTGTTCCGCGCCGCGCGGGCACACCGGCGGTCGGCGCCGGTCCTCGCGGTCACCACGGTGGTGGTCACCGCCGCGCTGGCCGTGCTCCTGCTCGCGACCACCGAGTATGGCGCGCAGATCTTCCCGCCGGTGTGGGGCATCCTCGCGCTCCTGCCGTCGGCGGCCGGCGTCGTCACCTCAGGGCTGCTCCTCCGCCGCCGGTAATCCGCCGCCGGACTGCACCGGCGCCCGGCCTCAGCCGGGCAGGGCGTGGTCACGCAGCCACGCGTCGAGCCGGTCGTAGGCCTGCTTGCGTACCTCCGGCACGGACAGGAACACGTCGTGCCGGGCGTCGTGGATCGGGACGATCGTCGTCTCGCCGCCGAGACAGCCGGCCCAGCGGGCGATCTGGCGTACGTCGAGGACGGTGTCGGCCCGGGCGTCCTGCGCCGAGTAGGTCTTGGCGAAGTGGGTCCGCTCCGAGCGCAGGATCAGCGACGGGACGCCGACGTCCAGGCCGTGGTGCAGTCGGGCGTGCGCGCGGCGGATCGCGTTGAGCCAGCCCACGGTCACCGGGAAGCCGGCCAGCGGCTTCCAGGCCAGGTCGAACTCCCACTCGCCGGCGCCGCTGACGTGGATGCTGTGGCCGTACGTGGTCGGCAGCGGCGGCAGGGTGCGCATCGGCCGCAGCTTCGCCAGCACCCGCAGCGCCTGGGTGACCGGTCCACGCTGCACCGGTCTGCCCTGCAGGTCGAACCACGGGCTGTTCAGCACCAGCGCGGCCACCGGCGCGACCTCGCCGCGGGCGCGGCGACGGTCCAGCCACAGCGGCAGGACAAGGCCGCCGGTCGAGTGCGCGACCGCGACCACCGGCAGCCCGGGGTGCTCGGCCGTCACGACGGCGAGCGCGCGCTCCAGCTCCACCTCGTACAGGGCGAGGTCGGAGACGTAGTGCGCGGTCTGGTCGGCGCGCCGGGCCCGACCGGACTTGCGCAGGTCCAGGGCATAGAAGGCGAAACCGCGCTCGGCGAAGAAGTCGGCGAGCTCGGTCTGGAAGAAGTAGTCGGCGAAGCCGTGCACGTAGAGCACGACGCCGCCGACGGCCTCCCTCACCGTCCGGCGGACCAGCACCGCGACGGCCTCGCCCTCGCCGTCCGGGTCCGGGCCCAGCTCGAGGACCTGCTGCTCGTACCCCGCGCCGAGGACATCCGCCTGCCAGGACATGCGCCGATCGTGGCCGTCGCCGACGGCGCTGTCCACAGTGGTCAGGTCGCGACCAGCAGCGCCCGCAGGGCCTTACGGTCGGTCTTGCCGACACTCGTGACCGGGATGGCGTCGACCACCTTGACGTCGTGCGGGCGGTGGATGCCGGACAGCCGACCCGCCGCGAACGCCTCGACCTCGGCCGGGTCCAGCGTCGTTCCCGGGCGGGGTGCGACGAACGCGACCACCTCCTCGCCCCGGACCGGGTCCGGCCGGCCGACCACCGCGGCCGCGGCGATGCCAGGGTGCTCGAGCAGGACCTCTTCCACGTCGCGGGGGAACACGTTGACCCCGCTGCGGATGATGAGGTCCTTCTTCCGGTCGACGAGCCAGAGGTAGCCGTCGGCGTCGAGGTGGCCGACGTCGCCGGTGTGCAGCCAGCCCTCGGCGAGGGTGTCGGCGGTGGTCTCCGGGTCGTGCCAGTAGCCGGTCATCACGCCGGGCCCGCGTACCCAGATCTCGCCGTCGGTGCCCGCCGGCACGTCCCGGCCGCCGGCGTCGACCACCCGCACCTGGTAGCGGGGCAGCGGCCGACCCACCGACCCGCTGCGCCGGTCGTCCAGCGTCGAGCTGGAGATCACCGCGCCGGACTCGGTGCAGCCGTAGCCCTCCAGCAGTGCCGCGCCGGGCACCCGCCGCTCCCACTCCGCGCGCACCGCCGCCGGCAGCGGCGCGGCGCCGACGCTGAGGTACGTCAGCTCGGACAGGTCGTAGTCCTCCACCGGTTGCTGCAGCAGCAGCGCGAGCATCGACGGGACCAGCTGGCCGGCGCCGACCTTGTGCTCGGCCGCCAGCCGCAGCCAGCCGGCCGGCTCGAACCAGCGCATCAGCACCGACGGGCCGCGCTGCTCCTCGATGAACGTCCCGACGATCGTCACGATCATCCCGAACGCGTGCGACAGCGGCAGTGCGGTCAGGCTCGGCTTGCCGTCGTAGGTGTCCCGGCCGCGCTCGTAGGCGCAGCGCCCGCACCACCAGAGGTTGCCATGGCTGAGCATGACGCCCTTCGCCCGGCCGGTGGTGCCGCCGGTGTACATCAGCGCGCCGAGGTCGTCGGCGTCGCGCGGCACGAGCGCGTGCGGGTCGGCGGCGACGAGGTCCGCGTACGGCAAGCCGTCCCGGGCGTCCCCGGCCACGATGATGTGCCGGACCTCCGCCGCGTCCGCGGCGGCGGCCGACACCCGGGGCAGCAGCTCGGGGGAGGTGATCACGGCGACCGCGCCGGAGTCGACCAGGACGTGCCGCAGCTCGGCCTCGCTGAGCAGGAACACCACCGGGGTGACGACCGCACCGGCCCGCCAGATCGCCCCGTACGCGACCTCGACCTCGGGGCCGTTGGCCATGCAGACGACGACCCGGTCGCCCGGCCGCACGCCGAGCTCGACGAGGCCTCCGGTCATCCGGCGCAGCTCGTCGAGCCGCTCGGACGCCGCGATGCGCCGACCCTCGTAGAGGAGCGTCTCCTCGTCGCCGCGCCGCTCGTACGCCGACTCGACGAGCGCACCGAGATGGATCTCGCCGGCCATGTGACGCCTCCCGGGTTCTGCGACTGGCTCCCCGCAGTCTCCGTCCCCGGGCGCGCCGCCGTCCATGCCCTCCCTAGCCGGGCGGCACCGTCTTGCGCATCACGGTGTCCTTGGCTCCCTTGGTCCGCTCGAACCCCGTCCTCAATGAACTCCTGGCGCGGCTCAGCGCCGGCCGGCGGGTTCCGGAGTGGTCCTCGCCGCCACCCGGTCGAGACGCTGCTGGATTCCGGGGTGCTGCTGAAGCGCGTTCCACAACCAGCCGGTTCGTCGCTTGAGCATGTTGAGCTCGGCCAGTTTCTCCAGCATGCGGCGGGTGGCATCCGGGCCTGCGATCGAGCAGGCGTAGTCGTCGGCCTGGCGCTCCAGCCGGATGCCGACGAGGCCGTTGGCGAGCAGTATCGTGCCGACCAGCAGCACGGGCAGCGTGATGGCGAGCGCCAGTCCGGCCGCCCGGCCGTGCAGGACGAGGGCGAGAAGGGCGAGCACGAGGCTCGCCGCGACCATCACGACGACGACGGTCGCCAGCTTCAGCAGAATGTGGTGCTTCTTGCGGTGGGCGATCTCGTGAGCCATGACCGCCGTCACCTCGTCGTCGGAGAACTCGTCCAACAGCCGGTCGGTGACGAACATGTATTTCGGTCCGACACCGAATCCCGCGAAAACGGCATTGGCGGCCGGGCCGTGTCTGGTCTCGATGATCCGCACGTCATCGATGCGGACCCCACTCTCGTCGGCCAGCCGCCTGGCCCGGTCGCGAGTCGCCGCGTCGGCCTCCCTTGTGGGCATGGCCGCGACGACCAGCAGTGGCCCGGATGCCGCCATGAGGACGAGGTATCCGAGTGCCAACGCGAACAATGCCACGCCGGGTATCCGGTGCCGGAGGAGCACGAACAACGACAGCCAGACCGCCTGCGGCAGGAGGAGCACGACGATGAGCCGGACGAACCGTCGCGGAGCCGCGGCTCCGGTGTTCTCGATGCCGCGCAACCGCTCGTACGCCGGCCGGATTCCCAGGTAGGCGCCGGTCAGGGAGCCGATGGTGCTCAGGAAGATCGCTGCCATGATGATCGGCAGCCGGGCGCCGGCGTCGAGGGAGCCGAACTCCTTGACGATCTCGATCGCGCCGACAACGCCGGCGAACCCGCTGAGCAGCGCATAGACGGTCAGGCTGCGCCGCAGCCGATGCACCTTCTCGGTCGGATCGAGCCTCGTCCTTTCCACTCGACGGGCATAAGCCCGCATCAACGGAAAGGCCAGAACTATTGTCGCCAGTACGGTAATCATCGCTGCCGGTCCTGATGTGATGATTCACTACCCCGGCCAACGGGGCGCAAACCTGACAGCTCCTACGTCTCCCGCCCTCGGCAGCTGTAAACCGTCAGGTTGTGTCGTCGTTCCGGTAAGCGATGAAGACGTATTCGCTACTGTCGTCGGTGAGCGGCCGGCCGGTGAAGTCGTTGTCACCCACGGCGTACTGCAGGGTGTGCGGCGCCGCCCCCTCCCACCCGATAACCGACTGTTCGACCTCGACGACGCTCACGCCGGCGCGGCGAGCCGCAGTCGGATGGTGCGAGCCAACTCGCTGGGCTCGACCGGGCGGCGGGTGTCGACCCTGACGACCGGCGTGAGCGCCAGCGGCTCGGCCCGAGCTGCCCAGTCGTCCCAGTCCTCCGCGAGCCGGCGGGCGTCCTCGTGCAACGCCGCACGAGCCCGAGCCGCGAAGCGGCGTCGGGCAACGGCCGCCGGCACATCGCACCAGACCTCGATGGCATGAGCCGCTCCCACCGACCGGAGACCGGCTTCGGCGAACCGCAGATCCCGCGGTCGGAACCACCATGACTCCACGACCACGATCCCTGGCACGCGGGCGGCGAGGCTCCACACTGCCTCGATCGCAACCACGCCGAGGTCGGGCACGGAGACGGCCTCAGGCAGTACGGCCGCGAGCGCCTCCTTCACAGCGTCCTTCGACAACATCACCGCGCTCAAAGCTCCGGCCAGCCCCGCCGCGAGCGTCGTCTTGCCGGCCCCGGGAAGCCCGTTCACCAAGACCAGCGAGCTCGCCATCCGATCACCCTCCCCAGCTGTACCGCCGTCCGCGTCACAAAGCAGACATGATGCACCAGACCACGAGGACCCTGGCATCGGAATCTGCTAGCACGTCCGCGTGGAGAGGTGACACGGTCAGCGGCGTGTGCACCGAGTGGATACCCGGGTTGGAATTGAGTCGTGGCTTCTACCACGACCTGGTCCGGCCGCTTCTAGGCGATGTTCGGCACTCCGCCGGCTTGGTTGGTTGGGGTTCCGGGAAGTCGACTCTTGCCGGAGCGCTGCAGGCGGCGATGCCGGAGCCCTTTCTCCACGTCTCGTCCGACCTACTCGTCGGCATGCTTCCCCGCCGCACCAGCGACGGCGGCCCGTTCGACTGGTGGAGCCAGGTCCGGCCCCGGTTCTTCGCCGGGTTCCATCGCTGCCTGCCGGCGCTGGCCGGCGCGGGGAACGACATGATCGTCGAGCACATCATCGAGTTCCCATCCTGGCGAGCAGAGTTGGCCGCGCTGCTGGCGGGACTGGATGTGTTCCTTGTCGGTGTCCACTGCGATCTCGACGAGATCGATCGCCGCGAGCGCGATCGGGGCGACCGGCGCATTGGCGAAGGTCGCACCCACGTCACCGTCGATCGGATCCACACGTTCGGCCCGTACGACCTGGACGTCGACACCACGAGCGGGATCACGCCCGCCGTAACAAGAACCGTGCTCGGAGCCTGGCACGCCCGCGGACCACTGCGTGCGCTCCGGGTCCCTGATTCCTGACCGGGCTCGACCGGCCCTGTCGTAAGGAGTGGCTAGCGTCGTTGGCATGGTCCCTCACGATGGGGAGCCCGCGGCCGGTCCGTGGCGGGTGATCTCGGTAGCGGAGCTGTGGCGGGTGCTGTTGGACGCCGCCGGCCCCGGGACGGACAGGCCGGCTGTCGTGGGCGTCGGCGGCCGAAGCTCCAGCGGCAAGACGACGTTGGCCGGCCGGCTTGCCGCCGAGAAGTCCCGGGTAGCCGTGCTGCACACCGACGACATCGCCTGGCGGCAGGCAGTGCTGGACTGGTATGGGTTGCTGGTCGACGGCGTGCTGGCGCCGGTCCGCCGCGGCCAGCCGGTCGCCTACCGACCGTCGAAGTGGGCCGAGTACGGGCGGAGCGGGGCCATCGAGGTGCCGTCCGGGACCGCAGCCCTGATCGTCGAGGGCGTCGGTGCCACCCGGCGGGCACTTGCACCGGTGCTGGACGCGACGATCTGGGTGCAGGCCGACGCAGCCGTCCTGGAGCAGCGCGACGAGGCGCGGATTGCAGCGGGGGAGACCACCGCAGCCGACCATCGAGCATGGATGGCAGAGGAACGCCCGTTCCAGCTCGACGACCGTGCCTGGGAGCGCGCCACCGTCATCGTGGCCGGCAGCCCTGAACTACCGCACGAGCCGACGGCCGAGGTCGTCGTTGCCGACGGCGTTCCGCGCTGATGCCACAGTCTCTTGTCGGCGCTGGGCCGGATTGTCGTTCGCGCCGGCAGTGTCTGGCTGGTAGATGACGGGGGTGATCGGCTGGGCACGCGCGACTGGGTCGGTGAGGTCGAGGACTGGATCGGCGAAGTCGTGGGCCAGCGATGTCGGTTGGTGCATCGGGAGACTCGGCCGTGGTCGACGCTGTGGACCGTCTCGACTGGGGCGGAAACCCTGTGGTTCAAGGCGAACTGTCCGGCGCATCGGAGCGAGGCGGGGGTGCACGCGGCCCTCGCTCGGCTCGTCCCGGACTACGTGGATGCTCCGGTGGCCGTGGAGCCGGCGCGCGGCTGGCTGCTGACCCGGGAGGGCGGGACGCCGCTGAACCACTGTTCGCCGAACGGCGCCGGCGACGTGGGGCTGGCGACGTTGACCGCCGTCGTGCGGGACTACGCCGCACTGCAGCGCGGGACAGTCGGCCGCGGCGACCAACTGGTCAGCGCCGGATTACGGGTCGCTCATCCGGTGGACGCGGCGGAACTGGCCGCTACTCAAGCCGAACAGTTGGCGGTGCTGCGAGCCGGTGATCCGCGGCGCCTGACGGCTGACGAGCGGGACAGCGTCCTTGCCTCGCTGCCCGCGCTGGAGCAGGCCGGACGGGTGCTCACCGGCGGCGCGGTTCCGCTGGCTTTCGACCAGTCCGACCTGTTCCCCCGTAACGTCTTCTTGCGGCGACTCGGCGGGCCGTATCGGTTCTTCGACTTCGCTGATGCCGTCTGGGCGCACCCGTTCGGCTCGCTGCTCATGCTGGTGGCCGGATGCCTGCGCTGGTGGCGGATCTCGGCGAGGGCCGGCGTGGTCGACTGCCGCGACGCTCGTGTCCGCGCCCTCGTGGACGCGTACCTCGGGTGCTGGATCGACATGGCCCCGATCGATGAGCTGCGCAGGCTCGGCGAGTGCGCGCTGCGCATAGCGCCGCTGCACCGGACCGCGGCGTGGCCGGGCAACTTGCAGGATGCCGACGACGAGGCGCTCGCCGCGCACGGCCGCACCCCGTGGTCCTGGCTCGAGGACGTGACCAAGCCCGTACTGCTCACTACGGGGACGGAGGCCGCCTGACCAACCCGAACGGGCTTCTGGCAGCGTCGGGCTCGTGGACGAACGAGACCTGCTGCGGATTCTCGCCCGGTGGGGTCGCGGGACCCTGTCGGCGGTTCCGCTGCCGGGTGGCTGGAACTCGACAGTGTGGTCGGTGCGAGCGATCGATGGTCGGAGATATGTGGCCAAGCTCGTCGACGCGCAGGAGCGGACAGGATTTCGATCGGGACTCCGGGTAGCTCGACGGGCAGCGGAGCGTGGGTTTCGGAGCGGACCGCCGGTCCCGTTGCCGGACGGCGCGCTGGACGTCACCGTGCCCAGCGGCGTCGTGGCGTTGCTGGAGTACGTCCACGGACGCCGCCCCGACGTGGATGCACTGGCCGACCTCCGCCGGATGGGCAGCGCGCTCGCCCGCGCGCACGCGTGCCTCGCCCCGGACGTGGAGTGTCTGGACCAGACCCTCAGGTGGCCCTGGCCCTGGGCCGACGACGCCTTGACACGGATTCCCATGCCGGTGGAGATCCGCGATGCGGCCCGGCGTGCACTCGACGACGCACGGCGGACGACCGAGGCGGATGGGTTGCTCGAGCACGTTGTGCATGGCGATCCGGCGTTCGATGCCTTCGTCCTGAACGGGGCCCGCGTCGAAGACGACGGCATGGTTGACTGGTCGGCGACGATGGGGGCGCCGGTCCTGTACGACCTCGGCACTGTCGCCGCCCTGTGCCGCAGGCAGCCCGAGCGGCTCAGCGCCTTCCTCCAGGGCTATCTCGACATCGATTCGACCATCACCGATCAGGTGCAGCGACTGAGCACCTTCACCCGGCTGCGATGGATGTGCACAGCGGTCTACCTCGCCGACCGAATCGATCGCGGAATCGAGAGAGGTGCATCGCCGAAGGGCAACAGACTCGGTCTGGCGGAGGCGTACGCGCAACTGAACGTCCCTACCTCGGGTTGAGCGTCCGCTCGTACCGTCGCGCGGGCTGGCCGCCTCGGTCGGTACGGTCGGCAGCGTGGGTGATGCGAGGCGCCGCGTTGCCGAGACGCGCCGTCGCCTGTACCTCCACGGTCCACAGTGGATCCGCGGGAAGGGCGCGGGCGGGGAACCGCGCCTGCGGGCCTTCCGGTTGCCTGACCCGCCGGTCGAGCCGGCGTTCGGCGACTTCCGACCGTTCCTATAGGCATGCGCAGGTGGGCGTCGAGACTGAGCCGACTCAGTGGTGGGCGCGGAGTTTCGCGATGAAGCGCCCGAGGGCGGGATCGAACGCCGCCGGTGGCGCAGCGTAGATCTCCTCCGGCGACCACCATCGCACCGACCGGAACTCGGTCCTGTCGATGTGCAGTTGCTCGTCGCTGCGAAGCGCGATCGGAAACCACAGGGCGACATCAGTGTGCCCGGAGTCGACGCCGACGGTGACGGTCGAGGACAGGAACACCGGGCGGTCGCTCAGCCGGCGAAGTGGATCGATGCCCAGCTCTTCGGCCGCTTCCCGTTCGGCCGTAACGGCGGGATGCTCGTCGACCTCGACGTGACCGCCGGGTGCCAGCCAGAGCCCGGCATTGAGGTGTTCGCCGAGCAGGATGCGGCCCGATCCCGGGTCTACCGGAACGACGTACGAGACCAGGTGCCGATCCGGGACGGCCGGCTTCACCCGTCGGAACACGTCATCCGTGCTGTCCAGCCAGCTCAGCACCGCCCGTATGTCCGCCGCCTCCTGGGAGTCGCCGGGCACGATCCCGGCCACCAGTTCAGCCACTACTGCGACGGACGGGCGCATAGGCTCACTGTGCCAGGGCGACGTCCGGGTATGACCAGCAGAGTCGCTCACGCCGGCATGGGGACGCCGAGTTCGGCGAGTTCGGCGGCGGCTTCGGCGCGGCGGGAGGGGATGAGGGCGAGCGTGCAGGCGCGTTCGTAGCGGGCGCCGACTCGTTCCCAGGCGGTCACCGCCGCGGCGAGATCGGCCGGGTCGCCGGTGAGGCGCCCGCGGGCACGGGCGACGCACGCCGCCGCCCAGCGGTTCTCCTGCGCCGCCGGTTCCGCTGCCGCGAGGCGGGCGGCAGCGTCGGGCCGCCCGGCGGCGACGGCGAGATCGGCCGCGACGGCCCACGGGTACGCGTCGAAGTACCAGTGCCGCACCTGCCACCAGGCGTCCTTCCCGCTCGGCAGGTGCGCCAGCAGCCGATCCGCCTGGTCCCACCGTCCGAAGTGGAGTGCCAGCCGCTGTTCGACGAACGACGTCATGCCGCGGACCTGGAAGTGGATATTGCGGGTCTGGTCGCCGGCCAGCTGCACGCCGGCGAACGAGCGCCACTCGGCGGCGACCGCGTCGTCGCCACGCAGGGAGTGGCACAGCACCAGGGAGTACATCGGCGGGGCGAGCCAGCGGGCCGCCGGGCGGCCGGCGTTCTCCCATATCTCGCGGGCCCGCTCGCCGAGCGGGATCGCCTCGTCGAACCGGCCGAGCAACACCAGCGGCACCATCGGCTTGCTCTCGACCATGTGCGGTGCCGCGGCAACCAGCCGGTCGTCGCCGAAGCGCAGGGCCGCCTCGAGGGCCAATGACACCTCGCCAGAGGTGATCGCGTTCTCCACCGCCATGTGCAGGATGTCGTGGATCTCGGAACCGGCCCGCGGGTGGTGTGCGGGCAGCCGCGACATCAGCGCCAGCCGCCGCGCGGCCCGCTCTTGCGGCTCGACGAAGTGCCCGTTCATCACCTGCATCGAGCCCAGGGCGTCCAGGGCGGCGCTGATCAGCACCGGATCGTCCGCGCGCTCCGCGGCAGCGAGCGCGGCGTGGAACGACACCGCGTCCGGTACGTCCACCAGCCGGGTCTGCGTCCACGCGTCCGCGGCGCTCAGCTGCGCGGTGGCGGCGACGTCGCCGGCCGGGGCGACGCGGTGCGCGACGTCGAGGATCTGCTGCAGCTCGGCCAGGCCGACGTCACGGTCGAAGATTGCCGGGAACCGGGTCGCCACCGACACCGCCTCGGCCAGCACCGCGGCCTGCGTGCCGTGGTCTGCGGCCGCGGCCGCCCGCTCGGCCGCCGCAACGGCGTACTCGTACCGCAGCTGCCCCTTGCTCTCGACCTGCGCGACGCCCGCCGCCGACCAGAGATCACGCGCGGCTGCGGCGTCGTCGGCGGCGCACTCTGCCGCGCGCAGGTAGTGCCGCCGCGACTCGGCGAGGAAGCGCCGGGCGAACATCAGGTGCCCGAGCGAGCGGCCGAGCGCAGCCGCGACGGTACCGTCGGCGAGGCCGAGCGCGGCTCGCAGATCGTCGGCCACCGTGTCGAACGCCGCCTGCCAGGGCTCGCCGCGCTCCAACCGGTGCTCGAGGTCCGTGGCCAGCTCGCCGGCCCAGCGCAGGTAACGGCCGGTCACCTCGTCGAGCTCGCCGGCCTCGATCAGCTTGTCCAGCGCGTACGCCCGCACCGTCTCCAGCTGCGACCAGCGCTCGCCGCCGTGCCGGTGCACGAGCAGGCTCTTGTCGGCCAGCCGCCCGACCAGGTCGGCCATCGCAGCCGGCGGCTGCCCGGTCACCGCACTCGCCGCAGGGATGTCGACGGCGCCGGCGAACCGGCCCAGCCGGCGCAGCGCGATGCGTTCTTCGTCGTCGAGCAGCTCGTGGCTCCAGTCGAGCACCGCCCGCAGCGACCGGTGCCGCTCGTCCCCGCTGCGGCCGCCGCTGAGCAGCCGGAGCCGATCGCTGAGCCCCGCGCGCAGCCCGGTGAGGCCGAGCGTCGCGCTGCGGGCGGTGGCGAGCTCGATCGCCAGGGGCATCCCGTCCAGCTGCGCGCACAGCTCGCCGACGGCAGCGGGGTCGGCGTCGAACTGCGCGTCGAGCAGCCGGGCCCGGTCGAAGAACAGCGCCACCGCCTCGGACTCCGCCGATCCGCCGGTCGACTCCGCGACGAGCGAGAGCCCGGACAGCGGCACCACCCGCTCACCGGGCACACCGATGCGCTCCCGGCTCGTCGCCAGCACGAGCAGCTCGGTCGTCTCCCCGAGCAGCGTCGTCAGGAGGTCGGCGACGTCGTCGACCAGGTGCTCGCAGTTGTCCAGCACCAGCAGGGACCGTCCCGGCCGCAACCGGGCGAGCACCGCGTCCCGCAGCGCCTGCCCGGACCGCTCGGTCACGCCCAGCACCGACGCCACCGTCTGGACGAAGAAGCCCGGACGCGTGCTGACGAGCTCGACGAACGTCGCGCCCAGCGGCAGCGTCGGCGCCAGTTCGCGTGCCACTTCCGCCGCCAGCCGGGTCTTGCCGACGCCGCCGGGGCCGAGCAGCGTCACCAGCCGGGACGTCTCTAGCGCGGCGATCAGCTCCGCTCGCTCGCGCGTCCGCCCGACGAACGGCGTCCAGGCGGCGGGCAGGCCACGCACCGCACCGGCAGCACCCCGCGACTGCGCGGCCACCAGGGTCGGCGCCAGCGCCGCCAGCGCCCGCCGGTCGGGCACGTCCAGCTTGCGCAGCAACGACGACACGTGCGTCTCGACCGTCCGCACGGACAGGTGCAGGCGGGTGGCGATCTGCGCGTTGGACAGGTGCTCGCCGAGCGCGGCGAGAACCTCCGCCTCGCGCTCGGACACCCGGGCCACCGCCTGGCTCACGCACTCATCTTGCCGTCCGCGGGCCGAAGTCAGTGCCGACTCCGTGGCGAACCCGTGGTCGGCACGGATGGCAGCGGTCGCTGCGCCGGCGAGTCTCGGCGGCAACGAAAGGAGCCCTCCGATGCTCATCAGCCTGATGACCGGCGATCTCGTCGCCGCCCGGCAGGCCGAACTGCTCGCCGCCGCCGAGAACGAGCGCCTCGCCCTCCGAATGCGCCGCGCCAGCCGCGACCGGCGGCGGTCCGCCGCGACCACACGCGTCCGTCGCGCCTGGCTGTGCACGGCGACCCAACCCGTCCGTCCCTGAAAAGAGGACCAGATGACAACGACGATCACGAACGAGCTGGACGAGGCCGCGGTGGGCGAGTTCGTCCACCGGTTCATCACCGACCTCGGCGCGGTCCATCACGCCGTCACCGTGGCCATCGGCGACCGGCTCGGGCTCTACCGGGCCGTCGCAGAGGTGGGGCCGGCGACGGCACACGACATCGCTGCGGCTGCCGGCTGCGACGAGCGCTACACGGCGGAGTGGCTGAACGCGCAGGCCGCGTCGGGTTACTGCGAGTACGACGCGGAGACCGGGTGGTATCACCTCACGCCGGCGCAGCGGGCCTGCCTGGCCGACGAGGACTCGCCGACGTTCCTCACCGCCGGGGTGTTCCTGGCCGCGGCGCTGTTCAAGGACGAGCAGCGGCTGGCCGAGGCGATCCGGACCGGCGCCGGGTTCGGGTGGGGCGAGCACCACCACGACCTCTATGTCGGGGTCGAGCGGTTCTTCCGCCCGGGCTACGCGGCGAACCTCGTGTCGAGCTGGATTCCCGCGCTCGACGGCGTGGAGGCGAAACTCCGCAGCGGCGTGACCGTCGCCGACGTCGGCTGCGGGCATGGCGCGTCGACGATCCTGCTCGCCCAGGCATACCCGAACTCGACGATCGTCGGGTTCGACAGCCACCCGCCGTCGATCGAGGCGGCTCGCGTCGCCGCCGAGAAGGCCGGCCTGGCCGACCGGGTCCGCTTCGAGGTCGCCGCCGCCCAGGACTACCCCGGGCGAGGACTACGCGTTGGTGTGCATCTTCGACGCGCTGCACGACATGGGCGACCCGGTCGGAGCCGCCCGGCACATCCGGTCGTCGCTGGTGGAGGACGGCACCTGGCTGCTCGTCGAGCCGATGGCCGGTGACTCCGTGGCGGCGAACCTCAACCCGATCGGGCGGCTGTTCTACTCGGCCTCGACGCTGGTGTGCACGCCGTCGGCGCGGTCACAGCCCGGTGGCTGGGCGCTCGGTGCGCAGGCGACGGACGAGCAACTGCGGTCCATCACCGCGCAGGGCGGGTTCAGCCGGTTCCACCGCGCGGTCGACTCACCGATCAACCGGATCATCGAGGTCGGTCCCTGACCGACGCCGCCCGCCGGCCGCCTGAGTCCACTGTGGACCGACGGCCGGCGGCCCGGTGTCGGCGATCAGCGAGCGGGCCGTACGAGGCGAACTCGGTGGGCTCCCATCGCCAGTCGGGCGGGTCAGCTCTCGGCCGCCCAGGCGATCGCCCGGGCGCGGTCGGCCAGCGGGAAGCGTCTCAGCTCGCCAGGCGTCATCCAGCCGAACAGCGACGCCACCGTGATCATCCAGTCCAGGTCGGTGACGAGCGCGATCCGCTTCCACTTCGTCAGGTGCTCGACGCCGAGCTTCAGGTCCTGCCTTGCACCGCCTGCCGACATCCCGTCGAAACGCTCGAACACCAGGACGATGCGGATCTCCCGCCCCTGCTCGATCAACCCCTCGATGGCGGGCATCAGGACGTCGGTGTAGTCGGACGCCTCGATCCGGCCCACCGCTTCGAACCCGACGACCCCGTCGGGCAGGTCGGCGATCGGCTTGAGCACGGTGCCGACCGTAGCACCGGTGCCGCGACCGTTGACTAGGGTTCGACGCATGAGCCGAACTCGGGCATGGCGGCTGCACGGAGTGGCCACGCGCTACGTCGATCCGGTCCTCCGCCCGCTCGCGCGGCGGCTGCCGGCGTTCGGTGTCGTCATCCACCGGGGCCGCAAGTCGGGACGGACCTACGAGACGCCGGTCAACGTCTTCCGCGAGGGCGAGGCCTACCTGTTCTTCCTGACCTACGGGTCGGACGCGCAGTGGGTGAAGAACATCCTCGCCGCCGGTTCCTGCTCGCTCGAGACGCGGGGCCGCGTCGTCCAGCTCGTGGATCCCGAACTGGTCACCGATCCCGAGCTCCGGCCGGCGCCGCAGCCGGCCCGGTTCATCGAGCGCAGGCTCGCCGGGGTCACGCAATACCTGCGCATGCGCCAGGCGCCCGAGGCCTGACCCGCGCCCACTCCTGCTCGGTGCGACGTTTCATCCGTCCTGGGATGGGAAGGGCGCGGACATCACGTCTCTACACCGAGGGGGCGTACTCGATGCGCATCCGGGTGCTCGTCCTGCTGGCCGCCGGCAGCGCCGGCTTGTCCCTGGTGGCCGCACCGGGCGTCCAGGCCGCGCCGGCGGCCGGGAGCGTCCCGGCGGCCGGCCCGACGGATCCCGGCTTCGTGCTGACGACGACCCAGCCGGGTGGCCCCGGCTTCGCGCCCGCGTTCGTCGGCAACGGCTACCTCGCCGGCCGGCAACCGGCCGAGGGCCAGGGGTTCGCGGAGGTGCAGCTGCCCGACCGGACGCTGCCCACCCAGTCGCAGGTGCACGGCTTCTACGCGAAGTCGGTGCCGCCGACCCCGCCGGGCCTGCCTCCGTCGACGCCGATCGAGCGACGGGCCGCGCTGCCGGCCTGGTCGACGCTGTCCTATGAAGACGGCAGCGGTCGCTACTCGCTGAGCTCCGGGCATGTCGACGCCTACCGGCAGAGCCTCGACGTCCGCACCGGCACGCTCACGACCGAGGTCACCTGGACCTCCACCGCGGGCCGTACGGTCGACCTCCGCTACGACGTCACGCCGGACCGGGTGCACCGGCACGCGGCGATGGTGCAGCTGCGGCTGGTGCCGCACTTCGCCGGACCGGTCACGGTCACGGACCTGCTGGACGGGCAGGCGGCCGAGATGGTCACCAGCCAGGGCACCGGGCACGAGAAGACCACCCAGTGGGTGAAGCTCTCCTCGGTCGGCCTCGGCATGACCGCCACCGTCGCCTCGACCGTGGTGCCGCCGAAGGGCGCGTCGGTGAAGCCGGCAGCGACGACCGACTCCGTCAGCGCCGGGCAGGACGTCAGCTTCCGGGTGAAGTCGGGTCAGAGCTACACCGTCACCAAGGCGGTCGGCGTGGCGGTCAACGCCGACTCCACCGACCCGTTCTCGACCGCGGTCGCGGCGTCGAAGGACGAGGCGAGCCTGGGCTACGACCGAATGCGGACGGGCTCCGACGCGGCGTGGGCGGCGCTCTGGCGGTCCGACATCGTCGTGTCCGGCGACGCCCGGCTGCAGCGGCAGGTGCGCTCGGCCTTCTTCGCCCTGCTCGCCAGCGTGCGGGACGACACGCCGTGGGCGCCGTCACCCGGCGGACTGTCCTCCGACGGCTACAACGGCCACGTCTTCTGGGACTCCGAGACCTGGATGTACCCGTCCCTGCTCGCCACCGAGCCCGCGATCGCAGCGCAGAGCCTGCAGTACCGGGTGGACCGGCTGCAGGCGGCGTACCGGTACGCGGCCGACACCGGCTGGTCCGGCGCCCGGTATCCCTGGGAGAGCGCGTTCTCCGGCGGCGAGGACACGCCGACGTGGGCGAACACCGGCCTGTACGAGATCCACGTCAGCGCGGACGTGTCGCTGGCAATGTGGCAGTACTGGCTGGCCACCGGCGACCGCACATGGTTGGCGACCAAGGGCTGGCCGGTGCTCAAGGGCATCGCCGACTTCTGGGTCAGCCGGGCCAGCCGAAACTCCGACGGCAGCTACAGCATCAACACGGTCATCCCGCCGGACGAGTACGTCGAGCAGGTCGACGACAGCGTCTACACCAACGTCGCCGCGCGGGACGCCCTGCGGTTCGCGACCCGGGCGGCCAGCCTGGTGGGTCGGCCGGCCTCGCCGCGGTGGGCCGCGGTGGCCGACAAGCTGCGGGTGCTGTTCGACGGCACCCTCGGCATCCACCCCGAATACCAGGGCTACCCGGGCGACGCGGTGAAGCAGGCGGACGTGACGCTGCTGGCCTACCCGTGGGAGAACCCGCAGCCGGCGGCGGTCACGAAGGCCGACCTCGACTACTACGTCCCGCGTACCGACCCGGGCGGCCCGTCGATGACCGACGCGATCCACTCCGTGCTCAGCTCGCAGCTAGACCTGCCGGGCTGCCCGGCGTTCACGTTCACCCGGCGCAGCGTCGACCCGTTCATGCGCCCGCCGTACGACCAGTTCTCCGAGGCGCGCACCGGCGGTGCATTCACCTTCACCACCGGGGCGGGCGGCTTCCTGCAGGAGTTCCTGTACGGCTACACCGGCTTCCGCTGGCGCGGCGACGGCCTCCGGCTCGACCCGAGCCTGCCGCCGCAGCTGACCGGCGTCACGGTCTCGGCGCTGCACTGGCGCGACCGCGTACTGCGCATCTCGGTCGGTCCACAGCAGACGGAGGTCTCGCTGGTCTCCGGTGGTGCGGTCTCGGTCGACACCCCGTCCGGGGCCAAGACCGTCGGGCCGGGCGCGCCGCTGGTGCTGCCGACCCGCCGGCCGGATCTCACCCCGACCACCGACGTGGCGCGCTGCAAGCCCACGCTGGCCGACCCGGCCACCGCCGAGCCGGCCGAGGCGGCAGCCGACGGCACCGACATCACCCAGTGGATCGGCCCGACCGCCGACGCCAGCATCCGGGTGGATCTCGGTACGGCGGTGCCGCTCGGGACCGTGACCGTCACCCGCTCGCCGGTGACCACGTTCGCCTCGACGACGGGCGGCAAGGGGGTGACCATGCCGACCCGCAGCGCGGGTGAGCGGGTGGAGGCCTCCACGGACGGCACCACCTGGCGGACGATCGCCACGGTCTCGTCGCCGACCCTGAGCGATGTCGTGCCCGGCGACGGCCAACCGGCCCGGTACGTCCGCCTCGTCGCGCTCGGTGCCACCCCGACAGTTCCGCTGATCGTCGGCGAACTGTCCGTGCAGGCTAGCCAGTCGTAGCCAGCCGGGCCTGGTCGCGGACGGTGGCCAGGTAGGTGTCGAGGGCGGGCGGCGTGCGGCCGTCCCGGGTGATGATCATGAGCCGGCGGGTGACGGCCGCCTCGGTGATGTCGCGGACGGCGATCGCCGGGTCGGCCGCCGGGAGGGCGAGCGTCGGCATCAGGGCGACGGCGCCGGTCCGGCGGACGAGCTCGAGCTGGACGTCGGCGTCGTTGGAGCGGTGCCGCAGGTCGGGTTCGTAGCCGCCGAGGGAACGGCAGGCGCCGACGACGAGCGCGTGGTGGCCGGTGCCGGAGGCCGAGGCGACCCAGACGTCCTCGCGCAGCGCGGCCAGCGCGACGGGTCCGCCTTGCTCGGCGCAGGGGTGCGCTGCCGGCAGCACGAGCCGGAGCGGTTCCTCGTGCAGCGGTTCGAAGGTGAGCCCGGCCGGCCGGGGCCGTGGGTGGCCGGCGTACTCGTCGCTGACGACCAGATCGAGCGCGCCGAGGCGGAGCTCGGGCAGCGCCTGCTCGAGCTCGAGCTCGGAGATCTCCAGCCGGACGTGCGGGTGGTCGGCGCGCATGCGCGCCACGGCCGGGATGAGGAGGCGGCGGGTCGCGGACTGCAGGCCGCCAGCCCGTACGGTGCCGCGGATCTCGCCGGTCAGTGCGGCCAGGTCGGCGCGGGCGGCGTCCGCCTCGGCCAGCAGCACGCCGGCGTGCCGGGACAGCAGCCGGCCGGCGTCGGTCAGCCGGACGCCGCGACCGGCCCGGTCGAGCAGCCGCACCCCGACCTCCTTCTCCAGGACACTGAGTTGCTGGGAGATCGCGGACGGCGTGTAGCCGAGCGCGGTCGCGACGGCGGCGAGGGTTCCTCGCTCCTCCAGCTCGTGGAGCATCCGGAGCCGGCGCAGATCGAACGCGACCATGTAGGAACTCTAACGAGACCAGTCCAATAACCGTCACTGGACGTGACGGGAACCGCCGTCGAGGCTTGGGCCCGTGGGTCCCGCACTGTGCCTGTTCTCGGCCGCGTGCTTCGGCGCGATGGCGATCTTCGGCAAGCTCGCCTACGCGGCCGGAGTCTCGCCCGGTGCGCTGCTCCTGCTGCGGTTCAGCGTCGCGGCTGTGCTGCTCGGCCTGCTGCTGGCGCTTCGGCCCGGTCTCCGCGCGACCTCCGCGGTCCCTGAGCGGCCGGCCGGGACGAGCCGGGTCCGGGTGGTGGTCACGGCGCTCGGCCTCGGCGCGGTCGGGTACGCGACCCAGGCGACCCTCTACTTCTCGGCCCTGCAGCGGATCGACGCCTCGCTGGTCGCCCTGGTCCTCTACACGTACCCGGCCCTGGTCACGGTCGCCGCCGCCGCACTGGGCCGGGAGGCGCTGACACCGGGACGGCTCGCCGCCCTGGTCGTCGCGTCCGCCGGGACCGTGCTCGTGCTGCTCGGCGCGGGCGGGTTCAGCGTCGACCGGATCGGGGTGGCTCTGGCGTTCGGAGCCGCCGTCACCTACACCGGCTACATCCTCGTCGCCGACACGGCGGTGCACCGGTTGTCCCCGGTGGTGCTCGCGGCGTTGGTGATGACCGGGGCGTCCGCCGCGCTCGCCGTCCGGTCGATCGCAGCCGGCGGCATCGACGTCCGCTTCGGGTCGGTCGGCTGGGTCTGGATCGCCTGCATCGCCGTCATGTCCACCGTCATGGCGATGCTCGCCTTCTTCGCCGGCCTGCGCCGGACGGGCCCCTCGACCGCGGCCATCCTGTCGACCTTCGAACCCGTCGTCACCACCGCACTCGCGGCGCTGACGCTGAACGAGTTCCTGGCGCCGGTGCAGCTCGTCGGCGGACTCATCGTGCTGTCCTCCGTCGCCGTCCTCCAACTGCGGCCGCAGCGACGTCCGGCCGCGTCGCCACCGGAGCCGGACCTGGCGCTCCCGGTCGGCTGCTCGCCCAGCGCGACGACGATCCTGTCCGGACCGGGGAGGTAGCACAGCCGGCCCGCTACCGGTGGAGGCGGTCGTGCAGCTCCGCGGCGACGTGGTCCGCGACGGCGGCGCTGGCCGGGGAGAGCTCGTCGAGCAAGAGGAAGTTGTGGATGAGGCCGGGCTCACGGCGCAGCTCGACCTCGACGCCGGCCTCGGCCAGCCGCCGGGCGTACGCCTCGCCCTCGTCCCGGAGCGGGTCGTACTCGGCGGTCACGACCAGCGCGGGCGGCAGTCCGGTGAGGTCCGGCGCGTGCAGCGGGCTGACGCCCGGGTCGGCCCAGCGGGTCTCGTCCGGCACCCAGTAGCGGGCGAAGGTCCGCACGTCGTCGGCGGTCAGTCCGAAACCCGTGGCGTTCTCCCGCATCGACGGGGACGAGCCGGTCAGGTCGGTGTTCGGGTAGAGCAGGATCTGCAGGTCCGGCAGCGCCGCCGGCCGTTCGGACCGCAGGCGCAGGCAGGCGAGCGCGGCCAGCGTGCCGCCGGCGCTGTCTCCGACGACCGCCACCCGGCCGGTGACCGGATCCAGTGCCGGGGGCCGGCGGGCGACCCACTCCAGCGCGCCGACCGTGTCGTCGACCGACGCCGGCCACGGGTGCTCGGGCGCGAGCCGGTAGTCCAGCGCGAGCACCGCCGTCGCGGACCCGGCCGCCAGCCGCCGGCACACCCGGTCGAACGTGTCCAGGCTGCCGATGGTCCAGCCGCCGCCGTGCAGGTAGAGGACCAGCGGCAGGGGCCCGGGCGCGGGCCGGTAGAACCGGGCCGGGCGGCCGGCGACGTCGAGGTCCGCGACTGTGTCCAGGGCCGGCCCCGGCGCCCGGCCACGGGCCCGCTCGGCCGACTGTGCCCGCAGCGCCTCGACCTCGATCTCGCCGATCGACGGCCCCGGCCGCGACACGAACTCGGCCAGGCCGTCGTCCGCCAGGGAAGCCATCCGGCGACCGTACGCGCCGGCATGTATCCGATCGACCGGTACGCGGCTCAGTCCAGTACTCGTACCCGTCACCACGGCTGGAGGAGTCATGACGACGACGATCACCTTGCCGAACGGCATCAAGGGCATGGGGTGGCTGCGCGACCATCCCGATGTCCGCGACTATCCCGCGGACGCCCCGCAAGTGCGCGAGCTGCTCGCGGCCAGCGGTTCGACCGCGCTCGCCCGGCTGACCGCCGGCGACGCGCCGGCCGCGGCCCCGTCCGCCGTCGACCTGCGGGCCTACTTCTCGCCGGTCGAGGACCAGGGCGAGCTGGGTTCCTGCACGGCCAACGCCGCCTGCGGGATCGTCGAGTACTACCAGCGGCGGTCGTTCAACACCTACGTGGACATGTCCCGGCTGTTCCTCTACAAGGTCACCCGCGAATACCTGGGCCTGAGCGGGGACACCGGCGCCTACCTGCGCTCGACGATCGGCGCCCTGGCGCTGTTCGGGATGCCCCCGGAGCGCTACCGGCCGTACGAGGTCGCCAAGTTCGACGACGAGCCGCCGGCGTTCGACTACGCCTTCGGCCAGTCGTTCAAGGCGGTCACCTACTTCCGGCTCGACCAGCCGGGCACCTCCGGCGACCAGCTCGTGCAGGACATCAAGACGCACCTGGCCGCCGGGCTGCCGGCGATGTTCGGCTTCACCGTCTACAGCAGCATCCGCAACCCCGAGTCGCCCGGCGATATCCCCTACCCGAGCACGGGCGAAGGCGTCCTCGGCGGGCACGCCGTCGTGGTCGCCGGCTACGACGACGACCGCATCGTCACGAACCCGATCGACGGCGAGAAGCAGACCGGCGCGTTCCGCATCCGCAACTCCTGGGGCCGCGGCTGGGGTGAGGACGGCTACGGCTGGATGCCGTACGAGTACGCCCGGCGTGGCGTCGCCGACGACTGGTGGGTCATGACCTCGGCCGACTGGATCAACCCGACCGCCTTCGACGCCTGACCCCACCCGGCGACGCACTGACAACGGCCGGCACCCGAACGACCTCGGCGCCACGCAATTCCTCCCCGCCGCGGTCGTTCGCCGAACAGTCGACGACCGACCGGACGTCAGCGCAGCATCGTGAAGAACGCCTCGACCTCGCGGGTGAATAGTGCGGGCTGCTCCCACGCCGCGAAGTGCCCGCCCAGCTCGGGCTGGCTCCAGTAGCGGATGTCGGTGAAGCGCTGTTCCGCTTGCTGCCGGGTTGGTCGCTGAAGTTCGTAAGGAAAGATGCTGCAGCCGACCGGAGCATGGACGAGGTCATGCTCGTCGAGCGGTCCGCTGAGCCACCGCGAGACGTCGCCCAGGCTCTCCCAGTAGAGCCGGGCGGCCGACGCGCCGGTCCGCGGCAGCCAGTAGTGCATCACATTGTCGAGAACCGCATCCCGCTCCAGCCGGCTTCGGGGATCGGTCCAGCTCCCGATCTTCTCCACGATCCACGCGGCAAGGCCGGCGGGCGAATCCGTCAGCGAGTAGCCGATGGTCTGCGGGCGGGTCCGCTGCTCGGCCGAATAACCGCTGTCGTCCGCCCGGTCGCCGGCCGCGCGCGCGTCGTCCGGCAGCGGGGGTGCCAGCGGAGGCAGCAGCAGCGCGCCCACGGCGTGCCGAGGATCCTGCTGGGCGAGGCTCGCGCTGACGCTCGTGCCCCAGTCGCTGCCGACCGCGCCGTAACGCTCGTACCCCAGCCGCGCCATCAAGGCCGCCCACGCTCGCGCGATCCGGTCGATCCCCCAGCCGGCCTCCCGCGGCTTGTCGCTCCAGCCGTAGCCGGGCAGCGATGGGATCACGCAGTCGAACCCGGCGTCGGTCAAGGGGCCGAGCGCGTCGAGGAACTCCACCGGGGAGCCCGGCCAGCCGTGGGTCAGGACGACGGGGAAGGCGTCCGGCTGGGACGATCGAGCGTGCAGGAAGCAGATCCCGATGCCGTCGATGAGGGTACGGAACCGGCCCGCCGCGGCGAGACGCTCGTCGCACCGTCGCCAGTCGTACCCGTCCTGCCAGTGGGCGCACAGGTCCATCAGCTCGGCGAGGGCGACACCTTGCCGCGGATCGGTCTCCGGCTCCGGCCACCGGGTGGCCGCGAGCCTCGACCTCAGATCTCCCAGCTCCGCGCCGGTCACGCGAGGGTCGAACCGTTCGATCATGCCGCCATCCTTGCCCCCTCCCGGATGTCGACCAGGACCGCCCCGAGGCGAGCCGACCAGGCTCGACCCGGCGGTCCGTCAGGCCGTGCGGGCCGCGACCAGGCCGGACTGGTATGCGAAGACGACGAGCTGTGCGCGGTCGCGGGCGCCGAGCTTCGTCATGGCTCGGCTCACGTGGGTCTTCGCGGTCAGCGGGCTGAGCACCATCCGCTCGGCGATCTCGTCGTTGCTCAGCCCGTGCGCCACCAGCGCGACGACCTCGCGCTCGCGGTTCGTGAGCAGGTCGAGGTCCGCCGAGGCGAACACCTCCGCGGGCCGGGCCACGAACTCGCTGATCAGCCGGCGGGTGACGGCGGGGGAGAGCAGGGCGTCGCCGCGCATGGTGACCCGCAGCGCCTGCAGCAGGTCGGCCGGCTCGGTGTCCTTGACAACGAAGCCGGACGCGCCGGCCCGCAGCGAGTTGAAGACGTACTCGTCGAGGCCGTAGTTGGTCAGCACCACCACGTGCACGTCGGCGAGCCGCTCGTCGTCGGCGATCCGGCGGGTGGCCTCGATGCCGTCCACCTCGGGCATCTGCACGTCCATCAGCACGATGTCCGGCAGGTGCTCTCTCGCGAGTGCGACTCCCTCGCGGCCGTTGGCCCCCTCCGCCACCACGACGATGTCGTCCTCGGCGTCGAGCAGCGCACGGATCCCGGTCCGGATCAGGGGCTGGTCGTCGACCAGCACCACCCGGATCACGCCGCCCCGTTCATCGGCAGTTCGGCGTGCACCGTGAACCCGCAGGACGCGCCCGGCTCCGCCCGCAGGCGCCCGCCCAGGGCGGTGACCCGCTCCCGCATCCCGACCAGCCCGTACCCGGGCACCGGCGGCCGCTGCGATCCCGCCCCGTCGTCCTCGATGCGAACGGTGAGCGTGCGCGCGTCGTAGGCAAGCTGCACCGAGGCGGTCGCCTCTCCCGCATGCCTGCTGACGTTGGTCAGCGCCTCCTGCACGACCCGGTACGCCGCCTGGTCGACCTCCGGCGACAGCGGGCGGCGGTCCCCGAGCACGGTGTAGGTCGTCGGCAGCCCGGAGGACCGCGCCCGCTCCACGAGCGCCGGGAGCTGGTCCACCCCGCTGCCGTTGAGGTTGTCCTCCCGGCGCAGCACGTCGAGCGTCGACCGCAGTTCGCGCACCGCGTCGCCGCTGGCCTCCTGGATGGCGAGCAGCGCGTCGGACGGCTCCTCGCCGTTCTTCTTCGCCAGGTGCGCGGCGACGCCGGCCTGCACCTTGATCACCGAGATGCTGTGGGTCAGTGAGTCATGCAGCTCGCGGGCGATCCGGAGTCGCTCCTCCACTGCCCGGCGGCGGGCGACCTCGTCGCGGGTGCGCTCGGCCTCCTCGGCGCGCCGTTCCACCTCCCGCATGTGGGCGTGCCACTGGACGAAGGCGACCGCGCTCACCGCGGCCGACACCAGCCAGCCGGTGGCGTAGAGCCTCTTCCGTCCGCGATCGGTCCTCATGGTTTCGATCGTAGAACCGCGGCCGGGTTCGGACGTCCCACCGAGGGAGTACGCGGGGCCCACTCCCGGGGTGGTAGCAGCTGCCGCGACGGCCTGTCCGGCCGGTAGCCGGAAGAGACGTCCCCGGGCCGACGCGCTGCCGCGCGGATCCGCGAACCATCGGTCGGGTCCCTACATGACCGAGGAGAGAGATCCGATGAGCCTGCAACACACCGACCTGGCCGTCGAAGCGGTGCGGCCCGGAGACGACGGGTATGAGGCCGCGGCGCGGGTGTTCTTCGCGTCCGGCGAGCCGGCGCTCGTGACCCGTCCCCGCGACCCGGACGAGGTAGCGGCCGCGCTCGCCCATGCCGGCCGGCACCAGCTCGCCGTGTCCGTCCGATCGGGCGGGCACAGCCCGCTCGGGCACAGCACCAACACCGGCGGGATGGTGATCGACCTGTCGCATCTCGACGACGTCCGGGTCCTCGACGTCGACCGCCGGCTGGTACGTGTCGGCGGCGGCGCGACCTGGGGCCAGGTGGCCGCGGCGCTCGATCCGTACGGCTGGGGCATCACCGCCGGTGACACCAGCAGCGTCGGCGTCGGTGGCCTCACCCTGGGTGGCGGGGTCGGCTGGATGGTGCGCCGGGACGGCCTGGCGATCGACAGCCTGGTCGGCGCCCGGGTGGTGACCGCGGACGGGCGGCTGCTCACGACTTCAGAGCGCGACCACCCCGAGCTGTTCTGGGCGCTGCGCGGCGGCGGAGGCAACTTCGGCGTCGTGGTCGACTTCGACTTCGTCGCCCAGCCGGTGACCAACCTGCATTTCGGGTCGGTGGCCTACCGCCTCGACGACCCGGCCGACCTGCTCGTCCGGTGGCGGGATGCGATGCGGCTCGCCCTGGAGGAGCTGTCAAGCACCCTGGTGCTGATGCCGGGGGCGCCGGCCGCGGCGACCGTCCTGCTCTGTTACGCCGGGGACCCCGGCACCACCGCCGCCCAGGTCGACGCCGCGACCGAGCCGCTGTTCGAGCTGGGAACGGTGACCAGGGCGAACCTCGCCGAGCGCCGCTACCCGGACATCCTCGAGGACGCCCAGCACCCGCCGGGCCTCCGGTTGGTCGTCCGCAACGCCCTGGTCCCGATCCTCGACGACGCCGTGATCGGGGCGATGATCCGCCTGCACGCGGCCGCGCACCCGACCGCGATCGCGGTACGGAGCCTGGGCGGGGCGTTCGGCCGGGTGCCGGCGGAGGCGACGGCGTTCGCCCACCGTGACGCGGAGGCCATGGTCGTCGGCATGCTGATGCTGCCCGACACGGCAACCGACGCCGAGGCCGAGCGAGCGCTCGTCGGGTGGCGCGCCGTGGCCGCCCACGGCACCGGCACGTACGTCAACTTCCAGGGCTCGGCGACGGCAGCGGACCTGGCGGCGGCGTACCCGCCTGCGACGTACGCCCGCCTGGTCGCGGTCAAGCGCGTCTACGACCCCACCAACCGGTTCGCCCTCAACCACAACGTCGCGCCGGCCCCGGCGGAGAACCCGGCGGCCTGATGCCGGCCCGGCGGCGTGGCGTCACGGCAACGCGCGGTCCCAGACCGCCGTTGCCGTGACGCGGACAGCCGGCTACCGCTGGAAGGCGGAGACGAGGGCCGACACGCCCTCGGCGAGCGTCTCGAGGTGAGCTTGCAGTTCGGCTCTCGCCGTGCCGGTGACCGACCTGTAGGGACGGTATCCGGTAGCAGTCCGATACTGCCCGAGTGCTCGGGTCATCGCGGTGAACTGCTGGTCCAACAGCCGGGCCAGCTCCGGATCGCGCGCTCCCACGGCGGGTCGAAGCGTCGAATACGCCGCCCTCGCTCCTTCGACGTTGCCCGCCACGTCCCAGAGGTCAGTTCCTGAATATCTGTCTTCCGCGCCGGTGAGCTTGTCCGCGGCCGCGTCCTCGACCAGCCGCTGCGCCGCCGTCGTGATGACGCTCGGGGTGATGTGCACAGCGGCGACGGCGCGGGGCAGCTCGTTAACATCGTGATCGAGTCGGTCGGCCAGGTTCCTGAGGCTCGGCGTGTCCGGGGTGACCCACAGTGCGTGTTCGAACCGGTGCCAGCCGGTCCAGCGCGGATCTGTGGGGCTGGCGAATTCGTCCGCCCTGGCATCGAGACGCCGGTCGAGGTCCGGAGCGTAGAAGGCGAGCCAGAGTATTCGTTGCCAGCCGGCGCGGCTCGGGGCGAATCGCTTCCTGGCGAGGTCGAGATGCCTGCGCGCACCGCGTCGGTGAATGCCCGGGTGCGCGTGATGGAGATCTTGGCCTGGGAGTCGAGGTAGGTCCGGTACGACTGGACGGCGGCAAGCAGTGCCGGATCCGTCGCTCTCGTCGGGGAGGAAGCGCTGGGCATCGCCGCGGCCGACGCGGGTGCCGGAGCCGGCGCTGCGTCGACCCCCGAGCTCCGGTCCTCGCAGCCGGTGGACACCACGGCCAATGCCGCGGCGAGAAGGCATCCCCCGGCTCGGACGAACGTTCCTCTCATCGGAGCACCTCGGGCGTAGTCGGCGATCCCCGTCTTTCGACCCCTCATCGACCATAGAGCCCCATAGCGCTCCTCGTGGCGACAATCGACCTCGACCTGCCCGTCGTGTCCACGGCGGTCGGTGACGCCGAGGACCGGTGCGGTCCACCGGGTCGGTCGTCGGTCGTGCAGCCTCAACCCGGTGAGGGGCCGATCGGCCGGAACGCGACCATCGGGAGCTCACCGGCGAGCCTGCGCCGCGCCGTCTCACTACCGTCGTAGTGCCACCCGACGAGGCGGCTCAGCACCGCGCGGACGACTGGCGCGACCCAGCGGTTGCGTCGCTCGTACCCGGCGAGTACGGCGACCGCCTCACTCTCGTCCATGGTGCGGAATGCCGCGACGAAGCTGCGGCGGCCGACGGTGATCTCGGCCTCGCCGTTGGCCTGGATGTTCCGGTACCAGTCGGCGCTGCGTCCCAGGCCGCTCAGCACGACCACTTCCCCTGACCGCGGCCCGGCACCGACCACCTCGAGCACCGTGCGGTACTGGCGGCCCGACGTGCGTCCGACGTGCACCAGTCGCAGGAACCGCTCCCCGAGCAGCCACCCCAGATCCCGGTCGTAGAGCGCGTTGGGCGCGCGCAACAGGCGCCGGACCATCGCTGCGGGTCGACCGTGGACCATGGCGCCTTCCTGCAGGCCTGCCCGACGAGGCCGGGCACCTGCCGCTGCTCGCTGATGTCGCCCCGAAACGATACGGCCGCCACGGGAACGGCTGACTCGGGCCCGCCTGTGGTCGGCGAACACACCGCGGCGATCTGCTCTTACCCCGGTGTGCTCGCCCCGTCGGTGGCGCGGCCCGGCGCGCCGGCGAGCTGGTCGGCGGCCTGCTCGACCAGGTCGAGCAGCCGGGTCAGGTCCGCCGCGGTGACGTGCGGGTTCAGCAGGGTCAGCTTGAGCCAGAGCCGCCCGCGGCCCGCCGGCCCCGCAACCGTGGCCCGACCGAGGACCGCTCGACCGCTGGCCAGCAGCGAGCGGCGGATCCCGGCCACCAGCTCGTCACCGGTCCGGTCATCGAGCTGGTCGGCGGCGACCGGCCGGAACAGCACGGTGCTCAGCTCGGGCCGGGACAGCAGCCGCAGCCCGGGCCGCCCGTCGAGCTGCCCGGCCACGTCCTCGGCGGCCGCGCAGCAGCGGTCGGTGAGCCGGCCGAGACCGGACCGGCCGAGGGCAAGGAAGGTGGTCGCGATCTTGACCACGTCCGGCCGGCGGGAGGTGCGCAGGGACCGCCCCAGCAGGTCGGGCAGCCCGGCCTCGGTGTCGTCGTCGGCGTTCAGGTAGTCCGCGCGCACCGACAGCGGCGCGAGCAGGGCGCCGTCGGCAACGGCGAGCAAGCCCGCGGCGAGCGGTTGCCAGCCGAGCTTGTGCAGGTCCAGCGCGACCGTGTCGGCCCGGTCGAGGCCGGCCAGCAGCCCGCGACGGGTGTCGCTGAACAGCAGGCCGCCGCCGTACGCGGCGTCGACGTGCAGGTGGGCCCCGCACGCGGCGGCGACGTCGGCGATCAACGGTAGGGGATCGACGATGCCGCGGCTGGTGGTCCCGGCAGTGGCGGTGACCACGTGCGGGCCCGGGGTCCGGTCCAGGGCGGCGGCGAGGTCGTCCGGGTGCAACCGGCCGTCCCGGGTCGGCACGATGACCGCGGTGGGCAGCCCCAGCAGCCAGGCCGCCCGAGGAATGCTGTGGTGCGCCTCGTCCGAGCAGACCAGCTGCACGGGGCCCGCCGCCCGCTCCCGCGCCAGGAGCAGCGCGACCACGTTCGACTCGGTGGCGCCGGTGGTGACCACGGCATCCGCGGACGGGCGGCCGGGATACGCCAAGCCGGCGACGGCCGCGGTCACCAGCCGCTCCAGTTCGCCGGCCGCAGGCGCCTGGTCCCAGGAGTCCATCGACGGATTGATCGTGCTTGCCGTGAGGTCGGCGGCTGCGGCCACCGCCAGCGGAGGCCCGTGCAGGTGGGCGACGCAGAGCGGATCGGCGGGGTCGGCGGCGCCGGCGGCGAGAGCCCGTACGACCGCCGTCAGCGCGGCCTCGGCGCCGGCGCCGTCCTGGGGCAGCACGTCCGGGCAGGCTTCCCGGACGGCCCGGGCGACGGCGTCGGGACCGCCCGCGGGCACCGGTCCGCCGCGGTATCGCGCCCCGGCCGCGGCGGCGTCCAGCGCCACTCCAACCAGCCGGCGGACGAGGTCGGGGCCGTCGACACCGCCGGCCAAGGCGGCGGCCGGATCGGCCGGCCAGCGGTCGGACCGTGCCGCGCTCGGCGCGGGCCCGGCCGGTCCGTCGGGGGTTGCCGGCCGGCCGGCACCAGCTGTCACCATGGGTCCTCCTCGGACGCGGCAGAGGCTCGGCGCCAACCAGCAGCGCGCCTTCGCCCGGTTCCTCCGGCTCCGCGGCACGGTCGCACAGAGCCCCGCAGGCAATTCAGGCAGCAGGAGCGTGCAGGTCAGGAAGGTAGGAACATGAGAGCTCTCCTCACATCGTCCGGGATCAAGAACAGCAGCATCCACGACGCGCTGGTCGACCTGCTGGGCAAACCGATCGCCGAGTCCGACGCCCTGTTCATCCCCACCGCGATCTACCCCTTCCCCAGCGGGCCCGGCATGGCGTGGCGAGCGATCTGCGGCAAGGGTTCCTCGCCGCTGGCTGAACTGGGTTGGAGATCGTTGGGGGTCCTGGAGCTGACGGCGCTGCCGAGCATCCAGGAGGCTGCTTGGCTGCCAACGGTCCGCGACGCCGACGCGCTGCTGGTATGGGGCGGCGACCCCCTGTTTCTCGCCAACTGGATGCGGCGCTCCGGCGTGACCGGTCTGCTGCCGACCCTGCGCCCCGAGGCGGTCTACGTGGGGGTGAGCGCCGGGAGCATCGCCGCTGCCTCCACCTTCGTCGAGACCTACGACGAACCGCCCCGCGGCGACGATGGACCGCTGAAGTCGGAGAACACCGTGTTCGCCACCCCCGAGGGTGACGTCGACAGGATCCTGGTCACGGGACAGGGAGCGGGACTCGTCGACTTCGCGGTGATCCCGCACCTGGAGCACCCGAACCACCCCGACGCTTCCCTGCCGAACGCGGAGAAGTGGGCGGCACGGATTCCTGCGCCGACGTACGCGATCGACGATGAGACCGCCATCAGCGTTGTCGACGGCGTCGCCAAGGTCGTCTCCGAGGGGCGCTGGAAACTCTTCCAGCCCTGACGGAACCGGGCGGTCCCATCCTCCCGCGGAGGCAGGCGCTCGGTGGTCACGGCCCGGTCGTGGCGGGATCGCCCTACGTCCCGAACCTGCCGTCGACCGCCGCGAAGTCCTTGGCATCCGGGCGGGTACTGGCGCCCGGATCGATGTAGGCGTGCATGCAGGTGCTGAACTCCTGGCGGTGCGGCCGGCCGAGCGCATGTCCCAACTCATGACAGGTGGTCTGCAGCCGATCATGCGCGGATGCGGACCGAGCGTTGCGGTTCAACCGGACCATCCGCAAGAACGCGAAGGTCTCACCGAACCTGCCGCCGTGCCCCCTGCTCACCCGACCGAGGTCCGCTTCGGTGACCCGGATACAGATCTGACCGGCAGGACACCGCCCGTACCGGAGCCTGACGCGGCGCAGACCGGAGTTCCACACCGATACCGCCCGCTGCACCGGCCACGCCGAGCTCGCCTTGCTCTGCACGTAGATGACGGTCGGACCGGATCGGCCGGCAGCGTGCTGGGACGGCGGCGAACAGCCTCCCTGCGCAGCGGTCAGCGGCACCATCAGCGCGACCGCCGCGGATGCGATGGCTCGGCTCCACCTCACGCCGCCGTGCCCCCTCCGCGCGTCCGGCTCGTCACCACCAACTGTGATCCGCCGGCGGCCCCGGGTCTACCCGCGCCGGCACTGCGGGTGGGACCAGGTGGGACCAGGCTCGTGGCCGGCCGGTGCCTTGCGTGGGGGAATACGTTGAGGTCGTACCTGCCGAGGAGGTCGCCATGCCCGTCAGCCGACCGTCCCCTGAGGACCTGACCCGGATCGCAGCGGACTATCACTTCTCGATCCCGCCGGAGCGGATGGCGGCGGTGGCGGCATTGGTGGAGGGCTTCCTGGCGCCGTACGACGACCTGGACGCCAGCGACGAGCCGCGGCCGCCGGTGCGCTATCCACGGGCGGCGGCCGAGCGCCCGGCAGCGGAGGACAACCCGCTGGGCGCCTGGTACGTGCGGACCCGGATCGACGGTGCGCCGGGCGGGCCGCTGTCGGGCCGGACGGTCGCCGTCAAGGACAACATCTGCGTTGCCGGCGTCCCGATGATGAACGGAACCTCGGTCCTGGAGGGCTACGTCCCGGAGGCGGACGCGACCGTGGTCGAGCGCCTGCTCGACGCCGGGGCCACGATCCTGGGCAAGTCGGTCTGCGAGAGCCTGTGCTTCTCCGGAGGCAGCCACACCAGCGACACCGGGCCGGTACGCAACCCGTACGACCGCACCCGGTCCACCGGAGGGTCGTCGAGCGGCTCGGCGGCCCTGGTGGCCACCGGCGAGGTCGACCTGGCCCTCGGCGGCGACCAGGGCGGCTCGGTGCGCATCCCGTCCTGCTGGTGCGGGATCTACGGGCTGAAGCCGACCTGGGGACTGGTGCCCTATACCGGCGCGTTCCCGATCGAGACGACGCTGGACCACCTCGGTCCGATCGCCCGCACCACGCGGGACGTCGCGCTGATGCTGTCGGTCATCGCCGGTCCGGACGGGATGGATCCCCGCCAGCAGGCCGGCCCGCAGCCGCAGGACTACCTCGGCGCCTTGACCGGTGACCTGGCCGGGCTGCGGATCGCGTTCGTCCGGGAGGGCTTCGGCATCCCCGGACTGTCGGAGGACGACGTCGACGAGGCGGTGCGCGGGACGGCGCAGGACTTCGAGAAGCTGGGCGCCTCGGTCGAGGAGGTCTCCATCCCCTGGCACCGGCAGGCGATGGCGGTGTGGAACGCGGTCGCGCTGGAGGGTGCGACCCGGCTCATGGTGGCCGGCGAGGGCATGGCGACCGGCTGGAAGGGCCGGTACAGCACGAGCATGATGGACCACTTCGCCCGTGGCCGGCTGGACGGCGACCGACTCTCGGACACGGTCAAGCTGACCCTTCTGGCCGGCGAGTGGATGCAGCGCGCGCACCACGGCCGCTACTACGCGAAGGCGCAGAACCTCGCGCGCACGGCCACGGCGGCGTACGACCAGGTGCTGGCAGACCGCGATCTGCTGGTCATGCCGACCCTGCCGATGAAGGCGACGCTGATCCCCTCGCCGGACGCGCCGTTGGAGGAGCGCGTCGCCCGGTCGCTGGAGATGATTCCGAACACGGCGCCGTTCGACGTCACCGGGCATCCGGCGATGAACGTGCCGTGTGGCATGTCCAGCGGGCTGCCGATCGGCATGATGCTCGTCGGCCGACACGGCGAGGACGCCACCGTGCTCCGCGCAGCCGACGCATTCGAACGCGGTGTGTTCACGCCACCGCCACCCGGCGAGGCGCACGACTGAGCCGACCGGAGGATCGTGACCGGACGCGCCCTGCCGTCTAGCTGATCCCGAGGTAGCTTTCTCGAACTCGCTGGTCGGCGAGCAGCTCACCGGCCTTCCCGGACAGTACGACGTGGCCGGTCTCGAGCACGTAGGCGCGCTCCGCAATGGCCAGTGCGGCGTCCACGTCCTGGTCGACGAGCAGCACGGATGTGCCGGACGCGGCGATCTCGGGGAGTCGTTGGATGATCTCGTCGACGATCATCGGGGCAAGTCCCAGCGACAGCTCGTCGATCATGATGAGATCCGGTCGTCCCATGAGCCCGCGTGCGATCGCCACCATCTGCTGCTCGCCACCGGACATGCTTCCGGCGACCTGGTTGAGCCGGTCACCGAGCGCCGGGAACAACTCCACGACGCGACTGACGTCGCGGTTGTTGACCCGCCAGCCACCGAGTCGCAGGTTGTCCCGCACCGACAACCCGGGGAACAGTCGGCGGCCCTCCGGCACGTGCGCGATCCCGAGGTCGACGATCTGCTCTATCGACCGTCCGCCAAGCTCCTGTCCGCGGAAGGTCGCGTGGCCGGCGGAGATCGGGATCATGCCGGACAGCGCCCGCAGCAGGGTGGACTTCCCGGCGCCGTTGGGGCCGACCAGCGCGACGATCTGCTGCTGCCCGATCGACAGGTCGACGTCCCACAGCACCTGCACCCGGCCGTAGCCCGCGGACAGGCCAGCCACCTCAAGCATCGGGCGACACCGCCTGCTGCCGCTTCACGTACCGCTGGCCGAGGTAGGCCTCGATCACCCGCGGGTCGGACAGGACCGTGTCGGGTTCGCCGGAGGTCAGCACCCGTCCCTGGTGCAGCACGAGCACCTCGTCGCTGATCGCGACGATCGCCTTCATCACGTGCTCGACCGCGATGATCGTCATACCTTGCGCTTTCAGGGAGTCGATGAGCGCCAGGCTGGGTTCGATCTCCCTGTGCCGCAGTCCGGCCATCACCTCGTCCAGCAACAGCAGCCGCGGCCGCAAGGCCAATGCCTTGGCCAGCTCGAGGCGACGGGCGTCAGCGACGGTGAGCGCGCCCGGTGACCGGTCGGCGAGCGGACCGAGACCGACCTGCTCGAGCACCTCGTCCGCCGCGGTGAGCGCGTGTGACATGACTCCGGTGCCTTCGGGGCCGTAGAGGATTCCGACGGCGACATTCTCCCGCACGGTCATTCCGCGGAACGGCTTGACGATCTGGAACGTACGAGCGACGCCGGCCCGTGCCACCGACCACGGTCTGGCCCCTGTCATGTCGCGGCCGTCGATGAGGACGCGACCCGAGGTGGGCCGGATGTGCCCGGTCACCAGGTTGATGAACGTGCTCTTGCCGGCGCCGTTCGGGCCGATGATGCCGAGCGTGCGACCCGGCGGGACGGTGAACGAGACGTCCGACAGTGCCTGCAGCCCTCCGAAGCGCCGGCCCAGCCCCCGAACGTCAAGCACCGGGCTCCCGGTCCCAGGCTCGCTCACAGTGCCCACTCCTCGGACAGACCGCTCGCTCATAGCCGGTACCGCCGGACGTTGCCGAGCAGTGAGAAATCCCGGGTGCGCGTCGCCTCTCGGGCGTAGGTCACCACTCCCTGCGGGACCAGGACGACGGCCGCGATGATGATCGCGCCCAGGATGAAGGTGTGCAGGTCGGTGTAGTGCTGCCGAAGGTATTCGGACACGTACTGCAGCCCGACCGCGCCGAGCAGCGGGCCGAGCACGGTGCCGCTGCCTCCGATGACCACCATCATCACCATGAGCACGGTGATGTCGACGTCGAAGAGGCGCTCCGGGAAGATCGTCACCTGCTGGAATGCGTAGGACGCGCCGACGAGCCCGACGAGGAAACCGGAGAGCGTGAACGCGGCCACCTTCACGCGGGTCGTGTTGACGCCCATCGACCCGGCGGCGTCCTCGTCCTGGTTGATCGCCCGCAGCGCGAGGCCGAACTTGCTGCGCGAGACGAGACCGCCGACCAGCACGGCCAGCGCCGCCAGGAGCAGGAAGAGGATGTAGAAGCCGTCGTTGCCGAGATACGGCGTGGATGCCCTCGGTCCGACCGTCGGTATCGAGATGCCGGCCCCGCCACCGGTGAGACCCGGGACGTTGTTGACGACCTCCCGCATGCCTTCCGCCACACCGAGGGTGGCGATGGCGAAGTAATGTCCTTTCAAGCGGAGCAGAGGCAGCCCGATCAGCGCACCGAAGGCGGCCGCGAGCAGCCCGCTGAGCACCAGCGCCAGCCAGAAGTTCAGCTGCAGGTGATACATCACCACAGCCGTCGAGTAGCCGCCGATGCCGAAGAACACGACCTGGCCGAACGATGCGTAGCCGGCGAACCCGCCGATGATGTTCCAGGCCTGCGCGAGCGCGACGAACATGAAGATCGTGGTGACCGTGCGCTCCTGGCCGGTGTAGAGCTGCGTCTGCAGCCCGAAGCAGGCGAGGAGCACGAGCACGCCGGCTGCCCACGGCAGCAGCCGCCGCCACCTCGCCCGCGCCCGCGGACGGGCGGTCGCCGTCTCCGTCCTGGCCGGCGTCCTGATCTCGGCCGAGGACGCGCCCATCACACCTCCACGCGGGTCGCGTAGAAGGCGCGGCCCACCAACCCCGACGGCCGCAGCACCAGCACCACGATCAACGCCAGGAAGGCGAACGCGTTGACCCAGGTGCCGGACAGGTATTGCCCGGCCCACGCCTCGACCAGACCGATGACCAGGCCGCCGACCAGCGCGCCGTACATGTTCCCGAGGCCGCCGAGCACGGCGACGACGAACGACAGCAGCGTGTACCCGCCGGCCGCGGCGGGGTTGAAGGTGCCGACGGTCCCCACCATGGCCCCGGCCATCCCCGCCAGTGCCGCCGACAGGCCGAAGGTCAGCGCGTAGACGTGCCGGGCGCGTATGCCCATCAGCCGGGCCGCGCCCCGGTCCATCCCGGTCGCCATGATCGACAGACCGGTGCGGGTGCGGTTCACCATCGCGACGAGCAGCAGGGTGACCGCCACCGCGACGCCGAAGGCCAGCAACCGACCCAGCGGCACCCGGACGTCACCCAGCGCGATGCTCTTCCCGGCGTAGGACGTCGGGATGCTCCGGAAGTCCGCGGTGAACGCGATGTTCATGCCCTGCACGAGCATCAGGTCGAGACCGAAGGTCAGCAGCAGGGTGAGGTAGATCGGCGCGTTGACGATCAGGTTGATCAGACCCCGCTGCACCACATAACCGAGGACGAACAGCACCGCCGCCGCGCCGAACATGCCGAGGAACGGGTCGAGACCGAGCGCCGCGTTCAGCTCCCAGGCGACGTAGGCGCCCAGGATGACGAACGCGCCCTGGGCAACGTTGATGATGTTCATCACGCCCCAGACCAGGGAGAAGCCGACGGCAACCAGCGCCAGCAACCCGCCCTGGAGCAGGCCGTACAGCGTTGCCTGGGCGAGCGCGGTCACTGCTTGGCGCCGGGCCAGACGAACTTCGACTCCGCGGCCTCCGTCGGCCACACGGTGACGGCCTTGCCATCCTGGATCTGGATCACCGACATCGGCTTGGAGACGTTCTTGCCGGTGTCGTCGAACTTGATCCGGCCGAAGAACGACTCGGTGTCCAGGCCGGCGAGCGCATCCCTGACCTTGTCCGGCTCCGTCGAGCCGGCCTTCTCGGCGGCGAGAACGAGCGCAAGGCAGGCGGCCGTCGCCTCGGCATTGTGGTATTCGGGTCGGTGGTTGTACGTCGCCTGGATGTCCTTGCCGTACTGCTGTGCGGTGCCGAAGTATTTATCCTGACCCTTGACCGTCTCCGTCCACTGGCTCGACCCGAGGACGTTCTCGGCCTGACTGCCCAGTGTCTTGACGAAGTCGGGAGTGGGTGGCGCGACCGACTCACCGAAGCCGCCGGCCGGGGTGGCCCCGAGCTCGTGCGCCTGCTTGACGATCGCGATGCCCTCGACCAGGTGGACCGAGCCGAGGATGACGTCCGGCCGCTGTCCCCTCAGTTTCGTCAGCGCCGAGCTCACGTCCGACGTGCCGTTCGGGACGTACTGGGGGGGCAGCACGGTGAAGCCCTGCTTCTCGGCCTCCGCGACACCACCCTCGGTCGCGGTCTTGGAGAAGCCGTCGTCGGCGGAGACGAACGCGATCGTCTTGGGCTTCGGCCGGGCCAGTTCTGCGATCGACTTCACGATCGAGGCGAGGTATTCGGTTGCCGGGGACAGCACCGCGAAGGTCCGCCGGTAGCCCTTCTCGAAGATCTTGTTGTCCGCGCCGGCGGAGTCGGCCATCACCTGACCGTTGCGTTCGACGACGGCGGCCTGGGCCTCGCTGTTCGCCGAGCCGTACGAACTCAGGATGAGCTTCACGTCCTTGTCGTTGAACTGCTCGACCAGCTGCGCCGCCGTGTCGGGCTTGGACGTGTCGTCCTGATACTGGATGTCGAGCTTGAGCTTCTTCCCACCGACCGGGACGCCGCCGGCAGCGTTGACCTTGGATTGGCAGAGCTCGTAGCCCTCCTTGGTCAGGCCTCCCTCGCGGGCCAGCTTGCCGGTGAGCGAGACCGCGGCGCCCAACGTGAGCGTGTCGCTGCCGGCGTCACTCTGGGCCGCGCCCTTGGAGCCGCAGCCGGAGAGGGCGAGGGCGCACGCGGACGTGATGACCAGCAGTGTCGAGAGTCGCACGAGCCTCTGCCTCTCATGATCAATGCCGTTGACCAGGTATACCCCGACTGGACGTACGAGCACAAGCCATTCGTATCAGTGCAAGATCGACAGTAACGCCCAGCACCTGGTAATTCGCGGGAGTAGTCATACGTTCGGAATGAGTGCACCAAGCAGAAACAGGTGCGTCAGTCGACCCGCCGAGGCCGGCGAGTGAGCCGCCGTGGCGGACGGTCCGTAATCAGGGCGCCGTCGGTCGGGCTGGCCAGGGTCGCCAGCGCGGCCGCCAGCACACCGACCATGCCGAGGGCGACGAAGACCGGGGGATACCCCCCGAGAGGACCGGCGAGGGCAGCGCCGGCCCAGGGGGCGAGGGCGGCGGCGAGCGTGCTCGGTGCCGACAGCAGCCCGTTGAGCCGACCGTAGTGGGTGGCGCCCCAGCGGTCGGTGACCGCCGTGGCCTGCAGGAGCGTGTAGATGCCGCGGGCGGCGCCGGCGAGGACGGCGGCGATCACGAGCGCGAGCGCCGGGCCCGGGAGCAGGCCGAGCAGGATGATGGTCGCGGCCGCGGCGAACAGGACGACGGCGGTACGGGTCCGGACGTCCGTCGCGGCGGTCAGGCGGCCGTAGCCGAGCCGACCGAGGACCTGACCGACGCCGCCGAGCCCGAGCGCGACGGCGGCTCCCCCAGTGGTGAGGCCGCGCTGCTGCAGCAGCGGGATCAGGTTGACGACAGCTGCGTAGACGGCGAACGCGGCCAGGCTCATCGCCGCCGCCAGGACGACGAAGGCACCGCTGCGGGCCACCGCGTCCGGAGCGCGGGACCGGTGCGGGTGGCGTTCGGCCGCCGTCCAGGGCAGTCGCAGGCCGAAGACGTGGCCGGGAAGAGTGATCACGGCGAGCACGACGGCGAGGACGACGTACGTCTGCCGCCAACTGAGAGTGCTCACGAGCGCGGCGGTGATCGGCGCGTAGACCGTGCTGGCGAGACCGGCGACCAGGGTGAGGATCGTCAGGGCGGTGACTCGGCGGGGTCCGTACCAGCGGGTGAGGGCGGCGAACGCCGGCTGGTAGAGCACGGCGGACATGGCCAGGCCGGCCGGCACCCACGCGGCCAGGAACTCCGGCAAGGTCCGCGCGGCGGCCAGCGCCAGCGTGGCCGGGATCGCCAGCAGCGTGCCGCTCGTCATCACCGGCCGCGGGCCGACGCGGTCGAGAAGCCGGCCGACCGGAACGCCGGCGACGGCGGACACCACCAGACCGATCGAGAAGCCGGCGGTGACCGCAGGGATGGACCAACCGGTGTCCGCGCTGATGGACGGTGCGAGGACCGGGAAGGCGTAGTAGAGCACCCCCCAGCTCGTCACCTCCGTGATGCACAAGGTGGCCAGCGGGCGCCGGGGCCGCAACCCCGACGCCGTTTCCCGGGTGTCCACTCAGGACCGTCCGGATGGTCCGATCGGCAGCCGCCCGAGCATCAGCGGTCCGGGCTCAGCAGCCGTCGGGGCCGGGTGGGTCGGCGTGGCGGACTCCGTGTCGCCCGCGATCGCCGCGGCGACGCTGCGGACCTGCTCGCACCCGGTCATGGTCAAGAAGGTCGCTGCGCCGCCATAGCTGTTCATGTCGACCAGATATACGCCCGGCTCGGGGTGGGACAGCTCGCGCACCGGCCTCCCGGCGCGCCGTGAACCGCGCTCCGCCGGCCCGATGCCGGGTGTCGCGAGGAAGTGTGCGGCGCCGGTCGTCGACTGTGGCAGCCTGGGCTGCAGCGTCTGATGGGGGTGCACGCGATGACTGATCTTCGTGGGGTCAGCGAGCCGGCTCGTGTCGCGGACGCGGACGAGGGGATCTCGACCGAGGAGCTCCAGCTCGCCGCGCGCAATCACGGTCTGCCACTGGAGGCGCTGTCCTTCGACGTCACGCCGGCCGGGCTGCACTACCTGCTGGTCCACTACGACGTCCCGGTGATCGATCCGGCGGGGTTCCGGCTGGTCGTCGACGGCCTCGTGCACGCGCCCTTGTCGCTGGAGCTCGACGAGATCCGTCGCCGGCCGCGCGTCTCGGCCGTGGTGACACTGGAGTGCGCCGGCAACGGACGGGCCGGGCTGCTCCCGCGGCCGGTGAGCCAGCCCTGGCTGGTCGAGGCCGTCGGCACCGCCCGGTGGACGGGCACTCCGCTGGCCGCCGTGCTCCGCGAGGCCGGGGTGCGCGACGGCGCCGCCGAGGTGGTCTTCACCGGCGCGGACCACGGCGTCGAGCGCGGCGTCGAACAGGACTACCAGCGCAGTCTCACGGTGGCGGACTGCCTGCGCGAGGACGTCCTGCTCGCCTACGAGATGAACGACGCGCCGCTGCCGCCCCAGCACGGTTTCCCGCTGCGCCTGCTGGTGCCCGGCTGGTACGGCATGGCGCACGTGAAGTGGCTCACCGGGATCACCGTGGTGGCCGAGCCGTTCGACGGGTTCCAGATGCAGGCGTACCGACTGCGACAACGGCCGGACGAGGAGGGGGTGCCGCTGACCCGCATGGAGCCGCGCGCCCTCGTCCGGCCGCCGGGGTTCCCCGACTTCATGTCCCGCACCCGGATCGTCCGCGCCACCCGGACGATCCTCGACGGCCGGGCGTGGTCGGGATGGGCCCCGGTCACCGCCGTCGAGGTCAGCGTCGACGGCGGTGGCAGCTGGGCGGAGGCGGAGCTGGAGGCGGCGTCCGGCCAGGGGTGGGTGCGGTGGACCTGGCCGTGGGAACCCGCCGCCGGGCGCTACTCGCTCGCCGCTCGCGCGTACGACGCGAGCGGTCGCAGCCAGCCGGTGGACCCTCCGTGGAACCGCGGTGGCTTCGCCAACAACACGGTGCAGCGCGTACCTGTACTCGTGCTCGAGTGACCTCGGCCGCCGCCGACCGCCGGCGAGCGGAAGCCCGGCAGGACCGGCCGGTCACGACGCTGCCCACCCGCTGACCCGGAGAGACGGGACTCGCGCGGCCAGATCGCGTACCCCGGCGTCGGTGCCTGCACCGTTCCGGATCAGCTGGCTTGCGCGTGCCGAGGGGCCTTCCGCCGGCGGTGGCGGGTGGCATCCCGCGGGCGGATCTGGGCGACCCGCTGATAGGACAGGCCGAGCAGTTCGGCGGCGTCCCGCACTGACACGTGCTCAGCGGTGAGCGCGTTGACGGCCTGCTCCTGGGCGACGGCATAGTCACGTTCGGCCGTCTGCCGCCGCGTTCGCGTGCCGGTGCTGCTCGTCAGGATCCGCAGGCCCGGTGCTTACCGGTGGAGTTCGCGTACGGCCTGCCGCTTGGCTCGGGCCATTCTCAGCAGGTATGCCGGGCTGGGAGGCACCCAGCCGAGCTGCTGCGACATGCCGAGGTCGTCGCGGTTGGCCCAGTGCTCGATGATCCGACCGTCCTCCATCCGGAACCAGTGGGACTGGGTGGCGGCGAACGTCCTGCGAGTCGGCGGGAAGACGGTGTCGACTTCGGCCCCGGCGTCGTAGACCACCCAGGGGGCGACGTGGCGTCCGTTCATCGTGGAGTTGACGGCTACCAGGTCGCCGTCGGTGAGCGCGTGGTGGATGTCGTAGCGCAGGTCGGCGAACGCTGCTCGCAGCCACAGGGCGGTCGAGTAGAAGCCGTCGGCACCGCGCACCCGCGAGGACGGCGGCTGGACCGGGTTCTCGTGATCGGCGGCGTCCGGGTGGTAGAGACGGTCGAAGACGTCGCGGTCGCCGCTGGCCATGGCGTGGATGCTGCGGACGACGATGGAGACCGGATCGGTGGCGACGGAGGAGATCGGCGGGCTGACGCTCATGGTCGCTCCATTCGGATACAGTCGGACTGTACCTGAATGCTGGAGCTGGCTGTGACCCATGTCAAGAGGGCCTACGACGGGTCCCGGCGCCGTGAACAGGCACGGGCCCGACGACTGGCCGTAGTGCAGGCCGCGCGCGAACTGTTCGAGGTCGGGGGCTTCCGGCAGACCACCATCGCCGCGATCGCGAAGCGGGCGGGCGTGTCCAGCGAGAGCATCTACAAGACGTTCGGAACCAAGGCGGCCCTGGCGAAGGCCGTGTTCGACCTCGAGCTCGCCGGCGACGACGAGCCGGTGCCGATCGCCGAGCGACCGGCCATCCAGGCGATACGGGATGAGCCCGACGTCCGGCGCAAGATCACCATGTTCGCCGAGGGGCTTGCGCAGCGGCACGCCCGCTCAGCGGCGGTCCAGATCCTGATCCGGGACGGCCGGCACGTGGACGACTCGCTGACGCCGGTCTGGGCGGCGCTCCAGCGCGAGGGTCTGACCGGCATGACGGCGCTGGGCCGGCACCTGCTCGACACCGGCCAGCTCCGCGCTGGCCTCACGATCGAGCAGGTCCGCGACATCCTCTGGAACTATCTCGCCATCGACGCCTACGAGCGACTCGTCTTGATCCAGGGGTGGTCGCAGCAGCGTTATTCGAACTGGCTGGCGCACACGATGGTCAGCGCGCTGCAGTGACTGCGTCGACCCTCGACTGAAGCGTTCGCACCTCGAAGAAGCTGTCACAACCGGCCGTGCAGCCGAGGAGTTCCGGCAACGCTGTCAGCTCGACTTCGACTCCACGTCCATCGGGCGGCCGCCCTCCCAGGTGTGCCAGCGCTCGATCTCGATCCAGGCGTTCACCCGCGGCCGGTCGCGCTGGCCGTACGGGTTGCCCATGTAGTGCGTCGAGAGACGGTCGACCCCGGACAGGTCCGCGTCGTCGGTCAGCTCGGCGACCCGGCCGATGATGCTGACGTGCCGATACCAGCTGTCGTTGTCCATCACGGTCAGCGAGACGCGGGGGTCCTGGCGCAGGTGCTCGACGCGCTTGCGGCCAGCGTCCATGTTGACCAGGATCCGGTCGCCGTCGAGGACGTACCACGTGGCGACCGTGACCGGCTGCCCGTCCGGACGCAGCGTGGCGATCACGGACGGGTTCGGCTTCGCGAGGAAGTCGCGCAGTTCGTCGGGCAGCGGTGAGATCGGCATGGCACCCATTCCATCACTGGGACGCGACCCACCGTTACCCGGTGAGCGGCGGGGACGAACGCTGGTCGGCCGGGTGCTCGGCGCCGAGTCACGAGTGCTGATTGGCCAGCGCATGCAGCGCCAGGGTGGAGTGCGCGTACGCTCCTCCGGCGCGCATCTCGGCCGCCACCCAGATCGCCTCCATGATCTCCTGCGGGCTGGCGCCCTTGCGCGCAGCCAGCCGGGTATGCCCCTGGATGCAGTAGGGGCACTGAGTGGTGTGCGCGACAGCTACTGCGATGAGTTGCTTCGTTTTCTCCGGCAGCGCTCCGTCGGCGAACACAGCGCGGCCGAATGCCTCGAACGCGTCGTGGATCTCCGGCGCAAGTTCCTTCCGGCGAGCGGCGATCTCGGGCGTGGTCGGGTGATACATCGGCTCGCTCACCCGTCCGTGAGAATTCGGCGCGGGCGACTTGGTTGCTGCGGTGCTCGTCATGACGCTCTCCTGAAGTCCGGGCCGGAAGTCGGACCGGGTCCGTCGGGTCGACGCCACCCCGATCGAGACATGGGATGCCCTGGTATCGCGCGGCTTCGGCCGTTCCAGTCAAGTCTCGTGCACCGGCCGGGCAAAGCCATCGGACGCGACGGGCAAAGATCCGGACGTCGGTACTGCCGTCCATCGGCAAGCGCAGCGCGCCGACCCTCATCTCGCCGGCCGCCGGCGCCGTCGGGGCGGCGGTGCGGCGATGCGGCCGCTGGGTAACGTGAAGCTCAGGCCGGGGGTCGGGCACTCACCGTCAGCACACTGTCCTTCCTATTCGCGCCTGATCCGGCGATCAGAGAGAGCCGCAGGTTGACGACGGCGACCGTCGCCGAACCGATCCGGGAGCAGACATGGACAACGCCACCAGCGGACGATCCGCATCCGAGCCGGCTGGAAGCCGACCTCCCGCACTGACGTTGCGAGACGAGCACGACCTGCTGCTCCGCGAGGTCACCGCCCGAGCTGAGGGCGTCCTCTCAGAGGCAGATGCGGGCCGGTGGCCGCGACAGCAGTTGCACGTACTTCTGGACTACCTCTACCTCGAGCTGCTCAGGCACATCGTCGATGAGGAGTGGCTCCTCTTTCGGATGTCCCACCACGGCCCGGAAGATCTCGCTCCGCTGCGTCAGGATCACTTGGATTTGCGCGGCACGGTCGAGGAGCTGGCCGACATGGCCGGCCGCGGCGTCGACGGCTCGGCGACGGAGCTGAGCCGCACGACGAGGAACTTGCTCGTCCGCCTGGAGGACCACATTCGGGCCGAGCACGACCTGCTGATCGCCCACGACGAAGCGCCCTCGACCGCCAGCCTGGGCAGCCGGCCGCACGCCTGGTATGACCTCACCGAAGGGCCCGTCGTGGATCTCGCCGACCTGCCCGGCCCGCTGGGCGTCGACGCCGTCATGAGCCGACTCCTGCGGCTGAGAGCCGGCGAGCAGGTCGAGCTTCGGGCCAATACGGACCCGGCCCCGATTTGGCGCCGCCTGGCTATGGACGACCCGGGTGGATACGGCTTCAGCTACCTCGCGCGAGGACCCGCACAATGGCGCGTCCAAATCACGCGGCGACCCTCGCCGTAGCGCAGCTGGCCCGCCGCGGCCCCTCGGCCGAGGGCGATAGACCCTACTGACTACCAGGCGACGCCACCAGGCGGGTCGGTCTCGGTGCCTGGCGCGGAAGCACCTCCCACGCAGGAGCCGGCCGGGACGTCGCTGCGTGGGTGGCACCCACCTCTAAAGACAAGGGTCGTTGATGTTAGAGTGGGGGTGTGGAGGACCGGACGGTGGCGGAGCGGGTAGCGGCGGTCAGTGCGCTCGATGAGCCGATCCGGCGTGCCCTGCTGGACTACGTGTCCCGCAGTGACGCGCCGGTCAGCCGGGACGACGTCGCGGAGGCATTTGGACTAGCGCGCAGCACCGCCGTCTTCCACCTCGACCGGCTCGCCGAGGCGGGGCTGTTGGCGGTGGAGTTCAGGCGGCTCGCCGGGCGGACCGGGCCGGGAGCCGGGCGGCCGTCGAAGCTTTACACCAAGGCTGCCGGCGAGGTCGCGGTCACCGTCCCGGAACGCCGGTACGACGTCGCCGGCGACCTGCTACTGGCCGCGATCGAGGAGTCGGCGCGCACCGGTGCGGCGGTGCAGGAGGCGTTGGCGCGCACCGCCGAGCAGGCCGGTCGGACGCTGGCCTCCGGCGACCGGTCCCTGGAGCAGATCCTGGAGGATCAGGGGTTCGAACCCCGTCCCGACGGCGCCGGCGGGCTCGTGCTCGGCAACTGCCCGTTCCATCGACTCGCGCGGCAGCACACCGAGATCGTGTGCCAGCTCAACCTGGACCTGCTGCGCGCCGCCGCGGAGGCGGCAGGCGACCGGCAACACACGATGATCCTCGATCCCGGAACCGGGCGGTGCTGCGTCCGCGCGGTCCGCCGCCGCCCGCGTGTCCGCCGTTCCGGCGGAGCGGATCAGGCCGATACGCCGGCCACCACCGAGAACCCTCGTACGGACGGCCGGGAGGAAGCCCGATGACCAAGCTGCAACGCCTCTACGCCGAGCAGGGCCAGAGCCCGTGGCTCGACAACCTCACCCGCGGCTATCTGCGCGACGGCACCCTGGCCCGCATGGTCGGCGACGGGATCCGCGGCGTCACCGCCAACCCGACGATCTTCGCCAGGGCCATCGAGGGTTCGGCCGACTACGACGAACAGTTCGCGTCCCTGACCGCCGTCGGCGTTCCGGTCGAGGACGCCTACTGGGAACTGGTCATCGCCGACGTCACCGCCGCCCTCGCCGTCCTCCGCCCGGTCTACGACGCGGCCGCCGGCACCGACGGCTTCGTGTCGGTCGAGGTCGCTCCCGAGCTCGCCCGGGAGATCCACGCCACGATCGCCGCTGCGCGCGCGCTGCACGAGCGGATCGACGAGCCGAACCTGTTCGTGAAGATCCCGGCGACGCCTGAGGGCGTCCCCGCGATCGAGGCGATGATCGCCGAAGGCCGCAGCATCAACATCACCCTGATCTTCTCCCTCGCCCGCTACGCCGAAGTGATCGAGGCCTACCTGCGCGGCCTCGAGTCGTTCATCGACGGCGGCGGCGACCCGTCGACCGTCCACAGCGTCGCCTCGTTCTTCGTCAGCCGGGTCGACACCGAGGTCGACCGGCGGCTCGAAGCCATCGGCACCGACGAGGCACTGGAGTTGCGCGGCCGAGCCGCGGTCGCCCAGGCCAAGCTCGCCTACGCGCTGTTCCAGCGACAGTTCTCCGGCGCGCGGTGGCAGCGCCTGTCCGATCTCGGCGCGCATCGGCAACTGCCGCTGTGGGCCTCGACGTCCACGAAGAACCCCGCGTACCCCGATACCCTCTACATCGACGAGCTCATCGGCCCCGACACCGTCAACACCCTGCCCGAGACCGCGATCGCCGCCTTCGAGGACCACGGCATTCTGGCCCGCACGATCGATGCCGGGGTGGAGAATGCGAGCGACGTGATGCGCCGGCTGGCCGCCGTCGGCATCGACATGGACGACGTCGGCCTGACCCTCGAAGACAACGGCGTCGCCGGCTTCCACGAAGCCTTCGAGCACATGCTTGCCAGCCTGGACGCCAAGGCTCGCCAACTCAGTAGCCGCTGAGATGGACTGGGCCGGATGGGCACTGTTCGGGGTGATCGCCACGAGCACCCTCACCGCCCTGATGATCACTGCTCAGCTGGCCGGACTCACCCGGCTCGACCTTCCCCTCGTGCTCGGCTCGCTGGTCACCCCCGACCCGGACCGGGCCAGGATCGCCGGGTTCTTCGTCCACCTCACCGTCGGTCAGGGCTTCGCCCTCGGCTACGCCGCGACCTTCGCCCTGTTGGATCGGGCCACCTGGTGGCTCGGCGGGCTGTTGGGTCTCCTGCACGTCGGGATCGCGATGACGGTGCTTCTCCCGCTGCTCCCAGGCGTCCACCCGCGGATGGCGTCGCACCGGGCCGGCCCGTCCAGCACCGCCGTGCTGGAGCCGCCGGGTCTTCTCGCCCTCAACTACGGCATCCAGACCCCTGCGGTGGCGGTCATCGCCCACCTCGTCTACGGAGTCGTTCTCGGCTTGCTCATCCAGGCGCGCTGACATGCGCCGTCCTCAGCTCCTGCGCCGGGACTCGACAGCCGGCTCCGGGGTTGCCCGTGCCCCGCAGCTGCCGTCGATCGGGGACTACGGGCTGATCGGCGATACCCGCACCGGGGCGCTCGTCTCCAGCGACGGCGCGATCGACTGGTTCTGCGCGCCCCGTTTCGACGGGGAGCCGGTGTTCGGCCGGCTGGTCGGCGGCCCGCCGGCGGGGACGTTCCGGGTCGGGCCGGCCGGGGCGGCCGCGGTCGTCGAGCGCCGCTACCGGCCGCACACCGCCACGCTGGAGACGACGTGGGCGACGGGTGAACGCCGGCTCACCCTCACCGAGGCGATGGTGGCCGAAGTGACCGGGCGCCTGCTGCCGGCGACGCTGCTGGTGCGGCGGCTGTCGGCCGAGGGCGGAGCCGTCGACGCCGTCGTCGAGTTCGACCCCCACCTGGGGGAATCTCACCGCCCGCCGCGGGTCCGCCGCGACCGCGCGCGTCTGGTCTGCCAGTGGGGGTCGCTGGCAATCTCCCTGGGCTGCGCCCCGGAGCTCGCCGTCGAACCGGGCCGGCCGGCCTCGGTCACGGTGACGCCGGATCACCCGGTCACTCTCGTCCTGGCCGTGGCCCACCGCGAACCGCTCATTCACGTCGACCCCGAAACGGCGTGGGACCTCCTCGCCCACGACGAGGCCCGGTGGCGGGACTGGACTGCCCGTATCGACGAGTCGATGCCATTCCGCGACGCCGCGGTGCGCAGCCTGCTGACCCTGCGGCTGCTGACCTATTCGCCCTCGGGGGCTCCCGTCGCCGCGCCGACCACCTCGCTGCCCGAGGACCCGGGTGGCGTGCGGAACTGGGACTACCGCTACGTCTGGCCCCGTGATGCAAGCATCGGCGTCGGCGCCTTCCTCGGAGTCGGCAAACCCGACGAGGCGAGGGGATTCCTCGGCTGGCTGCTGCACGCCAGCCGGCTCGAGCGACCGCGGCTGCCCGTGCTGTTCACCCTGGACGGCCGCCACGCCCACCAGGAGCGCGAGCTGCCGGGCTGGGCCGGCTACGCCGGCAGCGTGCCGGTGCGAACCGGCAACGGCGCGGCCGACCAGCACCAACTCGACGGCTACGGCTGGGTCGTCGACGCCGCCTGGGCGTTCGTGCAGGCCGGACAACACCTCAACTCCGAGACCTGGCGGGCGATGCGCGGCTTCGCCGACCTGGTCGCCCGCCGCTGGCCGGAGCCCGACGCGGGCATCTGGGAGATCCGCGACGACGCCGCTCAGCACGTGCACTCCAAGCTCATGGGTTGGCTCGCCCTCGACCGTGCGCTCCGGATCGCCGACACCCACCACGTCAGCGCCCGGCAACGCCTGCGGTGGCAGACCGCGCGGGATGCCATCGCCACCGAGGTCCGGGCGCGAGGCTTCGACCCGGTCAAGGCCAGCTACACCCGCAGCTACGGCTCTGACGACCTCGACGGGGCGCTGCTCGTCCTGCCGCTGCTGGGCATCGAGGACATCGACTCCCCCCGCGTACGGGGCACGATCGATGCCGTCGGAAAGGAGCTGTCCGCCGGCGGCCCGCTGCTGTACCGCTACCCACCCGGACGCGACGGCCTGCCCGGCACCGAAGGCGCGTTCCTGCCCTGCTCGTTCTGGCTCGTCCAGGCCCTCGCCCGCACCGGACGACGCGGCGAGGCCATCGAGCTGATCCGGTCACTGCTCGAGCGCGCCACCCCACTCGGCCTCTACGCCGAGGAGATGGACCCCCGGACGGGACTCCACCTCGGCAACTTCCCGCAGACGTTGACCCACGCGGCGCTCGTCCAGGCGGTCCTCGCCATCAGGGATGCACCCGGCGCCGAGCCGGCATGAACCTCAGAGAACTCCTTTGGTCTGCAGTTTTTCGAGCAGCAGGTGAAAATAGACGAGTCCTTCATATGGGTGCCATGGAGAGGTCAGGTCCCTGATCTGTTCATAGTTCGGCTTGTCGACGAGGTGGAACAGTCGTTGCAAGTTGTTCTGAGCTCCTACGTCGTCGCCCGGAAACGTGTCCAACCGGCCGAGCCCCCGCAGCAGCACATACTCCGCCGACCAACGCCCGATGCCGCGGATGGTCGAGAGATAGTCGACGGCTGCCCTGTTCGTCATGCCGTCGAGACCTGCCAGGTCCAGCCGGTCGGCGACGACGTCGGCGGCAAGTTCCCTTATCGCTCGCGCCTTCTGGTGACTGAACCCCAACTGCCTGAGGGTCTCCTCGGTCGCCTCGGCGAGGTCGGCAGGTGCGGGAAAGCCATGCTGAACGGTGCCGTGATCGTTGACGACAGGGCCGAATCGTTCCGACAACCGGTTGAGCAGGAGCATCCCAAGGTCGAGCGTCACCTGCTGGCAGGCGATCGAATTGACCAGGGCTTCGAAGACACTGGGGAAGCGGGGCGGTCTGAGCCCGGAGAACTGCTCGACAAGGGGCCGGAGAAGCTCGTTGTCCCGGGCAAGGACGTAGAACGGCTGCAGATCGACCGTGAGCCCGAGGATCTTCGTGACGAGCAGCCTGGTCTCTTCTCCGGTCCGGTCGCCGGCTTCGGGGTGCAGGCTGACGGTGAGCACCGGCTCGGCGCTGCCGGTCTCGTCGGTGACCGCCAGCCTTACCGGACGGCTGCCGACGGCGATGACACGGGTGTATCGACGGCCGTCCCACCGGTCAACGGCATTCTTTTCTCGTCTTCGCAGCGCCCAGGTGGTCAGATCCAGCCGAAAGGGAGCGGCGGTGGGCAGAGATATCATCTCACAGCGCGTTCATCTCCGGCTTCTCGGATCCCAGCAGCTGGCGCAGGACGTAGCGCAGGATCCCGCCATGGCGGAAGTACGCGGCCTCGGCCGGGGTGTCGATCCGTACCGTCGCGATGAACTCCTGTGACCGACCGTCCGCCTCCGCGCGGACCGTGACCTGCCGGGGCAGCGGGTCCGCGCCCTCCAGCCCGGTGATGGAGAAGATCTCCTCGCCGCTCAGGCCGAGCTGCGGTGCTGATTCTCCCGGCTCGAACTGCAGGGGCAGCACTCCCATGCCGACCAGGTTGGAACGGTGGATGCGTTCGAAGGAGGTCGCCAGCACCGCCTCGACCCCGAGCAGCAGGGTGCCCTTGGCGGCCCAGTCCCGGGACGACCCGGAGCCGTAGTCCGAGCCGGCGAGGACGATCAGCGGCACGCCGTCATCGGCGTACCTCATGGCCGCGTCGAAGATGCTCTGCTGCTCGCCGTCGGGCAGGTGCCGGGTGACGCCCCCTTCGACGCCCGGCACCAGCTGGTTGCGCAACCGGATGTTCGCGAACGTGCCGCGGATCATCACGTCGTGGTTGCCCCGGCGGGATCCGTAGGAGTTGAAGTCGGCCGGTGCGACCCCGTGTTCGAGCAGGTAGCGGCCGGCCGGGGAGTTCTTCCTGATCGCGCCGGCCGGCGAGATGTGGTCCGTGGTCACCGAGTCGCTCAGGACGGCCAGCACCCGCGCACCGGTGATGTCGCGCACCGGCTCGGGTTGACGGCCCATTCCGTCGAAGTACGGCGGCCGGCGCACGTACGTCGAGGCCGGGTCCCAGCTGAACATCCCGGAGCTCGGCAGCTGCATGCCGCGCCAGTTCTCGTCGCCGGCGAACACGTCGGCATAGCCCGCGGTGAACATCGTCGCCTGCACACAGGCGTCGACCACCTCCTTGATCTCCGCCGTGGTCGGCCAGATGTCGCGGAGGTAGACAGGGGTGCCGTCCCGGTCCTGCCCGAGCGGCTCGCGGAGCAGGTCGGCGTGCAGGGTGCCGGCGAGGGCGTAGGCGATGACCAGGGGAGGGGAGGTGAGGAAGTTCATCCTGCACTCGGAGTGGATCCGGCCCTCGAAGTTGCGGTTGCCCGAGAGCACCGAGCACACCGTCAGGTCGTGGTCGGTCACGGCGGCGCTGACCGCGGGGATCAGCGGGCCGGAGTTCCCGATGCAGGTGGTGCAGCCGTATCCGACCAGATCGAAACCGAGCTGCTGGAGGTACGGCGTGAGCCCGGCCCGGTCGTAGTAGTCCGTGACGACCCGGGACCCGGGGGCGAGGGTGGTCTTCACCCACGGTTTGCTGCTGAGTCCCCGCTCCACCGCCTTCCTGGCCAGCAGGCCAGCGCCGACCATCACGGTCGGGTTGGACGTGTTGGTGCACGAGGTGATCGCGGCGATGACCACGTGCCCGTGGTCGACGGTCGCGGTGCCACCGTCAGCGAAGGTCACCGATACCGGATCGGACGGCCAGGTGTGGCTCTGCTCGCACACATGGGTCGAGGGCGGTTCGTCACGGGGGAGGCGGCGACTGACCGAGATCGGGTCGCTGGCCGGGAACGATCCCGCCGACGCGTCGTCGAGTCCTCCTTGCACCGCGACGGCCTGTGGCTCGCCGGCCAGCAGGCAGCGGAACGCGTGCGACGCGCTGGCGAGCGGGATGCGGTCCTGCGGTCGCTTCGGCCCGGCGATCGACGGCTCCACGGTGGCCAGATCGAGCTCGATGGTCTGGCTGTAGTCCGCCTCGTGCTCCGGCTCATGCCACAGTCCCTGTTCCTTGGCGTACGCCTCGACCAGCCGGATCTGGCGCTCGGGCCGTCCGGTCAGCCGCAGGTAGGTCAGGGTCTCCGCGTCGACCGGGAAGATGGCGCAGGTCGAGCCGTACTCCGGGCTCATGTTGCCGATCGTCGCGCGGGTCGCCAGCGGCACGTTGGCCACGCCCGGTCCGTAGAACTCGACGAACTTGCCGACCACCCTGGTCCGACGCAGCAGTTCGGCCACGGTGAGCACCAGGTCGGTGGCCGTGCTGCCCTCCCGCAGCTCACCGGTGAGCTTGAGGCCGACGACCTGCGGGATCAGCATGCTCACCGGTTGGCCGAGCATGGCCGCCTCGGCCTCGATGCCGCCGACGCCCCACCCCAGCACGCCAAGGCCGTTGACCATCGGGGTGTGCGAGTCGGTGCCGACGAGGGTGTCCGGATATGCCAGGGTGCCCGCGGGGCCGTCCTTGGTGAAGACCACCCGGGACAGGTATTCCAGGTTGACCTGGTGGCAGATGCCGGTGTCCGGTGGCACGACGAGGAAGTCGTCGAACGACTCCTGGGCCCAGCGCAAGAGCTGGTAACGCTCCTGGTTGCGCTCGAACTCGAGGTCGGCGTTGCGGCGGAAGGCGTCCGTCCGGCCGAAGACGTCGACGATGACCGAGTGGTCGATGACGAGCTCGGCCGGGATGAGCGGGTTGATCCGCTGGTGGTCGCCGCCGAGATCGGCCATCGCGTCGCGCATCGCGACCAGGTCGACCACGCACGGCACCCCGGTGAAGTCCTGCAGGAGGACCCGGGCCGGGGTGAACTGGATCTCCGGGTTGGTCTCGGTCTTCGCATCCCAGGCGCCGAGCGCACTGACCTGCTCGGCAGAGACGAGCTTGCCGTCCTCGTTGCGCAGCAGGTTTTCCAGCAGCACCTTCAGGCTGTACGGAAGCCGCTGCCATCCACTGACCCGGTCCAGCCGGAACACCTCGTACGCCGCGTCGCCGACCCTGAGCCGATCACGGGCGTCGAAGCTGTTCGCTTCCATCGTCGCCTCCTGGCAGTCGGTGCGTCGAGGCAGAGCCGGCGGGAGAGTCGACATCGCCAGAGTAGGCGTGGCCGTCACGGCATTCCTGGGTCGCCGTACCGTCGGACCCAGCGTGCACCGGCCGGACAGGGACGGCAGGGGGTGCCTCCGGCCAACAACCACCGGGGATGTTGCCGGCTTCCGGCACTGAGCGTGGAGTGGCGGTGTGAGAAATTCGCGGGTGACACCGCAAGGAGGTCGACGTCATGGTGAGCAAGGCTGATGTGCGGGTTCGCCGCGTCTACGACGAGCCGGCGAGTCACGACGGCACCCGGGTGCTGGTCGACCGGATCTGGCCGCGCGGCCTCACGAAAGCCAGAGCCGATCTCGCCGAGTGGTGCAAGGAGGTCGCGCCATCGACGGCGCTGCGCAAGTGGTACGGCCACGATCCGGCGAAGTTCGACGAGTTCGTCAGCCGCTACCGAGCCGAGCTCGAGCAGCCGGAACCAGCCACCGCTCTCCAGCACCTGCGCGACCTGGCCCGCAACCGTCCGCTGACGCTGTTGACCGCCACCAAACAGCCCGAGATCAGCGAGGCGGCCGTGCTCGCCGATCTGCTGCGCGCACGACCGGAGACGCCCTAGTTCCGGTGCCGATGAAGGTCGGGCCGACCGGGCGAGTCCCGCCCGCACCGGCCGGTCGATCAGTCGTGTTTGGCGACGGTGAGCAGGACGACCGCGTTCTCGACGGCGTGCAAGGAGTGTCTGGCGGGGGGTATGACGATCAGGTCGCCCCCCCGGCCGTCCCAGGAGTCGCTGCCGGCAACAAGCCGGACCCGGCCGGAGAGGACGTGGACGGTGGCCGCGCCCGGGTTCTCGTGCTCCGACAGGGACGTTCCGGCGGTCATCGCGATCAGTGTCTGGCGGAGCACCTGTTCGTGGCCGCCAAAGACGGTGTGGGCACTGCGGCCACTCGGCGCCGCAGCGGCGAGTTCCAGTTGAGTGCGGGCCAGCGCCTGCAGGGACAGCTTCTGCATGCCGGCCATCCTCCCGGAGTCGGTGCGGCGGCAGAGAGGCGGGGACCCAGCAGGCCGACTCGGTGATGAGCGCCCGGCCGGGCGGCCCCGGTCTCACCGAGCCGAGTCCTCGCGGGTGCCGGTGGCCGAGGCGCCGGCCGCCTCGAGTCCGTAGACCTCGATTGCCTTGTCCCGCACCGAGCTGTCCATCTCGAGCCTCACCCGTGGGCCGGCACGAGGTTGGCGAGCAGCTGGGCATCCGGGGACGGTGGTTGAGCCGGCGTCGGCGTGCTCGCCGGCGCGTCGGGTCGGGGCGTGGCGACGGCGCCATCGGCCGAGCGGGCGGACTCGGCGGGTGTCGAGCGCTCGAGGAAGCGGAGCAGCTCGACCGGGAACGGCAGCACGAGCGTGGAGTTCTTCTCGGCGGCGACCTCGACGACGGTCTGGAGCAGGCGCAGCTGAAGAGCGGTTGGATGTCCGGCCATGACCTCGGCGGCCTCGGCGAGCTTCTGTGAGGCCTGCAGCTCTCCCTCGGCGGTGATCACCCGGGAGCGCCGCTCGCGCTCCGCCTCGGCCTGCCGCGACATGGACCGCTTCATGGACTCCGGCAACGCCACGTCCTTGATCTCCACCCGGTCGATGTGCACGCCCCAGCCGACCGCGGGGCTGTCGATCATGAGCTCGAGGCCTTGATTGAGGCGCTCGCGGTTGGACAGCAGGTCGTCCAGCTCGCTCTTGCCGATGATGGACCGCAGGGAGGCCTGTGCCACCTGAAGGATCGCCGAGCCGTAGTCCTGGACGTCCACCGCGACCCGCACCGGGTCGACGACCCGGTAGTAGACGACGGCGTCGACCCGGACGGTGACGTTGTCCCGGGTGATGCCGTCCTGGGCCGGAATCGGGAGGGTGACGATCTGCATGTTGACCTTGTGCAAGCGGTCCACGATCGGCGCGATGACGGCCAGGCCCGGACCGCGGGTCGCGTCGCGCACCTGGCCGAACCGGAAGACCACACCCCGCTCGAATTGCTGAATGACTCGGACGCTGATGGCGGCTCCGATCAGGCCAAGCGCAGCGGTCACGGCAAGTATGCAGACGACGACGATCATCTGATCTCTCCTCGCTCCGACCGAGGCCGGGGTTTCCTGTCGGCCGGCGCGCCCAGCCGGTCCGGGTGGCGGGGCGCCATGTGCCTGAGACGTGGCGAGCCGCTCAGCGGCGTTCGATCAACATCGCCACACCGAGCATCGCGATCATCAGTGCGCCGCCCACCACGCCGGCCAACAGCAGCAGGACGGCGAGGACGCCCGCACACCACAGCAGAATCCGCTGCACCTGCGCGGTGGTGGTGCCGCGCCTGGTGTTCGGCGGCAGATCTGGGGGCGGGTTGAACCTCTGCACGAACCCGGGGTCCTCGATCAGGAACTGGTCCCGAATCTGGTCCCACGTCGCACGTTCGCGATCACTGAGCATGACACACACCTCCAGCGGTGCCTGTCGGCCCGGCGGGTTCTCAGCGCCGGATCGTCTGTTGTATCGTATCACGATATAAGCGCGGTGGGCTGGACGGTGCCGTCGACGCGTGACCTGACCTGGTTGGGCGGGTCCGGATGCACGGGAGGACGTGGTGTCATGCGGGCTGTGGACGCAGAGACCGGGGACGTCGCATCGGCACCTCTCACGAAGGACGACTTCGAAGCGCTCGCCCAGTTCCGCTTCGGGATCAGGCGGTATTTGCGGTTCAGCGAGGAGACCGTGCGCCGGCACGGCCTGTCACCGCAGCAATACCAGCTGCTGCTGGCGCTGAAGGGCTTTCCGGGCCGCGAGTGGGCGACCGTCCGGGAGTTGGCGGAGCGGCTGCAGTTGCGCCATCACAGCGTCGTCGAACTGCTGAACCGAGCCCAAGGGCAGGGGCTCGTCCAGCGTGTGCCGGATCCCAACGATCGCCGGGCGGTCCGGGTGGAGTTGACCGCAGCCGGAAACGAGATTCTGGCCCGGTTGAGCGCGCTGCACCGCGACGAACTGCGTCGGATGCAGGCCACGGCGTTCAGCCTGCCGAGCTGGAGCGCGGGGTGAAACTGCGGCTGCCGGTTCGAGTCGGATCACCTGGCCCGCCGGCAGCCCTCTCGTGGACCCGGTCATGTGTACGTCCAGCGACGTGTCCTGGTCGAGCTCGTGATCGTTCCCACGCGACAGCGCGGCTTCGCTCGTCGGAGCGGGGCGGAGTCGTCTCCGGTTGTGCGGTCGGTTTGCAGTCGCCTGACTCAAGCGCGCGGGTCGGTCCGCCGAACAGGATCGGTTCGTCACCGTCTCGTCGGTGACCCCGGGCATCAGCCGGGACCTGCAACCGATCCGAGGGACCATGCGAAACGCTCGAAGCGTCGTGCGAACAGCCGCGGTCGCCGTCACGGCCGGCCTCCTCTCCCTGCCCATGGTCGGCCCGGCCAGCGGCAGCGCTCAGACCACGAACCACGACCCATCCGAGCCGAAGCCGACGGTCGTGCTGGTGCACGGGGCCTGGGCCGACGGATCGAGCTGGGCGGCGGTCACCGCGCAGCTCCAGCGCCAGGGCTTCACCGTCAGGGTCCCGGCCAACCCGCTGCGCGGAGTGTCGTCCGACGCCCAGTACCTGAGGGACTACCTGGCTACGATTCCCGGACCGATCGTGCTCGTCGGGCATTCCTACGGCGGCATGGTCATCACGAACGCCGCCACGGGCAACGCCAACGTGCGGGCGCTCGTCTACGTGAACGCCTTCCTCCCGGAGAAGGGCGAGACCGTGGAGCAACTCAACAGCGCGCAGCCGGGATCCGCTCTCGACCCGAACACCGCGATCGACGCGGTGCCCTTCCGCGACACGTCGGGCAACGTCGCGGACGTCGATCTCTACGTCAAGCCCGCACTGTTCCCGGCGATCTTCGCGGCCGGTGTCCCGGCCGAGAAGGCAGCAGTGCTCGCGGCGTCCCAGCGGCCGTTTGCCCTGTCCGCGCTGACCGAGGCGTCCCCGGACGTCCCGGCGTGGCAGACCATTCCGTCGTGGTCGCTCATCGGCACCGCCGACCGCGTCCTCCCGCCGGCCGAGCAGCAGGTCATGGCCACCCGGGCGCACGCCCAGGTCGTCAAGATCCGCGCACCGCACCTGTCGATGGTCACCGATCCGGCGACCGTCTCCGCCCTGATCACCACCGCCGCGTCCCGACGCTGATCGGCCAGTCGTGCGTGTCGTGCACCCCTGCACCGGGTGCACGACACGACCCGACGTCACTGCTTGGTCAGCACCGCGGCCAGCTGGTTGCGCGAGGTGATGTCGAGCTTGGGGAAGATCCGATACAGGTGCGAGCCTATGGTTCGCGGCGACAGGAACAGCTGCTGGCCGATCTCGCGGTTCGACAGGCCCTGCGCGGCCAGGCGGGCGATCTGAAGTTCCTGCGGCGACAGCAGTTTCGGCGATGCCGGCCGGGGCGTCGTCTGCCGGTCGCCGGCCGCGCGGAGCTCGGTCTGGGCCTGCTCGGCCCAGGTCCGGGCACCGATCTCCTCGAACACCGTCAGCGCCTGCCGCAGCGGCTCCCGCGACTCGGCCACGCGTCGCTGCCGGCGCAGCCATTCCCCGTACGCGAGCTGGATGCGTGCTCGGACCCAGGGCCAGCGGGTGAGGTCGGCCGCCAGTCCCTCCCGGTAACGGCCCTCGGCCTCCCCGTCGTCGGCCAGGACCGCACGTGCGTACAGGAGATGGACGGCGAGCAGCGGCGACGGGGTGATTGCGGCGAGCGCCTCCATGTCGTCGATGATGCGGCGGGCATCCTCGCGCCGGTCCGCGTGCACACCGGCCTCGGCGAGGAACATGACCCCGCAGAGCTGCTCGCGGACATGGTGGGCGGGGTCCGCCGGGTCGAAGACGCGTCGGAGCGCGTCGAACGCCTCGGCATGCCGCCCCGCGGTGATCAGTGAGAATCCGCGGGCCAGCTGCGCACAGGTGAGGAAGAGGCTCAACGGACGCAGCGTCGGTGCCCGCTCCGACTCCGCCGCGAGCTCGAGCCCACGTCGGCTGTCGCCCTGCAGTCCGGCGGACCGTGCCTCGTTCACGAGCGGACCGATGCTCCAGATCGGCTGCCCGGTGTCGGCGGCGAGACGACGTCCTTCCTCGATCGCCGAGTCGCCACCGGCCCAGTCCCCGAGGTCGAGTCGCACCACGCCCTGGGCACCCAGGACGTGCGAGAGCAGCCCCAACCGGCCCTGGTCGCGCAGGCGCTTCTCCGCCCGGTCGAGGAAGTCGATCGCGCGGGGCTGGTTGCCCACGGCGTGCGCGGCCTGTCCGTACAGCCGCAGCGCGTCGGCGTCGTCCACCGTCTCCACCGAGATCCTGGACAGGATGTCGAGGACCGTCGGGCCCTGCCGCAGTGGCTCGGCCACCGCGAGCGCGGCGACGTAGCGGGGGTCGTCCTGCAGGTCCGGCAGGTTCAGCGTGACCGACGCGACCCGCGCCCGCGCCTCGGCGCCGGTGTTCGACCACCAGCAGCGCAGGGCCGCGCCGAGCAGGAGGTTCAGCGCGAGATCGGTGTCATCGGCGTCCGCTGATGCCGTCGCGATCTCGCAGAGCTGGAGGACGCGGCCGGCGTCGCCGGGAACGCCGTCGTTGAAGATCTCTCGCAGCCACTCCATCCGGGCCTGGTCGAGTCCCGACAGCGGCATCGCGGCCGCGGCGGTGATCAGCCGATCGACGATGTCGGCGCGTCCGAGCCCGAACGCGTGCTGGGCGGCCAGCAGGAGTCGACGTCCGCGCGTGGGATGGTCGGTGGTCAGCTGAGCCGAACGCTCCAAGGCCGAGATCGCCGCGGTGACCGCACCCCGCCGGATGCTCTCCACGTGGCTGCGCTCGAGCTCGTCGGCGACCTGGTCATCGGGGCCGACGATGGACTGCGCGCGGTGCCACGTACGCCGGTACGGGTTGTGCTCCAGGACCGCCGCGAGCGCGGAGTGCGCCGCCTGCTGCCGACGGCTCGGCTCGGATTGCAGGGTTCCCGAGCGCATCAGGGGGTGCCGGAAGCGGACGTGGACCTGGTCGAAGTCGATCATGCCGATGGCGGCCGCCGGTTCGAACACGTCGAGTGTGACGGCCGCACCGGACAGCACCCCGGTCGCGGCGAGGACTTCCGACGTCTCACCCCCGGGGTCGACGGCGGCGACGAGCAGCGCATCGCGGGTCAGCTGCGGCTGCTCGTGGAGGCGGGCGGCGAAGGCGCGCTCGAGCCGGGCGCTCAACGGGATGAACCTCTGGCCGCCGTCGTCACTGCTCCCGACCGCTGCCGAGAGCTCGACCAGCGCGAGCGGGTTCCCTACCGCCTGTGCCAGCACGGCCTCCTGATCGGCGGCACTGAGGTGCCCAGCGCTGTGCCGTAGGAGTTCCCTGGCGTCGTTGTCGTCCAGACCGCGCACCCTCAGCACCTCGAACGCGGACGCCACGAACGGCTCGGGATACCCCGTGCGGCGCGCGCCCAGAATCACGATCGGGTCGCTGCGGATCCGGTGGGCGAGAAACGCGAGCACTTCACGGGTCGTCTCGTCCACCCATTGCAGGTCGTCGGCCACGATGACGACCGGCCGCGCGACGGCGACCTCGCTGATCAGGCTCAGTGCGGCCAACGCGGTGAGGAACAGGTCGGGGGCCGGCC
>Ga0308176_10000091_pt1 | contig 60051 bp, 55 predicted proteins | sample PhyCR2_3_FD_203890 | JGI IMG/M metagenome (GOLD analysis project Ga0308176, IMG submission 203890) | Soil microbial communities from UC Gill Tract Community Farm, Albany, California, United States - DLSLS.C.R2 | ecosystem: Environmental > Terrestrial > Soil > Agricultural land | place: USA...
CAGATTTGTACTTAACACTTGGCGACAGCACATTGTCTAAAAACGCCCTGCTGGAAAGCCTTCGCCTGAATAAAGAAAACAACAACCAACCGGGATTGCTGGCTGATTACATTGACCTTTTTCGCCTGACGGTGGAAATAGATTTTGCCAACAAAGCCTTGCTGCTTGCCAACAAATTAAATTCGATAAAGGATCAATTGCTTTGCAAACGGCTGCTGTTTTCTTACGCAATGGTCGTAGAGAAAAACAGCCAAAAGGCGCTCTCTTACCTGCAAGAGAATCCCGACCTGGCTTTATATCAGGCAAACAAAGGTCTGCCAAACTACAATACCGGTACGGTTTACCACTATAGCGGCCAGTACGAAGAAGCGATAACTTATTACTTACGCGATGAGCCACAGATCCTGGCTTCTTTCGGCCCCTCGGTGCAGCTTTCCTATTTTGGCGAGATGGCGGATTGCTATGACGCCCTGAACGAAACAGATAAGGCCATTGCTTATTACGAAAAGGCCTTCTCCCTCAGCAAATCCTCGGGAAGTCCGGCAGCTAACGCATCCACCACGCAAAAGCTTTCACAACTCTATGCCCGTAAAAACGATTATAAAAACGCCTATCCGTTTAGCCAACTTTATCTCGGGTATAACGAAGCCTTGAAAACACAAGCCAAGCAACGCGAGGTAACCTTATTGGGATTGGAACGTGAAAAGAAAAAACACGAAACCGACCTGAAAGAAGCAGAAGCCAAGAATCTTCGTCGCCACAACCTTCAGTACATGGGCATTTCTCTGGCCATTGCTTTTTTGTTTGTTGTACTTGTTTTGCTTGGCATGTTTCCCATATCAACAACCAGCATTCACATGCTCAATTTTTTTTCCTTTATCTGCCTTTTCGAATTCATCACGCTGCTCATTGACAATTGGCTGCACAACATCGTACACGGCGAGCCGCTTTACATTTGGATAGCAAAAATTGTCGTCATTGGCCTGCTGCTGCCGCTGCACCACTCCTTGGAACACCTGACGGTGCGGTTTTTATCTTCGCAAAAACTAAAAAACTTCAGGCAGAAAATCTCGGTGCGTACGTTTTTTCATCCTTCTAAAAAAGCGGTTCAACAATTCGAAGAAAACCTGGAAGAAGGCACCCTTGTGTAAGGGTTGCAGCAGCGCATCAAGCCTGTCTTATCCAAGGTTTCGCCAAAAATATCGCCGCAAACTGCGGCCTTAACCGGATAGCTCTGGTGTAGGCACAGCTTTTGTAAATTTTATGCGGTATGAAAACAATTCTTTTTTACGCGGCCATGGTTTGCAGCATGCTGGCCGCTTGTCAAAACAGTACGTCATCCTCCCCGAAAGAAAGCAACGAACAAAAAGAAGAAGAAAAGAAAAACATTTCGAAGCGGGATTACAGCATCAACAAAAATAATTCGTACTCGGATCTTTTTTTGGACAGCACCGCGATGGAAAAATACATTGCGGCCAAGAAACTTCCCGATTCGCTGGCCCGCCGTCTGCGCAGCTTTTACAACACCCGCAATTACCAGTTTGCGTGGTTTACGTCAAACGGATTAACAGAACAAGCCCGCGCCTTCTGGAACCTGCACGATTATGTGACCACGTATGACAACGATACATCGCTGCGGGACAAAGCCCTGCAGAAAAAGATGGATGCATTAACCGCCGAAGAAAACCTTTCGGCTTCTGCCACCGGGGATTTTGTGCAAACCGAACTGACACTGACGCAACACTTTCTTCGTTACGTTTCACACAATTATCAAAAAGGTTACGTCAAGCGAAAAGAGGCGGAACGCTTTGTTCCGTTTAAAAAACGCGACCCAATGGAAGTAGCCGACTCGTTGTTGAACAAAAAGCACAAGGACAATAAATATTTTGAAAACGTAAACGAGCCTTATGCGGGTTTAAAGAAGGAACTCGATCGTTATTACGACATTGTAAAAGCCGGCGGATGGCCGCAACTTCCCGACGTTAAAGCACTCAAGAAAGGCACTCATTCGCCAGTGGTAGCGCAGCTGAAAAAACGCTTGCGCCTATCGGGTGAAATGACAGGCAGCGACACCTCGCAAGTTTTTACCGACACACTGGAAAATGCGGTGAAAGTTTTTCAAAAACGATTGGGCTACACGCCTACAGGAATTGTGAATGCGCAGTTGATAAAAGACCTGAACGTGCCGGCACAAAAACGCCTTGAACAGATTTTGGTAAACATGGACCGCATGCGGTGGATGCCCACGGAACCAAGCGGACAACTGATTGTAGTAAACATTCCTGAATTTGTGCTGCACGTGTACGAAAACAAAAAGAAAGCTTGGGACATGAACGTGGTAGTGGGCAAAGAAGGACATAACACGGTTAGCTTCAGCGGCGATTTAAGCACCATCGTTTTTAGCCCGTACTGGAATGTGCCGCCAAGCATCGTAAAAAAAGAAATTCTTCCAAAGATGGCTTCCAATCCAAACTATTTGGCCAGCCAGAACATGGAGCAGACCGGAACGGAAGACGGCTTGCCAAAGATTCGGCAGCTGCCCGGCGATAAAAATTCCCTCGGTCATGTGAAGTTTTTATTTCCCAATAGCTTCAACATTTATTTTCACGATACACCGGCCAAGAGCTTGTTCAACCAGGACAAGCGGGCCTACAGTCACGGCTGCATTCGTTTGGCCGAGCCCGAAAAGATGGCTGAATATCTTTTACGCGACAATCCCGAATGGACACCGGATAAAATTATAATGGCCATGAATCAGGATCACGAGCAATACGTGAAGCTGAAAAAGCCCGTACCTGTATTGATTACTTATTATACAGCCTGGGTGGACGAAGACGGCCTCCTTAATTTTCGAGACGACATTTACAGCCACGATGCGGATTTGGTAAGGAAGATGTTTCTATAAAGGAGTTTATTGGGAATAAGGCGTTAGGGGAACGGTCTATTCCTAAATTCCTACTACCCAATTCCTACTTTTGCCGCCATGCGAATCACAGAAGTTACCAATGAAAAAGAGGCGCGGGAATTTATCTTAACCAACGTTCGGCTGAACAAGGGCAACCCGAATTATATCCGGCCGCTGGACAAAGACGTTGACGAAGTGTTTGACGAAAAGAAGAACAAAGCCTTCCGCTTCGGAACCGTTAAGCGTTGGCTTTTAAAAAACGATACGGGTGAAAACATCGGCCGCATCGCTGCCTTCACCAACAAAAAGTACCGCAACAAAGGCGATGATGTTCCCGTAGGCGGCATTGGTTTTTTTGATTGCATCAACGATCAAAACGCCGCAAACAAATTGTTTGACACAGCAAAGAATTGGCTGCAACAACAAGGCATCGAAGCGATGGACGGGCCCATAAACTTTGGCGAACGCGACCGCTGGTGGGGCTTGGTGGTGGAAGGTTTTCAGCCGCCGCTTTACGGCATGAATTATAATCCTCCTTACTATCAAAACCTTTTCAAAACCTACGGCTTTCAACCTTTCTTTCACCAGATTTGCTTTGGCATGACGCCTAAAAATAAATTGAGCGACAAGGTGATTGAACGCCACGCCCTCTATGAAAAAGACCCGCATTTTTCGGTGCGCAACATGGAGAAGAACAAACTGGAAAAATACGCGGCTGATTTTGCCAAAGTCTATAACGCAGCCTGGGCGGGCCACGGTGGCTTGAAAGAATTGAAGACAGAACAAGTCGTCATCATGTTTAAAAAGATGAAGCCTGTGATGGACGAAAGCATTATTTGGTTTGCTTATAAGGATGAAGAGCCGATTGCGATCTTTGTAAATCTTCCGGATTTAAACCAATGGTTCAAACACCTGAACGGAAAATTTGACCTGCTGCACAAGCTGAAATTTTTATGGGTTAAAGCAACGGTAAAGTGCACAAAGTTTACGGGTATTGTGTTTGGCATAGTGCCCGAATTTCAAGGCAAGGGCATTGATTCGTTTGTTGTGGGCGAAGCGCACAAAACCGTTGTCAAAAATCCATACGACGAATACGAGATGCAGTGGATTGGCGACTTCAACCCAAAGATGCTCAACGTGGCAGAAAGCCTTGGCGATGTCTATCAAAGCCGCAGGCTGACAACATACCGTTATTTGTTCGACAGAACGAAAGAGTTTAAAAGACACCCGGTACTGGCCTAGCGATTTAGCGTTCGTCTCTCCTATTTGATTTTGTATTTTAAGAAAGAACAGGATGCGCCACCGGCAATAAAAAGTCTGAGCGTTGAAGAATACCTGGCAAGAATAGATTTATTCGTCGGCAATTCATCCGGCGATATTACCAATTGCTACTGCTTAACTTTTTTTTAAAGCATTTGTCCTCAACATTTGTCCATTCTCTGAAACAAAACCCTAACCATTATTTTTATGAGAAAGATATTGATGGCAAGCCTCGTTGCTGCCTGCGCCTTCGCCGCTTGTAAAAAAGAGCCCGTTAAACCCACGCCGCCAACCGAAACGCATCCGCAGATGCTGTACACCGATTTGCACGATGCCGAAGTAAAATACCTTCAGCCAAAAACCGTGGACGTAAACAACGACGGCGCCGCCGACTTTTCGTTTGGCGTGCTGTTGGTTGGCGATCCGGTTTTGCAACGCGACCGGGCTCAGTTTGGCGTCTCTTCAGGCATTGAACGCAACTTGTTGAACGACGCCAACGATCAATCGCCTAAGCTTCAAAAGCTGGAAATCGTTTCAAAAAATCATCCGGGCTATACGTGGTGGCAGATTTCGCACATTGTGCTGGCGGAAAAAATTATTACCGCAACGAATACATCTTGGGACGGCATCTGGAAAAACGCGGCACACAATTATTTACCCATTCAGGTTGAAAAAGAACAAAAGCTTTATCACGGTTGGATTGAACTGTCTTTTAATACCGCCGAAGAAAAACTTGTCTTGCACCGTGCTGCACTCAGCAAGGAAGCGGAAAAAGATGTAAAGGCAGGCTATTGATTTAAAAAGAAAGTTGAACGATTTGTAAAGCAATGCTTGTTCAAAGAGGGATGTTCAATCATTGAAGAAAACGAACCAACCGGGTAAACAATTCCGCTTTTCTTTGCACCATGGAAATCATACAGGCTTCTTATTTAATCAGCAGCCCTTCGGTAGATAAATGCCTCGCACCCGACCGGCCTGAATATGCATTTATTGGCCGCAGCAACGTAGGCAAATCATCGCTCATCAACATGCTCTGTCAAAAAAAGGAAGTGGCCAAGGTTTCCGCCTCACCCGGCAAAACACAAATGATTAATCACTTCAGCGTAACCGGTTCCGACCGGCATGATTGGTACCTCGTTGACCTGCCCGGCTATGGCTTTGCCAAGGTTGCCCAAAGCCAGCGCAAAAGCTGGCAAAAGATGATCAAAGACTACATCCAAAAGCGGGAAAATCTTGTAACCCTCTTTGTATTGGTGGACAGCCGCGTGGAGCCGCAGAAGCTTGATTTGGATTTCATCAACCAATTGGGTGAATGGCAAATTCCGTTCGCCATTGCCTTCACCAAGGCCGACAAAAGCACGCAAAAAGAAACCGCCCGAAATGTGCAAAAGTTTCTGGAAGCCTTAAAAGAAAACTGGGAAGAAGCGCCGCCTCATTTTGTAACATCGGCCGTTAAGCATTTGGGCGCAAAGCACATTCTCCGTTTTATTGCCGAACAAAACAAGGTCTTCGAGCAACACAAAAAGAGACGCACATAAAATTTCTGTTTTATATTGCACCACTTTAACCGCTATGACAAAGAAAGCATTGGAGAGAGGTCTTGTTGCGTTGCTGTTTGTAACAGTTCTGGTTGTTTTCTTCTTTGCTGAGCGGGATAGCAAAAAATTAGACCGTCTTTATCCCACAGTTTATCTTCTTAAAAGCAAGCCGGCCGATGTGGCCAGCAAACATCCTCCCGAAACAATACCGGTAAATTAATGCAAGTGAGGATGGCAAAGTAAAAGACTTCGCATTTTCACGTTTATCGTCTCACGTTTCACTTTAGTTCACCATCTTGTTGGCGCAACTGCTGCTGGCAAAGGCTTCAGGCTTGGCTTTAAAGGCAAAGCCCATTCCCAAAATATAGCCCATGGCTTCTTTCAGCGCATCGTTGCTTTTGAAGTTTGGATTGGTATTGATGTCGGCGTGTACTTCCATGTCCACTGCGTATAAAGTAAAAAGATTGCACAGTTCGTATGCAATCTCGATACTCTTGGCGACTTCCACCAGCATCCGCTCTTTGATAGTGTACTGATGCGTGGTTTTTTCGTTGTGAATGAACATGAAACCACCGTGGCCTTCGCGTAAAAAAACAATGACGGTAGCAAACTCTGTTTCGGCGCCTTTTACCTGGCTGTCGGTACCGATGCAGACTTTTAAACGATACCCCGCTTCTGTTTCGCGTTTGATGGCGGTTTCCACAGCGTTGTAGATGGGGGTTTCAATGGGTTGGCCGTTAAACTTTCTCCAGCGCATAAAAAAGGGTTTCTCCAATTTACGGAGAAACCCCGAAGCCTCAAAAGTCCACGGATTATAAAAATGTGAATAACGCAAAAGAATGTGAGACGCGAGATGAGAGACGGGAAACCCTGAAGTCTTTCGCCCTTAAGTTCACGCTTGTCCCGCCTCTCACTTTTCACCTCTCACCTGCTTCACTGTTTGCTGAACTTCTCGGCGTAACGTTCCAGGCCGTTGTCGAACTGAATGAGGTAGATGCCGCTGGTGGAAAGCGACGGCGAGATCACGTTCAGTCCCTGCATCAGGCTTCCCCTGGCCACAACGCGGCCCGAGACGTCAACGATAGCGTAGTTATAAGCCGACGGACTGCTCACCGTCAACGTGCCGTAGCTTACGTTGCCCACCAGCAAAGGCTTGCTGACCATATCGCTGTTGCGCAAGGCCACAGTGTTGGAATAATACTGCTTCCCGTTGTCGAAAATTATTCTCACACGGTAGTAGAAAATGCCAGAAGTTGAAGGCCTGTACGTGTAAGTCCTTTGATTTGCTTCAATTGAGGCAAGTGTTTGTAATCCGTTTGCGTCTGTTGCTACTTCTATTGTTTGACTTATCACTTTTTCATCGGCCACAATCTCCCAGTCCAGTTTGTGCTGGCCTTTTTCGGCAGCCGCCTTTAATTGCAGTTTGTGTACAGGCAGTGGACTGTTTTCCGACAACGTTGCGTTGAGCGTGTAGGAACCGAGGCTTGCGTACCCCGGCGCATAAACATTTCCCTTGCCTTGAACGAGCAGGTAATAGGTACCGGTGGAAAGTGTTGTATCTATTTGCGTATTCAGTGTTGCGGGGTCGTTGTAAACACCCAAAACATTTCCCCTGTTGTCCGCCAGTGAAACTTCGAGGTCAAGGTCTGCGCCTACGTTTCCTGTAGCGATTGAATATGGCGATGCATCAAGCGTAAAGCGTCCCGGTGTGCTTACCGTAAACTTCACGGCGTCCACATCTCCCGGTTGCTCAATGATACCTTGCGTTGAAAAAGCATTGGCTGTAAACGCAGCGGTTGCGGCCCTGGCCGTTGTGTTCCCGAAATCATCGGTGCGGTAGCTGATGCCGTTGTCGTTGCCCAAAATAATGGAGAGATCGTCCTGAATGTCGTTGCAACCAAAGGGATTGGAACCGTAATGCCAGAGGGTCATGTTTTCGTAATAGCTGTTGCCCATGATGGGCGCCCAGCCAATTTCGCCGCTGCCTCTTCCAATGTTGTATTCCGAGAGTTTGTTGCATTGCGCATCGTAAGCCGATTGATGGCGCAGGCCAAGCGTATGGCCTATTTCGTGAGAAGCTGCTTCGGCAATGTATTTAAGATTGTTGTTCAACAATGCTGTAAAAACAAAGCACGGCGAATTGTCGCCCCAGGTAAACGAATTGATGTAGGACACGCCACCCGCTGAACCATACCAGGAAGAAGAGGTTGTAAGCACAACCCTCATCCGGTGTGTGGCCGGCGCTGCCCAGTATTTGGTTGAATCGGTCGTGATGTTGAGTGTAAAGGGACGATAATCTTCGGCCACGCGGTTAAAGATTGTGGTGATTTGTGTAGCGTTGAACCCAGCGGGATCGCACACGATCGGGCCACTACCGTTCCAACTTGTGCCTTCTACCACGTGTCCGTCAAAATCAAGAAACACGACGTTTGATGACGAAGGGTAACTTTCCAGCAACGGCACCTGAGCCGAAGCAAAGAGAGAAAAAGAGAAAAAGGAAAAAAGAAAAAAGGGTAAGCGAAAGGCTTTCATGCGTGACAAGGATTTGGATTTTGGAAGAAGAACAACGAGACGTTTACTCATTCACCAGGTCGTAGTAACCTTTTTTGCGAAGCACATAGCCTGTGCCTTCTTTTGTGATTTCAAGAGCATCACCGGCGGTCTTGCCCATCATGCGGCCTTTGTAAGAAAAGCTGCCATCGGCGTTTTTAATGCGGGTGAACGTGAAGGTTGCATTTTGGCGGCCAGCACTTTTAATCACGATGCTTTGCACGGTAAAGTCGCTTGGGCTGGACTTGCTTACAACCGTTCCCACCAGGGGGAAACCGTTTGCCACAACGGCGTTTACTTGCTTACCTACCGGCAGGTTAAGCAAGGCTTCCGCATCGGCAATGCGAAGCGCAAGTTTCTCGGGTAAATCGGCAAAGACTTTTGGCTTGTTGTAATTCGGTTCGTTAATCGGTGGCTTGGTGGTTTGCGCCGGGGCGTGAAGACAGGCGGCGGTAAGCAACAGGGCAAGGGCTCCGGTTTTTAAGAGTTTCATAAGGATGAATGTTTAGGATTTTACATTCCCCAACGGTTGTTCACCGTTGTCGGATTTCTCGCGCAAGAAAGAAAAAAGACCCTTACCATCCAAGCAAGTTTTGCATTTTTTAAAAAATCGGGAACAAGTACGCCGGCCACTCTCGGAGATGTACGAAGAAGCTTTCCGATGAATGGCTTGCCGTACGGCTTGTGAAATAGTTTTAGGGACCGGGAGCCGATAAAAATTTAACCGAGGAGGGCACAGAGTGAAACAACACAACGAAGCACAAAGCATTTTCTCCGTGGCTCTCCGTGCAAATTCTTCTGTGTTCTCTGTAGTTAAAATAGTTGAATGAAGTTCTGAACGCACAAGTGTGCGACGCAAGAGACGATGAACAGAGTTACAAAAGCTGGTTACATAAAAAACCGGATAAAAGCCTCCGATTGAAAGGAATTAATATTGCCCTGTACCCAACATCACCAGCGTGCAGGCTTCCATTGTTTGGATGCCGTGTTCTTTCGCCAGCTTTTCCAACTCTTCGTTTTCGGTGCCGGGATTGAAGATGATGCGTTTGGGTTTGAGACTTAAAATATAGTCGTAGTATTCAACTTGATTGCGCGGGTTGAGATAGAGCGTTACCGTGTCAACGCCTTCTTCAGGAACGTGTTCTTTGTGAATGGGAATGTCGTTCACGGCGGTTTCCTTCCGGCCTACGGCCACTATTGGATGTTGATGCGCTTTGAGCCTGTTAAGCGCCAGATAACTGTACCGTGCGGGATTGTCCGATGCACCAAGCACCACTGTTTTCTTTGCTGCCATAATTCTCTTTTCAAAGCAATAAAAGTGCAAAGGCTGTGCCTTAAAACGGTTTGCCGTGTGTGAGTTTGATAACGGGCTTTGCTAAAAAAGGCAAGGCTTTGAACGTGCCGACAAAAAAATTACTCAACCGTTTTCCGCCAAAAAAAGATTGAATGAGGCGGCCGGCTTTTAAACGCGATGCAAAGGCTTTGTTCCATTGTTTTTTATAGGCTTTTTCCATTTCGCTTTGCGAAATTTTTTCGCGGAGAAAATCATCAATCAACGAAGCCGCAAGTTTTGCGGTGTGCAAAGCAATGCTCATTCCGTTGCCGCAGAGTGGCGTGATCATGCCGGCCGCATCGCCCAACATGAGAATGCCGTCTTGTATTTTTTCTTTCGCGCCGAAATTGATTTGCGAAATGGTGACGGGGAAATCTTTCACTGCTATGCTTTGCTGAAAGATTTTTTTGAGGTGCGGATTTTGAAACAAGATATTTTGCTGCAAGGCATCAATGCTATTGTCGCAGGCTTTTAAATTTTCAGCCTTCGTCATATAGCAAAGACAATATTCGTTCCCTTCAATTTTTGAAATGCCGCAATAGCCGTTTTCAAAATTGTGCAGGCCAATGACGTTGTCTTGCCAACTTGTTTTCACGTGATATTTTATGCCCACGTAATTGTTCAGCCGCGAACTTGTTTGGTTTAAGAAAGGCCGTTTCCATTTCACATCAAGGTTGCTTCGCTTGCCGTAAGCCGCACAACAAACTTTTGCTTTTATTGCGGTGCCCAAAAATGAAATGATGAACGAATCGTCTTCTCTTTTCACGTCGTCAACTTTTGTTTTTTGCAGAAGCGTTACACCGTTTTTTGTGGCAATGTCCGCTAGGCTTTTATCCAGCAAATAACGGCTGATGCCGAAGCCGCCAAGCGGAAGTTTTGTGACGAGTTCTTTCCCGTTTGGCGCGGTTAATTGCAAGGTATCAATCAACGGCAATCTCATCTCGTGCAAAGGCAGACCAAGCAAGGTTAAAAAATTCCAGCTTTCCAAACTCAGGTACTCGCCGCAGACCTTGTGAAAAGGATATTCTTCTTTTTCAAACAGCACAACCCGGTATGATTTTCTCGCCAATTGAATGGCGGTTGCAAGACCGGCCAATCCACCGCCGGCAATGGCTATGTCGTAGTCAGTCTTCATTGTTGTGCACGTAAGTTATTAACCAACGAAAAGCCCATCGCCATTTGCAGGTGTAGTTTTCAATTTGGGCCAGGCGGAACAACCACTTCCAATCTTCTTTTTTAAAACCGCGTTGCACGGATAACGGCGCATCGTTCTTCACCAAATAACTTTTCGAGAAAATACTTGTCAGCATTTTGATTGAATAGTACGCAAGCGGATGCCGGTGCAAATCATTGATAAAAAAACCGAGTGAAGAATTTTCTTTCATCCATTTTAATTGAAACACCAATTCTTCATCGGTAAAATGATGGCAGAAAAGCGAAGAGAAAACAACGTCGGGTTTTGTTGGCAATTGTGTCAACTTGTAGTCGGAATGAATAAATTCAATACCGCTGTTTTGTGGCTGCGATTTTGCGTAGGCGATGCACTCTTCGTTAATGTCTATACCAAGCAATTGCACCGGAAGTTTTATGTGCGCCGCCCATTTTTTTATCGCATACAAATTATCGCCGCCACCGCAGCCAATTTCAACGATGCTCAGTTGTTTGTTAAACACCGGCGCTTGTTGAATAAGGGCAACGATGCCGTTCAGTGTAATGTCGTGGCCGCCCAAACGCCGGTTGATGAAATCGAGCTCCTGCATGTTTCGCTTGACGTCTTCAAACGGAATGTCGCTGCTGTCAAGCAGTTCTTTTTTTAGGGAGCGTTGTTTGAAAGAAGGCATGAAGGGTTTGTGGTTTGTAGTTGGTGGTTTGTGGTTGGCGTAGCAGATTGAAGAAGCCTACATTTTAGACGAACTGAATCAGGAATGCATCTTACAACAACACGATAACCACCAACTACCAACTACAAACCACAAACGAAATTATGTATGTGCCGTGAATGTTTCCACCGTTAACCCTGGGCCGAAGGCGGCGCCGAACAATTCTTTTACCGCAGTTTTCTGTTGCAATATTTTCTTCAACACAAATAAGATGGAAGCTGACGAAAGATTGCCCACTTCGTTCAGCACTTCATAAGACGCCGCAAGCTCGCCGTTTTTAAACGAAAGGCTTTTGTGAATGGCTTCGAGAATTTTTTTGCCACCAGGATGAACGCACCAGTGTGAAATATTGTCCTTTTCGGCGCTGCTTTCTTTCAATGCCCTTTGCACAATGCCGTCAAAATCTTCTTCAATCAGTTCAGGAACGTAACCGCTCAAGGTCATCAAAAACCCCGACGATGAGAGTTCCCAGGCCATGTCGCGTTTGCCTTTGCTGATGATCTCGCTGTAAAAGGCATCAAGGAATAAACCTTCGTTCTTTGCTTCAGCGTTCATCAACAAAACAGCCGCTGCACCGTCGGCGAACAAAAGCGAAGACATCATGTTGTCCATCGTCGCTTCGCGTTGAAAATGCAGGGTGCACAATTCGGTACACACAATCAAAACCTGTGCATCTTTATCATTTCTACAAAGCGCATCAGCAATTTTCAATGCGTGAATGGCCGCATAGCAACCCATGAAATTAACCGAAGTGCGAAAAATCGTTTTCGGCAAATCCATCAGCTCCATGATCTGCAAATCGAGCCCCGGTGCGCTCATGCCCGTACAGCTAACGGTAATGAGGTGCGTAACGTTTTGCGGAAGATGCTTGTGCGAAAGACAATCGCGAATGGCATCAACAGAAAGCAACGGCGCCTGTTTGTTGTAAACCGCCATGCGGCTCTCAAGCGAAGGAAAAGGCTCAAGGTTTTCCGTGGGTGGATAAAACTTCCATTCAGCCATTGGTTTGCCGTAATCAGGCAGCACGGAGTAACGCTGCGCAATGCCCGACTGGTTGTACATGAAACGCAATTTGCGGGCTTCGGCTGACGGCAACGCATACACTTGCTGCATGAAGGAAAAAATGTCCGTTTGCTTGTGGCAATAAGCCGGAAGCGCTGTGCCGATGGAAACAATTTTGCTCAATGGTTTAGAATGATCAGGGTGATGAAATAAGCCGCGGTGCAAAGGGTGGAAAGGAGGTTCATGCGCAAGCTATTTTTAAAATTGGCGGTGCTTCCGTCTTTCCAAACCCTGCTCATCCAATACAGAAAAAATAAGACCACGGGTAAAAGGCAAAACAAAAACAAAGCAAAATGGTTTAACCGGCCTTTCTCCTTAAACAAAAAATACATCAGCAGCGTGGCGAGTAAAAAAAGCGTCATGCTGAAAATAAACGTGCCTCTTTTACCCAGCAAATAACTGATGGTAACAACGCCGTCTTTTTTGTCTTCTTCGTGCTGATAGATTTGCGTAAGCGGATACAAAGCGCCGATCAATAAACTTGACAACAACAGCGGCACCCATCCCGGATAATTTTCACCTTGCATGTTGACGGCTTCGTACGAGATGAAAAAAACCAGCGCACCCTGAAAAATGAAAACGGTTAAAAAGCCAATGACCGGATATTTTTTTAGACGGATGCCGCGGTAACTGTAAGCTCTCGAAGCCAGAATGTAAAGGGTCACGCCTCCCGCAAAAAGAGGAGAAATAAAAAGCGAAATCATCACCGCCACAACATCCATCGCTACCGTTGCGTAAAACAATTGGCCTGTGGGTTGCAGCGGTGAAGCAAGGCCGCCGATGGGCGTTTCATCGCGGTCCATGTAAGAATTGTAACCGTTGCTTGCGGGATAAACCAACAGATGCAAAATGATAAAAGAGAGAACCGCATTGCGCCAACTAATTTCACCAGCCTGGCTCAATGCAAACAAATAAACCGGCAACAGAAAAAGCGAGAAATGAAAGCGAAGGAGTTGTATGGTAGATCGGCGGAGCAAGTACAAGTTAATAGGTTGGTAAGTTAATGCGTTAATAAGTAAAGCCGCACTGCAACTTAGTAACCTATTAACGCATTAACTTATCAACTCTCTCACGCCACCACTTCCTTCACCTTGCCCGTCCGCTTCAGCACACCCCAGCTTTGCAACTCGCCCTTTATGGCGCGGCGTATGGCTTTGAACAAAACCCACCACATGATCCAACGGTAAATAAGACGTTGCGGAATGAGCCATATCAAACGCCCAATGCTTTCCCTTTCCAAGCGGAAAGCAACGACCGCGATGGCCGCATCAAACAACATGAAAGTAATGTAATAAGGAAGAATGTGCGAAGCATTGCCGGTGAACAATCCAACAAGCATAAAGAAATCAGCAATGGGAATAAAGAACGGAATGATGTATTGAAACAACAAAATATTGGGCATGGCTAACCAGCCGAGCCAGCCGTAATTTTTGTTGAACATAACGTCCTTGTGCTTCCAGAAGGTTTGCAAAATGCCAAAGCTCCAGCGGAAGCGTTGCTTGTTAAATTGCTTTAGGCCTTCCGGCGCTTCGGTAAAAGCAAGGGCATTGTTTTCGTTTCTTATCTCGTAGCCTGCGCGAAGGATGCGAATGGTAAGATCGCAGTCCTCAGCGAGTGTATCGGTGGTAAAGCCGCCCGCATCTTCAATGGCTTTTTTGCGAAATGCACCAATGGCTCCCGGCACAACGGTGATGGCGTTTACCGCTGCAAAGGCACGCCGGTCGAAGTTTTGACTGCTGATGTATTCAATGGCCTGCCAGCGTGTAAGCATGTTTACTTCGTTGCCCACTTTTACGTTCCCGGCTACGGCGCCCACTTCCTCGCTACTAAAGTGCTTCATCATTTCCGACACGGCCGTTGGGTGAAGCTTTGTGTCCGCGTCAATGCACACCACAAAGTCCGCACCGGTTTGGGCAATGCCGTAGTTTAAGGCCGAGGCCTTGCCGCCGTTTGGCTTTGTAAACACTTTTACTTTTGGATGATCCTTGAACACATCAGCCACTTTTGCGTAAGTATCGTCCTTGCTACCGTCGTCAACAAAAACAACGTTGAAATTCGGGTAATCGGCTTTCAATAAATTTTGCAGCGAACTGACTGCGTTCACTTCTTCATTGTAAGCCGGAACGATAATGGAAACAAAAGGCGGATTTTTCCGAGGCGTCAAAAGCAAGGCTGCGGCAGATTTTTTCTCTTTTCTGCGTTCCATTCCGGTTAATATGGCCATCAACAAAATGCGACCGATAGAAAGGGCGATGAAGATGATAAACAGCGAAAATAAAATGTGGTTTATCCAGTAGATGGTTTCCACCAAAACAATGTTTGCCTGTATAAGAAAATAGCCGCTGCCTTTTGGTACGGGAGGCATTACGGCGTCTTTCTTTTTACCTAAATAATCCGCAACCGTCGTAAACGTATAACCGCGTTGCTTGAAGTAATCAATAATGCGCGGCAGAGCCGCAACTGTAGCTTCGCGGGTATCGCCGCCGGCGTCGTGCAACAGGATAATATTGCCACCCTGGTTTTCTTTTTCAAATTTGTTTTTGAGTGTTATCACCCGCTGAAAAATAGTATCGGCACTCACACCGGGCTGCCAGTCTTCAGGGTCAATAGACTCGCCAATGTCGAGATAGTTTTTCGTTCGCGCCAGCGCCACCGGCTGCAATTCTTCCCATTTCTGCGGCGTAAAATCGGCGTTGTACGGCGCACGAAACAATACCGTTGAATGACCGGTGATGCATTCGATTAACAACCTCGTTGATTCCATTTCAATCACCGCCCGCCGCGGACTGATTTCGGCCACGTTGGGGTGAAGGAACGTGTGGTTGCCAATCTCGTGGCCTTCGCGGTAAATTCGCTTGAGCATCGGAATGTTTTCTTCCACGTTTTTGCCCACCACAAAAAAAGTTGCGGGCACGTGTTTCTCCGAAAGAATGTCCAGCACACGCGGCGTCCAGTTGGCATCGGGGCCGTCGTCAAACGTAAGTACGATTTTCTTGCGGTTGCGGGCCGTGTCCTGTTTGTTCCAGCCGTAAGCGTTCACAATAAACTGCGAGGGAAGCTGCACGTAACTTTCTTCGCTGATGAGCATTTCGCTTGTGTCCTGCTCCGTTTTGATAAAGCCCTTGGTTGGCGTGCTCACCACGTCCAGCACTTCGCCCTGGCCGTTGTAATCCACGTCGTCGGTAGATTCAATGGAATTGAATTCCGCGAAGTCAAACTTCTGCACCGCTTCCTTCGCCATGTCAAGATTGTAAAAATCCCAGATGCGAGAGTCCTCTGAACCAAGCCGCCAAATGGCCGTTCCGGCCAAGTCGCTTTCCGTGGCAAAACGCATGGTATTGAAGGCCGTGGCCGCATCGGTAAAATAAACGTCGTGCTGCACGTCATTGTCGTCGGAATACGAAAAGTGCAGGTTGTAGGTGTCGTTGTTGAATTCAATTTTTCCGTCGTTTTCTTTGGCTACGGAAAGCGCTTGCTGATAGGTGAGCGGCAAAGCCTGGCTGTTCTTGGGCCAGTCGTAACCGTAAGCGCCAACGCCCAGGATAATTTTGTTGGCGGGAAGTTTTTTGGTGGCTTCATCCACGGCGGCTTCAATCCATTTTTGTTCGGCTATTGGCCCCGCTTTTGTGCCGTCCGAAAACTCGTCATAAGCCATCACAAACAAGAAGTCGTTGTACTTCGCCAGCGCATCGTAATTGTAATCTTCGTTGAAGGGAATCACGTCTTGCGTTACCAGCAAATGGTGCGCATGAAGCTTCTCGTACAATTCTCTTTGAAAAGCGATCAGCGGTTCGTCGGTGGTTTCCACCAGGTCTTCAAAGTCCACGTTCACACCGGCAAAACGTTTCGCTTTCAAAAGACGAATGAGGTCGTTGATGAGGCGTTCGCGTTTGGCCGGTGTGGTCAAAATACGGTGAACGGCGTCGCCGTGAAAAACTTCGCCAAGGTTGTTGGTAAGAACGGGCATGATGTTCACGCCGGACTGTTGCATGATGGCCAGTGCCTGTCCGTCAATTTTGGCCATCAGGGTATCGGCCTTTGGATCAATAAAAAACCATTCGGGAATAACGAGGTTCAGCTTGTTTACGTTCCGTTGCAAAGAGTAATAAGATTGCGGGTCCCAATCAACGAAAAAGCCGGCACGAATGCGGCAAGGTTCTGTGTTGGAGGTAATGTTTCGAAAATTGGCGGGAACAAAAGACTGGTAAGGTTCGCGAGTCTTGGCTTTCACATCGCGGTCGTCAATAAACTTGCGAAAGCCGTAGTATTTACGGGCCAGCTCGCTGTTTTTGTAAATAAAACTGCTGGTGTCTTTCAGCGGTTTGTACTCCACCGACTGCAGGTGAGGCATGTTGGTGTTTTTAACAGCGGCGCCCACGGCTATGATGAAGGCAACGAGAAGAATGATGCCGATAAAAATCAATACGCGGCTACCCCATTTTACCCGTTGCCAGCGGGTAGCGGTAGAAGCCTGAAAAACCTGTCTGTCTTGCATAATAACTCCGATGGATTGGGACAGGCAAAGTTCAAAAATCAATTGTTAAGGCGAGGCCTATTTAGTTCAAAACCTCAATAATCAAGTTCAAGTTTAAGACGATCTTTCAATTCTTTCAGGAGCGGGTATTTTTCGATGAGTTTCAAGTATTGATCCTTGGCCGTGAGCGGGGCTTCGATCGCCGTGTCTTCCTTTGGCGGTTCAATCAGTGTAATGGTAAATTGAAGCGTACGATTACACAGTTCGCTTTGCAAAAACTCACCGGCTTCTTTTCGCTCCAATTCAATGAATTTCTCGTTGATCTTGTTGTGCACAACAACCTCAAAACAGGCTTCGTCTTTTATCACCAACTCGCCCAATTCATAACTCTGCCAGGCCGGACGCTTGCTTTCTTTCAATCGTTCGATAAACTTTTTCCAAGCTGCTTTTAAAGCGGCTTCTTCCAGTGGCTTGTCGGCAATAGTTTGTCCGCCGTTTTCGGCGGCAATCCTGTTACGCAGCGCATCCAGCGAAGAGAGTTTTGTTTTTGGTGCGGCAGGTTTTATCGCCGTTGGCGTGGTCTTGTATTCGGGCTTCTTTTCTTCCACCATCAGCTGCACCACGGGCTTTGGCGAAGGCGTTTCAATCACCAGTTTGGCTTCGGATTTTGCCGCAACTTTTGCTTCTACAAGAGGCGCTTGTTGCAGCGGTGCGGCAATGGGTTTCAGCGCTCTGAAAGCAACGGCCTTTGTTGTCTCAACTACTTTTTTTTTATCGAGACTTGTGCTGCCGGCGGTTATTTCCAACGCCTGTGAGAGATAACAAAGTTTGATGAGCGCCAGCTCAACGTGCAGGCGTTTGTTGCGGGCCCCACGAAAGCTAATTTCAGCTTCATTCAAAAGATTTAACGCACTGATGATGTAAGCCGCGTCTACACTTTTGGCGGCTTCGGCGTAGCGCTTTTTAAAGCTTTCCACCACTTCCAAAAGCCCGGCTACTCTTTCGTCTTTGCAGATGAGAAGGTTGCGCAGAAACTCTGCAAAACCGTTCAGCACCATGTCGCCTTCAAAACCTTTTTTGTTGATGTCGTCGAAGAGCAACATGGCTCCAGCAAGATCTTGCGCCAACATGCAATCGAACAGCTTGAAATAATAATCGGCATCGAGAATGTTCAGGTGTTCGATGGTGTTTTCGTAGGTCACATCGCCGTCGGTGAAGGAAACGATTTTGTCGAGAATGCTCAACGCATCTCTCATGCAGCCCTCGCTTTTTTGGGCAATGAGTTGCAGGGCCGTTTCCTGCGCTTTGATGTCTTCTTTTTTGGCGATGCCCGCAAGATGATCAACGGTATCCTGCAAGGTGATTCGTTTGAAGTCAAAGATTTGACAACGGCTTAGGATGGTGGGAAGAATTTTGTGTTTTTCCGTTGTGGCCAAAATAAAAATGGCGTAAGGCGGTGGCTCTTCCAGGGTTTTTAAAAAAGCGTTAAAGGCCGATGACGAAAGCATGTGCACTTCATCAATAATATAAACCTTGTATTTGCCGGCTTGCGGTGCAAAACGTACTTGCTCAACCAAGGCCCGAATGTCGTCCACAGAGTTGTTGCTGGCGGCATCCAGCTCGTGAATATTCATGCTCGTTCCGTTGTTGAACGACACGCAGGAATGGCATTGATTGCAGGCCTCCCCATCGGGTTGCGGGTTCTCGCAGTTAATGGTTTTTGCGAGGATGCGGGCACAGGTGGTTTTGCCCACACCGCGCGGACCGCAAAACAAAAAGGCATGCGCCAGGTGATTGTTTTTGATGGCGTTTTTCAGCGTGGTGGTAATGTGCTCTTGTCCCACCACCGTATCAAAGGTTTGGGGCCGGTATTTGCGTGCGGAGACGATGAATTTTTCCATGAGTGATTGGCTTGCAAGGTAGGGAAAGGAAGGGAATTTTTCGGACAAGCTCCTGCGCAGCTGGGCGGTAATCCTAACCTTGTAAAAGGAAAGCAAAAGCCCAATCTCTTTTTGATTGGGCTTTGCAAACGGTGCATACTTCCTCATCAATCGTCGTTCAGATCGCCGTCGTCCATCCGGGCAATAATGTAGCCGAAAAGGCCGTGCGTTTCATCATCGGGGCCGGCAGCAAAATACAGGCGGCCCTGGTCAATAGTGGAAGTGGCGGGCGGTAATGTAATAGCCCACAGCCCTTCTATCTGAATCATATCATGTCCGTGGCTTCCGCGAAGCTGTCCTTTGAATTTTCCGTTGGTGGTGTAAGCATTAATGCGGCCATCGCCAAAGTTTCCAACAAGGATCATTGGTCCTTGGTCATCATCGTCTTCTTCATGCTTGCCAAAGAAAGAAGACGGCGCTTTTGCAAGGCCCCACGGTGCGTTCAGCGTACCACCTGAAGCAAAACGTTTTACCAGCACACCGGCGGTATTATAAATATCTACGTAACCAAGTCCCATACCCGCCTGGCTTTCTCCGTTCGCGGCCACTTTCGCATAGGTTACATAAAGAAGGCCGTCAATGTTTTGAATGTTGAAAGGCGCATAACCGGCGGGAATACCGGGATCGGAAAACGGCATGACCACAGGAGCAAAGCTCTTGTTCCACACGTTAATTTTCCGGGCCGCAAAATTGGCGGCGTACAAAAACGTATCGGTTCCAGCGGCACCCGTTGTTAAACCCGTGAAAGCCGCCTGCGGTACAGCCGCAATGCGTTTGGCCGTTGTGCCTTGCGCCCCGTTCCAGGCCGAAAGCACACCGTCAACGCCCACGAAAATGAAACGTGCCGCAGAACTGCCGGGAATGATGAAGGCCGTGTTGCTGCCGTTAAAGACAATGCCTGTGGGATTACCACCGGTGGTGGCCGCCGGCAGTGGAATGTTTACCCGGCCCAAATTTGTGGGCGAACCGTCACTGTTATACACTTCGCTTACGTGCCCCTCCTGAGCGTTCACCCAAGCCGTACCGCCCGGACTAAAAGCAATTCCCCATGCGTTAATCAACGTCGGATCAATGAAGGCGGCACCGTACTCGCTGTTGTTGGCCACAAGGTTTACCTGATTAAAGTGACCAATTTTTTTGCCGCCGTTGTTGTCTTTTGCTGCTTTGGCTTCATCTGCGTGCAACGGGTCAGTAGAAGCTGGTTTGTCAATTGATTTTTGACAGCCAGCAGCAAACAATGCTGTCAGCGCCAGGGCAAGCCTTCCAGCACGAAGGAAGTTTGCTGTGTTGGTTTTGTTCATACAAAACAATTTTTAAGGTGAAGAAAAAGAATCCGGTTTTCAACGGGCAGGGGCATCTTGATAAGACTGGACTGAACGGTGTTCACCAACGGGAAAGGCTGTTCTTCTTCCGCACCATTGCCAACAACTCGCGGCACTTTCCGCTAAAGAAGCTGCATAGAAAGACAAGACTTTACGGCTTGGGCGAAAGAAGTTAAAAGCCCGAAGGGCCTTATTTAGTTAGTTGCCGAATAAGGAATGTAACCGCCAGTGAAAAAAAATTGCCCGCAGCGAACAAAGCGTTGAAGAGTGTCCTTCAGCTTTGTCTGTCTGAGCCTGCCGAAGACTCAGGATAAACCGAAACGATGCCCAATCGTTACCCCGCTGCTGGTCCATAAAAAAACGCCTTCAAATTGAAGACGTTTTTTTACGAATATCTGCGCTTTACTTCCGCGACGCCCACTTGAGCATTTCTTTCCAACTTGGCTTTTTGCCGTACATCAAAATGCCCGTGCGGTAAATTTTTCCGGCAAACCAGGTGGTAAACAAAAAGCCGGCAATGAGCAAAGCTGCGCTCAATCCCAGTTGCCACCAAGGCACCGTGCCCGGTATGCCAAACGGTATGCGGCACATCATGATGATGGGCGATGAGAACGGAATAATGCTGGCCCAAAAAGCAAGTTTACCCGAAGGATCGGCAATAACGGGCGCCATGAGCATTACAGAAAAAACCACGATCATGGTAATGGGGAAAGAAAGTGATTGCGCTTCCCGCATGTCCTCGTTCACCGATGAACCGATGGCGGCAAAAAGGGAAGCGTAAAAAAAGAAACCGCCCAGCAAATAAAAGACAAAGCAAACAAGGATAAACGGCACGTTGACGTTGGAGATAATTCTGTTAACCTGCCCCACCGCTTCCGATACGGCGTTGCTGCTGCCCGATGCTTTGGTGACGTTGTAAATAACCAGCGCAAACACAATCCACAACAAAAATTGCGTGAGCGCCACCAGGCCGATGCCGATGATTTTTCCCAACATCAATTGAAATGGCCGGATGCTCGACACCATCACTTCGGCAATGCGGCTCGTTTTTTCTTCCATCACACCCATCATTACCTGCGAGCCGTAAAGGAGCAGGATGATATAAATAAGAATGGCGGCTACGTAACCGATGCCCGAAGCGATGCCGCTGTCGGCTTTTTCGTCGTTGATGTTTTTTTCGGTGAGGTTGATTTTGCTTTGCTCAATCAGTGCCCGTTGGTTTTCGGTGATGCCAAGCTTGTTGTAGTTTACGTTGGTCCAGATGGTGTTTAGTTTGTTCTGCACGCCGTACACCGAGGTAATGCCGTGATTTTTTTCAGTCACCAGTGTAAGGCTTTTCAAATCGTCTTTTGCGGAAGGCGGAACAACGACGTAACCGTCGTAACCCATTGCCGAAAAATGCTGCCGCACACTGTCGGCATCGGCCGTTACAAAATCAAGGTAAGAAGAGCTGTCCTGCAGGTTGGCGCGGCCAATGGCTCCGCGGTCAAACACACCCGACGAATCAAGAACGGCTACCCGCAACACCTTTGAGTTTTTCTTGGCAATGTAGGTGCTGCCAAAAATAATGGCGAGGTAAAACACCGGAAAAAGAATGGTGGAAACCAGAAAGGTTTTTTTGCGAATGCGGGTAAGGTATTCGCGTTTTATGATGAGGAGTGATTTATTCATGTGAGTTTAGTTGAGTGGTTGACTTGCTGATTGGTTGATTTGTGAATGGCATTGCCTATTGCCACATCAGGCTGTTAGGGGTTGAAACTGCCGTGCGGCCGGCGTGCCTTCTACAAGTTCAATAAAAATGTCGTTCAGCGAAGGAAGGATTTCATTAAACGAGGTAATGGCTATGCCGCTTTGCAACGCAGCGGACAGAATATCATTGGGCTGATAGCCTTCGGCAATCTTTACAACCATGGACTGATCATCGCTTTTTATAACGCTAAACGAAGGATGCGAAAGCACCGGCGCTTCGCCGTCGTAGCCAACTCGGAACAAGCCCGCCTTGTATTTCTGCTTTGCTTCTTTCACCGTGCCGTCCAAAATCTTCTGGCCTTTGTTTACGAGAATGATGTGGTCGCAAATTTCCTCCACCTGCTCCATGCGGTGCGTACTGAAGATAATGGTGGCGCCGTTCTTTGCAAGGTTGAAGATCACGTCTTTAATTAAGTTGCTGTTTACCGGGTCAAGACCGCTAAACGGTTCGTCGAGAATAATGAGTTTTGGATTGTGCACAACGGTGGTTACGAACTGCAGCTTCTGGCTCATGCCTTTGGATAAGTCTTCCACCTTTTTGTTCCACCAGCTTTGCATTTCAAACTTCACGAACCACTCTTTAATTAACCGCATTGCTTCGTTTTTGGGAAGCCCTTTCAGTTGAGCAAGATAAAGTGCATGCTCGCCTATTTTCATCTTTTTGTACAAGCCTCTTTCTTCGGGCATGTAGCCGATGCGTTCAATGTCTTTTAGCGCATCAAAGGGTTTGCCGTCGAATAAAATTTCGCCGCTGTCGGGATAAAAGATACCGGTGATCATGCGGATGAGCGTTGTTTTGCCGGCGCCGTTCGGGCCAAGCAAACCAAAGATGCTTCCCGGCGCAACGCCAAAGGAAATGTCGTCAACGGCTTTTTGCGTAGCGAAATATTTTTTGAGGTTATGGGCTTCGAGCAGGTTCATAAACATAAGCTGGTTTGATGTGTTTTCAAATGTAATCTGCGTTTGGTGAAAAGGCAGGAGAGATTTATACGAAAGAGGAATTTGGCAGGACGAAAGAAAGACTTGTATAAAGAAAGAAAGACGATTTTTTGAAAGCAGAAAAAATCTGACGAAACAATGCAACAAAGGCGCTTTCATTGCCCCGCCTTAAAAGGCGGGGCAATGAAAAACCCAACCTTGCAGTTGGGTTTTGAAAAGATGTTGGACAACTTTCATCATCCCAACTCCGGATACAACGGAAACTGCTGCATGAATTCTTTCACCTCTTCCGAAACATTCTTAACCGTTGCCGCATCGTCAATGTTCATTAAAACTTTGTCCAGCAAGTCCACTACTGTTTGCATGTGTCCTTCCTTCATTCCTCTTGTGGTAATGGCCGGCACGCCCACGCGAATGCCGGATGTAACAAAGGGACTTTTGTCGTCGTAAGGCACGGCGTTTTTGTTTAAAGTAATGTGCGCTTTGTCCAACGTTTCTTGCGCTTTTTTGCCCGTAATGTTTTTGTTGCGAAGGTCGATCAACATTAAATGATTGTCCGTGCCGCCGCTGATAAGATCGTAATCTTTCGCTACCAATGCTTTTGCCATGGCCTGTGCATTGGCTTGAATTTGCTTTGCGTAAGCGGTATAATCGTCCGATAAAATTTCACCGAAGGAAATGGCTTTTGCTGCAATTACGTGTTCCAACGGGCCGCCTTGTGTGCCGGGGAAAACAGCCATGTCAAGCAGATTACTCATCATGCGAACGTTGCCTTTGGGATCTTTCAATCCAAACGGATTTTCAAAATCTTTGCCCATCATGATGATGCCGCCGCGAGGCCCTCGAAGTGTTTTGTGTGTAGTGCTTGTTACAAAATGACAATGCTCAAAAGGCGAAGACAAAAGACCTTTTGCAATCAATCCCGCCGGATGCGCAATGTCGGCCATTACAAAAGCGCCAACTTCATCGGCCACTTTGCGAATCCGGGCATAATCCCAGTCGCGGCTGTACGCCGAGGCGCCGCAAACAATCATCTTCGGCTTTTCGGTTCTTGCTTTTTGCTCCAGTTCTTCGTAGTTAACTAAGCCGCTTTCTTTTTTTACCGTATAAAAATGCGCTTCGTATAATTTGCCACTAAAGTTTACCGGCGAACCGTGTGTAAGGTGACCGCCCATGCTCAGGTCAAGACCCAGAATTTTATCGCCCGGTTTCAGCACGGCCAGCATCACTGATGCGTTGGCTTGTGCGCCGCTGTGCGGTTGCACGTTGGCGTATTCGCAATTGAAAATTTGTTTCAAACGGTCAATAGCCAACTGTTCTACTTCATCTACAAATTCGCAGCCGCCGTAATAGCGGCGGCCCGGATAACCTTCGGCGTATTTGTTGGTCATCACGTTGCCCATGGCCTGCATGACTTGCAAGGAAGTAAAGTTTTCCGAAGCAATGAGTTCAATGCCGTGACGCTGGCGCTCCAGTTCTTTGCGGATGATGTCGAAAACGAGTGTATCGCCCCCTGTGCCCCTAAAGGGGAGACTTAGATTTGAAGTTTCTTTTGCTGTTTGTATCATTTTTTTAAGCCGTTTCGTTGTTGAATAGCGAACAAAGCGCACAAGAGTGCGACGCAACAGAAGCCGAATGGATAGACAGGCTTCTGGTACATGACAAACTTAGGCATGAGTGAAGAAAGCAAGAAAAGAAGTTTCTCCGGCCTAAGTCTTCCCTTTAGGGGCACAGGGGGTCTTTGAATGAAAAATCCCTAATTTCGACCGCTTATTTCGTGTGTGATGACGTGCGAGAGAAGAAGCGTTCCTGATCATCGAAACAGTTTTACATGAAAGCAATTATTCCCGTGGCGGGCGTGGGCACAAAGCTTCGTCCGCATACATATACACAACCCAAAGCCTTAATCCCGCTGGCCGGCAAAACGGTGCTCAGCATCATTGTGGACCAGTTAAAGGAAGGCGGTCTTACCGAGTTTGTTTTTATTGTTGGTTACCTCGGCGAAAAGATCCAGGATTACGTTCGCGAACTCTACCCTGACATCGAAGCGCATTTCCTTTTTCAAAACGACCGGCAAGGTATTGGCCACGCCATTGAAATGGCAAAGGAAGTGGTGAACGGCGATGAAGTGTTGATTGTACTGGGCGACACCATCGCCGATTACAATGTAAAAGCGGTAATTGAAAGTGAAACCAGTGTGATTGGCGTAAAAAAAGTGGACGATCCCCGCACCTTTGGCGTTGCCGAAATTTGCAACAATGCCGAAGTTTCGCACGTGGTGGAGAAGCCGCACATGCCCAAAAGCAACATGGCACTGGTGGGCATTTACAAGATCAAAGAAACGGCTATGCTTTTTGAATGCCTTGAAGCCAACATGGCCGCCGGCATTAAAACCCACGGCGAATACAGCATCACAGACGCTTTGGATTGCATGATTAAAAAAGGCGCCGAGTTCAAAGCATTTAAGGTGGATAGCTGGTTTGATTGCGGCAAGCCAAATACATTGTTAGAAACCAATGCGACCTTGTTGAAAAAGTTTGGGGCAAGGGCAGAACCCTCACCGGCTTACGAGAACACGGTTTTCATTCAGCCCGTGAGCATCGGCAAAGGTTGTTCTATCAAGAATTCCATCATCGGTCCTAACGCCACCATCGGCGAAAACACCAACATAGATTTTTCTATCATTAAAAATTCCATCATCGGCTCTTTTTCCAACCTGCACGACATTGTGCTGGATGATTCGCTCATCGGCAGCGACACCGTTATTCGCGGCGAGTCGAGAACCTTGAACATTGGTGACAATACGGACATTGATTTGGGATAGAGCCTGTGTTAATAGGTTAATACGTTAATAAGTTAACAGGTGGTCGCCTAAAGCACGTAGTAACCTATTAACTTATTAACGGCGCAAGTATGTTTTCTAACGCAGTTACTGATCTTTTCAACATTGACTATCCCATCATCCAGGCCGGCATGATTTGGGCAAGTGGATGGAAACTTGCCAGTGCCGTAAGCAACGCAGGCGGCCTAGGCATCATCGGTGCGGGCAGCATGTATCCCGACACACTGCGAGAACACATTCAAAAGTGCAAAGCCGCAACCGCCAAACCCTTTGCCGTTAATGTTCCGCTGCTTTATCCCGATCTGGACAAGCACATTCAAATCATCATCGAAGAAGGTGTGAAGATTGTGTTTACATCTGCCGGTAATCCCAAAACATGGACACAGCATTTTAAGCAACACGGCATCACCGTTGTGCACGTTGTCAGCAGCAGCAAGTTTGCACTCAAGGCGCAGGAAGCCGGTTGCGATGCGGTTGTTGCCGAAGGCTTCGAAGCCGGTGGACACAACGGACGGGAAGAAACAACGACTTTTGTTTTAATTCCGGCTGTCGTCAAAGCTGTGAACATTCCGGTGATTGCAGCAGGCGGTATTGCCACGGGAAGACAGATGCTTGCGGCCATGATTCTTGGTGCGCAAGGCGTGCAGATGGGCACACGTTTCGTTGCCAGCGAAGAAGCTTCTTCACATCTTGCGTTTAAACAAGCAATCATTGATTCTGTTGAAGGCGACACGCAACTGATGATGAAAAAAATAACACCCGTGCGCCTCCTTAAAAACAAGTTTTTTCAACAAGTGCAAGACGCTGAAGCAAGAGGCACAGACGAAACTGAACTCAAAAGGCTTTTAGGAAGAGCGAGAGCCAAACAAGGCATGTACGAAGGCAATCTTGACGAAGGCGAATTGGAGATTGGGCAAGTGAGTACGCTGGTAAAAGACATTCTGCCCGCGGGAGAAATTGTTGCCAACGTTTGGAATGAATTTTCCGAAGCGCTTCAACATCCGCTGAACCAATAACTGATGTTTGCTTCATTGTGTTGAACAAGGCTTTTTTATGTGAAGCAATGCCTTCAATTTTGTTGCACAACGAAGACTTTGGATTCCCTCACGCATATCGTTCTTGGCGCCTGCATTGGCGAAGCCGTTGCGGGCAGGCAATTGCAAAAGCGATCCATGTTTTACGGTGCGCTGGCGCAAAGCGTACCGGATGTGGATTTTGTGCTCGGCTTTTTTTTGCACGGCGCGGATAACGTTGTGGCGCACCGCGGAATCACGCATTCGATTTTGTTTGGTGTGGTTGCCGTTCTTTTTCTCACATGGCTGGTGAAGAACGTGATTCACAAAACGCCGCTGCCGCTAAAGAACGTGCTGCTGCTTTTTGCCGTGAATATTTTTGTTCATCTTTTCATTGATACGTTTAATGCGTACGGTGTTGGCTTGTTGATGCCGTTCAGCCATCACCGGTTTACGTTTAACGTGTTGTACGTTGCCGATCCGCTTTTTTCCATCGCACCGTTTATCTCTTTTTTATTCCTTCTCTTTTTGCACAAATCGCACAAGCGAAGAGTGATGTGGATTCGCACGGGCATTTTTGTTTCGGCAATTTATTTGTGCATCGCCATCGTTAACAAAATCATTGTTGACAACGCCGTTCAACGAAACCTTTCCGCCCAAAACAAATCAACGGATTTTTTTACCACGCCGTCGCCGTTTAATTCCCTGCTTTGGTTTGTGGCAGCAAAAGAGGCGAACGGTTATTACACGGCTTACCGCTCGGTCTTTGACAAAGACCCGATGACGTTTACATTCTTTCCGCGGAATGAAACGCAGACCGATACCGTCGGCAATCAAAAAGACCTTCAATCATTAAAAGATTTTGCGCAAGGCTATTACACTTTTGAACGCTGGGGCGATACAACGGTGCTGAACGTTTTGCGCTTTGGACAGGAAGTGGGCTGGTACAATGCGAAAGACCGTTTTTGTTTTCACTACTACCTGAACTTTCCCGGGCAAAATGATTTGGTGGTGCAAAGAGGACGCTTTGAACATTGGAACAAGGAAAGCCTGAACGCTTTTTTCAGAAGAATGTTTGGTGCAACAGGTACACCTGTTCCTCTGGAGGAGAAGTAGCCAATGCGCAGCACCGCAGTTATACGATGCTAAAAGGCTCAACCAAAAATTTTGATTGAGCCTTTTCTTTTTATAGAACCGGCAGAAGAATAATGATTGAGCTTTCATTCCGCCCGCTGGCGGGCACTTCAACGTTCAGAACACAACTGAGTTGAAAGCATCTTGCCTAAGCAAGGCTCTGTACATTGATCACTTCTTTTAGGAGAAAAGTAGCCGTTACGGATAAGCCGCATACGCCGCGGTTTGTACCAGCATTTTATCAATCTTGTCAAACCACTCGTATTGAATGCTCTTGCGGCGGCTGTGATCCGTTTCGCCGTCGTAAGCTTCCTGCATGTCTTCTTTCTCCTTTACAATCTGCTCGTAAATCGTGGCAATATCTTTTTTAAACGTGTCGGGGTTGAACTGATAAGCAGACAAGGCCTGGTACAACTTGCGGGCATGAAGTTCGGTAATGTCAAAGTGCACTTGTTCGTGTGCAAGTATGTAATCGGTTTTCAGCAAACCCCAGGATTTCTTTTTGGAAAAATGGCAGGAGATGTGGTAGGTCAAGTCGCCGTCTTTCACTTGATAGGAAATACCGAGAGAAGTGCTGGTGGAAGCGACGGCATCGCCTTGCTTTTGCGGGGCGCAGAGAAAATCCTCCCACCCAAGCTTTCGTTCGGGCTGCCAGGGAATGACTTCGTTTTCGTCTTCACCGCCGGATAAAATTTTTTCGGGTACAGTAACGGCAACGGGTACGGGCAACTGCGGCTTGGCCGGAGCCGGCGTGCCGGAGAAGTTCGCAGTCAACAGAAGTAAGGGTAACAGGTGGAAGCGTTTCATATTTCTAAGTAACGAAATCGGAAAATAAAAATTTCTTAACGACTTATGAAAGCTTTGCAATCGTCGGTCAGCGGCAGGTTTCAGGAGTTTAACCGGGGCTTCCAGGGTATTTCTTCGGCGCCCAGCTTTTGCGCCGCGTAACGGGCCAGGGTAAAAAGGTAATCGCTCAGGCGGTTGAGGTATTGAATGATTTTTTCGTCCACAAACAAGTCGTGTTGTTGCAGGTTCACGCAAAGCCGCTCGGCACGGCGACACACGCAACGCACAATGTGAATGGAAGAAACGGTTGCGTGTCCGCCGGGCAGAATAAAGGATTTCATCGGCGGAAGGCCCGCAGTCATTTGGTCAATGCGGTTTTCTAAAAAGACAATGTCGCTTTGGTGCAAATCAGGAAGCTTCATCTTCGGTTCTTTCTCCGCATCCGTTGCCAGCGAGGAGCCGATGGTGAACAAACGGTCTTGTATTTCTTTCAATTCGCTTTTGAATTCATCGTCCTTCAACAAATCGTTGATGTAACCAATCCACGAGTTCAGTTCGTCCACCGTGCCGTAGGTTTCAATGCGAATGTCATTCTTGGGAACCTTGGTGCCCCCGATTAAAGCGGTTGCACCTTTGTCGCCTGTTTTTGTGTAAATCTTAAATGCCATAACTCCCCCCTGTCCCCCTAAAAGGGAGACTTAGGCCAATCTTGCTTTCCTTTTCAATCTTTCTTAAAAACAAGGTTGACATTTTTGTTTTGAAATTTTGTTTCAATCATTGATAGCCTTTCCAACATCTTGCTATCAATTTTATTCTAAAGAACCGATGACATCAAATAAAGTTTCTTCTACCCAAGTCTCCCTTTAGGGGGACAGGGGGCTTTCAATGATGCCATCCTTCAACCGGACAATGCGCCTGGCGTGCGCCGCAATCTCTTCTTCGTGGGTGACCAAAACCAGCGTGTTACCGGCGGCGTGTATCTGTTCAAACACCTTCATAATTTCGGCCGACGTTTTTGAATCAAGATTGCCCGTGGGTTCATCCGCCAGGATGATAGAAGGATTGTTGATTAAAGCACGGGCAATGGCTACGCGTTGATTTTGGCCGCCGCTCATTTCGTTTGGCCGGTGATGGCTTCTGTCGCCAAGGCTTACCCGCTCCAAAACTTCTTTTGCTCTTTCGGTTCGTTCTTTTTTGCCAACGCCGGCGTAAACCAAAGGCAGGGCCACATTCTCCAGGGCTGTTAAACGCGGCAGCAAATTGAATTGCTGAAACACGAAGCCGATCTCTTTGTTGCGCACATCGGCAAGCGCATCGTCGTTCATACGGGCCACCGATTGATTGCTTAAAAAATAGTCGCCGCTTGTCGGTGTATCAAGGCAGCCGATAATATTCATCAGTGTGCTTTTGCCCGAGCCGGATGGTCCCATCAGCGCCACAAATTCATTTTGATGAATAGAAAGCGAAATGCCCTTGAGCACTTCAACCACCGCTTTGCCGAGATAATAATTCTTTCGCACATCGTTTAGCCGAATTACCGCTTCCATCAGGCTTCATCCTTTTTAATCACTTTGGGCACGAGAAAGAAATCCCCGTTGTGCAACGGTACGTTTTGCAAGGCTTCTTCTTTGGTGAGCATGTTCTTCGGCTCGTCGTCACGCAACACGTTTACGGCACTGGTTATGTGCAACAGCGGTTCAATGCCGGTTGTGTCAAGCTCTTTTAGCTTGTCCACAAAGCCAATCATTTTTTGGAGATCGGCTTTTAGCTCTTCGCGTTCGGCCCCATCAAAATCAAGCATGGCCAGGCGGGATAATTTATCAATAAGTGCGTCATCTACCTGCATGGGTCAAATATAAGTCAGAGGTCAAAAGTCGGAGGCCTGCTATCTTATTTCATACCTCTCTACTCTCTGACTTCAAAACTTGATGAACGGTAGCCAGCATTTACGAAACGCATCGTAGATTTGACTTGAACCTTAATCGAAGAATTATGAAAAGAACTTTTTTATGGAAGACAGTTCCACTTTTGGTAATCATTAGTGCCTTGGTATTAACCGTAGCCTTTGCGCAAACGAATGTCGGCACAGCCAAAAAGAACGGCAACGACACCGTTCCGCAAAAAGAGAAACAAGTTCGAAATCTTGATGACGCCTTGCTGGAACTGGACAAAGGCGAAGCCGGCATGCAAAAAGCCCTGCGTCAAATTGACGGCGAAAAAATGGAACGCGAAATGCGCGAAGCCATGAAGCATCTTGAACTAGATAAAGTGAAAATGAAGGAAGACCTGGCCCGCGCCATGAAGGAACTTGATGCGCAGAAAATGAACCTGGAGATGCAAAAGGATAGGGTCAATATGCAAAAAGAGTTGAAAGAAATAAACGCCGAAAAAATAAGGCAGCAAGCAGAAGCAGCCGTTGCAAAAATTGACATGGAAAAGATGAAAGCCCAATTGGAAAAAGTAAAGGAGATTGACTTTTCGAAAATGAAAAAAGAATTGAAAGACATGCGTCCCGAGATTGAAAAGTCCATGCGGGAAGCAAAGAAGGACATCGAAAAAGCAAGGCAGGAATTGACCTCGTACAAAAACCTGGTGAACGCCTTGAACAAAGACGGCTACCTGAACAAAGACGCGAACTACAAGGTGGAATACAGGAGCGGCGAACTAACCGTGAACGGCAAAAAACTACCGTCCGACGCGGTAAAAAAATACAACGAGTATTTATCCGACAAGAAAGACTTCACGCTGCAAAAAGACAGCGACGGCTTGAACATTCACAACAAGTAGGTTGATTGGTTGACACGTTGATTGGTTGATCGGTTGGCCTCTTGGGTTTTGGATATTGACTCCCTCATCGTTGCGGCTTTTAGCTTTGCGGCATGGAAAGCATGTATTTCGCCGCGGTGGTTTTACCGAAACATCTGGATGAAAAAATTCTTCAGCACAAAAAATGGATGAAGGAAAATTACGGCTGCAAAGTAGGCTTGAAGTCGCCGGCGCACATTACACTCGTACCGCCGTTTTGGATGAACACGGAAAAAGAAACCGAGTTGAAAAACAATTTAAAAACGATTGCATCGGCCGTTGTACCGTTCACCGTGTGGACGAATAATTTCGCTGCGTTTAAGCCGCGAACCCTGTTCGTTGCCACAAAAGAAAACGAAGCCCTGAACAATTTAAAAAGAACGGCCGATAATTTCTTTCAATCCAAAAACTACAAAATAAAAAAAGAAGCCCGGCCTTTTCATCCGCACATTACCGTCGCCACCCGCGACTTGCACAAAGCGGCTTTTGCCGGGGCATGGCCGCAGTTTCAAAACAAAATTTTTGAAGAAGCTTTTGAAGCGGCCGGCCTTTCGCTGTTAAAGCACAACGGGCAAGACTGGGATGTAATCTTTACGGCGAATTTTAAAACAGACCTGGAGCAAAATGCAGGAAAGACCGTGTAACGGCCAACACAAATTGCAGCAATAAATAAAAGGCTTCAGCGCCGTTTGGTTTGAACAAGCGCTGAAGCCTTTTTAATAAGGGCCGCACGATTGCCTTATTGGCGTTGCGAACCTTTTTTCCGCCCACCGTGGTTCATTGACGTATCGGCTCTGTTCGTTGTGGTGGTGCCGCTGCTGTTCATGTTGTTGCCACCGGTTGCACCGCTGTTGGTCATTGTTTGATTGTTCGGGGTTCCGTTAATTGTGCCCGTATCGCCGCCCATATTGCTGGCGCCGGTGCCGGTTGCGTTGTTCGGCGTTGAGTTGGTCACATTCACCGTCGTATCCGTAGCCGGGCTTTGTCCCGATCCGTTGTCTTTGCCGTTGCAACTAAAAATCCACAAAGCCAATCCGCTTAAGAAAAGAAGTTTTCGCATAGACTAAAATTTTTTTATTGAAGATTAAATTGCCACCGGTCATGCTTCAAGTTTGCAGCCAATCTTTCCTTCTTTGCCAAAGCCAACAAGACGCCGGCAATTGATACGTCTTTTCTACAAGCAAAGGTTCTTGCCTGGCATAATCAAACGGTCATAAAGCGTTGCGGTACTTATACACACCGTGCAAACCGCGGCAATAAAAGGCATCCATTTTTTTGTGTGAAGAATCAGGCAGGAAACGTACAAACAAAGGTTGCGCCTTTGCCTTTCTCGCTTTCGGCCGTGATGTTCCCGCCGTGCTTTTCCATAATTTTTTTGCAAATGGCAAGACCCATTCCCGTGCCATCGTATTCCTGCCGGCCGTGCAGGCGGCGAAACATTTGAAAGATTTTTTTATGTTGCTCCGGCGCAAAGCCGATGCCGTTGTCGGCAAACGAAATTCTGATGTGTTTATCATCCCGGCTTGCCTGTATGCGAACGACGGGCCTGTTGCCGGACGTCTGAAATTTGACGGCGTTGCCAAGAAGATTCTTAAACAGGTAGAGCAAATGATTTTTGGCGCCTTTTACAAAGGGCAAATCGTCCGCGGTAATTTCTGCATTCGTTGTTTCAATTTGATCTTGCATTTCGTAAAGCGTTGTCTTTAGCACGAGGTTCAAATCAACCGCCGCCAAATCTTCGTCCTGAACGTGCACTTTGGTTAAGGCCAGGATGTCGTCTACCAGCGTGTCCAACCGGTTTACCGAGTTGATGAGGCGTTGCAAATTTTGTTGGCCGTCTTCTGAAATGCCTTCCTCTTTTGTCAGCAGCCAATCGCTGAACGTATGAATCTTGCGCAGCGGCTCCTTCAAATCATGCGAAGCCACAAAAGCAAAGGACGTTATCTCTTCGTTCTTGCTTTCGAGGTCTTTGTTTTTTGCTTCCAGCGATTCGTTCAGTTCTTTTAACCTTGCTTCGGCTCTTTTTTCTTCGGTCACGTCTTGCAGGATGCTGAGGAGGTGCGTTGCCTCGCCTCTGCCATTGCGCATAAAAACCTTCGAGCGGTTCCGAACCCAAATCAGGCTGCCGTCCCTTGTTTGCGCCCGGTATTCGAGCATCATGATTTTTCCTTCGGGCGAAGCCTTTACTTTTTCAACCAGGTGCAGCAGGGGCAGGCGGTCATTGGGGTGAATGATTTCCAGCCTTCTGCCGGGGCCCATGCTCACCAGTTCTTCAGATGAAATTCCCAGCCACTCAGCCAGGCAGTTGTTCAGGTAAACAGGCTCTTTCTTTTGCAGGTTGTAAACCGTGATGGAATCCGGCGAGGCCTTGGCCGTTTGCTCTAACCAGTAACGGCTTTGCGCCAGTTCTTCTTCGGCCTTTTTAAGGTCGGTGATGTCTAAGTCAACGCCAATTACCTTTTGCTGATTTCCGTTTTCATCATTCACCACCATGCCTTTTACTTTCAACAGGCGTGTCTCGTTGCCGCGTTTAATGCGAAGTTCTTCTTCAAAAGAGCCGGTTGGCCTGCGCAAATGTTTGACAATGCGTTTGGCAGCGGCGCGATCTTCGTCCACGGCCCGGTCAAGGTATTCTTCGGGGCGCACCGGCGCACCGCGTGGGTAATCAAAAATGCGGTACATGCCGTCGCTCCAGCTAAAGCGGCCCGAGGGGATCTGGTATTCCCAACTGCCGATGGCGGCAATGTCTTCGGTTTGCTTCAAAACGCTGAAGTTCTTTTGCAGCTCTTCTGCTTTTTCTTTTACGTCGGCGGTTCGTTCTTCCACCTGTTGTTCCAATCGGGCGTTAAAGCGTTGAAGCTGCTCCTCTGACTGGCGCAGGGCATCTTCGGCTTTTTTGCGTTCAGTGATGTTGTTGTAAAAAATGGCTACCTGGTTGTCCCCCGAAGGGTAGGCGAACACTTCATACCAACGGCCGTTTTCACCCAGATAATGTTCGAACCGCTTTGATTCGTTCTTCTCTATTACCTCGCCAAACATCTGCGCCCACGATTCATCTAATGTTGGGAAAATATCCAAAACATTTTTGCCGATAACTTCTTCCGGCTTCACTCCCACTTGTTTTTCAAAAGCGGGATTCACTTCAAGGTATTTGTAATTCACACACCTGCCCTCTTCGTTTCGTATCAACTCTATCACAACAAAACCTTCTTCCATTGTGTTGAAGAGGGTCAGGTATTTATCGGTTGCTTTTTGTGCTACTTTGTCTTTTAAGCGAAGAATTTCCTGCTCTGCTCTTTTTCGTTCGGTAATGTCCTGCAACGTACCGTGCACCCGGTACACGGCCCCGCTTTCGCCGGCGAGGCTTTCAAAGCGGTGAAGCACATGCTTGATGATTCCGCCCCGAAGCAGGATGCGGTGCTCCAGTTCATAAAATCCCGCTGTGGCGAGAGACTGCTCTTTCAACTGCAATACCTTCTCCCGGTCCTCGGGATGAACAAGAATTTCCGTCAATTCCACCGTGACCGCTTCGCCCCGTTCCATCTCGTTTATGCGGTACATCTCTTCGCTCCAGGACACGCCTTCTTCGCCCCTGTTCCATTCAAACGAACCAATATGCCCAAGGGCTTGCGCCTCCTTCAGGCGGCGGTGTTCTTCGGCCAGCAGTTGCTGCGCCTTTCTCTGCTCCTGCTGCAATTGTAATTCTTTGCCCAGGTCATGCACCACCCACAACACGGACGTTATATCGCCGCTTTCGTCTTTGACAGGAATAAGATAGGTTTCAAAATATTCATCGCTGCCGTCCTGCAGTTGTGCGGGAATGTGAATGGTTTCGCCCCGCAGCACTTTGCGGAACTCGGCATAGCCCGGGTCGGCCCGAAGGCCCGGAAAAACTTCAAGAATGTTTCTTCCTATGACTCTTTGCTTGCTGATGGCGTAATAGTCCTCGGCTCTTTTGTTCCAGTACACGTAATTCATGTAGCGGTCAAGCACTACAATGCGGTCCACCGAAGCTTCCACCAGGCTTTCAATAAAATTCAGGCGTTCGCTTAATTGCTGCTGCAAGTCCAGTTCGCGGGAAACGTCCTGCACCACGTGCAATACTCTTGTGGTTTCGCCGCTTTCGTTTTGCAAGGGCACCAAATAATAATGATGCGGCTTTTTGAGGTAACGGTTGCGGGCTTTTAGCTCCCGCACTTCTATGCCCTGCGTTACGGCCTGCAATTGTTTGAGGTAAGTCTCATCATTCAGTGTTGGAAACAAATCAAAAAGATTTGCGTACAGCGCTTCTTCGGGCTTAATGCCGGTTTTTTCCCCGGCCGCAGGGTTCCAGGTCAGCACTGTGTTGTCCCGGTCTGTAAGAAGAACAACGTCGCTGATGGCCGCACCCAGGGTTTCTGCATAGCCGTAGGTTTCGGATAGCTTTTGATGCAGGGCCAGCTCTTTGGTGATGTTTTGTACCACACCCACGATGAGTTCACGGTTGCCGGCCGGCAGGCGGTGAAAGGAAAGGGACAAGTGCAACAAACCGGTCCGCTTGATAATGCGAAATCGAAGACCGTCGTGCATCTGTCCGTTGGTCACCAGCGTTTCTGCGTCCCTGAAGGCTTTTACATCATCGGGGTGAATCTGCCGGTGCAGCAGCTGCGGCGAAGGCTCCAGGGAAGAGGATTTATAACCGAGTAATTTATAAAAGCCGCCGCTCCAGCGAACGTGGCCTTCGGGATACCAGGTAATGAAGCTTGTTTCGGTCAGAACCTCGGTTATACCTTGAACAAGGTCTTGCAAAACGGCTTTCTCGTTCAGCTCCGCAATCTTTTTTTCCAGGCCCCTTTGCACGGTTATGTCCTGCACGGCAACAACCATCATCAGGTCAGCCCCGTTAATCAACACCTTGCCGCTTTGCTTTAGCTGGCGTTGCCGGCCGTCAGGCCGGATGATGCGGAACTCGGTTTCGGGGGCCTGGTGCTCGGTGTAGATGCGTTCAATATAGTCGCTTACGCGGTCGCGGTCACCGGGGTGCACCAGGTTTAAAAACGCATTGTAGCCGGGCAACTGTTGATGCTTCAATCCATAGATGCGGTAATGGTTATCGGAGTAAATGATCTTGCGGGTAATGAGGTTGACAAACCAGTAACCGGTGTTCGAGTAATGTTCCGAAAACTTCAGTACCTGCTGATGAAGTTTTGCGTTTTGGTTTGCCATTTCGGCCTGGTTGGAAAGTTCACGTTCCTCGCTCAGGTCGCGAAGCACGCCGCTGAAAAGCGGTTGGCCTTTTTGGTTGTACGACCAATGCGTGACCAATCTTACCGTGCGTTCTTCCTTACCGGCGGTCACAATGCGGTACTCTATGTGAACCGGCAGTTCACCGGCATAAGCCGTTTCCAGCGTGTCCATCACTGTCGCCCGGTCGTCGGGATGCAGAAAGAGATGAAAGGTATTGGGGTGGGCATTGAAGCTTTGCGGCGGCAGGTTGTGAATGCGGTACATGCCGTCGGAATACCAGGCTTCGCCGGTGCTTTTGTTCACGACCCAGGAACCAATGCGGTGAAGCTTTTCAGCGATATCGCCCAGTTCGATACGCTGCTTCAGGAACCCGGCTTCTTTGCGAAAAACGAACTGTTGCAGGCTTCCTTCCCGCATCTCTTCCGGCCCGGTATTCACTGCCGGTCTTTCCAGGGCAACGCCTTTTCCGCTCAACGTTTTTACCTCTCCGTAAGTGGTGATGAGGCGGAAATGAAGAGCGGCTATTTCGCCGCCGGCCAAAATCTGCAGGGCACTGATGACGTTGGGCAAGTCGTTGGGATGAATGAGACCTTTGGTGCCTTCAAAGTTTGGGGGAAAGTCCATCACGTCGCTGCCGTACACAGCCGTGCTTTCCATTTCCCAGGTCCAGTTACCGTTGAGCAGGATAAGGCTTGAGCGGACGCAGAGGCTCACGCTTCTCTCTGCGGGTTCGGTTTCGCCGCTTCTTTTCTTTTTGAGCGTTTCTTCCAAAATAATCCTCCGTGGTTGGTTAGCACAAATCGCTATGCATCAAAAAAGTTCGTGGCTTTTACAAAGGGCGGATAGACCGGAAAAATTGGACGATCAAAGAAAACAAATGGATGTGTTCAAAATAAAATCTTTCGACATCTGTAAGGTAGATAATTTATACACACAGCCGTTTGCATTTGTTGAAGCCGGGCATGAAATTGATTGTGGATAATTGAAACAAATTTAAATCCCTGCGAAGCGCTTTATGCTTTGGCCAGCCGAAAGGATTTTGTTCGTTGGAAAGAACATTTGCCTTCTGTTATTGCTTACCATTTGTAAAATTGCAGGCTCGTTTGTGCGTTCCGGATTAGGGCTCATTATCCCACCAAATTTTCCTTCGTATTGTCCTACTTTTGAAACAGCAATCTTGTTGTAACACCCACACCAAAAAATGGCAAAGAAATCCTCCCCAACCCACGACAAAAAATTTCCCGTTGTCGGCATTGGCGGTTCGGCCGGTGCGCTGGAAGCGGTGCTGGAATTGATAGGGCGACTGAACTCGCAAACGGGCATGGCCTTTATTTACCTGCAACACCAAAGCCCCGATTTTGAAAGCAAGATGACCGAGATGCTGGCCAAAAAAAGCAAGCTGCCCGTGCTTACGGCCGAAGACAGGATGGCCATCGAGCCGGACTTTTTTTACGTGTTGCCGCCGGGAAAAGAAATGATTCTGGCGGACGGTGAATTCAGGATAAACAAACGCCCCGATACCGGTTACGATTACATGCCCATCAACCGCTTTTTCAATTCGCTTTCCGAAACGCTCAAGGAATACGCAATCGGTGTGGTGCTCTCGGGTGCTGATGGCGACGGCGCCCTGGGGATGAAAGCCATAAAGATGTGCGGCGGACTGACCTTTGCGCAAAACGAATCGGCCCGCTTTCAAAGCATGCCCAAATCGGCCGTGGCCGAAGGCGCGGTGGACCTGGTGCTTTCACCCAAAGAGATTGCCGAAGAACTCATCACGCTGTCCAAACAAAAAGTAACCTATTACCAGGCGCTGGATGATTTGGCCGGTGAGAATATTTCAAGCAAGGACAAAGATTTACTGGCCATACTCAGCCTCGTGCAAAAAGCATCCGGTGTTGATTTCAACCAATACAAGGCGAGCACCGTCAAACGGCGCATCATCCGCCGCATGGTGCTGCACAAACTGAACACGCTGAACGAATACCTGCAGTTCATCAAAGCGAACAACCCTGAAGCGCACCATCTTTTTAATGACCTGTTGATTAACGTAACGACTTTTTTCCGTGACCCCGATCTTTCCGATTATTTAAAAAACAATTTACTGCCCGACATCATTCGCAGCAAAAAGCACAACGAGCCCGTTCGCATTTGGGTGCCTGCCTGTTCTACCGGGCAGGAGGTTTATTCGATAGCGATTTTGCTGATTGAAGTGCTGGGCGAACAATTCACGCATTTGCCCATCCAGATCTTTGCCACCGATTTAAGCGAAAGCGCCATCAACAAAGCCCGCCTGGGCGTGTACAACAAAGGCGAGGTGGAAACGGTAAGCCCCAAAAGGCTGCAACGCTTTTTTACCAAGATGGACGGCAGCTACCGCATCATCAAAAGCATTCGCGACCTCTGCGTGTTTGCCACGCACAACATTGCCAAAGACCCGCCCTTTTCCCGCCTGGATATTGTAAGCTGCTGCAACCTGCTCATCTACATAGACAATCCTTTGCAGAAGAAAATTATTTCCACTTTTCATTATGCGCTTAACAACAACGGCTATTTGATTTTGGGGAAATCCGAAACAGTCGGCTCTTCGGTTCATTTGTTTACACAGGTTGACAAGAAAGTAAAAATCTACACCAAGAAAAAAGAGAGCACGAGCAAGGCCTTGTTCGACATGAGCTATCACTTGCCCGACGGAGCCAAAGCCGCCGCGGGCAAAGAATTACCGACGGCAAAAACAAGAACCGACGAAAGTGATTTAGAGAAAGCCGTGGACGGCCTCTTGCTCAAACGCTTTACGCCGGCATCGGTGGTCATAGACCGCGACATGGACATTGTACAGTTCCGCGGCTCCACGGGATTTTTTTTAGAACCTACGCCGGGCAAAGCCAGTTTAAACTTGCTGAAGATGGCAAGGCCGGGTTTGGGCTTTGAATTGCGCAACGCCGTGCACAAGGCCATGAAGAGCGGCGAGGCGGTAAAGAAAGGCGGACTGGAGATTTCGCAGAACGGCAAAACCCTGCACATCAATATTGAAATCATCCCGGTAAAAAGCGAACTGGACGAACCGCATTACCTCGTAACCTTTGAAGAAGTGCCGTCACCCCCGGAGGCGCAGCTTTCAAACATCAAAGACAAACGGGTAAAAGGGCTGGAAGAAGAACTGGCGGCCTTGCGCGAAGACATGCGTTCGATTGTGGAGTCGCAGGAAGCGGCGGTGGAAGAATTGCAATCGGCCAACGAAGAAATTGTGTCGAGCAACGAAGAGCTCCAAAGCATTAACGAAGAACTGGAAACATCGAAGGAAGAAGTTGAATCGAGCAACGAAGAACTCATTACCATCAACCAGGAACTGCAGTTGCGCAACGAGCAGTTGACGGAAACACAGGATTATGCCGAAGCCGTGTTCTCCACCATCCGCGAAGCCCTGGTGATACTTGATAAAAGCCTGCGGGTTAAAACGGCCAATTTTATTTTTTACAAAACCTTCAACCTGCGGGAAGAGCATGTGGAAGGACGCCTCATTTACGACGTTGGGCAGAAGCAGTGGGACATTCCCAAACTGCGGCAACTGCTGGAAGACATGCTGCCCGACACCACGTACAATCACGGTTTCGAGATCGTGCACAACTTTCCCGGCGTGGGTGAAAAAAGCCTCGTGCTGAATGCCCGCCGCATTACGCAAAAGATTCACGGCGACCAACTCATCTTACTTGCCATTGAAGACATTACAGAGCACCGCCGCGCCCAACAAATCATTACGGAAAGAGAAGCCTGGTTTCACAACCTTGCCGATAATGCCCCGGTGATGATTTGGGTAACGGACAAAGAGAAGAAGGCTAATTTTTTTAACAAGGCCTGGCTGGAATTTCGCGGCGATACACTGGAAGAAGGCTTGCGCAAAGGCTGGACCGACGGCGTGCATCCCGATGATTTGGGCCGGACCGTCAAAATATTTGATGAGTCCTTTGCGGAGAAACTTCCGTTTGAATTAAAGTATCGTGTACTGCACCAAAACAAAGAATACGTGTGGCTGCACAACAAGGCAAAACCCAACTTCACACCCGAAGGACAATTCGTTGGCTACGTAGGCTCCTGCGTTGTCACCCGCAACATTGACCCCGTTTCTCTTTAAAAGGCGCCTAACTACCGTTCAGTTGCAGCAGGGTCGGCTCAGGGTCATCGGTGGCATGAAACAAAATTTCCTTTATGCGCTCAATGTGCACTTCCAACTCATCGGCCCGCTCGGCCTTGTGCCGGGCACTGTGCTCCCATCCTTTGCTTTTTTCTTCTTCCGCCATTTTGCTTAAGAGATTGCGGCGTTCTTCCAAAATGCGCAAGGCCACCCAAAAGGTATTTTCCAATTCGCGCCGCTTGCTTTCCTGCAGTTCATCGGCCGTGTACATGTGACCGGTATAGCAACGGAACCGCGTAAGGCCGCCTTCTTTTATTTCCCACAAACCGCCCCCACAATCGGGACAGGAATAAGCGCTTCTCTCACCAAGCGCCTCCATGTTTTCAATACCGATGACAACCCTTTCCGCTATCTCCGCTTCCTTGGCAATGTGTGCGGGAACCGGCGCAGGCCCGGGCACGCCGTTTCTCACTTTCTCTTGCAGAATGATGCCGATGCGCTGCAAGGTTGTGCAATAATCAACGTTTACAAAACGCAAAACCGATTTCGGCATGTCGGGATATTCGGCTTCATCCGGGTCCTGCACAATGCAAGTGCCGCCGCATTCTTTGATGATTTGCATGCCGGTGGTGCCGTCTTCCAACAGGCCCGTTAGAATGATGCCAATCACGCGGCTGGTGTACGCAACGGCCGCGGAACGAAACAGCACGTCAATGGAAGGCCGGTACCGGTTTTCCACAGGGCCGCGGCCAAGCAAAACTTTTCCCCGTTTGATGAGCAGGTGTTGATCGGGCACAGCGAGATAAAGGTGTTTTGATTGGATGTTTTCATTGTGTTCGGCAAGTTTGCAGGTAAACACCGAATTCTTTTGCAGCCTTTGCACCACGGCGCCGGTATAAGCAAAATTAGAAGCGTGCAACACCACAAACACCGCTGCGTCCATCTCCTCGGTAACGCCGGCCATTAATTCAATCACCGAGTTTAATCCACCCGCCGAGGCGCCGATGGTGATGATGTACCTGGGCTCTCCGGTTCTTGTGCCGTCCATTTTGTTCTTTTAACAGGTGCAGCAATAACCAAGCCCCTAAAAAAAGCTTGGCAACTGTAAAATGAGCAGCAAGACACTGCACAACAAAAACAGCCGGACTATTGATTTTGTTTTGCGTAAACGATAACAGCGTCTCCGTTCCCGTTAAATTTACCCAAATAAAAACCGTTGAACAATTCCCTTGCCGCCACTCTTCTCTTGCTGGCCTGCACAATCTCCAGCTTTTCCGGTTCGCCAAAAGCGCAGGCACACAACATCAAAAACGATGTGTTCTGGAACACCAAAGACGGACAGCCTGTTTACAGCCAGGGCGGCGGCGTCTTCCGGTTTAAAGATCCCCGGTCGGGAGTAGAGAAATATTATTGGTACGGCGTACGGTACGAAGAAGCCGAAAGCTACCGCAAGAACCCCGCTTTTACACAGCCCAGGGCAAGCTTCAAATCCGTAACCTGCTACAGTTCTACCGACCTTGTAAACTGGGTGTTTGAAAACGACGTGTTAACCAACGAAGAACTTCTTAAACACGGCGGAAAAACATGGGTGGGACGCTTGGGCGTAGCCTACGTAAAAGAACTGAATAAATACGCCATGCTTGTGCAACACGGCAATCAAGTTTTGATTGCCGTTTCGGACAGTCCAACGGGGCCGTTTACCTGGCACCAGCAGATCAGCATGAAAGACCTGATTGGCACCCCCAATACCGGCGACCAAACGGTGTTTACCGATGAAGACAACGGCAAATCATACCTCGTTTATTCTTACGGCAGCGGACGAAACAAAATCTATGTTTCGGAGATTGGCGTGAAAGACGGAATGATAAACTTGTTGGATTGCACAAAGGTTTTCCAGGGCGAAAGCCGCGAAGGAAACTGCCTGTTCAAATACAAGGGCCGCTACTACATGTGCGCCTCAAACATCTACGGCTGGGACGCTTCTTTTGCTTACTACCTGGTGGCCGATAACGTTCGCGGGCCTTATACACCCGCAAACGACATGCAGGTAATAACTGGCTGCGCCGATGATTATGCACACGTTTCGCAAACAGGGTTCTTTATCAACGTAAAAGGCACAAAACAGGAAACGGTAATTTATTGCGGCGACCGTTGGGCCGACTTTGCCGGCAACGGCCTCGGTTACAACCAATGGTGCCCGCTTTCCTTCAACGGCGCTACGCCTTATTTCAATTCGCTCGGCTCCTGGAACCTGAACGCCGCAACGGGTGAATGGACCGTAGCGGCGGACAACAACAACGTAAAGAACGGCAGCTTTGAAGCCGACCGCAAAGCGATTCCAAGTCACGTAAAGCCGGTGCAAACAGAATTGCTGGGTTGGACGACCACTGTTATCGAAGGCAACAAGATTAGCCTCGACAGCCTGACTTCGCCGGTACTGAATCACATGAACAGCGACAGCGAAAGAAAATTTGTAACCGGCGAGAAAAGCTTGAACATTGGCGACAAAATTTCTTTCAGGCGAAAGGTTTCGCAAGTCATCGCATCATCGCCTTTTGTTCCGTTAGAAGATGGTTTTTACACATTGACCGCAAGGATCAGAAACGGCAGCGGTTTTGCCCAACTTGAAATGTATGCGGAGAGCAAAGGAAAGACGTACAAGCTTGCGATAAAAGAAGAAAACACCGGGTGGAAAACAATCGAATTAAAACGCATACCCGTGAAAGGCGGCAAGGTAGAAATTGGCTTTACGGCGGAAGGTGCGGCCAATGCTTTTTGTTACGTTGATGACGTATCGCTGCAAAAGGTGCAGGAGCGTTGATGCGCCTGTTACACGGCCAACACCATTGTTTGGCGCCTTCCCATAAAGCAGGCAAGATAGAAAGGGATACAGCGACGGAAATGTAATGGCGCAATACAGTTTGCAAACAGCCGGCAAGCCCGTGAAAACTTATTTTGGTAAAGCGCTGGCCGTTGTTTAAGCCGGCCGCGCAAAAGGTTATGTTCAACTAAAACTTAGAATTGAACAAATGCCGCCAACGCTCTTCGCGATACAAACAAAATAATCAATGACCGTGAAAGTAAAATTGAAAATTATTCTTCTCTCCTGCCTGCTTCTTCCCCTTGTGCTCATCGCACAAGACGAAACTTCAAAGAAAAAAGCATTGAACATTTTTACGCTTGGCGACAGCAACGGAACCTTTCCGCAAAGCTGGCCAAAGCAGTTGCAAACCGCCCTGCCTAATGCAACGGTGTTCAACATCAGCAAATCGGGAAGAACGATTGGCTTTTTAAACCTTGGCGACAGCAGCCTCAATTCTTTATTCGTTATTGACGAGAACCTGAAGAAGGCGGCGGAGGCTACCAAAGACCGTCCCTTTGATTACATCGTTATAGACCTTGGAACGAATGACGGCAAAGCCGTTTTTGCCAACCGGCAGGGCGAAGTGCCGCAAAACTTAGAGAGGCTTATTCAAAAAATAAAATCCAGTCCTTATCCTGCCGTTAACAACGCGAAGATCATCGTCATTTCGCCCACGCCTTACGGCACAAAGGCCGAAGCAACCGAAAAATACAAAGGGGGCAACAAGCGGGTAAAGAAGATGAGCAAAGCCTTTAAAAAAGTGGCGAAGCGGACGGGTTGTCTTTTTGTGAACGGCTACAAAACGCCGGGCCTGAACATTGAAACCATGACGGCGGATGGCTTGCATTTAGACGCCGAAGGTTCAAGGCTCCTGATAGAGCCGGTGTTGTCCTTGATGGTGAAATAGGTTGGCTTCGGGGTTGACTGATGGCCGCAGCGTTGTCACTCTGACCCTTCGGCAGGCTCAGGGTGACAACGTCGAAGGGATTGAGGGACAAACACCCACTGAAAACAAAAACCTCCCGCAGCCTGCCGGAGGTTTTTGTTTTCTTCGCCCTTTTGCTTACAGCGCAATGCGGCTCACCACGCTGCTGTACACCAGTTGCTCCTTGTTGCCAATGGCGGCCACGCGGCAGTTGTACTCCTTGCCGCTTTCCAGCCCGCCAAAGGTTTTTTTGCTGACGGTGTTCGTGGAACTTTCCCATTTGCTGTCGGCGGTAACAGGGCTGGGCGTAATCTCGTACATGTAAGCCTTGGCGCCCCTTACCCGTTTAAACTTCAGTTGCAGTTCGCCTTTGTTCACGCCGTTTTGCAGCTCCACGGCCTGCGGAACCGTAAGGGCCGGCAGGGGTTGTGGCAGCTTGCTGATGTTGAAGCCCGAGGAGGTGGCAATCAGCTCGTCGCCGCTGGCTATGTACAGCACGTAATTGCCCAGCAGGTGCAACTGGTCAATGAGGGTTTGGCGGATGGCGTTCTTCTCCGCAATGTCCTGTTTGTTGCCGCCTTCCGCTTTCTGCACCGCGCCGGTAAACGAAAGGATGGTGGCGTGCAGGTCGTTCAGCGAAGGCGAGGGGTTGGGAAAGTTGCCGCTGGCCCCGATAGAGGTGTAAATAAAATTGGCCCGCACCAGGAGGTAAGCGTCCGTCATCTGGTCGAAGCCGTTTGTAATCTTAAACAGTCTCATAGTTTTGGATTGTTTAAAGGGTTTGGAAAAATTGTTGACGGATTAAAGGTGGCACATTGTCCCGCCGCCGTCAAGGCGCGGCACAGCAGGCAAAAACAGGTAAACAAATCTAATTATATGATTGCGAAGTCCTTGGCGCGGCAGTGCCTTTAAAAAATAGCGTATAAGTACAATATAAATTCTAATGAATATGTAAATTTTACGATGTCTTTCCGCTGCTTTCTTTCTTTCAAAAAGGCAAAACCTTGTTCCATTCCAGCAAAACCTTCTTCCTTTTTCTCAAAACTGTGTTTCTTTTTGGCGAAACCTTGTCTCAGTTCCGGCAATCTTTGTTCTTTCCCGATAAACCCTTGTTCTTTCTTGCCGGGACTGTGTTCCTTTTTGGTAAAACCTTCTTTCTTTTTCGTAAACCTTTGTTCTTTTCCGGCGAAACCTTGTTCCTTTCTGCCAAAACTGTAACAAGGTTTGGGCAATCTTTCTCCAGGTTTGGGTAGAGTGCAACGCGGCAACCAGTCGTTAGCGTTTAATCAATCTTAGTTCTTTTGCAACAGAAGGTGGTAGCGTTCCTCAAAGGTGCTGGTTGTGATTTGCTTTCAATCTTAGTTCTTTTGCAACACGTTTTTTTTAAACCCGCATTGGAACTGCATTAGAACTGATTTTCGAATGAAAAAAGTGAGGCGAAGACCTCACTTTTTCTTTTTCATTGCCCAAATTTTTTAAAACATTTCCAATTGCTGCACCGTATCGGGCGACTTTACAACTTCTCTTCCCCTGAAAATTTCCATCATTCCAAACTGCTTATCCGTGATACACAGAATGCCCACGTGGCCTTTTGGCGGCAGCATGGCTTTTACCCGCTTGATGTGCACTTCCGCGTTTTCCTTGCTGCTGCAATGGCGGATGTACATGCTGAACTGAAACATCTGAAAGCCGTCTTTCAAAATTTTCTTGCGAAACTCGGCGTAAGCCTTGCGGTCTTTTTTTGTTTCGGTTGGCAAATCAAAATGTACAAGCACCCACATAATGCCGTAAGCGTTTCTAAAACGAAAAAATTTTTCTGCACTTAAAAAGCTGTTGATTGTACAAAACACGCTGGCACTTCTCAACTTTCCTGGTCCGCAATCGGTCAACAGGCGGAACAAGGACTGCCTTTATATCCCCGCCGCTGTTGGCGCCGGGGCGTTTGCCTTGCGCTTTGGCCCACCAGCGGCACGAAGCAAGAACCACCCGTTTTCACACCACTTCTCCTGCATTCGGCCGTTGGTGAAGCCTTCGCACATAGTCCGCGTGCAACACCAACGGCGGCGTAAAACCAACGACTTCAAAGTATTGGCAAGTCATTTGTTTTACACAACTGCAAATTGTGTGTATGAAATTCGTGACCCTGATTGTGGCAATGATTGTTTCATTAAGTGCGGCAGCACAAACTACGCGTCGTGCAACTGAAAAAAGCACGGCGCATGGCCAACAAAAGACAAGTGGCCGGAAAGCAAAATTGTCCCGCGCAAAAGCCTCTGCCGCCGCAACTGATGAAGTCATTACCCTGACGGATGAAAAGGCCCATAAAGCCAAGTGGACGTTTGAAGAAATGCTCAAAAGGCGGCTCCAGATTGATGCGGAAGAGGGTGCGGCGCTGCAACAAAAAGAGTAATCATTCCAACCCTGCTGATGCTTTCCTTAGCGTCCGCGCCAACAATTACACGTGGAGCGTTACACAAAACCAAAAGCGGTTGGCGCGGAGGCCAACCGCAGCAAGGGTGTTGTAAGCTCACCCGCTGTTCACAGTGTTCCTTCATCTGTAAGCTTGCTGGCCCTGCCTCCGGGCCGGACTTTAGCAGGCCTTTCTCCACTCACAATCTCGCTACCTTTGCTCCACCCGAAATCTTTTACATGAACGAAGCCCACGAAAAGCTGCAAGACCTGTTCAACCGCATTCCGCGGCGGCACACGGCCGACAACGTCAAAGAAATCTACGCCATCCTCGATGCCTACGAAGACGTGCTGAAAGACATGGAAGGCGATGAGCGGTACGGCGCCAGGGTAGCACCGCTTTTTGAATCCCTTGATACCATCCGGGCTACGGTGAAGGCCTCCAACAGTCCCAAAGCCTCCAAGAAAGCAAAAGACGACCTGTTTGATGAAGCCTCCGGTGCGCTGAAAGATGCCGTGGAAGAAGCCCTGAAATTGTAAACGGCAACCGCTTTGCCTGCTGCCTGCTACTTTCGTTTACGCCGTTGGCGTTGCGCATTGGTTACAGGATGGCCTGACCAACGGCTGAAGTGGGGAGATATGTTTTAGTAATAACGGCGTCTCTCCGTCGGTTGTGGGCAAAGCGCATTGTCCGTGCATCAACAGCGGCAGCGGCAAAAAGAGAGAATTTGCTAACCGTTTAATCAAGCCTGAAAGAAATTTTGCAAATGCACCCATAGGTTGTAATCTTCCCGTCTTGCACGTGTGCTTTTATGTCTTTTACGTAAACCGAATCAATGTTTCTTATCGTTTTTGAAGCTTCTGTAACGGCTTGTTGAATCGCGTCGTCAATTCCTTTGGTGGAAGAAGCGATAAGCTCGATGATTTTTATAACCGGCATACCCAATGATTTTGGTTGATGAATAATTTACGTATAGAAAGTTAGTGAACAATGCGGTAACGGCAAGGGATTCATTTGCGGCGGCGTTGGTTCTGTTTTTGTGCTGGGGCTGGCCCTGCTGTCCGTAGTCTTTATCTAAAAATCATTGAACGGCTGGCCTGCGTTTACAACGCAGGCCTTTTTATTTTGCTTGCCCGTTTTCTTCTTTTCACCGTTGCCATTCCCGCAACGATTAAAATGAAACAACCTTGTTTCCTACGGCAATTCCTTTCCTCAACCGTTCCGTGTACTTGTGATTTTTACGGCGTAAAGGGCAATAAAAAAGCCCCGGATGAACCGGGGCTTTGAAGGCTATAAAGCAAAAAACTTAATACCTGTTTTTGTTGTAGCTGTTGCCGTTGTTGTAACCGCCGCCGTTGTTGCTGCGGGCCGGACGATCTTCTTTCGGCTTGGCTTCCATAACCTTAATGGTTCTGCCTTCAACCGTTGCATCGTTCAGTTCCTGGATTGCTTTTTTAGAAGCGGTATCATCACTCATCTCCACAAAACCAAAGCCTCTTGAGCGGCCTGATTCGCGGTCGGTAATGATCTTGGCTAACGTAACCTCACCGTACGGTGTAAAAAATTCTCTTAAGTCTTCATCCTGTACGTTGAAGCTTAAATTGGAAACATAAATGTTCATGTTCGTTTGTAATTAAAAATTTGATTAAAGCTTGAGAAAGGCAAGAAGTAAGAGAGTAACTACGATGCAGGTAAAGCAGAATAATTAACGATACTGATGCAAGGCTCAAAATAACAACACGAAGATAGGCTTTTCGCGTACATCCATTGCCAAACCTTTCACAAAGAATGGTTCCACTTTCCTCTTTCAGGGGGATAAAGATTACCTTTGAGCTTCTTCCAACGAGTTTTAGCAAAGAGTTTAATCATTTCCCGCATTTTACTTCTGCTGCTCCTTAATGACAACAAAAAATCAGTATGAATACAGAAGACATTCAAAAATTTCTTGACAATAAAATGTCCGCCGGCAACGAATACGTTAAGATCACCTTCAAAAAAAGGGACGCTGTTTACGGCTTGTTTGTAAAGGACCACAGAGATTACAGCGATTTAAAGGCAAAGAATTTCTGGCGCATTGTGCCGCAAAGCCAGTTTGAAGCTTATGAAAAATCAAAGAACGTTGGCCTTGCCAAAATTTTCAGCGGTTCGGATTTTACAAGGCTGACCATTACAAAGACCCTGGTTGGCTAAAAGCGCTTCCGAAGAAAAAACATTCTATTTCATCATTTGCCTAATCTATTACATGTACACACAAACCTGGAATAAATACTTACCTGTCATCAGGATACTGTTAAAAAGAGCAATCACTGAAGATCAAACCTTACAACTGAATGCCTCAGACTTTCAAAAAGCAGCCATTGTTCGGAAAACAGGCCATAAGTTCAGCATCGGGTTTAGCGATGGCAAGTCGGACATTATCACTGGTTTGCCCGACATTGCAAAAGATCTTTCTTCCGTTCTTTTGTTCGATCCTGCCGCCAGTGAAATACTCCGGCACAACGGGTACAAAATCAGCTTTGACGCCAAATGCCAACTCACCCTCAAAAAGGTTGCGGCACATTCTCACACAGCAGCAATACCCGTCGCTGAACTTCTTGCCGAATAACAACACTTTAAAGCCACTTTAAAGCCTGGTGCAAACGAATGCTTTTCCTTTTAAAGGCATCGTCTCCCTGCTATTCAACGTAAAATAAAAAGCATGAACATTTATATTTCAAATTTGAACAGTGATGTTCAAAGTAAAAATTTGGTGGACCTTTTTTCTGCTTACGGAAACGTCAGTTCCGCAGAAATTGCAAAGGATGTATTCACCGGTGAGTCGAGAGGTTTTGGTTATGTAGAGATGGCGGATGACACGGCTGCGCAAACTGCAATCGACGCATTGAACAATTCGGAGTGGGAAACCCTGGTCATTGCCGTACAGCAGGCGGAACCGAAAGTGGTACACAAAGGTTCCTACAAGGTAGGGAATGGCGCCAAAACCGGCTACAGCTTTAAAAGAAGCTAAGCGCCTCTCCCCTTTGTTCAGCCCGACAACTTTCTAAATCCTCTATCCGGACGAAGAGGCTGAATAAAGCAATTTTATATGGGATATTGATTGGGGGAGAAACACCGTGTCCAGTATTCAACAATTGTACGAATGGTTTGTTCCAATTCTTTGTGCGAGGTTTCTTTTATAAAGAACCCTTGCGCAGACATGCTGTAGGCATCGATAACAGCCTGTTTGCTTGCCGATGTGGTAAAAAAAAGGTAGGGAATACATTTTATCTGCAACTGCACATCCGTATGGATTTTCTTCTTTAGCTCCATCCCGTTCAGCCTCGGCATGTTGATGTCGGAAAGGATCAGAAACGGGAATACATCTTTCTGGCTGATGTAAGCAAGCGCTTTTTCTCCGTCAGCAAAAAACTTCACTTCGTTACTGTAACCTAACTGGCCAAAAATATCTTCCAGTTGCTCCTGGTCGTCTTCATCATCTTCGATGATGATAATGGGTCCGCTTTTATTCATGGTAAACGTTTAACCGGTTTCTTAAAAAAACCAATAATTCAAAACATAAAAGAAGGCCGGTTTTTAGGCCGGCCCCGCAAGCGTTAAATCTAAAAATCGAAATAACAAATAGACTTAAATGAATAAAAATTAAAACTAATAAAAGTGAAAATCTAAATTAAAATAAATGAACTAACTATTACGAGGCAAAGAATTAACTGCTTGCCCGGCAAACTTACAATTCTTAAGCGGGCTCCAACAAATTTATTTTTCAATTCTTCATTCGGACGCACGATTGTTTTTGGTGCGGTAATCTGTACCGGCGACTCGCATCCTCTGCTTTGAAAGTTTCTGAAGGCAACCTGTGCATTTGCAGCTTCAACTGAGTTAAGATACAAGTACGGAAACCATCATCGCACGGCCGCCTGATGCATGCAAAGGGCTATTTCTTACTCTTATTGACGATCTTGAAAATATCCGTTCGCCTGTCTTTCAGGTTCCTGACGGCACCAAAACTGTGGAGTTCTTTTAACAGATCTACATCCACATCGGCAATCAATGTCGTTTCGGTGTTGGGTGTAGCCTCCGCCTTAATCCCGTTGGTTGGAAAAGAAAAATCGGAAGGGGTAAACACCGCCGATTGTGCGTATTGAATATCCATGTTGTGTACCTTGGGCAGATTACCTACACTGCCTGCGATGGCTACATAACATTCATTTTCGATGGCTCTTGCCTGGGCACAACTGCGCACCCGTGTGTACCCGTTTTGCGTGTCGGTCATAAAGGGAACAAAAAGAATTTGCATTCCTTGTTCTGCCAACAGCCGCGGCAATTCCGGAAACTCCACATCGTAACAGATTAAAATCCCAATCTTGCCGCAGTCGGTATCATAGGTAGCAATCGAATCGCCGCCTATCATTCCCCAAGCACTCTTCTCCGCAGGCGTTAAGTGAATTTTCTCGTACATCTCGTAAGAGCCGTCCCTGCGGCACAAGTAACCGACGTTGTGCAGCGTGCCGTTGTTCAGGTAGGGCATGCTTCCGGTGATAATATTTATGTTGTAGCTAATGGCAAATTCGATAAACTTATCCCGCAGCGGGATGGTAGATTTCGCTATTTCCCGCATGGCTTCCGCACCGCTTAAATGATTGTAGGCCGTCATTAAAGGCGCATTGAATAACTCGGGAAAGAGGATGAAATCACTCTGGTAGTCGCTCACCACATCCACAAAAAATTCAATCTGCTCGCACAGGGACTCTAAGTCGGGGAAAGGCCGCATTTGCCATTGCACCAAACCCAGCCGGATAATTGATTTTTTAGAGTTGATGTGCGCCGCCTCCTCGTTGTAATAGATATTGTTCCATTCCAGCAAGGATGCATATTCAAGAGACTCCGTATCGCCTGGCAGGTATCCTTTTAAAATTTTCCGTACGTGAAAATCATTGGCAAGTTGAAAGGATAAGGTGGGGTCATGTATCTCTTTTCCTTTCACTTTCTCCAGGTATTCTTTTGGCGATAGCTTGTCTGCGTAATTCTTATACTGCGGAATGCGCCCCCCGGCGATGATGGCTCTCAGGTTCAGCCGTTCACAGATTTCTTTCCGGGCATCGTACAATCTTCTGCCAATGCGCATGCCGCGGTATTCGGGAGAGACAAAAAAGTCGATACCGTACAGCACATCGCCTTTGGGGTTGTGCGTAGAAAACGTATAGTTGCCGGTGATTTGATCATACGTATGGTTATCGCCAAACTTGTCATAATCTACTATCAGCGACAGTGCGCATCCTGCTATGGAACCATTTACCAAGAGGCATATTTGTCCTTCAGGAAATATTTCAACCAATTGACTAATATGCCTTTCACCCCAAACAGAAGCTCCTTCCCAATCGGAGTAAGCCTCTACCATAGAAGCCCTTAAGCCGATATAATCATCTTTGGTAAGGGTTCGTAATTCAATTTTAAGTTCTTCGTTCTTTGTTTCCATTTGATTGCAATTTACCCACGCTTTTCTACAATGCTCCAAAGTCGTTTGCCTGGAGAAGCCGCTTTCGCTTTTCATGTTTCAAATAAAGAAATTGTTGTAAACGCTTTAGTTGTGGCAAGGGCAATGCTACGCCGGTTGATTGGATGGAAGACCACTTGTAGAACATACGGCGGCATCTGATCATGTTGGTTTCAATAAACCAATCTGGTTAATATTGACTAAGTCTTCTATTATCCGGTTCGACAACCTGTTGGTTAAGTCCACTAAAACGTGGAAGCGTAAATTTGGTTTGCCTTTCCCGCTTTTCTTTTTCCGGAGAGCCTTGCCAGGCCTGCAAAGCAGAGGAAGACAGCGTTACTTACCCGCAGACTGGTTTGGATTATCATTGTTGTTATAGTTCTTATTGCTTCTTCGGCGAAAAGTCTTCTGCCGTTCATTTAAAACTTTAGCAGGGACAAGTTGTTTTGATCCTCTTGCTGGTGCAGGTAATCTACTTGTTGCTGCTTTCAGGTTAATGCCCTTGCTGATGTTCTAAAAAAGCTTTGATAACTAAACAAGCAATCGTTGGGCAACCCTGGCGAATACCGCCTGTGGCATTGCCGATGAAAAATAAGTGTTAACGACTATTGATTGCTCCTGTCCTGCCTTCTACTTTTGCGACTCAAATTCATAGAGCGTCTTTGCAACCTGGCACGGATAAATCCGGGTTTTTAAGAAGCACAAAATCCAAATCCATGAATACAACCACGCTGCGCAACGAGGCCGGCAGCCCTTCTTCTTTTCTTTTCCCAAACACAGTCCTGTTTCTACGCTTACGGCCCGTGCAGGCGGCTGCGTCTTTTGAAATCAACTCGTTTCCTTTTTAATTCAAATAATCCCAATGAAAAAAACTTTACTCCTTCTTTTCGTTCACCTCGTTTTACTTACCGGCTTTACAAGGGTAGCGGCACAAACCTTAAGCAGCAGTCCAACACTTAGTTTTAGCAACGCGACGGGTTTTGGCGATAACATAGCGCAGGACGGCGAAGGCGGCTCCGTCGCCATCACGGATATTGACATACAGGCAATGCCCATCAACAGTTCCGGCGCTAAGTTGATGGCAGATCCTCTCGAGTACCATGACATGGCGGATTGGGGCGTTGTACCCATGATCACCTATGGCGGAATCAATTCGTTTTACGGATGGTCAATAAAGTCGGCCAACGGCGCCGAATTTTCGCTGGTTTCACTCGACTTCAACGATTGGGGCGAATGGTCCGGTGCTTTGTTTACCGCGCAGGCTTTTCGCAACGGCTTGTCCTTAGGCACGGTTAGTTTTACCGGGAACATGGATGGCAACATGGTTAACCTTGCTAACCCCGGCAAGTTGTCTTCCATTTTTCAGAATGTGGATGAAGTGCGTGTTTACAAACAAAGCGGTGCAGGATCCTGGGTTGGAATCAACAACATCAGGGTTTCTTCGCCTGTTTCAACCTTACCGGTTACCTGGCTCAGTTTTACAGCAAAGTGCGAGGGCAACGGTGTGTTGCTGAACTGGAGTTCGGCAAGCGAGCAAAACACCAAAGACTTCGAAGTGCAGCACGGCAATGGCCGCGGTTGGAACCGCGTTGCTCTTGTTAACGCCGCGGTCAACAGCGCCGATGTTAAGCGTTACAGTTACCTGCACAATACCGTTGCAAGCGGCGTGCATTATTACCGTATTGTTCAACACGACATGGACGGGAAGGAAAGCTATAGCAAGGTGCTTACCGTAAATTTTAACGGTACTCAAAACCGGTTGAGCGTTTATCCCAACCCCGTTGTCAACCGGCAGGTAACAGTAGAGGTGGAAAAAGAAGTGAAAGTTTGTTTGTTTACTGCGACGGGAAAACTGGTGCTGGAAAAAAGCCTGCAACCGGGAGCGCAACTGCTGCAACTGCCCTCTCTGCAAAAAGGATTCTACGTTCTTAAGGCAGGAGAGAAAACGGAAAGAATTGTGGTGCAATAAAGAGAAGAGGAAATTGAGGCTAAGCAAATTGTCTGCGTAGCCTGATTTTTCGCAAGAAGGCTGCCTGCAGGCAGCCTTCTTTGGCTCTCCCGCATACGAAATGACCTGGTTTGCGGGCAAAACATTCTGAAGTTGGAGCAAGGAAGAATCGCTTTCGAAATGCACTACAACGGCGAGACCAATTGCAACAATTAAAGGAGAACCGCTTGCGCCGTTCCTGAACCGCACACGTTCAACCGGCTTCTTGCAACGATGAATTTGGAGGCCACTGTTTTCATTCCCTTGTTAAAAGCACCGGCGAGGATGTAAGGGGTTAGTTCACTCCTTTTGCTCTTTTTTCTTTCCTCTTCTTGATAGAAGGAAAAAGAGCAAAAGAAGCAGCAGCAAAGCCGCAGCCCCGATGATGGTCCAATTTAGGCCGACGCTTTCTCCCGGTGTAGAAAGCGAGAAAGCCGTACCCGGAAATACCTGATCTTTTTCCTTGTCCAAATGAGCTAACAATTGCAGGGCAACAAAATACCGCGGTCCCTGGAAGTACTGCAACCGCATGTCGTGATACGACGCTGATAAATCCACACTGCCTCTCCTGGCGGCCAGGCCGTGCAATCCATCGTTGTTAATGACCAAGCTATCGTCTATAAAAAGTTTGGAGCCGTCATCACTGACCAATGTAAAGGCATAGCGACCGGCTTTCTCCGGTTTAAACTTCCCTTTGTATTCAAGAGCAAACCACTCAAAACGGTTGCCGGCCCCGGGAAACCCGGTTGACCAGCTTCGTTGAGGGACATTGATTGTTCTCGTATAAATGGTCGCCTCTGCTTTCATCGTATCGAAGGAGGCGGGAAGCTTTGGAGTATTGACCGGCAAATAATAGATCTTTCCCTCCAGGCCGTCGGGGATCCGGGCCTTATCACCAAATGCAAGGCTGTCTTTTAAATGCTCGCTTTCCGCAGCGGCCAGATTGCTTTTGGATTCGTGGTTGCAGTTGCAGCTAACCAAGAAAAAGACCAAGCTGTAAAAAAGTTGATTCTTTTTCATAAACAGTCTTTATAAACTTGGTGTTGTAAAAGGCGGGCAATGAACTGCTGTGTTCAGGGGGAGGGAACTGTTATAAAAATAACTGATTTTGAGAAATCCATTTGCGCTTGGCCCTGCGGCCTGCAATGTTTCTTAAATCATGGGCTTGTTGAAATGAATGGTTGTCCCGGGTCTGCGTTGAGGAGTTTTAAATAGTTTTGCGCTTTACACAAAAGCAATCCGAATGAATTATTACTTAAAAGATATTCCACAGCGTACCGCGCAACCAAGAACACACGGCATCACCGTTGTCATTGACAAAGGACTGAGCCTTGGAGAAACCAAAAACCTTTTATCGGCAGCGTCTCCTTATGTTGACATGGTGAAGCTGGCCTACGGAACGCCCTTGCTAACGCCTGGCCTGAAAGAAAAAATAAAGCTTTACCAGGAGCATAACGTAACGGTCTTTCTTGGCGGCATCTTCTTTGAAGCCTTTGTGGTGCGCAATCAGTTTGCCGCGTATTTGTCGTTTCTGCAGGATTACAACATTACCTGCACCGAGGTTTCGGACGGTTCCATCAGCATTACACAGGCGGAAAAATGCGGCTACATTGAAACGCTCAGCAAATACGGCATGGTGCTCAGCGAAGTGGGATCGAAGGACAAAGACCACAAACAGGTAACACCGCCTTACCGCTGGATTGAAATCATCAACACCGAGCTGAATGCCGGCGCCAATTATATTGTGGCCGAAGGAAGAGAATCGGGCACCTACGGCATTTACCGCGATTCAGCGGAAGTCCGGGAAGGCCTGATCCAGGAGATCCTTACAAAAATTCCCGGCGAAAAAATGATTTGGGAAGCGCCGCAAAAAGACCAGCAATTGTTTTTTATTAAAACGAGTGGTGCAAACGTCAATCTCGCCAACATTGAACCGCACGACGTGATTCCGCTGGAAACCATGCGGCTTGGTTTGCGTAGCGATACCTTTCACCAGTACTTGAACAATGCCGGAACAACCGGCTGAGCCGTGTCGTGAATCCGTTTCTTTTTCCACTGCCGTTGCGGCTGTTGTTACTGAGCCGGAAAGATCAGTGTTCAAAAGCTATGTCGTCTAAAATCCGGACGCTATTTTTATCGCTTCAATCAAGTTTGCAAAAAATTATTTATCCGTTTATCCCATGACCAAAAAACTATTCGCCCTTCTGGCGACTGCTTTTTTCCTTCAATCTGCCAGTGCGCAAGGTTCCTTTTTTTACCCCCAACAACTCTTTCCCTTTAAAGGGAAAAACGAGAAGTACGGCTTTCTGGACGCCAGGAACAAATTGTTGGTGTTACCGAAATACGAGGAAGCCCAGGCGTCTTCGGAAGGCCTGAGCCTTGTGCAGTTGAACGGCAAATACGGCTATATAGATGAAACAGGGAAAGAAGTCATCCCGGTTCAATACGACCAGGCCTATTCTTTTTCGGAAGGCGCCGCCGCTGTAAAAAAAGGCGACAAGTGGGGCTTTATCAATGCGCAGGGCAAAGAAGTAATTTCATTTTCTTACGGCTTTGTCTATCCCTTCAGCGAAGGCTTTGCTTCGGTTGAATACAAAGGCAAATACGGCTTCATTGACCACAACGGCAAAAAGCTCACGGCCTTTGAGTTTGACGAGGCTTATTCCTTTTCCGAAGGACTTGCCAAAGTATTAAAGGGCGCAACCATTTATGACAAGCAGGGCTTCATTGACCGTACCGGTAAACTGGTGATTCCTTATCAATACGATCATAACTTTAGTACCTACAGTACCTGGAACCAAAAAAGAGATTTCCAGGAAGGCTTGTTTTTTGTATCAAAGGGCGGAAAAAAAGGATACATAGACAACCGCGGCCGGGAAGTAATCCCGACAAAGTACGATCGGCTAACGCCACCACATAAAGGCTATGCGGCCTATTATACGTCCGCCGAAAACAAATGGGGCATTGTCAGCAAAAGCGGCAAGGAGCTGACCCCGGCGATCTTTGATAAAATTGATTTCCGTTTTGTTGACCTGGGCTATAACCTCATTGTCACGGTGGGCAAGGATAAAAAGGCCGCGAACTATGCAGGCGAAAAATACGGCCTGTTCAACATTGCTTCGGAGCGGATCATCACCTTGCCGTATTATGATGGCATTGGCGAAATTGCCGAGGGCATGATTGATATAAAACTGGGCACGGTTTACGGCTTTCTTGATTCAAACGGGAAAGAAGCCATCAAGCCAAAATACAAGAACATCGGCGCCTTTGAGAACGGCACGGCGCTGGTGCAACCGCTGAATAAAAAAGTCACCGTCATTGATAAAGCGGACAATGAAATGATACCGCCCATTTATGACGAAGTAGAGAATTTTTCGGAAGGACTGGCCGTGGTGGAACTAAATAAAAAGCTGGGCTATGTGAATGCAAAAGGCTACCCGGTTGTTCAGCCGCAATTTGCAGAGGCTTTTCCTTTTAAAGAAGGCATTGGCGTGGTAAAGGCTACGAAGTATGGTTTTATTGACAAGACCGGGAAGCCCATCACTGAAATGAAGTACGACAACGTTACACAGTTTCTAAACGGCATTGCCGTAGTGGTTGTAAACAATAAATACGGCGTGGTGAACAAGTTGGGAAAAGAGATTGTTCCACCGGCCTATAGCGCCATTACCGCCATTGACAAACATTTGTTTTTTGAAAAGACGGCAAATGGGGCGTTATGAACAATACAGGCGCCGTGATCATTCCTGCACAATTTGAAGGGTTCGTTCAAACCTTTATCAACGACACGGCGGTAGCCGTAAAAAACGGCAGGGCGGTTTACGTTGATAAATCCGGTAAGGTAACCGGCGAACTCAATCAATAGTTTTAATCATTCCTGCTGTCGGTGTTCTTCAAATTATCGTCTTGCAAGGAAGATGTTTGCATGAAATTGATACGAAACGAGGCTGCCCGTTGGCAGCCTCGTTTCGTATTCGCTTAAATCTTGTTGGCCGGGCAAGGATCAGGGCTGTCCCTTGCCGCCGCCGGAACCGTAAATGTTTCCCGTTGCAAAGCTGCCATCGTTGGCGGCTAACTGCACGTAAATAGAAGCCAGTTCCGCAGGCTGTCCGGGGCGGCCGAGTGACGTGTCGCCGCCAAACTTCATTACTTTTTCCTGCGTAGCGCCGCCGCTGATCTGAAGCGGTGTCCAAATCGGTCCGGGCGCCACACCGCCCACACTAAATTGCCCAACAAGCAGTCCCGCCTGCACGCGAAGTGTTGTGGTTTATCAACAATAAATTTTAATTGCCCATCAGTAGATTTTCTGTTCACTCTCCGGGAAAGATTTGCACGGCCTGTTCTTCCGTTGGCAGATGAAGAAATATAAAAAGCTTCACATTGCTTTTCGCCTGCTCACAACAAAGGGCATTTTCTTTGATGAGCTTAGGAGGATTATACACCCTCAAATTATGAAAAAGAAAATCGCAACCCTGACCATACCCGTTCCGTACAAACGAGCCGGTAACGTTATCAGCCAGCAACCCGTTACGTTTGACGTTTACGAAGAAGACAATCGCTATGAAATTGCCCCCTTGCTTGACGGCAACGAACTGGCCATTGCCAATCTGCCCGTTTCATTGCATTTTGAAATGCAAAATGACAAGCCGGTTTCGCTGCGGGGAAAGAAGGACGGGAACCTCCACGTAATTCAGGACATTGCTTCAAAACTTCAGGAGCAGGGATTGCTGGCTTGAAAGTTTTGGGCACAAAAAAGCCCGGCTGAATTCCGGGCTTTTGCAAATTGTTTTTATGATTAATGCGTAACCGAATCTTTTTTGTGATTCAGGGAGTCCATTTTATCCAACACCTGTTTTTGATGTTTCGTAGTGGAATCAACCACGTCTTTGCGTTGTTCAGCAGAAGAATCAATCCTGTCTTTTTTCTCGCTGGCTACGGAGTCTAGCGAGTCTTTCTTGTCACCGGTTGAGGTGCCTGAATTGTTACAAGCCGCCAAAGAAGCAAGAATGGCAAGGGCTACAAATGTTCTTTTCATGTTTCTGATTTTATGGTTAACAGATAACATTTATACCCGTCTTGCAAAATGGTAACCCGTAAAGGGGAAATTAATTGGAAAGAAAGCGGATGCTTATCCCGATCTTTCTGAACCCTGCGATGTTCAAGCGAGATGGTGTTCGCGCTGCACCAGCGTTACTTTCTTTTCTTTGAAGCTTTCGTTTTCGGTACCGGCGTGACTGGCTGTAAGTGTTCGAACGATAAGGTAAACTGCCAGCAGTACCAAAAGCACAACAAACCAGGCAACAGAGGAATCTTTGGTGTAATCTTTTTTTGAACGCCTTCTTCCACGGGTCTGCAACCAACAATACATAAGGGTGGTGTTTACTCGGCTAATTGCCGCTACTATTGTGCCACTTGTAACGGCAGCTAATTTCAACAAGAACGAATGGCCTCAAAAGCTTTGCGACAAAGGAGTTTTTGAACGCCAGGT